>Ga0116229_10001643_pt1 | contig 35384 bp, 25 predicted proteins | sample S1TSphgellanicum_3_FD_87313 | JGI IMG/M metagenome (GOLD analysis project Ga0116229, IMG submission 87313) | Host-associated microbial communities from peat moss isolated from Minnesota, USA - S1T2_Fc - Sphagnum magellanicum MG | ecosystem: Host-associated > Plants > Peat moss > Unclassified...
AGCATTGTGCTCCTTCTTCTTAACATTCTTGTTGGAATTACCCTTGGTGGGCAAAGCCTAAATGGGAGGTTGAGGTGCCTTAGCTTTTGGTTGAGGGACAATGGAAGATGTTGGCAGATTTTGGCATCGTAATCGGAGTTGCTTCTGCTCTGGGAACTTGGTAAAACAGACAGATTCCTAATGTCCCTCTTTCCCACAATAATCACAAAAGAGATCTTCGGAAGGAATGTTGCACTCACTAGCTTTGTGGGCAGGATTGCCACAGTAGTTGCAAAAAGGTAGGATGGGTGTAGCCGAGTGCACCGCTTTAGTCCTTGAAGAAGAATGTGATGATCTAGTTGGCGCAACTAGTGTAGGTTGAGGCCTTGAACGTGATGGAGGCCTCATAGTAATGGCCTCATAGTGTGCATGAGCCAGTTCCAGCTTTTCGGAAATGTCATACACATCCAGCAAAGTGTACAAGTCTCCAAATTCTACAAAAACCCGTTGCAAAACCTCCGCGTGGAGTGTTGGAGTACCTTCCAACGAATGAAGATACAGGTGGGCAGCTTCCAAGTCGGTGATGCTCTAGGTATCCTCTTTGAGTTTGAGAAGCCTCCTGTAGAACATCTTGAGGGTTTCATCCTTCTGTCGAGAAAGGGTGGCAAGCTGCAGAATTTTTTCAGAACTTTTGACTAAAAATTCCAACTCAAGAATTTCAAAGAATTCCCCCACTGGATCAGCAAAAGTTGGCGCATCAGTTGTGGGAGGAATGTTTGCAATAGTAGCAATGAGTTATTGAGGAGAAAGGTTTACTGAAGTAGGTACCGGGTCTGGATTATTCGGCATAGTCCCATGATGTGCAATTGCAGTTTGCAATGCAACTTGAGAGGCAGTGGCGATGGCTATGGCGTATGCTGGATTGGGAATCTGGGTCACCCAAAATCCTTGTAGAATGTTGCTCGTAGACATCCAACGCCTCATAGTGCACATAACGAGCCAATTGTTTGAATGCAAATGCTTTGATGTAATTAATGCCATACTTGAGCTCCAATTCACAAACCACAGTTGAAAAAGTTACCTTGAACTCCCTCAAAGAAATAGTATCTGGCCTTCCACTAAACTTCTCAATTCTCCCAGAGGAACTACTGACCTCCATGGTGTATATGGGTGTTGAGGCTACAATTTGCAATGAGATATACGATGATGGTGTGAAAGTAGGTGCAACAACAGGCGTACCCCACTGATGAGCCCCTCCAAATGGACTTTGATGTATCGTTGATGTAGTGTAACCTGAACCTGAATTCATGGTAGGAGTTGTACTAGATGACGATGGTGCTGTAGACACTTGATGGTATCGTTGTGAAGATTGTGACCTTAAAGAAATTAGCTCAAAGGATTGTGTGTTACTTCGTAGCTGATACTTGGGCTCTGGCTGAGTGGTAATGCTCTCATCATCCGAGGACATGGTGTTGTCCCATGCCTCAAAATTTTGTGATAGTACACAACACTAACTACAAAATTCTAACATAAAGTACAATTTGAAAAACACAATGCGTTGTTGGGAATGACCTGTGACACACAGAGATCGCACAGAGGTCAAACGAACATCTAATGAAGGTCGGACGAAAGTCAAACAGATGTTAGATGAAAAGGTAGGACAGCAAGGCGCAGGATGTAGGATGACAAGGTGCAGGACCGTAGGACCACAAGATCGTAGGCGCAAAACGGACGGACGTCAAACGAAAGTCTAACAAAGGTCAGTCGTTGTGACGATGATGGCAATGTTACAACTCGTAACATTACAATGCAACAATGGCCCTACTGCTGTAGTGCAACAATGGTGCTACTGTAGCGCAACGATGATGCTACTGCAGCACAACGATGGTGCTACTGCAGCGCAACGGTGGTGCAGCTAGTTGCGCAACAATGGTGCTGCTTATTACGGCGTTGGTGGAGTTCACTGTAGCATTGCTGCAACCCGCAACGCAGCGAACTCCAATGTAACAACGCTGCGGCGCTACTGCAGCTCATAATGCGATGATGCGGCGCTATTGCAGCTCGCAACGCGACGCTGCGGCGCTGTTGCAACTGGCAACACGAGGCTATGAGGTTGCTGCAATGCAACACTACGGCCCTGTTGCAGCTTGCAACATGACGTTATGACCCTGCTACAGCTTGCAACATTACGACACTCTCGCGCTACTGCACGACGCTACACGGTGTACGTGTTGTGGCGCTACAGTTCGCGTCGCAGGAATGCGACAACGATGGTAGGCAGTGTTTAACTACTTTACAACGATGACGACCGTCGCTGCCTTTTTTTTTTTTTTAACTTCTTAGCCGCCACAAGAGAAAGAAAGAAAGAAAAAGGGAGGGGGAGCTTTGAAACCTATTCAAAGATCTCAACTTTGTTGGTTGGCATGAATGTAAGACACAAGTTCCCTCCAGTACCAATGCGAGCTCCCTCGGGTAACAACAACACGAACACCCTCCAGCAACAATAGCACCAACTCAAGAATTTAAAGGCACAAAAAATCTGCCGCTTTCAACATGAAACAACAAAAACTAGAGTTTTTCTAGAATTAAATTGCAAAGAAAGAAGGAAATGAATTGTATGTAAACAGTGGCCGTGCAATGGCCGTCGTGAGCATCTAGAAATCCTAGCATATTATGGAGGAAGCTCTTGACAAAGGAATTCTAGAAAAACTAAAAGGAGAAAGAAAGGGTTGGGCCTTTTATACCGTCGCCAACAAACTAAAACCCTAAGTACCTAATAGCGTACAGTCGCCTAAGACTGTGTATTAACCCTAAAGCACACATGGGCATGCCCATAACTGGCCATCATGTATGAGGCCATGTATGGGCATGACAGAGCGTGAGTAGGTGAGCAAGACCAAATCCTTTTTGGAATTTTTTATTAACATCAAAAGAATATTGAAAAATTATTCCTTGACATATGGCATAAAATATATTATGAAATGGAGGAATATTTTACCATGTGAACATGGATGAATGATAATTATGGATGAAATTTTGAAATGGATGAACACAACTTGTTTATAACCAAGAATTATGTGCCAATGTAAACTTTACCTCTTCACAACCAAGAAGTTTATGTCAATTGGAACACTATATGTTCATTTCCAAAAAGTATGTTCCCATTGGGAATTGAAACAATATGAGGCCGCACATTCTCAATACCATTTCACCCTGTATTTTATTTGAATTCAATCTATCAAACCTCTTACATCTAAAATCATTCTTGCCACTTGGAAAAGAAAATTGCATTATTTCCCCATATCTACCCAAAATTACTAGCTTCGTATTTTCTATGACTACCATCCATTTGCAATTGCTACACATTTATTTTACAATGGCAAAAGGAAAATTTATAGGAATGGTCACACCAAACACCTTGGAAACCATGATTGAATACACATTAATTTCAAGCATACTAGATAGAATATGCAAAATGATAACAAAACCTTTGGAATATCCAATAGATCCAACCTGAGTAAACCCCATTAAAAATTTGCTAAAAATCAGAACATGGGGAACAAAATGGAAAAGGCAATTGATAAAACAACTAAATGGGTGGCATGATGATGGGCGAATGCTAAAATTAACAAATAAAATCTTGTATTGCTCAAAAAAACTGTAAACATTGTGAAAGAGGATATGGAAGACTACCATTGGGTGATGTTTATACATGCCATGGACTTCTTTGAATATCGTGCAAGTTTGAAAAAGTCAATTCTTGAACATTTTTTCACAAGTTTATTACAAGATTTGTCAACAAAGGATTTGGTTTCCTTTGACAACTTCCTATCAACAAAATTTATGAAACCTAATAGACGACTTTATGTAACTTCGGGTAGGCAAGCTTGGGTGCCACAAGATTTAAACAACAAAGTGTTAAAACAAGTTGTGAATCGCTAGATGATAGGCCTTGCCCTAAAACCATGAGATGTCTACACTAATTGGGGAAAAAAAATCCCAACAAATGAAAGAGAAACCAAAATACCATTTTTTATAGTAATTTTTGGTTCATTAGACATTTTGATATGAATTAGGGCTAAAGTTGAACAAAAATTTTGCTTCCTAAGAAATCCAATAATTCTTCAAGAATTTTTAATTTTCGGAAGTTTGAAGAACATATATACAATACCCACTTAATCCTTGGAACTCCAAAAGACACCTAAAAAAACCATAAAGTGATTGCATTGTCATTACATTTCCAATAAATTTCTAATTATATTTTCTATATCTCCATTATGATTTGCATTTTCGATACATTAATTTCCACTTACATTTGGTATACCTTTAATATTATATTACAATTCTAATACCTAGACTAAATGATTATATCCTCCAACCCAATATCATTAATTCATGTACTTAATTGCCTTACTCAGTATTACCATCTCAATTGGCTTTCTTACAATCAACAACAAATAGATCATTAATTATTAGCAAGATTCATAATTTTATGCATGAAAGAAACACATTGTTGCATTCAATTTTGAACACAATTTATAAACAAATAGGACAACCATGGTGAATTCCTCGAGATGATAGTCAATTTGACCCTTTATGCAAATTATTATAAATTAGGAAATGGGGCATCCTATAAATGGACAAAGTGGGCAAATGAAAAAACCAAAAAATAAATTATATATATTGCCAAGAAAAGCCCAAGGCAAAACCCCATTTAATAGAAAAGGAAATAAAAGACTAAACAAAAAGAATGACCAATGGCATCCAATTTCAAAGAGATGAACTTTTGGTATTCTACACATTCTTAAACATCTTGCATTAATTAAATTCAACAAACAAATATTTGTTATTACTATTATAATAAATAGTTACTAATCAAATAATAAAATTTCAATAATTCACTAACTTAAATGTTCACAACCCACATAGTAAGAGGTTAGGAAATGATAAATACAAAATGGACAAGAACCTCTTCATAGATTATATGTAATGAAAAAGAGGCACCGTGGACGCAGACTTCATGTCATTGCAAGGCTAGGTTTGGGACTATGAAAATGCTTGCTAAAATTGTTTGAAACTTGGATTTATATCAAATAGTGAATTGGAAATAGATGAAAGCGATAGATGTAGATTACAATGTTAGAGTCAGATATTGGGCATCAAGAAATAACGTGCAAGAATACAAAGTTTATGACATAGTGATACAAATGTTTAATTTGGATATTATGAACAACTTGCAATAAGTTTTTGGGGACAATCCATGATTAACCGAACTAACAAATCGCAACTATAAGATCATTTATTACATCAAGCAGAATATCTATTGGGGACAAACAAAGTAGACCAATATTCATTGGTAGAAATGTTAGCAAGAATTAGTGGCTAGAAAATAAAAATGATCAAGATGACAATAGGTATAAGTTGCCTATTTAAAAATATGATGCAAACCAAGACACATCAGTCGAACATAAAGAAAGAACACCAAAAAAGGAAGAGGAGGAGCCAAGAACACCATTGCAATTGGCATCTAAAGAAGAAGATTCAAAAAGCAAGGATGAAAAATCTTTTGGGTCATGCAATCGAATCACTATCAATTTGTGGCATTGAGAAGAAGGGGGTTCACCATCATATGTTTAAGATTGCAGGAACACACATAAATGAAGATTATTAACAAGATTATAAGTATTGCATTTTTCATAAGAATTTGAGAAAATATGAATAAAAACACATGACATTGTTGATAAGAAGAAGCTAAAATTGATTGAACTTGTTTCATGATATTAATTGTAAGTCATAAGAAACAATCAACTCAAAAGATCGAAGAACATACTTGTATTGTAGAGTATTACACTCTTCCGAAGACACCAAAAATAGAAAGCAAAGGTGGTGTGGATATTGACAATGTGAATGCGGAATAAGGGAGAAACAATTCCAAACTTATTAAGATAGTCCTAAAAAGGATAATGTGAAAACACAAAAATTAAGTATAAGAACATTGGGGAAGAGATGCAATAGCAAATAGTCACAACTTCCATCCATTGTTGAATTGTCTTAAAGCAAAAGCGACCTGGAAGATTATAATATGTTCCCTGAGGATTACAGTAAATATAATGTAGCAAAAATATTGATTTAAGAGATGAAATGCACTGAAGGATGGAAATTTGTAGTGAATCGAAAAGAAGTTATTAGAGTTTTAGATTGTTTTAGTGTATTTTTATTTGAAATTTTAAATGCATGGAATTATTCTCTAAATAATATAGTCGAAGGCAAATATGAATGAAACTTCTTCCTTGCTAGGAATCAATGGGGTCTAGTTAAGAGTTCAATCAAAAGTCTTGTCTAAAGTTCAATCCATAGTCTAGTGAGGTAGTTGTTATTTTGAACAAGGAAGGTGACTGATTTGACATGATAAATATGAATCTACAAATAACGGCCCTATTTTGGATAAAGAATGATAATGGTTGATTTTATACTAGTGGAAAGTGTGTAGTGTTGTGTGAGCGTGTGTTGCACATATTTCGTGAAGATACATAGAATGATAAACATGATTGAAAGATAAAATCTAAAAATTATTTTTAATATCAATTACTAGAGTGCTTACAAGTATTGGTTGTTGTTGATTAAAAGGCTCGAATTTAGTAAGATGTTACAAACAATTTAATTAAATGCAATGTTCAAAAGCTCATGAAACACTAGGAATAACAATATGTGCAAGGGGCCAAGTTGCTTAGCCTTAATATGTTGGAAATATTAAACATTGGAGCTTTATAATGAAGTTTATGGATACAATTGGGTAACGCATAGCTTTAATGTCATAACTGGATAATTGCAATGATCATAAAAGAACTATATTTCAATTAATGGACAATGGGATGCAATCATAAAACAACTTTATGTTCTTGTTGTGCATAAATGAAGCTTGAATGTGAATGAACACCTGCAAGGAAATGATGACACTAACAAAAGGCTAACAATATGCAAGCAAATGAAATTACTTAGAATAAAATAACATGAAAAAAAAAGGTTTCATCAAAAGTAAAAACCCAATTAGACGAAAACAAAAGATTCGACAAGTTGTCTTTTGAATGAAATCCTATTAGTGAGCTAATTAGAAAACTAGATCAACTTATCCTAAAAAAAAAGGAACGTGGCAATTGCACTTGGTTTTGATTCTATTGCCTTAATGAAAACATTGGATTCATAGTGTGATTGCAACAATGAAAAGGCACCCACCATTGCATCATTTAGGTTGAATGGTGCATGAAGTGATAACAATGTGTTTTCTGTTGGGTTTGGGTTCTAATTCTCCTAATAATCATGGTGGTTGGTTCAATTGTGTCTTTAGGCATGTTCATAGGTTGAAGCTAATGGGTGCAAACCTTAGGTGGGTAATAGGAATGGCCTTAGAAATTATGAAAATAAATCTAATTTAAAAAAAAATGTATTGACATATACAAATTGATATGACTTATGTCATAAAACAGTGTCGGAATTTATCACACTCTATTAGACATATGAATCATAAAAATGATTTGAAAATAGTAAAATAAATTTTTTAATGCTCGCAAAAAACTAGGATGCCACCCAAATCTCACTATAATCGACTCCAACTATTTGGTGGAAGGGGTTTGGGAGTGAAACAATTAATCAAGTTGCTCGTGCTATAATTCTTACCCTGAAAAAAAATAATACTATAAAAATATCAAATGCCAGAATGGGGGAAATAGATATTTTTTGATAATTAAACAAACATGAATGTAACAATAAAATACATCATTCTTATAGACTTTACAAATGGTTTTGAAAACATGAAAGCAAAGAAGCATCAAAATTCACTTACATCAAATCAAATTGTTTGTTAAAAAGATGGAAATAGAAAATTGGAATAATTATATTGAATGATAGTAGAAGTTGAATAGAGTTCAAAAGAAAAAACCAAATAACACAAAATAGAACCCAACAACAAGTTCAAAAAACAACATAAATTGCAAACGAAACACTACTCCAAACATTATGTTGCCTCATACTTAGTAAGTTTTAAAACACCATGGTCATATGATTTATTCCTCCCAAAGGATTTGGGAGAAGGTAATGAGGCCATGTGTCAAACAATCTCCTCAACATATTCCAACAAACATTTACTTAGAAGGGGGCTTGGGAAGAAGTCCTTCAAAGCATAGAACAAGACGAATCGAGAACGATCAAGCTAGATATCTATGCATAAAACATAGAACATCAGCAAGAAAATAAAAAGCAAAATAATTATGAAAGAGATGTTCAAAAATGACTAATGTCAACTTACTCACAATTGAGATTGACTCATGCTTTTTATCAGGTGTTGAATCTGGGGGAGGTTGAATAGAAAAGCTAGGCTCCACATCAAGTTTAAACTTATCCAAAAGAGGTTTCACAACCTCTTCATAAACATCATTGTCTGGTTGAAGCACAAAAACATTATGGCCAATAAACTAACAAGCTCGAATGCAATTCCCTTCAAAGCAATCATATAAAGTAATATTTTAATCATGAGGTAGCACAAACTATGATTTAAGCTTCCAAAGAGAAATCAAGAAGACATATTAGTGGAAGAATTCATGTTGACAACAAGTGAACCATGAAGGCTGCACAGGTGAATAAAAACCCTCAATGTGGACACATGCATCTCCTAACCTCCTTTGAATGGGATATGTTTACTTGACTTCTCCATTGTATCAACGTAAATGCAATTTGGCAAAATATCATCCTCACCCATGGGAACACTAAGCCTTACCATCTCTAGGTGACTTTCTTGAAATTGGAAGCCACCCATCTAGTGAATAAGAAAAGTTGCCCAATATAATCAAGTCTGCAAGATTGGGAACAATAAGAATTAGTTCAAGATGATTCTATGGAATGATAAGTAATGTAATTACAATTGAGTAAGGGAATTAGCATTTTCCCCTTGATTTTGTTATTCATCCATGATAGAAAATTAATTATTGCCTGACTAGAATGGATCTCATATCCATTTGTCTCTAAGAAAGATTTGATTTCCTTTAGGATGCAAGGATCATCATCATCGAAAATAATAATTACACCATTATTGCCATGTATTTGTTTGTAAAACCAAATATCATGTACACATAGTTATTTATGTGACAATTCCAAGAGGGGACAACAGTGAGAGGTATGGAGACAAGAGGGATTGGCAAGTTTGATGGAACTTCAACAATAAAAAGAACGTGCTTCCCACTTTTAGAATCCTGCAAAGTGGAAACAAAATTGATAATAACCTCTAGAACAATGCAAATAATGTGAAATGCACATAAGGAATTTTCTATTTGTACTTTTTAGAGCATTTCATTCAGTTCCTCAAACTGAAAGGGCCATGAACCAAAACCTGCCTTTGTTGCCACCATGTCTGGCTAAGAAAGATTACAAGCGAAAATGGTGAGTCACATGAAGGAATCGCCATTACTTGGGAATTCAATGGGATTTGGGATGGGATTTTGAAGAAGACCCAAACTAGGATCTGTGACTATATTCAAGAGTCGTTTCCTTCGATGGACAATTTGAAATTATAGAGCTTCTGGGTTTGGAAGGGGCTCCTGCTACTTTAGATCCTCCTCATCCCATTTTTCACCTTAAGGTCTAATTGATTGGTCCTTGGTCTTCCTCAACTTTTTAGCATTGTGGTTCTTCTTGTCACCCTTGAAACTAGACTTATTTGAAGTGGGCTTGTCAAGACAGGCATCCTCAAACTTCTCCCTTAACTCGTGCTCCAACTTTGGGGTATTATCAATTGGGCAATTTAAATACCACCCATAGGATGTCAAGTGGCCATTCGACCACTCCTTCAAAAATCCTTCATGTACATGGTGCTTTGTGGTTTAGGATTGCACCAGATCCTAAGAAGTAGAGGGAGGTTGCAAATAGCCTTTTTTGTAAGGAGAACATGGAAAAAATACATGTGGCAAGGAAATGGGGTTAAATGTGTGGAATATTACTCTTAAATCCAAGTATAGAATTAGTCTAGGATATGGAATTAATGTATGTTGACATGGAAAGGAAGATATGTCCATTATTTGTAAATCACACACTTTAAAACTTCTTCACCACTAGTTTGTTATTGCCAGGTCTTGCTTTTAGGATTCCACCTTTCAACTTGAATTCATGAAAAAACAATTCTCCCATAATTCAACCTTCCAATGACTTATGAAATTCTCAAGATTTTGAACTTCAACATTCTTGAAGATAGACACACCAAGGTCCATGACAGTGCTATTATAAAGTTTTTTGGCCTCCATTTCCAACTACAATGAAAACACAAGTGCAAAGCCAACATCATGGACACCCAATGAAAAAGCCCAAAAAGAATTTCAATGTATAATCAACCTAAAACCAGTAAGGCACCTAACACTAAAATGTCGCCTTGTGAAGCCATTTTTCAAAAATGGCATCCAACAACCCGACCTTGGGAAATTTCTAAGCTTCCCTAAGAACTAAGGACTACTTCCATTGCTTTCGCCAAAAAACCTTATGTTCGTTGTTCACTTATGAAGACACAAGCAGCTACAACTTTTCTGTCATCATTTTTGGATTAGGATTCATGTTATAATGAACATGTACTTGTTGGAAGAATTCAGTGCGAAGCATGGGGTCACAAATAGGCAACCTTTTATGGAATGTTATCACCTATTCCTTTCAAACACTCTCCATGGCCTTATTACTTAGTGAAGCCAACATTTTCAAGTCTCAAAGAACTAGATTTAGAACATCTGTATAATAGAAATAATGTGCAACATCAATAGTAACCACAAGTTCCTTTTACAAGAAAACCTTTAGTTTACAATCAAATGCAATTATTTTAGAGAATAAAGGTCATTTAAGAAAAGATTTAAAATTTTTACTTTATACATATATTCAAAAAATGCCTCATGCGTGAGGCTATACTAAGTTTATTTTATTTTATTTTTGCATTTCTTGCATTGGGCATTTAAAACGACCTCCTTGAACTTGTGAAGTGGAATCATTCCAATGGATTAAATGTGGACAAAATCATGAACCGGTGATGGCTTCACATGATCCATTTCAATGGACCTACCAAAAATAAGAATGTTAATCATCAACAAGACATAGTTTAACATCTATGGAAAAAAGAACGAACATTGACAATGGAAACTCACTTGTTTATGTCAATCATAGCTATAAGTAGTTTGACCAAGCCATTTGTTGCGTCCAAAACAAATGAATCAACCTTGATGTGTCATCCGGGCTCGTTGGGATGGTTTACATCATTGTATGGTTACCAAGCTTAAAGGCAACGATTGTCATCCCAAACACGAAACATTTTTCAAAAAGCCAACAAATATTCGAATCCTTGGCCAGGAATTTATCAAATTCCACATTTTTTTTTCCAAAAAGAACTCCAAGTATCGATGTAGGTGCACACCTTTTTTTCCTCACCTTTATAGTTTTGTGAGGAAATATAGAACGCCTTTTCACCTTCACGATAACCTGTGAAAAACACTTACTCCATCTTGAGCACGTTGATATTCAAAGTTGGCCTAACAATTAACATGGTCAAAAGATGACACAAAGGGATACTCATCCTAACTTTATTTTTCGGAAGGATTTTGTACTTGTCCAAAACCTCAAAAATGTTCAACTTATTCTGATGTTGAATCACCTTTATGGTCCTCTTGTAACTAGACTCCCCTTGGATTACACAAATGGGAAATAGTCATCTAATTGCAAAAGTACAAATCTATCCCTTACAAACAAATAAAGAATATGGGTGTAAGCAAGATAAAGTGAACAACAATTACCTTGTCAAGACTGGAACAAGTGGATTTAAAATAACAACAAAACCCATTATAAAATTATGGAACATCGAATGTTTTCATTTCAATGACTAAATATGATATATGTTTACCTTAATGTGCATTGATTTTCATATTTCAAACTATAAAAATAGGTTTTAAGTAGGTTTTTCACAATACAAATAGCTTTTGATGTCTATTTTTCATTGTGGGCTTTTGATTTCAAGTAGGTGTCAAGTAGGTTTTTACAAAAAAAAATCCAAAAAATTGATGGCTTGATTAAAACATATGTTGATATTCATTTCCTAATTTATTACATATCAAATTCATTAATCTTTCAAACCAAAAAATAGGTTTGAACACATAATTTTCAATAAGTTTCAAATGTTTTTTTAAAATTTTAAATTCATTTACTTTTAATTTTGTTATAATTAGATTCTTATAAATTTAATGAAGCAACTAATGTTAATTGACACATACTTTCACTTCATTTGATGCTACTTTATGGTAGTTATATGAAAGGCATAGGGTTAAAGTGGATATGTCTATTTTTTTGGTATATTTTATCTTGCTTGACCTATATGACAATGCAAAAAATAAAAAAAACTGAAGATACTATATGAAGAGGTGATACAAAGAGGTCAAAATTGAAAGACAAACAAGAGGACTTTTGGATCCATTGGGGCATATTTATAAGAATTTGGCCTAATAATTGGTGTCGACCATTAATAGAAAGCCTTCAAATTTTAAAAAATTTATTGATTTCTCTTACATTGAATTGCTAAAGAGATTATACTATAGACAAAACTTTCTATAGTCAATGTTGACTATAAGGTTTTTTAGTGTTAAACAAAACAGAAAGATGATAAAAAATGTTTCAAAAAGGACAAATGATGGTTTTTTAGGATTTGATAAGATATTTTTCTATAATCGATAATGACTATAAGGTGTTGGGGCTATGAAGTTGAACCCATAAGTAACTTCCAACTAAAACAATGCAATTTTTTTTTTGAAAAGAATAGTTTTATTTTTTATAAAGTCTATAGTCGATGCCATTTATGGGGAACGAAGAAACAAAATTGACAGAATGTGCAGTTTTAAAACTACATCCAGTATAATTCAATGAACTTATATACATTTTCTAGAGGTTATTTCACTATGGTCCTACCAACCATAACCATTTAGCAAAGTTCGAGTAGAGCTAGATTTATTTCTTGAATTAATAGATATTTAAATTTTTTATAAAAAAATGTCACTTCCCTTATGGTCAACACCAACCATAGAAATCAAGAACCTTTTTCAAAAACACAGTGGTTTCCTTACAATAATTAAGAAATAAAATTTGAAAACCCACCTCCTTTGGATTTGTTGAAGTTAAGTCTCTCAACACATTAGTTTGTTCTACTTGTGACTCCTACTCCATATCTGTTTGTAAATATACTATTCCATAATTTAATTTACTATGATATGGCTTTAAAAGAGTTGGAAATCTAGATCATTCTATTGGAGGTCGAAACCTAGATCATGGTATTAAAAAATCCTTGTTCATATCTATATTCATTTCAACCTAGTTGGATTTCCCAGAAACTTACCTCCCTAAATTGCAAAATCTTGGCTATTGAATCAAAATCCAACCCCTAGAATCCTTCATCGATGATACAAAATATAAAGTTAAAGCCTAATCCACATGCTACACAAGTGGAAAACAACTGAAATTGAACAGTAAGTATACCTCCTTTTAAGCATCATTAGAAGGCAATTCCACAACTTTATTTTCAGTGATGAGTGCTTCTTATTTATTCAAAAACATTTCCTCCCCACCATACTCTCAACTTGTAATGCAATTAACTATATTTTGCTTTCTCTTTCCATTAGCAAAAAAAAATCATATCATGAGTGTAGAAATTGAAGACCATAATTCAAACTTTAATATTCTTTGCATTAACCATACAATCTTAAGTTCATAATTTAGACAAAATAGAGGTTATAAAACATTTCATTTCTTTCACCTCTGTTTCTAAATTTATATCTACATCCAAAATGTGATGGAAAGGTGCCACAACACCTTACATAACAAGCATTATCTTGTTTAGAAGAGTGACCATGGAGAACCCTAAGAAAATGTATTTTTGAAAGACACGAAAAATTTCCCGCAATTCGACATTCTCCTTTGATGACTAGGGACATCAATTAATATTTTAAAAATTAAAGAAATGGGTGTGAGAAAGAATTTCTGACGAACAAATCCCAGAATGGAGCTTGGCCATTATCAAAAGCTTCTTGCAACCAAGCCCCATCACCACATCTAACCCCCAAAAAACTAGATACCTTCCCCAAACACTTGCACTTAACTATCTAAGCCCGGGAGTGAGCTTGGCCATTACTATCACAACTTTCACATCGGGTTCATGATTAAATGTGAAATGTAAAGGCCCATGGGGCCGGGAATGTGTTTAAATGTGAAACTCACTGTCACAAATGGGGGAGAATGCAACGGATGAAACCCACTTTGGGAATTGCACTTGAAAGGGAGTTGTGAATGTTCAAATCCTTGGTTGAAAAGGAAAACCAACGCCAAATTGGGCCCCCAAGACACCATTAAAAATATCTTGAAGCGTAGATGCTTAAAGTGCCCTCACATTATTCATTTAGACCTAATTTGCACGAGTTATGATTATGACTCCTGACCACAAATCCTTGAAAAGTAGGGGTCAACTGAAGTCCCATTGAAGCGTGCTATACACAGTTAGAAATATCTTTTAAAAAAATATAATATACTTCCTTTGCATTTTCAAAACAGACTTGATTTTAGAAAGATATGAGTGTCCAAAATTTTGGGACAATAAGAGTCCCAATTTTGGGACTCCCACTTGGGAGTTCTAGGGAAAAGTGACATTTGGATGTAATCCCCGTGGAGAGACATAAAGTATACTATAGGGAGGGGAGTGGTGCCTCCTCCCAAAGGTTGCGGGCTATGTAAAGCTTATGCTTGAGGTTGTCCTTACTAAATTTATCGCACCACTTCTATTCAACTTGCATTAATCACCTTCTTTCTCGGTTGTGTAGGTTGACATCATTTTGAACTTTTTCTTATGAGTTCGTCCTAATCCCCATCTTGGAGCTCTAACATATCCCTTTTACTCCCAAAGTGTTATGAGCTAAAAAGGGAGCCCCAATTCTCTTCTTCTTTCATTATTTCACTCTCAGACCCACCTTTGGGTCTCTTAACAAGTTTGAGGGCGTGTCAATTATCGAAACTCATTATGAAAATGATTATCAACCTTGGCCAAAGAACAAGGTCGGCCATTGCCGAGTCCTCCCCATGAATTCAATTGAAGAACAAGGTTGACCATCACAAAAACCTCCTTAACATCCTGACAAATGAGTGACCTCGGCAAATGTTGAAACGTCCCTGTAAGCCCAACTGAAAACAAGCTTGGCCATTTCTGAGACCTCCCTAGCAACCCAACCTAGCCCAAGAGTACCTTCGACTTTTGTTGAAACCTCCCCGCGAGCTTGGCCCAAGAAAAATTGCACGCCATGACTTTGACTCAGCATCGGATCAAGCTACCATCGCTTGGGTGCCCTTCACCTTTCGATGACAAAAGAATAGTTCATTCAAGCTCACGAGGTCCATTGTTTTTTTCACTAAAAGAAATTTTGTCCTTTGCAATTAAGAAATCAATGACTAAATGTTTTAAACAACTAGTAATTAACTATAGTTATAGTATAGTTATAGGATATTATTTCAAATCCTAGGTGTAAAAAGTTGTAATCATATATTAATGGTGCATTTTACTAGTAGACGATGACGTGGTAATAGGAAGGATGATGTTGTTTTTTCAATACAAGTTTTCATTCATATGACATACATGATTAATGACAAAATGTGATCAAAAATTTGCTTTACAATGATTCAAAAATGACTATTAATCTATATTCACACATAAGGAATTACAACATGTAGGGAATTGATTTCAATTAATATTATAAATATAAGTAATATATAAACTTTAATTATATATATATTCTAATATACTTGATATACGATGCATTTAAAATATTTTATATGAGTAAATTAATTATTACACATTGAAATAAATTTTATTAGAAAATGATATACTAGAAATATTTTTTATATTATAATTTAAAAATCAAATAGAAATGTAAGATGTGCTAAATATATAATTTATTTTTGCATTAAATTTTTATCATCAACTTAAGTCAAAATTTATATACTATATGTATATAAATAAATATTACACAATTATATTAAAGTATATGTGCAAATTGAATATAAATTATATTTAAAAAAATTTATATATATATATATATATATATATGATATATTGGAAGAATGTTTATATAATATAAATTCATAAATCAAATGAAAATTTAAGATATGAAAGGTATATTTTATTTATTCTTGTATTACTCACAAAACTTTTTCCATTTACAAATCATGTGTTTTAATTTTTCCCCAAGGAATGATCATTGAAACATTATTTAATAACAAAATTCATTTTTTTCTTTTGAAATAATTCACATTTTTCATATTTATAAAAATAATAATTTGTGTACATCATTAAAGGAACTTTATGAATAAAATTTTCATTTTTTCATTTTGACAATTTATCAATAAGATATGAATCATCTAATTTGAAGATGTGTGTAATGTTTAAATCAATATGGTCCAAGGTTGTTCACCCAACAAGTGGGGTGGCTTGGTGGTAAAGGAGTTCAATTCCATCCTTGGGGTCCAAGGATCAAACTTCACAAATGACATTATTATGGTCAACAATGAAATATTGATTGAATATTCCACACATAATTAGAGTACCTAAATTAGGTGCCTACCTTAATAGTTAGGTGGTTTATTTATCCATTTAAATTATTTTTAAAACTAGCTTAAGTGGTGACACATGTCAACAATTGATAGGATGAAAAAAATGGAAATAAAAAATATTTTTTATTATTTACATTATAATAATATCAATTATTATAATTTAAATAATAAAAACCAATTACACAATGATTAAATTATGACTAATGATTTCACATATGTCTTTTATGACTAATGAATGAAATGTGCCAAATCATTGACACATCATTGTGCCACATCATGTCCTGAACAATTATTATCCTCAACAACTCGTTTATAATGACTTTAAGGCTATTAGTCATTTTAGTCCTTTTAATCCTTTATGACAAAAATACCAATCATAAACTTAGTCATATATTTGAAGATTTCTTCTAATGTTTTGAGCTTTGGCCCGAGCTAATTCGAGTTCCTCAAACCCGTTTCCTCATACATCTAAAGGAAAAAAAATCAAATTGTAGGAAAGGAGGGGAACTTACCTCTTGGCTTATTGTTTACGTTGGAGAAACCTTAACCTAAAAATGAGGAAGAATCCCATATTATACAATTTGAAACCCTATGAATTATTTTTTGCAAAAAATGAACCTTAAATAGTTGACAAATTAACAACTTTCTTACCTCCTTTATTTTTTCCTAGTGTTGCAGCATGAGATTCCTCCTCCTTGCTTATGCCATTTCTTTTCCTCTCTTGTGTTGTTTAAAATTTGTCCACAAAAAAGATTATCACTTCTTTTTTGCTATGGGTTTCGACATTATTTTTTGCTATTTTTGCATTTGTTGAATCAAGTTTGTTAGGCATCAAAAACCCTTTTACCAATTTGAATTTATATTACCTCTTCTTGGTTTGGAAATTATTATTATTATTGTAGATAAGAGGAATAACATATTATTATTAACCTGCTATTATGGGAATATACTTACTATTAATTTTTTTAATGTTTTGTGATTCCAAGGGAACATACACTAACTATGGTGATGATTTGGTTGTTATTCCTTAAGTCGATCAAGCAATAATGCAATAGCTATAGCTTTTATTCATCCTTCTACATAATTCTTCAATATTACCCAATTGATTAAAGTCTGAAAAATCTTAAAATTGTAGCCGAAGTGTCCTAATGCACTTGACACATTATATTGAATAATTTTGGAGATTATGGCATGAAATAAGTGGAATGGCCACTTGTTGTTTGTGCGGGTGTTGATGCTGGGGAGATTGGTTTGGTAAGGCTATCTTGGCTAAATGTCAAGCAAAAGCTAAAAATATAATATAAAGTTGTCCAATTTAATTACTATCAAGGTTTTTTTTTTGCTAATGTCAGAAATAGTACATTCAAGATGCTCGAAGTATTTTGATCAAATTTTACTTTATAGCCAAAAACACATAATGATGTTTAAACAATTGCAATGGTAAGAAATTCCACTTCAAAAATTTTAAGCCATGATAATCTTTAAGTAAATGGTTTTTTTTCTCACCCTGCTTTCATGAATTTGTAATATGTCTACAATTTGCTCCACCTAAGCAAATGTAATTAAATAATCCACACATGATAGTGCTAATGAAATCTTGTTCTAAAATTTGTATCTTTTATTTACATTAAAAAATGGAACCTTGTACCTTCTTCACATTCACAACATTTATCTCTTTCATTTAAATATGTGCTTCATATTATTAATCTTTAATAAAAATATAATTGGTTCAAGATTGGTTGCCACATTTCCCCAAATCAAATAGTATCCCTATTTTTATCTGTGCCTAGTGATCCAATGAAACGTGATGAAGGCTTAATTAGTTAATTCGATGATCATACTAAATATAAATTTTATTGGATGAATTGTTTAACTCGATCTTTTGAAATCCTTTCTTGATGATAATGGTCATCAATGATAAACATATATGTCTTTTGCATATGTTCTTCCAACTTTCAAAAGTTTTTCCAAAAAAATAGAATTCAAGACAGGTTTTATCATTTGCACAATTGAAACATAAATCAAAATATGTTTCCAATATTGTAAGGCATAGTTCATCTTCATCAACCCGATTTATTTTGAGTATTTTTTAGTGAATTTCATGGAAATTGTCCAAATCTCCAATTTCAAACTATCCTTTTGAAGAAAATGTTGCATGACTTCACAAGCATCTTCATTTTTAATTTCCCTATTACTTATTTCAATTAGACATTTTGTAGGACATTCCTTTCAAAGTAATGCTTTGCTTTCCAATAACATCTTTTGTTTTATTGAATTTCCAAATAAATCACGTTTTTCAAATGTAGCTTGCATTCTTGTTTGGATGCCCTTTCACTTGATATTAAATAATCCACTTGCAATGCTACATCTGATATTTCAAAACAATTGTGCCCTTGTCACCACACCTTTGGAAACAAAAACATCAAGTTTGACCAAGATGTTTGGAAATTCCTACTTTGGAAACTTGTTGCATTTTGTTTATCACTATGGATGTGTGCTCATTCTATTGGTACAAGTCATGATCATCCCCACCATGTTTTAAAAATATCTTGAGGGGAAATGAATCATTTATTCTTTTCATTAGTTTGACATTCACCCATATATGTGGGGTGATGATAACTTATGTGTGTGATGTGTGATATATCCAAATTTCCAATTGTTGAATAACTAAAGGTAAAATACACATGTGGGCTTTAGTAGTAATGTGTCTGCCACATGATTTATTTTCATGTTGTGATACATTTGCCATATATACACATGGTGCACATACAAATTGTACTTGTAGATGTGCATATGCCATAGACGACTTAATATGTTACAACTTCATATAGGTGACATGCATATTTCACTGGATAATTCTATTGGTGCTCAATTATTAATTGCACATACATTAGGTTCATGCTTCTTGCACATCTAGATGGTAGATTTGTATGGAACATTCACATGCCTAGTGCAATCACATATGTGGGATGTAAACTTACACCACATCCAAGTTCAAAATATTTCAATGTCAAATGCACAAAATCTCTTCTATATGTTTGAAAATTGCCACGTTGCAAGTGTTGGAATCCAAATGGGTTGTGATTTGTTTACGATATGTGATTCTTATTTTAATTGTGTTTTACCATGAAAATTTAGTTTTTTTTAGACAGAAGATATCCTTTTATTTATGCCAATTTACAACATCTAGTTCTAAAAGAGATATTTTAGTATTGTTGGTTTCCCGTTAACAATGTGTTCATTACTTTTTGGTTACGACATGTTTTTTTCCAATTAGATCTTGTCTTGTCAAAATCATGCCAATAACAATTCACATAATTTGATTAGTCTATGCTATAATTATGACTCTAAAAATCATGCCTTTTATATTATCTACCCTTCCTTTACACTTCTTTATGTGGTCTTCCACCCATCTCCCTATTTCTCTACTTCTTTTGAGATTTAAAATGAAGCCAAATTGATTCATCATTAGGTAAATGGCAATTCTTGTAGGATCGACCTTGCTCTTAATGTCCTACTGCTAGAGTCAATTCTTGTGATGACGGTATATTACTATTTTGTTTCATTTGTCTTTTCAAATGTGAATCTATCAAATTGTGGTTGTTCATGATCAAGGAATCAATTGAGTGCCAAATCTTCCTAATTGTTCCCCACTTTTAAACTCATTTCAACAATTCATTTCATTTTTCATTTGTTTCTTAATCTTGGGAACAATTATGAAATTTAAAGAATGGAATCTAGTTAGGGCCTTGTATTATATCAATTTCAATTTGATCACCCTGATTCACTTTCAATATTCTGCCTTGGATCCCATAATATCTAGCTACAATAATCTTTCAATGATTTTTTTGTGTGTCAAATCAACGTTGTTCTTTGTCTGATTCCATATTCATCCCACTCATTTTTTAAAACATATTGTTGAATTTATCTTGATAGGCATTCCATTTGCCATCCTCCCCGCTCCTTGTCCTCTAGAGCATTCAAATTCATGCTTTATGTTTGATCGCATTTCATTTTTTGTTGCCTTCTTTCTTTTTCATTATTATTTATGTGTCCTTGGTAACATGGAAAATTTCATGCTATTGGATGCTCAAAGCTAACTATCATGGTGGACGATTCAAAATGACTTCGGTCTTTGAACAATGTTTGTGTGCTATGTTTTTGTTTCAACTAGGATCCTTGCATATATCCAAGGATGTCTCATATGATTTTAATAACTTGGTTTTGAATTCAGTGTATTAGATTCTTATTACCTCCTTTCAAGGGAGACAATGGATGGTTGGCTGTGGGTGTTATCGCATTGTTGGCGATAGTTTTATTCATAACTCTCAAGAAACAATCTTAACGCCATGAATAGCAGGGTTTATGATCAAGATTGTGAAGCAAAAACATGAAGTTAATGACAATCGACTTTTGTCTTCAATCAAACCTTCTTCATTTATTTTCATTGAGTTGTCTGATTATTCCTCAGGTGACAACCTAACACCCCATTTTTCATCCACAATATCATTGAATTTGATTTCTTAATATGGTTCCTTATAGCCATAGTTTCCATCATCACAACCGTTTTTTGCCTTGTCATCACAACCCACATCCTCTTTTGGAAGTATTTAGTTAGTGGTTTTTTGTTTGTGTTTAATGGTGCTTATAAGATAGAGCTCCAATAAGTTGCAAAATTTGGATTATGACAAGATATTTGTTCAAAAAGTCCAATTTTTGTTGACTCTTTTTTATGGGGATGTATTGTTTGAATTGCTACTTGTGCTTCCCAGTGTTCATGGCTCTTCAAAAATGTAAGGCATGCATAGAAAGAATGATGGCCATGTTTAGTGTAAGGTGATCACCACTAATATTAAAAATAGTTTTGGGTTGAATTTCAAGAAAACTTGTTGCTTGGGTCACTTACATTGTGTGCAAGATTATTGTGAAACTTTGTGCACTTTGCCTTTCGCAATGAAACCGTATAGTGCGATGAGAGCGTTCATATTCCCATCATAGGTAAAATGTAATTGATTTCGTTCACTTCTTCACTTGGATGCAAATTTTGTCATGCTCCTCCTTTTTGCATCATTGGTTACAATGGGAGAATCTATTATGTTGTGCATAAAATCCAACTTTTATGAAGAGCAACAATTCACCTTGGGGTACACAACCATCCTATTATGGATGGCAAGTGTAGGGAAACTTTGGAAGAGACTAGAAGGTTGATTGTAGAGGAGGTTGTTCGCACGCCTTATGCGAAGATGTTTGCAATTTCCTTGAGTGTTAGCAAGACCTTCTTGGCTAGGCACCTACTAGATGATTATAGCGATGGTAAAGTGGAACTTCTCAAAAATGAGTAGTTGGAACAAATCTATGACAAGTTCTATGAATTGAACTCTCCCAATGTTCTTAACCTCGTTGCTTCTTTCAAGCATTGTCTAGGTGGTGGTTACATTAATAACATCCTTGAATTGAAGTCCAAGAGTCGATATGACTACATCTAAGAATGTTGCTTCCTTGGACAAGTTTTTACACAAATGGTGATCATTTTCAAGATGTCCATAAATGGTGCGGGGGGTGGAGCAAGTCTTGTCACATGAATGTAGCTTGCAAGGGATTTGTAGAGTGCTTGGATCATGTTTGATCATGTGAAGTGTGTGGTTGGTTGGACAATTATGGCTTGTCATGTGTACAATCTAACTTATTGCAAAGCGATGGCCATTATGGTTTGTGACATGCAATTTGAGCACACAAAGGCTCAACAAGTAATGTGGACAAAGTTCAATGACATGGTGCAGAAACACAACTTTTCAAAACCAAATTTCAAAGGATTCATGGCTAATAGCATAAAAGCCAATTGGAATGTGATCATAATTGTTTATGGATCAAAGGACCCCTCTATGTGGATGATTGATAAAGAGCACATATGTTTATTCCACTAGACTCAATTATCTGATGAACACTAAAAATAATTGATCAAATTCGAATTCCAAGATCAACACATCTCTCTTTGCCACCAATACATGGGTGTAAAATCCCTTGAGGAGGTCAACAATCAATATATTCTAATTCGTTGTTGGAGGCTTTCATCTGGGGTTGTTTTTAAGGTAGGTGTCCATGAACTTGGCAATTGGCTTAGCTTTTAGCATTTTCATGTTACAATGGCGAAGGTTCTTGGTTCATGTGAGTATTTCGTCTCATAACTTTTTATGATTTTCATTTTTTGTTTGCATTTTAAAACATGAATTCCATTTTGTCGCAACCCTAGTCTTGGGCTTGCGACTAAGGCAAGGGCTTACGGAAGTGCGGGCCAAGAGTGAACTTGGGAGTCACATTTCATGCTCTCGAGAGTGCAAAAAAGTTGAGGGAATGAACCTCACACTCCCAAGTGAATTCCCACTTTGGGAGTTAGAATCCCATTGGACTTTTGAATATTTAAAAGGCTATTTCAAGGGTCAAAACTCATTATATTGAAAATTTATTTAGATCATTGAAAAGTTCTTGGAATGTAAATGTCTAAAATGGGCTTGCACGACCCATTTGGACACTTCAAACATAAGTTATGGCCAAAAGAAGGGCCGGGAGTCAAATTAACAATTTGACTTCCAATCACTAAAAGTCAAGAATCGCCCTAATTTCCTTGCATTCAAGTGGCATGCCACATACTGTTAGAAAGTTCTTTTGACAAAGACTATAACTTTTCTTTAGACCTCGTCTCAATCGGAGATCTACACACAAAGTTATGAGCCCCCAATGTTGCGGGAGTCCCAACTTTGGGAATTTCTAAACTCCCACTTGGGAGTCCTGGGACAAAATGACATTTGGGTGCTAGTCTTATGGTTATGCACAAAGTATACTATAAGGGGGAAGGTGATGGCTAAACCCAAGTCCAGGCCGTGGTGAGTCTTATGAGTCCGTGTTTGCTCATGGCTCATTTGTGCACCAAAGGGTTCCAGCTACGCACTAATCAACCTATTGTTTGGTTTGTGTAGGTTCGTGCAGGTTTGTGTGAGTAAGTGATTTGCTTGTCAATCTTCCTAGTCCCATCCCGGAACTCCAACATGCCCCTCTACCCCTGAAGTGCTACAAGCTAGGGAATGCGCCCCAACTCCTTTTTCTTTCGATGTCTTTTTCATTGGGCTCGTAGCTAAGTCCATCAAGGAGTTTGGGGGTGTGTCACATTTGCTTTCCAATTCCACTTACATTTCGTTTCAACTCCATTGTGACATTTTAAATTTTATTGATGTTTTCTTTCCTTTGAGCTACAAAAGTTCAATGTAATCTGGTATAAATTGTGCCTAACATTTGGTTGTAATAGTTGGGAAAACACGACACTTATTAGTACATAGCAATGTCTAATGACTATGTTCATGCTTTCAAATAGTCTATATTTTATAGACAATATTTGTGAGGTGGTCCAGTTAGTCATGGACTCGATAAAAATGAATTATTGTTGAGAAGGGCACAAGGATCAAGTGATCCTACGAAACTTGTGACCGCTATGGCAAATTACACATTTGGGTCATCTTTCACAAATCACCTTCCGCACCTTGAAGGAGAAGAGGTGTTTGGATTTGCCAAGTAACTTGCTAATTATCCTCCAAATGTAGTCAAAGATTCCCATTATCTTGACTATGTGAATTTATCTTGTCCATAGGTATCCATTTTGATTACTAAACCCAATATTGTGGAGGATGTACACATTCAACAACCACCATGTGGTTATAATAATTTGTTACCTTTGTTATCTCAAGGTGGCTTGGAGTTGAAAGAAAATATTTGTGTTTATGGCTAGTGGTGTATTGAATGTTACCCACCCAAATCTACAATTCAATGTTTTGCACTCCAAAAAACCATAACATTCAAATGCAAAGCAAGGATCAACTTTTACAAATTTCTGAATGGAACTCCTACTCCATGTTATTCAAGTTTTTGGATTCAATATTATAACAAATCATTTGAACACCATAAACACTGGTTTCATCCCGATGATTTGAGCTATTGTGTGGGTGGGACAACTCGAAAATTTATAGTTATTAAGCTTGTAGTTCCAACTATATGGCCCATCCAAGAAGGTATTAATTTGACCCAAAAGGAGGTAATAACTCTAGAAAAGGCAAGGTTTTCCTTTGACCACCTACTAGAAACAACATTTGAAGTTTATTTGGCTTCCAATCTTCTAGTTCAAGCAATTCCCCATGTGCATGCTGTGAATTATTAGAGCCATGTGAGGTCGTCCAATGCAAGTTGGCCTATAACTTGTGGTGATAAGAAGGTGAAACGACCTTTTGTGTTCAAAATAACACAACACACAACAATTGGGAGCTAGCATGTTACTTCTTTAATGTACTATTTTCCCCGTTGTTGATGTCTCATCACTTGAATATGGACGAAGTTACAATTTATTTTTTTATGATAAACGATATGATGTCATTATTGGTAATTTCTTTCAATGTTCATATGTCTATTTTGTCATAATGTTGGCAAGTTCTTTGGTGGTTGTGGGGCATATGTGCAATGTAAACATGTGTATCATGTCTTGCAAATGATTATGTTATCTGGTTTCATGCAAAAGTTCATCCATTACTGCACATGGAGTTGGGATGAAGTTTAACAATTGCATATGTTTCAAATCAATTATGTTTTCTCATTCATTAAGCTTGTTGTAATTATTTCCACTATGTAGGAAGTTTTGTTTCTAATTACAATTGAATAATTTTTTATCCACTATGTATTATTTCAAATGTTTTTATGAGATGTACATTTTATTTTGTTTTGGTGATTATACATTAACGGTGTGGCATCAAAGTACATGACTTGATAAATCTTTATACATTGCATTTGTAATAAACCATTGATAATCATATTTTGTTTTCATGTGTATTGTCTTATTCAATAAAATACCTTAGTACCTTGCCATTACAACACATGTTTGTCAAAGAACTAATATATTTGTTAATTTAAATTCATCAAATATTTTCTCAAGCATGTAGTTTTTATCATTTCAATAGTTCTAAAAATATTGAAAGTATTGTATAAGAACCTTAGATATTTGGAATATTGGTTGCACTAGGAATGATAATATGTTTAAAGTCAATAAATCACTATTGATTCCCCAACAAATCATGCATGTGACGTGGAAAAATATTCCATGACAAGGTGTGGAATATTTTGCCACGTCATATATTAATTCCACATGGTAGATGAATATATTGGGAATATTTTTATGTGGCATGGAATATTTTAAAAGATTCTTTCTTGTTCATGTCAGCCTGCTCACCTATTCACCCACTCATTTGTTAGCATCATTGTGACCAAGGTTTCAAAACCAATTCTCACCTTGAATACTTCAAGGTATCATAAAAGGCGATGTCCTTTCGAAACTTGTTTAGAGGTTCACATTGGGTTGAAAATCATTCATTTGTAACCCTTCCATTTAAATTTTTTTTCGATACCTTGTTAGGGTATTAAAAATTAATGGGGTCAAGGTGGTCGGTGTCAATAATTAGTAAATAACATTTACTACGATAGTTGGTATTGGTAGGTAGGACTAGAAAAAAAAAGAATTAAAGTTCCATTGCATAAGTGCTGCAAAGGCAAAGTTGCCCCTAACCCTTTTCTTTTCTCCTCATTTTCTCCTTGTAAATCAGGAGAATGTTTAGTTTGGAAGGTGTGTTTAAGGCCTAATGTTTTGTTTGCTTTGGTTAATTAATGTTCATTGTCGTTTAATTCATTGCATTGCTTCCTTGTTGTGTTTTGTTAATGATCATTGGTGCCCCTTTACTATGTTTTGTTGGTGTTCCTTTTCAGTCTTGTGTTGGTGTTTGTCAATGTCCCCTTGCTATGCTACATTGATGTTTAGTGGTGCCCCCTTGTTATGTTTTATTGATGTTCATTGGTGTGCCTTTGCTATGTTTTGTCAGTGTTTGTCTACACCCCCTTGTTGTGTTGGTCCATGCCCTTTTGTTGTGTTCTATTGGTATTTTTCAACGCCCCCTTGTTGTGTTCTGTTGGTGTTCATTAATGCCCCCTTGCCATGTGTTGTTGGTCATCTTCAACTCCTTATGTTTTATTGATGTTTGTCAATGCCCCTTTGTTATGTTTTGTTGGTTGTTTGTGCTTCTCCTTGTTGTGTTGTGTTGGTCATTTGTGCCTTCTTATTGTGTTTTGTTGGTGTTCATCAACACCCCCTTTTGTGTTTTATTGGTCATTTGTGCCTTCTTGTTGTGTCTTATTCGTCGACACCCCTAATTGTGTTTTATTGGTTGTATGTACCTCCTTGTTGTGCTTTGTTGGTGTTCGTTAGTGCTTGCTTGTTACGTTCTATTCATTTTCTAGCATTATTCAATAGTAAGGTTTTTTTTCTTTATTTTTTTATAGAATGTTTTTTCTTTGAAGTGTTTTTTTTTTCCCTTCATTTTTCTTTGTAATTTCGTTTTAAATATGTGTTTTTAGCTACCTTAACTTTAATTTTTATTTAAATTAAACATCTTTTAAAGAAGAGTCATAAGTATTTGACAAAATGTGTATTTTTTCATGTGCAAAATTAGGAGCATACTTGCACAAAAATTTTCACATCTTATACCTTTCACCTCAATAATCTTGTAAATCTTGTAAATGCTTGTAATCGCTTTGCTTTATTTGTTGGTAATTGTTCGTAGTTTTAGTTTGTAATTGTTTTGGTTGTTTGTATTTTTTATTTGATTTTTTTTGGATAGATTAGATCATGAAACCCATAATTTTGTTAAAACTTATAATTAATTTTAATTTCTCCTCCAACCTATTTAATATCTTGTAAGAAGTGTTGTCAAATTAAAATGAAAATGTGATGATAGTTGATGGTGAAAATGAAATTGGTTTAAATGAATGGAATATGAAAGATGAAATTTTGAATGACAACTTTTAGACAGAATAAAACATAACAAAAGAAAACAAATCCAAATGAAAACAATGAGATAGAAATAGACTTTCAAAAATTACATGTTCAAAGGGAAAAAATGGAAAGGACATAACATGAATGAAATTTGTTGAACTTTTTATTGTGTAAATGATGATAAAGAAGTTGATAAATTGGAAATCCTTAAGTCATGAAATATCTACTTTGTTACAACAATTTTGTGCATGTTTTTAATCCAAACACAAAAGAATGAAAAATACTTTTAATATATTATAAAACATGTATGGTAAGATAGCTTTGGAAAAACATGTGGATATTGTTCATGTAATAATTGTCCAAAATCTTGAGGAAGAAGTAAATGCCTTATTAAGAGGATCAATTGAAAAACAACCAACAAAAAAAAGACTATATGTTTTAGGAAATGCAAGATCTTTCAATTGTGTAAAATCAATTGCCATTGTAGATTGTGGAAAATGTTTGGTTCAAGCATCTAATTTTACATCTATGTCCTCGAGTTGTCTTCCTTAAATTTTTTTTTCTTATGAAATATTACTTAAATTGGTGGAAAAAATGAAACAATATATGTTTTACCAAAATTGGAAAATTATATATCTACAAGAATAAGTTTTGATTTATAACTTGGCCTAAAAGGTTGTGGAAGGGCATAAAAGAATGGAACAATGCATGTTTAAATTCAAACATTTGCCCTAAAAAATTGAATACTTTAATGAAGACAAGGTGAATTGATATTTTAAATTGCTTTCATTCTTTTTTTTTAATTTAAGTTTTTTTTGTTACTCAATTATGTTTGTTTAATACATATATAACATTTGTTTAATTTTGGTAACAACTTTGTTAATAAAATCATTATGTTCCAAAAGGCCTTGCAATTCAAGCATGTTATTATCTTTTATTACAATAGGGATAATACCATCAAAATTAATGGTAGGGTGCCCTTTTTTCTTACTTGGCACATTTTTCAAATAATTGTGAATTGTCTTTCTCCTATTTTGAATGCATGTGTTTTGAACTAGTTAGTAGCCATTTGTTATTATTTGATGCATTGTAATCTACCAAATTTGCCATGTGCTTGAAATGCAAGGAAAAGTTAACCGCCTACCCAAGTTAATTTGATTGATGATGATTTTGGAATTGCTTTTGAGTTATTTTTGTTTGTTACCAATATCAAAAAGGAAGTTTGAGGTGTTCTAGAATAGTTCCTTCCTTTTCTAAGAAAATATTAAAAAAAAGGTCCCATAACATGTTATGTTTAATGCTAGATTTCATATTAAAAATCCTTTGTAGTATCTTCTTTTATTGGTTGTGAAGAAAAGGTGAGCATTGTTGAAGAATATGGTAATTGATCATTATAGCTTATGTTTTTAAAATGCTATTATTATTTACACCCAATGGCAAAATTTGAAGTTGAATGTGTAAATTAAATGAAAAATGTAGAATCTAATCTTGATATTTTCTAACAAACTCCCAACACAAATGAGCCAACTGCAAAACTTGTCCCTAGGGAAATGTTGATTTTTAAGCATTATCAAATGGATTCCAAGGAAATCAAATGCCTTTTTAAATGATGGATAAAATATGAAGCCGTGTTTTTTATAGTTGATTTTTTGGCTTGCCAAACCTTAAGAATTATTGGGTCACAAATTGAGATTGAATTTTTTTCGGCTTTAGTAAGGATAATTACAAAGTTGAAATGTTGTTTACAATCAGGAAATTTAAAAAGATTCATATTTGTGAACAAAAATTGGCCAAATGATCTTAGGATTGATTATAAACCACTTTTCAATTTAGTGGAGTTGATTGAAAAAGATTAGATTTTGAAGAATTAGAAAAGTCTGAAAGTTCTCTTGAACAAGATGAACTTTTGAACATATAAAATGTTTACATAATTTATAAAATTTTGATTTGTAAGTGTTTTTTAATAATAAAAAAAAATCAAAATGACAAAACTTTTGATACACTTTGTTTGAAAACTGCCTTTGAAAAAGCACTGAAACGTTTGAAGTTTGTGAAAACCATCACTTTGAAACTTTGGGGGAAATTTTTAATTTAAAAAAAAAAAAAACCCTCCCTGGGTCTATTGTAAAATAATAATAATAATAATAATAATGATAATAATAACTGGATGGGGTATCAGAAAAGCTTCTGAAACCCGGACCTGGAGGGTCTTTAAAAAAATTGAGACCCGCCCAACATTGTACATAATCTTCAATTAATCCAAACCTTTTTGCCCAACCACCAAGTTCTAATAATCGCTCATAAATATAAACATATTTGACGAAGTTTAGGAGGTTGCGGTGGGGCATTGTTCAAGATCATTAGCGATTTTGGGTACACCTCTACCTTAACTCCCACCACAAAACCTACCCTAAAATATGAAGTGAAACCCTAGTTCCATAAAAACCCTCGACCTATTTAACCCTAAAACTCCCGACGCAAACCCCCAACCTATTAAACCCTAAAACTCCAAACGCCCTAGAAGCGCAGTGCCCGAGTTCAGTGGCGTTTCCTCGTCGTCGCACTCACCGTTGTTGCGATGCGGTGCGGTTCGCAAAAGAGATTCGATGTTGTTGCTTTTACTTCTTTTCTGAACTTGAACTTTGTTTTGATTTGGCCTGCGAATTGTTGTTGTGTTCTTGCTTGTGGACTGGGTGCCGACAAGTTTCAAAGCTGAAGAGTAAGGAAGAGTACGGAGGAAAAGGGGCAACGATGATTGTTTTCTAGCTTGTGACTCGTCGTGCTCCAAACGAGTTGTTGGAAACAAAAATGTGGAAGGAAAAAAATTTCTTTTGATACTCTTTGTATGTTTGGTGGCTTTGTGATAATGGTGCTCTCTAATTCCAAGTTGAAGAGAAAGAGAAAGGAGGAAGCAACGGCGTCTGCTGCCGTCCTCATCCCTCCACAAGACACAAGCCCTGCTGCTGTTGCTGTAACGGATACTGTCGCACTAGTCAGTGGCTCCTCAATGAAGCCTTTGACGAAGAAGACGAAGAAGCAACGCATACTCAACAAAACAGAAGGTGAAGCCGTGAAGGCGCCGAGTATTAAACCTGCTGATGGAGAGGGTAAAGAGGAAGAAGAGTGCGTGGTGAAGGTTGATGATGTTGGCGATGCAGGTCTCGTGTCAAGAAAGAATGAGGTGACTCTAGACGGAGCGAAAGAGAAAGGGATCAAACTACAGAAGCGCAAAAATAAAAGGAAAAACACTTCTGGGATCCTGGAAGAGGGCAAAAGTGATCCATTGGAAAAGAGTAGGAAAGAGGAAATAGAAGATGGCATTGTCTGGGCGCCGACGGAGGAGGAGGTCGGGAAGGAACGGAAGCGCACTAAGAAGAGCGAGAAAAACTCTCGGAAGCCAAAAAAGCCAGAGACGGAGGACTCGCCGGCAGCAGGTGATCCAGACGAGGGTTTCAGGCTCAATGCGACAGCAGAGGACAACGAAGAACAGGATCAGAATGGGACTGCTGCTGCCGAGAGAAAGCTTCGGGTCAAGCCGCGTTGGCCGCTGGTGGATGGCAAGAGAGTCAAACCAGGTAGTGCTCCTCTCGCGGTTGCTAACAATGTGGTGGAAACCAGCGAGAGCAAAGGGAACGAGGGTAATGGAACTGCCGCTGCAGAAGAACAACTTCTTAGCAACCCTGAAACAGATGATGGCCTGAAGAGTGGCGACAAGACTGCTCCTGAGGTGACTATTGAAGGGGTGGAGGACAAGAAGCAAAAGAAGAAGAAGAAGAAGAAGAGGGCCACTGACAAATGGGGAAAGATCATAGAACCCGAAGCTCCAGTTCAGGAAGAAGATGGCAGACAATTCAAGAGCAATGAAGCAGAGATTACCACCAATGAAACCCTAATGAGGTTTGTTTCAGGACTTCAATTGCACAATCTTCTCATACTCTGCTTCAACCTAACGTTTACAGAAAAACAGAACACACATCAGAGGAGGACTCTTTATGGGTTTAGGGTTAAGGGTAAACCCTATATCCTTCATCATCATCTGGGCATTGAAGATAATTCTTGTTATGAGTGCAGTAACAAGAATTCGTTGCTGGCAACATCATTCGACTTGAGGAAGGTGGTAGTTGGAGGAATGCCCTACTATTCAACAGAAGATGATATCTGTGACTTCTTTTCTGAGTGTGGCACCATTGAAGAGTTGGATTGCATGACATTTCCTGATACTGGGAAGTTCCGAGGCATAGGTTTCATCACATTCAAGGTACACCTCTCTTAACTCTTTTCTGTTTGCATGCATCAGGGGCAGGTGGGCGTGATGGATGTTGTAAGACTGCCTTTGTTGGGTTTTCTGCCTGGGAGTCTGATTGATGTGGATCAAAGCTGAACTTGGAGCATGTATTTCAAGCATACAATGTCTCTATTTTTGAAGAGAAGATGCCTTCTGGCAAAGGTTTGTGGTGTTTTACTCAAGTGTGTGTGTTACTGTCATGGTGCAAATCAGATATGTGTTTAGAAAACAGGAGATCAACACTGTCTGGCTTTTTCTCTTGTTAAACATGTCTGGCAGAGAGGAGAAATACATTCATGCACCCAAGGTGCAGAGTTAAGGATTTATGGTCAAAGCTCACCACAGAAATTGAGTCTCTGTATGCAATGATGTTCTCAAATAGGAAGAACAGATGCCTTGTGTGGCAAATGCTGTCAATACGATGAGTGCTGATGCATTGCAGAGAATATTTCAGGAATTCAATTGTGTGCTTAAAGATTATGTTCAGGTTGCAGGAGGACCCAACTGCTATCCTCTATGTGGGCCTCTCTATGACTTGGGCTTAGATGCTTGCTTGTACAGGGGCAAGCTAAATTGGAATTAAGCTTATGCTCACAAGCATTTAAGAGCTTGAAGGAGGTTGCTGTGGACTACTTTTTCCATTAGTTGTGTCTTGAGTTGTAGCCAACATCTTTCTGTCTTCCTGCTGCTTCAAGAAATGTTATAGAAACTAGGGATGCATGTTTTTGTTTACCATTTGCCAAAACATTTAAGCAGATTAATACATACTTAGCTACACCACTGTTAGGACCTGATGCAGTAGTGGGGAGTGATGGCAGATAGTCACTGCCATCCATTGTGAAGGTGATAGTCATCAATTTTGTGAGTGTTACTCATGAGGTTATGACTGCTCAATTCTTGTCATGCTTGTTTTCATTGTTCAGGAATCAACTTAAGAGATGCCTCAAAGTGTTGTCATGGAGTTTTCTACTCGACCAGAGAGCCTCCAATTATGTTGTCATGTTTCGAAGATCAGATGCCCTCCGGCAATGGACTTCAATATGATGATCACCATTGCAGACTTTTATTCAAATTTGTATGTCAGTGTTGTGGTGTAATTAGATGTGGAGAGCCAAGACTGTTTGGTCTATTCTAACTTATGTGGCAGAGGAGAAATGCACTATCTGCACCAGGGTGCAGAGTTTATGATTTTGTGTTTTAGAACTGACCACTGAACCTGTGTTCTGCATGCAATGATGTTCTCAAATAGGAAGAGCAGATGCCTCATGGCAAAGGCTGTCAATACGATAAGTGCTGATGCATTGCAGAATCTTTCAGGATTGCAGGTGTAGTGTGATGTTTTTGCATTCCGGATCATGTACTTGTGTACTGCATGTCATGAGCAAATATTAGGTTAAGGTTTATGTGGTCTGTCAGGGAAGAGAATCGTATTTGTGCACCAATAACCTGCAAGTGATGCCACACATTTAGAGGGACAGATGACACGTTTCTCTTCCAAGTATTTCCCATTGCTGTCAAACTGGCAGTACTTTGAAAATGAGAATACTCTGAAATACTTCAAATGCTACAAATCAAGAATTATTCACATTGATTCAGTGTCTGCACCACCGGAGTCTGCAGTCTCCACATATGATGATCATCTTTCTGTTTGTGCAGACTGAGGCAGCTGCAGAAAGAGCACTAGCACTGAATGGAGCAGACATGTAAGGTGTCATTGTTCCTTCTGGATATCCAAATTGTGGCTTTTGGGTGGGCTTTGCTTTTTGTTCAACCTGCTTCCTAATTACACTTGGCATTGTATGCTACTTTTTCTTATAGAACTTGTGTATGTGGTGGTTTTTCTGCAGGGGTGGACGGTTCTTGAAGATTGAGTTGTGCAAAGTTAAACCTAAAGCAGAATCAGAGAAGCAGGTGCATCATGAGGCCCCAAAGAAAGTGCAGGGCTGTACATCTGCTTACATAGGGAATCTGGCTTGGGATGTAACAGAGGCTGACCTACGCAAATTCTTCAAAAAGTGCAAAATAGATGCCATAAGATTTGCACTGGACAAAGAGTCAGGAGAGTTTAGGGGTTTTGGTCATATTGATTTTGCTGATGATGAATCTTTGGAGGCTGCCATAAAGCTTGATCAACAGCTTGTTTGTGGGAGGCCCCTTAAAATTGCATATTCCGTGCCAAAGAGAATTCAGAGGGATAGATCAACAGAGCAGCTAGACCGCACAAAACAACCCAAGACTTGTTTCACATGTAATGAACCAGGCCACATGTCATATAATTGCCCCAAGAAGGAGTTGGTTTGAAAGAGTTTAGAAGTTTGATACTTGTGCAACTGAAACAAGGTGTGCACAAGATTTTGTAATAATCTCTGGTCATCCCCTGTTTTGATGGATTTCACCTCAAGGATCTGGAGGTAATCTAGCCCTCTCTCTGTTTTCTCTGCCTGTGGTGGGGTTGTGGGCTTCCTTTGCACAAAGGTAAGTCACACGATTTTAAGTGTTTCATTTGAAAGAGTTGTTGGGATTTCATAAAAACTCCTTGTGTTTATGACCTATCCTCTCTGATGGCTATTAGTCTCAGTGATAGATGAGAAATTCAGGTCCCACTATTGGAAAGCCTTGCCAGAGATGGTTTAGGTTGTGTGATTGAGGGCAACCTTTCCTTTAAGGCTTTTCAGGGGTGGTGAAGGTGATTAGGTTTGTGGTTAGGTGTTCTTAGCCCATGATTGTTGCAAGTGGCAACCTCTCAAATTTGGGATTTAATTGCATAAAAAAAATCTTTCTTTGGGCAAAAAAAGGCTACTTTGTGAATTTTGTAAGAAAGAATCATTGGCAACAAAGATTCTCACCACTATCAATTTTGTTGATAGTCAGCTAGGGTGAACCAGCACCTACAATAGTACTTTCACCTTCTTGAGTGGGTATCTTAGAGTCTATATTTGTTGTGGGAAATGTAAAATTTGGATTGAGAGACCCTATAAGGACCATATATGTATAATGTTTTCGAAGCTGATAAAAAAGCTTATGATTTTTGACCATCGAACCAGTGTAGGTTCTGGTTCAACCAAGACATTAAATTTTAGCACAAGTAAAAAAAATGGCATGTATAAGTGGATACAAGTAAAATCTCTTTGGGGAACTGAATAATTCTGGCCTCCCTTCTTCCTTGTTGATCATGACATTTTCAAGTTGAGTCATTCTTTATTATGATACTTCTTACACACTTGTGCCACATAATGATCAACATTATGATAGTTGTCACACACTTATGTCACACAATGAATGACACTAAGCACTGAACAGGAATATCAAGTTAAATGTGGCATTGTGCGTCGCACCAAGCTCAATGTAGTTGCAAGCTAGTTCCTAATAAGAAACTTCTTTTTTATTGTACCTGAAGTCTGAATAATGTTATAAGTATCTTTCTTGCACCACTTTTTCAAAGAAAACAATGCAATATAGTGGATAAGCTAGAAGTTGCCTTCAGCTCAAAGTTCCAACGCTCATTTCTTTGCTTAAGTTTTCATTTTTTTCCAAGGAGGGATGAAACCAAGTTGTCTAAAGAAAGTGTGCAAAAGTTGCCCAAGAAAGGGGGGGGGGGGGGGGGGGGGGGGGGGGGGG
>Ga0116229_10001645_pt1 | contig 35348 bp, 28 predicted proteins | sample S1TSphgellanicum_3_FD_87313 | JGI IMG/M metagenome (GOLD analysis project Ga0116229, IMG submission 87313) | Host-associated microbial communities from peat moss isolated from Minnesota, USA - S1T2_Fc - Sphagnum magellanicum MG | ecosystem: Host-associated > Plants > Peat moss > Unclassified...
ATCATAAATAATGCATAGGAGGTAGGTTGCTTAATTTCAACTACAAACGCAATCTAATTTCCAAAATTACATTTGTAATTGTCCTTCATTAGTAGCATTTGTGCTTCCATGCATAATCACCTTGTAGAACCGGGAGTAGAGGGACGGGAAGTCACCTCACAACAACACATAGACATATTGGTCCAATTAGATTAAGGCATTTCAAAGGATGGGTTGCAAATAGCTAACATTCTGAGTCTTTAGATCTTTAATATTTGATCATGATAATAGTAGTCTCAAATTGCCATAACAATTAAATCTGAAAAAATATGTTTTCACATTCAATTGACAATGTCATATAAAAACTTCATTGTACCATATGACATTTCATCTTATGTTTGAAGATGCAAGAAACATATAAAGTGAATCAAAAGCACTACCATTTGTATGTTTTTTCTGCATTTCTATTGAAGGGGAGAAAAATAGATAATGTGAAAATCTTGAAAATGGGATCCAATTATTTCATAGCTGCAGATTTCATTTGGTTGCATTCAAATTCCACAAACCTTACAACTCTTTATACCCAAAATTCATACATGTTTAAAAGATCTGTGTGACATTTACTATTGCTGTCAGTTGACAATCTCAATAGTGAATTCAACTAGCATAAGATAAACTATGAAATGTGATTATGCTAATAATGTGTGAACTGCCTGTGAATTCTCTTATGGGTCATCAAGTCTAAACTTGGCCAAAAGGGAATTTCACCAAAACTAATAAATGAGATCATACTGTGGGCAACATGGTTTTTGTTTGACTTTTGTTTTTGTTTTGATGTTTGTGAAAGTTGGGCAGGAGTGAAAACCTTTCCCATATGTGAGAGCCTATGAATAGTAGTATTTGATGTGAAAAAGATGGGGCTAATAAGTTGATGTCACATTACCATCTTTAAAAAGTCACCCATCCCAAAACTATTCGGCCTAAAAAGTGCATTAATTTCAGAATTTACATGTTCAACATGTCCACTCTAGCTATAGGCGGCACCTTTGACGCTTATAATTTTGACAAATTACCTACACCACACTTGTAACCAAGTGATAAAACAATAACTTGATCAAGTTGTAATTGACTGGATGAATTATAGAAGCAATCATAATAATGACAATACATACCACCAATTAAGGAGGAAGAATTTAACCCTTGATTGCCATTTCACCACGACAGTCCCAACATAAAAGTTAGACCAGCCCTCACAAATGTGCCCAAAAACATATTTGTATATCTGAAAAACTCGTCGTATTTTTAAATGTTCTGTGTTTAACTTCTAAGTCAATTGCAATAGATAATAATTTTAAATTAAATAAATAATTATTAGTGGCATTGAGATCAATCAACCGCACATTTACTGAATCAAGGCCATGATTCGAGCACATTGTTGTAATCAAATTTTATTGCAATGTACAAGCACAAACCTATAAACTCCAACGCCCTCACTTATTCTATGTATCCTCATTTCCAACTCACACCTGGCATACACAATAAAGGACAATTGGTAATGGGTATTGAAGGTAGTCTATCACATACTTGTATCATTTGGTGTAAACATATAGGATTATCCCCCAAACTTTACTCAATACTTCATAATCAAGTGCCGGACCACTCTAATCCTTAATATACCATCTTACATATCAAGCAACAAAACTATATGCTTGCTAAACACCCGTACTAATGATCCGCATGCATATACCTACTTAGTAGCCACCAAGTGCATTGCATACCTACTTTTTTATAATTACATTCACTACCGACTTGCATAGGATACTTGGCCCCTTACATAGGTAACCGAGGTAGGGGAACGGGTAAGGAGGAGGGTTTTGGTTAGAAGGTGGAACTTTGGTAAATTGGTCATGAACTCGGTTGTGGTCACAACAGATTCACAATAGGTTTCCAATATATGGTGCACTGGTGAGTGCCAGGTTGCATAACCGACTTTCAAAAATGTAATAATGTGACCAATGACATGGAACCATTATATTATCCCATGACGAGTTGTTTTGAAAATCATTATCAAAAGAGGTGGAAACATAAGATGGGAGAATGTACTATTATAATTTGTGGCTTGGAAATTAAGTTATCAAACAAGTATGTTGAATTTAATAGGGCTTCTATTAAATCATAGCACCTTGCATAACATAAAACCCAATTAACCAATTTTAGTAACGAGAAACTAAAGGTCAATTGTTTGGGGATTGCATTACTCCACCATGTGTGTGCTATTCTAAGTTTTGTGTTGTATTAAGATTCAAAAAGAAGACCAAAATAGGGTTATGGGTTTCCAAAATGTTGATTAAACGAACCAATTGAGGTTGGCCAGGTTAAACAGATATTTCAAAATTGAAACACAACACATGATAAAAAGTCATACTAAATTAAATAAACTTTTTTCTTTTTTCCCAAATGGCAGGAGTTTTAACAATGTTTTGATTCTAACTGGATTCATTTTAGCTGTGAAAAAAACATGGTCTCATAAACAACCATAAGGGTGAAAATCATGATAATGCATCAAATATATACTGAAAGGCAAACCTTGTTTAGAAAAAATTAACTCAAGGAAGAAATGTCCTGACTTCTGTACAATCTAAATGTGCTCCACAGAATGCAAAATCAAACTTAAAATAAATGTGAAATTACAGAAATGTTAATTACCAGAACTGAAATGAAACATGAAAATCAAAGGGAAAGTCATTAGCCTAAATGTGCAGACCTGCAGGAGTTTCTGCAAATAGTATCCCAAGATGATACCACCTGTTAAGAACCATTTAGAGTTATATATGTAAAGTCACCCTGTCTTTGGGCCTTAGTTTGAGCCTCTAATCCCTGTTTCATTCCCAATTTGATTGTAGCTGGAAAGCCAGCAAAATTGGGTACCAATTCATGAAACTGGGTATCAGTTCAGAAGATTTGTGAGATTCTATTTCAACAAGGTTTTGGTTTAATGAAGAAAATGAGCAGCAGTGTCTGCAGGCACAGCTACAACAAATCCAAAACTGTCCAGAAAACTTCTGTGAGAACCAATTTAGGTGGGAAAACCAATTTAGAACCCTTTTTTTCCCTCCAGTGTATGCCATTTTCATCCTGGCTTTTTGACATCATTCCCAGTTTGGGGTACTTTAATTTAACTTTGATGCCCCAGAAAGAAAAGGAAAAGAAAGAAGAAAATGTACAGATGGAAGGTGTGATATGTAAAGGCCAAGGCAGTGGGCTTTATTGGAAAAGGGCCTGTGCTTGGCTCCACGTCATGTAGTGATTCTGGTAAATCCCATGGCCAAAGACTTGATCATGTGTAAAGATCACAGACCATGGAAGGGTGTGGCCAAAAGAAGACAGGGAAGCAAGCTTTACAAAAAATTGTAACACTCACAGAGGGAATGGATGAAAAGTTTAGTCTCATAACATGGTGTCCAAATACACTAAAACAAAAAGCTCGGTCTTTAGTCTTCACCTATTTGTGAAGCATATGGAATGAGACCGACTTTGTCAGGAAAAATCCCCAAGTAGGAGATGGGGGTTCAACCTGAATGAGTGATGAGTGATAAGACATTTGGTACCTGGTTTCTTTATTTCTGCATCAAGAATCATGGCCTGTATGATGACTAAGAGAATCCAAGAGCTTGAAGTCCTATTGCCACAGCCATCCATCAGACATCCCCATTTAGTTTAAAAGGCAAACCTGCCTACCTGACATAATTTGCCTCCAGATTCCACAATAGGGAGGGTTCTTACTTTGTAGGATTTGTAAAGTTTTCCCTATTTACAAAATTGGTTCATCAGTCATACAGGTTTATCTCAGCTACCAATTTTACATTTGTCTTGTTTGATCTCGTACATTGGCCTTTATTTCTTAATGACGTAAAGAGCTTGGATGAAGGCATAACCAGAATTGGGTCCCGCTCAGCTGTCGCCCTACGGAAGCACTTACTCTGTTAATGCTCTCCTAGTAAGACCTTACCTTCCACATTAAGGTCTGGGGTGACAGATTATGTCATTTTTTCATCACATTATATGACATAATCTTTCAGTGATGACCATACACTTGTAATAGTGATCAAAATGTTTGTTGAACATGATATTTCAACAAATTATTGAATCTGCCACTCCAGACATTAGTGTCATGATTGCCCTTGCCCTTGCCCATTATGTTGGGTGCGTCACCTAGCGCCCTAACGGGCTTGCTTGGTGCCTTACCCAATATAATGGGCACGGGCTTGATCATTCCATAGTATATAAAACCTTAGAAAATCACAAGATCTCCATCTTTTTGTAATTTCCCATCTCCCAATATGCATCTTTGTCGCCTGTGCTCTATATGGGATGTATCTGTGACTCTTTTCCTATGCTCTTTCTAGTTGACCGTGGCAGTTCAATTGATCTTTCTTTTTCCTCTTTAGTTGCTTTTGTCGTGGGTGGGTAAAGCTGAAGGATTGATTGTGTCTATGATTTTCAAGGTGACCATCATGGTTCCCAAAACCATCTTTCCTGTTCCTACCTTTGCAAGACAGGATGCAGCATTGACAAAGGTCCAACCCAAGAAAGACAACATTATTTTTTCTGACCAAATTGAATTTCATTTAACAATGGTACATGCATGAGTCTTTTTTTTTTTTGGGCTCCTTGCTTGGAGCTAAAATTATCTCTACCAAATAATAAGAATCAAGGTAAGTGTGGAGAATTTGAACCCTATTTTCACACTTCCAATTCAACATTAGTTCCAATCATTTATTTTGAGGAGTTGAAAAAGGGGGGTGTAGTTTAAACTCATTCAACCTTAACCCCTAAATAGCTGAAGCCCATTTTAGAAACATTCCAACTCTATTTGAGTCTTAGTTAGAAATTTAGTTTAGTCTATTCATCCATGAATTGAATTACAAATCCAACCGTTAGATTTGAAGTTTATAAACTCATAATTCTTTGATACAATTTCAGCCAAAATCAAGCAAAGCATGATGGGATAATAGAGCTAGATTGAGCTCATATAGGATTGTGCAAGTGCTATCGAAGGATGAATTTGAAACCTCATTGGCTCCAAAAAAAAAAAAAAAAAAACTAAAACTTTTGATGTGGATTACTGCATGCATTCTAATATGGCATCCACAATAACTAAGTTAGTTACTCACAAAAAGAAAATTCAAGTCAAAATGTGATTCTTCAAAGAACAAAACTCACCCTTAGCTGGCCTTCCTCACATGTGAGAAAACAATTGCATGGGGTTTTCTTGACAAACCCCTCCCTAAATTGACTCGGATGTGCTTGGGCAACAAACCATTGGAAAGATATTCAATGTGTGCACTCTAGCAGAAAAAAAATTTAAATAAATACTTTTCATCTAAATTGATCTAAAATAACCATATCTGTGTTTTTCTTTTTGGCCCATCAGGTGTTTAGGAATTAAAATTTAGTATACAAGATGTCAAACCTATGTAGTTTTAAAAGTTTCAACTTCTAGCTCTTCATTTCCTTTGATAAACTTAATGTTAAATTGGAAATTTGAGTACGCACAAAATTCAAATATGCAACAATAACACATTCTTATGTTATGGCACATGCTAATGCAGGGCCATAGCAATGAACTGAAGGTCTGAGGTTTTCCCCCCTTCTCTTTTGTCTGTTGCTCTTTCCTGGTTAAAACATTAAGGTCTACATGTTGCAAACCCCATCCTATTTCCTTTATTAATTTGCCAGATAGTAGGATGAAAGTACATTTGTCACCCATTAGGAGTTTGTCTTTCTTGCTTCCTTTTGGATGATGAGGGATTGCCATTTGAGCTTACACACATTGTTATGACTTGATGAGATTCATTTTATTGAGCCCATGAAATTTGAATGCCACAACACCCACATATCTCTAGGTATGCATTCTGACATTGAAAGATGTCTCAATAATGAGATAGAGGGACCCATTTCATTGAAACAATTCACACACACACACACACCCAAATAATAAGTTACACATGTTTTTTCGTGGGGGCAAACTATGTTGTCTCATCTTCAGCAAACATTTTAAAATGTTCTACTCTGGACGGTGCTTGTAAGCCGGCTGCAAATGAGTGCAATGATGAGGCTAGCATTTAAAATTATTGTTGCGGAGTTCTTTCCTATAAAGAAAGAAGACAAAGTATACATTCAAATAAAGTCCTCATGAACCCATTACCAACTAGTTTACGAGAACAGCATTACGGTACTTGGTTATGGGCTCACTATTCTTGGATCAATGAAATTCCTCTTCTTCTTTGGTATAAAGACTGGAAAACCCTGGGTTATTCTGAAATTATGTGTAGGGTAAGGATCAAGAACTGGGTTGTTATGAGAATGAGGGCCCCATGTGAGATGGGAGTGGATCTGAGCTGAGGACCCAAATTCCCACAATAGCCTCCATCAAGTTCCTTACCCAATGTAAAGAATGGTGAAAAAAATTCTTTTATAAAAAGATGGATGTGATTCATTTGATAGGAGATGAGGAACTAAGGTCCCATTCAATGTTGTCCTGGCCTCCTGCTTTGAACCTGGAACCAGATCTGTATCTGGTTAAGTAGAACCAAATCCAGTTTGGAACAGAACCAGGGAACCCACCTAAGATTATTTTTGAAGTATTGGAACCGGAAGTTAAGAAATGCAAAGAACCTGATCTGTAAAACCAGATGTTCAATTGTAGAAAATTTTGAAACTGGACGCGGGGTTCTCTTGAAAAGCTAGAACCAGACAATACTGTTGCCATCCTCTCTTCAGGCAGGAATTTTTACTGGGAGTAAAGTGCCCCTCCACATATCAAGCCTACACTGGAAACAATCTACTTGTTTTTTCCAAAATCCAGTGGACCCAGCCAGATATGACATGAACTTTCAACCCTAATGTAGAAACTTGTCTTGAGTCTACTGTGGATCCCCCCTAGTAATCAACTCCTGGGCCATCCTTTGAAAATTTAAGAGGCTCTCATTGTGAAAAAAAATTCCAATAACCCTGTTCCTGGACAGTGGATACCACAATTTTAAACTGACTTTCTGTTATAGTTTCCCTGCCAAACCCATTTGTAACACCAAATCTGATCCTAGTTTATGTGCAAAACCGTACTTTACTCATAAATTACATGTTAAGAGCACCAGCAGGAGTCTTGTCTGCCAATTTATTAGACCCTCATTTGTGGCACTGACTAAGGAGGCTACAGTGCCCCATGCTGGCAGATTCTGCAGGCTGAATCTGCCCACTGATGCTCTGGACATAGGGGATTGGGCTGTCGGAGGCAGATTATGCCGAGTGCGCCTGCTTAATTCTCACCCTAAAAGCCTCGCCTAACGCCAGGCTTGGCAGAGGTCATCTGCAAAACATGTCCACTTTATAAAGCTCACCCTAACAAGCTCGCCTAGAGACAGGCTTGCCAGACGAAATCTGGCAAGCACGGCCACAAAAGGCTCGCCCCTAAGGGGCTCCAAAACGATTGGCCACCTTTGGGGAGCCCCTTACCTCATGTTCACCTTAACAGGCTTGCCGACAGGCGGGCTTGCTGGACATAATATGCCATGGGCAGCCTGTACTGTTGTACAGATCCCTGTCATGCTTCTCTTGTGCAGCCCAATTTTGGCGTATTTGATGGAAGGGTGAAAAAGTGTTTTATTAATATAATATAATATTAAAAAATTATTTTTGACATTTGTCTGGATCAATGAATCAATTGCAGAGAAGCAGATCTCCTTATGTCAAATGCCCAACCAGAGCAATTGTACCTTATACCATATATAGGGTTTCACCAGTTGGTGTAATAATTTGTTCACCCCAATGTTCATGGTTCATCAATATTCAAAATGACAGTTGCAAAAATCAATTTCTACAAGGAGGATATTTCCTTGTACAGTTTTTTATGCTTGCATATATACATACATATATATGCAGAAGATTTTCCAGGGTACTATTCACTGTGAAGATGCAGACCAAAACATTTTAGCAGTCCTTCCTATTCTACCCTCATGCTGGCAAGCCAAGAAATTGTAAGCTCAATTTGCATTTTTCTTACAAGCCACAATGTAGTAGGAGTATTGATCTTCTTGTATATGTGGTTGTTTTATGCCTTGATGAAGGTTTTGAAACATGTCTCTTCGTTTAGGGTAAGTCTCCCCATTGAGAGTATTATGGTTAGAAGCTCTTTATTACCCCCTCAACAGCTGAATTTTACTAAACTTTTCTTAATTTCAACAGGTTTTAACAAATGGAAAGGCTCTCCATTTTGGGTATATGGTTGTGTAAGCTCCTTGCAACCCACTCAGCCCCTCCTCCCCCCCAAACAGGGACCTTACAAGCAGCTTTTTTTATACTAGAAAAATATTGCTGAAAGGAAAAATAAATAAATTTGGAAATGAAGTTTAACTTTGGGGTTTTCAATTGCCAGAAATCAGGAGGAAAAAATGAAAATTTGCCAGCTTGCTATATTTGATTCCAGTAAGTAGCCAAAAACATAGAACAATAATTTTAAAATTGTGCTTCATATCTGGTTTATAACCAGATTTGGCTTAATCTTCCTAGGGTAGTCACCACTTTTCATACATCTTCCTTCCTGTTGCCCATTGTCACTTAGGCTGCAATTGAAAATTCCTCAAAAAGCACTTCTGATGAGAGATTGCCCGAATGGGCAATGCCCAAAACTTAGCTAATTCTGCCCCCACAAATCCCCTCAAAAACAAAGGCAAAACAGGAACAGGTCTTTATACATAGGGTAAAGATCAAGAATTTTTACTAAGGATGGGCCCTGCACACCAAATACAGTAGCAAAGTTCTACAAATTCTTGACTATTTGAATTAGAAAATTAGACATCTTTTTTTTAATGTGGAAATTCAACTAATTTAGCTAAATTTTTGGAAACATTTGCCTTTTTTTTAATGAAACCAAAAAATTGAAAAACAAAAAAAACTTAATTCACATTGCAGGAGCCTGTAGGTCAGAATCTGACAAGAACACAAGGCATCTGAATCTGTTGGAACAATTTTGGTGCTCATGCATGTATGTGTAAACATAATGCTCCTGTTGCTCCTCTTCCATTCCGTCTGGCATCAAGTAATAATAATAGGTCACATTACAACAATACACTGAAACAATGCATTTTATGAGTCAAAGAACTGCAACACACAATTATTGATATTATACTGAGTCAATGCCACAGGATGGTGAAAAAGGTCTTGCAATTGGATGAAGTGGAAAAAAAAAAAGTTCAATTGGCACAAACAACACAACCCCATTTAAACGGTTTTAAAACCATGCAAGACTCCTCCATTTATTGACATCACTGTCAGTCAAGACGAACCACCAAAGGAGTGTTGTTTTCAGCAAACAAAAAGGACCCATTATAAATAATTTTGTCGTCGAGGGTCAGGAGGCATCCAATGATGGACCAGAAATTTCAACTTGATAGGCTGCCTCCAACTGACTGCACCGTAAATCAACGTAACCCATCCATCAATGTAACCCACCCCTCAATACAACTACAAACGGTAGTAGTACTACTACGAATGAATGGCGACGAATCTCTGAACCCAATATAATTGGCTTGGGTTGCTACTTGCTACTACAGAGCCTAAAGGGGAAGAGCAGAGTTGACAGTACTGGCTTGGAGAGGAATTGGATTCAGGAACAACAACATATTCACCCTGCACAATTACTATTGTATATAACTAGTCAACTCAACTACAATGAAGTAAACAACTGTGTGAAATTGGACTGTTGTGTTTTATAATTATTTTTGGTCATGAAGTTTGCTCCTGGGTATGTCTTGGCTTCAAGGGAAGTCATGGACTTCATCATCAACCCATTCATCCGTGTGACATACATATATACATACATTTTTTACATTTTAATTATTGACAAACTCCTAACTTCCCAAGTAAATTTTTGTAATTTGGGGAAAGAGACTCTGGTTATTAGTGAGAGTTAAGTTTGTAGCAAGTCAAAGGATGAGCATGTACTGTTTTGTCAAACTGGTATTACTGAGTGTGCAAACTTCAGAGCTCCCTAAATTACCACACCCTGCGAATAGTGTACATTCAAGTTTTTAAATGTGCTGCCAAATTTATTGTCCCATATTGAGAGTTGAGACATTATCAATGGCTGGGGGGCAGTCATGAGGTGAGATAGTGTGTACATGCTCTGAGCTGACAACAAGGTCACTGGGACATCATGAGAATACACATCGTGCAAATTCTGCAACCCTGATTTGCTCAGATTTTCTCAATACTACCTACGTATTATGAACTGTACTTTGAACAAGATTAAAATGTAGAATGGTAAAGGCATCCCCATCTCCACCCCCCTATTTGGGCCTCTATTGGTGTTTTATAAAGCCAGAATACAGAACTGACTAATCCCCCCATCCCAACCCATAAAGGTTAAAAAGTAGACAATGTGAAGTGCGAGATTATTTAAATTTCACCACCACCTGGGCCAATTCTTCCAGCTGCCCAATCAAAAACAGTCATTTCCTTGTAGTGGTCCTCTTGGAGGCCACTATATGCTCGTGGCATGTTTACAAAACTGAGGTTTGTTTGAAGGCTGTACTTTATCTAAAATACTGTGTACAGACCATTTTACTATGGTGGTCGGTGGACATGCTGGAAGGCATCAAATTCACTGCGCATATTTCCTTGATGCCAAGCTCATCCAGCCCTTAAGTGTTCGTGCACCACCCTATCTACCCTACCATTTGCTTCTTTCTCTCTGGAGTGCTACAGCAGCAAATACCAACAAACAGGTTTGGGTTGTTTCAGGAGTGCTATGCCACTGTGATTGTCAACATAATGTTCATTTTGGAAAACCTTATGCCATGTTGTTTATTACAAAAGGCAATCATGAGGGGCAATGGTGAACTAGCATCCGCACTAGTGCTTCCACCCATGTGCTTACAAGAATAATTTTTGCAAGCAACTGCAACACGCAAAAAAGCTGCTTTTTCCATGTTGGGTGGGCATGTGCTTAGAGCGATACCCAATGAACAAGTTGGCCAAGGCTTGATATATTTTTACCAAAATTAAGCTCACTGGGAACACACATGGTGCAAAAACATATGGTAATGCATACTATGTGTGAATCAGTGAGATGCCCTTCAAACATGAACATGTGATTGTTTATTGACAACCAAATCCAAATCCATCATAGGCCAAGCATAAAGGCATGGATGCTTCAAAGAACTATTGCATTGCCAATTTCGGTTGAGATTAAGCCTCAGCAACACAAATATGGTGTGGAGTATCCTCATTCAACTTGTGAAAAATGTTATAAGAATATGAGTTATTGCAAGTAATTACCTTCAATGCTACAATAATAATGTTACACTAATGACTAACTATCAAAATTGTCATAGATTGATTGATGAAAGAAACATGTAAAGCAAACACAAAAAGTTACATTGTGACCCTTCTTGAGTTTCAATCTCCTTAAATTGAACTACAATTTGTTCTCCTTGAATTGCAATGTCCTTGAATTGAACGACAACGTCCTTGAGTTGTAATAGTTGCACAATTAGTGTAAAATGCACTTTCATATTTGGTACTAGCTTTCCCACAACATACGCAATCAAAACAATAAGTTCACACAACAAATGTACATGGACAATTGTGACACACCCCCAAGTTTGTCAAGTGGTCTTGCTAGTAAAGAACCCCCTTGATCTTGGTTAGCAATGGAATGAAAATCCAAGGCATGCTACATAGCTCCTAGCAAAAAAAAGGGTGTGAAAGGTCTGAGATGAAAATGGGATGAATATCTCACATTGAACTCATGAACATATCAAAGAAGTCATTAATGCATTTGGGCTCAATTTTAATTCATGGACTCACATGACTACACATGCCTCAATTTTGGAAAATGACACCACCTATAGGGAGGAAGGTGATGTTATTTTATAATAGATACTTTGATATCATGTGAACTTCTATTATATCAAAGTCATAAAAATGAACTTGAATCAGAACCCCCCAAGTTTTGCCAACTCATCACTTTTGAATGTTCAAGAGCTCAAAACTTCCTCAAAATTCATGGAAATTCAATGATTTAATGTTATATCTTGTAGCCCCTTTTTTAAAAAAATTTGCCAATGTATTAAGCTCTTCAATTAAACTTGATTTAATCTTCAAATTTTCATTTTGTGGTGGTCCAAAATCATTTTAGTAGTTTCATTCTCAACCCTTCAAATTGCCATATAACTCATGCAATGTATTTCTTTTTCCCCAAAATGAAACCCAAACTATTGTAGTTTCCTTCAAGACCTTTTGAATGGTCAATGATAACTCAATTTGGACAAGTTATGTCCAAAAGACCTTGATCCAACTTTTTGAAACACCTAAGGACTTTGAATTTTCAAAATGGAATTCACTTGAAATTCTTGTAAGCTCTTTTATAACACTCCCACGCATCTCTATTTCACCTTGGAGTATGTTGAAATTTTTTCCATACCTTGGATTCTTCTTGATATATTTCCCTTGTCTTGCCCCAAACCTTGGTTGTGAGTCCAAGGATAGGTTTATAAGAAATTGTTTAAACAATAACATAAACACAAAAAAACATGGAATTAACTAATTTAGACCATTGTATTCACATATGAATTGATAACTACAACATGGAAACCCCAACACAAATACCCAAAAAATTTGGACACGATTTATTGTTCAAACAGTGGCAACATAAACATAACTTGTGAAACAAACTAATGTATTCCTCCATGTTCACAAATCCCATTAATTATACATTTTAAAAAAAACATAAAAACCTCAAAAAAAATGCATGTGGCAAATTGTTCAAAAATTTTCAGTATAAACATAAATGAACACTAGGACCATGCAACACAATAATAGAACAAAAATCCCTAAGCAAAAATCATAAGAACAATGATTCAAGTTTGATTCATTCTTTTTTCCCATAGTAACACTTGGTCCTTTAGTGCAATTCTATTGTAAATCAAAATGCCATCATACCCACCCTCAATATTAGTAGTTTTCCATTTGCAAAGCAAATCCAAAACGATGAAAATATGGAAATTCCTTTAGATCACCAAAACAACGTTTGCTAATACATCAGAACATAGATAAGTAGAGAAAATATAGAATCTACCTCCATTTTTGCTATAAATAGTTATTTGTTACCACCATTGCCATTTCAAAAAAATTCAAACAAATGAATAATTTATGACATGAATTCTTCATTTTCCTCACGAACACCATCTTCAATATCTAGGTTCTCTTCAATGGATTTGAACCATAAAACATTTGAACAACTATATTTTGCATCCTTTGGCCAAATCTTCATGATTAAAACCAAGTTGTCCAAGTTTTCAATACCAAGCTAACATTATCTCAAACTAGTGGTGAAACCTTATCATCACTACAAAAAATCATGGTTTTTTTTATTAGGAAAATTAATTGAAAAGGTCACATTTTGCACATTTGACGAGTTGACCAAGGAGTCATTTTGGACAAGTTGATTTCAACACACTCATTTTCACCAGTTGTCAAGATGGACATCTGTCAAATTGATTATTGGTCTTTTTTACCAACACTCTAAATTACATTTTGCCTAGTCAATTCATCCAATTGTCAATTTGACTAATAATCAAAATGACAATCAATATGTATGGTTCTTATTTGTCATGTGTCATTATTTCATAAGATTACCATTGCCAAATGTCAAACTAGATTTGCACACATAATGACACGTGTGAACATTTGAAGGTAATTTACTTGCCACATGTCCAAATCTTATGTGAAAATCATAGACCAAATGTTGTGACCTTGGGGCATCTTAATTGCCACATGTCAACATTTGTTTCAATCTTTGTTTTCAATCTTGTGATCATTTAAAAATAACTTCAATAAATAGAACTGGTTTTTTTGACCAAGTTTGGTTTAAACAAATGTGTCTGAATTGACTTACATAACTTAATGTGAATATATATTTATTGACTAAAACTTGTTTTAATGAATGCATTTGAATTTACTCATTTAAGTAATGTGGAAATGGTTTCATAAACAAAAACCTATTTGATGTGTTTTGATTAAATTGACAATTTTACGTAGATATGGATGTAGTTTTTCTAACCAATTAGCATTGTTTTTAAAACATTTGCCTAATGGATGATTTTAGGTGTATTCAAGTGTTGTTTTATAATCAAAGTTGGTTTAGAATACATCACCCAATTGACTAGTCTAAATGGTTATGAATTTTGTTTTCTTGACTATCTATGGTATAGCTTCCTTCATATTAACCATCTGTTATCAACTTGGAACAAAATTCTTGATGGTATAATTGTTACATGGTTTAAAATTTAAAGTTCAACTAATATAAAAGTCCAAATCAAATGGATCCTAGATATGAGTTTGATTTGGATTTTTATATTAGTTGATTTTGTTAAACCTACTTTAATTACCATGCTTCAAAGTGCACACTAATTTAACTACAATTAACCAATATTTTAAAATTAATATTCCATGTCCAATGCCCAAGAGATCAAGTGGTTTGAAAACTCCTAACATATGTCCAACATTGAAAATGTATTGGATTACAATCAAATTGCATGACTCCATAATTGCATCAATTGTTGGAAGCATAACAAACCACATGTTATTCTACAAGTCCAACTAGATTTGACTTGAAAACATAATTAATGCTAAATTCTGAAAATACATTCCCATGCACTATTTACATACATGTAAATCCTCCTCTCATCAAAGTGCAATTCCATTTACAATGTCTTTCACCTTGGAAGCCTATGTAACTAGAAATGGTAATTTCATTGACCCCCTTTTAATACGTGTCACAACCACAGAATAATGCCCAAGAGCAATGAAGCCACCATGGAATGTCATCCTCGACATAGCACATATTTCTCCCACAACACAAATTACTTTGCCAATAAGGTCCAATAGCTCAACCTTTGTCTTTACTTTTAAAATTTGAAACATTGGCAAATGGATACATGTTATGTTTGTGGGGCTATTTTGGGTCTCCTTGTGCATGGGCTCCACAATTGTATTTACTTTGGTACATCCATGATGGCCCATGGATTCACTCTAACCCTATACATACAAACAAGTTTATAATGGACAACAATTTAATCATGAATTTTAGGCTTAAAATTTACTAATGCTATTGAACACATGAAAGTATATGAACTATACAAGTTTATATTCCCTTTGATGGACAAAATGTACATGATATTATTCCTATTTAGTATTGCAAAATGGAAATCCAAGGAAAAGGTCAAGTAATAGTATTGGGCTTGCTTGCCTATGATGAACATCTTGATTGTCCAATGAGTCATTTGCAACCTCAAAAGTGGACTTAGATGGTCCAATGGCATTACCTTCAATTTGCACCTTTTGTAAAATGCCAAGTATTCACAAATTCGTGGGATTGAACTAGAATAATAACTAGCTTTAGACTTATGAGCTAGCATATGTGAGTCTAGAACTTGAAAGAATCCCAAATGAATTATGTGAATCAAGGCTAGGGCAAAATCAAATTTACTTCAACACAACGAGCGACACCCATATGGGAAATAGTTTCAATGGGAAGTATGTTGCTTTCATAGGCTTTTCCCAAATCAAAACATGTTTTCATTGGAAGTGTTATACAATTTAGAACCTCCTTTTCGCCTCTTGCTTCCTCTACCAACTTCGGGATCATATTTTTAGACACAATAGTAACAACCTATGCCATCATCCCTTCTAAAACACTAAGCCTATTCATCCAACCGCTTGCATCACCTCTAATTGGTGTGTTGCATTGAGTAACTCCGTGGTTCTTATTAGTTGAACCTATTTGCACATACTCAAGCATTTCATGCCATGTTAGGACAAATGTTGCAGACCATCTACATGCATAGGGTTGGAGGAGGTAGACTTGAGTAGCAATCTAGGGTCTAAATTACAAAACTAACATTCCAAAAAAGTGTCTCTAAATAGTTTATTGGGAGCTTAAGGCTTGGATGTGTTCTTACCATCACTAGTACATAATGAATCCAAATCCACTAATTATTTCACTAAGTTTTGTAATGAATTAGTGAATATTGGTCGTAGTGAATTATTAGCAAATTTGTCAATTGCTTAGTGATTAGCAATGAGTTGATATGGACAAGTAAATTAACTAATAAATTCATTAACATATGAACAATTAAGAAATTTTGTATATATTAATTATTTAATCAAGATTATTTAATACTAATTATTTAATCTAGACTGTTTAATATTACTTATTTCATCCATATTATATAATATTAATTACTTAATCCAGATTATTTAATATCAATTATTTAATTCTAATTATTTTATATTAATAATTTAATTAAAATTATTTAATTCTTTTTTTATAAAAAAATTGAAAGTTTCAAAAAGCTTCAAACCAATCTACCTAGATAGGTAGTAAACTAGCACCTACTTACTTGTGTAGGTAGGCAAATAGATAGGAAAGGAAAAATGTAAATGGAATGAATAGCCAAAAAATATTTCATTTATTTTGCAAGTTTCATTTAAGGTCAAGCATCTTTTCATTTATCCCAAATTGACATATGCATTTTTATGTGATAAGTAAAGGGAAGACATGTTATTTATATAGCTTGTGAGATGAGGCTCAAAAACAAAACATACGGGTTAAACATTTACTTGCACCTTAATTTAAATTGAGATTTCCAAAAGTCAACATTAATTAGTAATATCTTTTTCATATTATGTCCCAATGAAATTATTTAAACTTCATTCTGGAAGGTTTTCTAGAATTTATACCAAACAATTATAAAAAATACTTGAATTGAAAAACATTACACGTAAATTTTTCATTTTAATACATTTCACCAATGATGTCTCTATGACATTTTCTTTTCTTAACCATCATTATTTTTCTCATACTTTGTCCAAATGAAAAAAATTAAAATTAATATGAATTCATTTTGTATTACATAATACATTTTAATTATGAAATTGAATACAACTAGTTCATAAAATATGATGTATCAACATATAATAACATTATTCTCAAAACCATTCAATGCTACATAGTGTATTTTAAAAATACACACATGTCAATTTTTATATCATAGTATGAGTTTGATTATATAATTAAAAATATAAAATAATTTTAAATTATAAATATATATCATAAATTATAAATAATGTTTTATTATTTTTATTTTATTCATAAATATGTTTTTAACTCTAGTATTAAAAAATAGATATTACCATATATTGTATATAAATGATTTTATATGATTAAAATATTTTATCAAAAAATTATTTTTTCATGGATGAATATTATGTTTTACATTTTTATCAAGTGAAGCCCACAATAAAATATTTTTTAGTTAAAAACTTTATATATAATAAATGTAATCACCTAAATAAATATTTTTTTTACATTACGTTGCAATGTATTATTTATAATATTACATTATATATAATATATGTATATTAACACATACAATGAAGATTGGATTTTCATCTTTTTATTTCTTAAAAATTTATTTACATTGTAATAAATGACAACCCAAAATAATATATCGTAATTAAAATTCAAAAATGTATGTAAAATAAATTAATAAATTTGGTATAAGTTGGTTTAAATCACCATCTTATATGTCATATTGTAACTAATTGATGCAATATAAGGTTATGATAAATAATCTTACACGTTATAAATTAATTATATTAAATAATAACTATTATAAATTTTTATATAACATTGAAATTGTCATCTTAATAATACCAAAAATAACTTCAGTAAATTATTTTGACTACAAGTGAGTGTGTAGTAGTTGTTTTTTTGAAGGTGAAATGAAATTAGGGCATGGTAAATTTGGTTCAATTTACAACCTTGTAGTGATTTAAGTTAGTGGATTTGGATTCATTGTGTACTAGTGCATGTTGATGGAAGGAGAACACACATGTTTTGAATGTGAAGGTGTAGGTTAGGCAATGCCTTTGTTTTTTGTGAGGCCCACATTTATTTCGGCTAGTGTAGGGGGTTGTTCCAATTCATATTCCTACAAAAAACACACAATTCCATGCCCTCAAGCCAAAATCGCAAATATAACCTATATATAATAGGGAAACAAAACCCACCAATTAAGTGCCAACATCTTGGAACCTTGAAATGGACTTATGTTTCCCAATTTCAATAAAAAACAAAAGAAAATGCAGCAAGGGCAAAGATGTCTACAAGTAATCTCACCAATCTTCTCGCTATCCCCACTTCTCCACACATCTAAAGTGGTTTGGAGTGTTCACTAGTGCTTTCATGGCGCAATTCTTGGTTGCCTCATCTTGTTTTGCCTCTAAGGCAATGAGGCATTTCATACTTTCCCAATGTTCTTCAATGTAATCCTTGAACCATGGTGCATTTGCTTCGATGAAAACCTTTAAGGAGTGTCATCTAACTTTCAACTACACATTCACTTGTCATAAGATAAACCCAATAAAACAAATCATAACCAATATACTCCCAATTCTCCTCCAACCTACTCTTCACTTGATTCAAATTTTCATGGGGCTGAGCATTAATATTATCTATGTTCGAATCTAAACAATTATAATACCCACATAACATGTTGACCCAAATGTTTCAATGAGGGGCTTTGGGTTTCCCAAAGGAGTCACATGTGTGACAAAAAAAGGTTTTTGACCATTAGCTTTTATGATAATGACTTCCAAATTTGTCAACATTTGGATGATAAATAATTTCCTTTAAATTGGAAATTGTTTTCAAATTTGGAAATCATTTATCAATGTTTGAAAAAAATACAAACTTTTAACAATTTCCAAAAAAATTAATTCCACAATACACTTCAAGTCATATATTAGTGCATGCAATTGATAAACATGAGAAAAATAAAATTATAATTGTGAAAACATTTAAAGGAAAAGGCCCAAGAAAATGATTTTGTTGTTTTTGGTTCCTTAACCATTCCTTGAGGTGGTTCCTAATGGTACCACCCAAGGATGCTTTCACCCTTTGCCATGGTCTTCTCAAGGATTGTCAATCTCAACTTCCAAGGCTTTGGAAATTCGCCTTTCTACAAACAAATGCCCACCAATCACACACTTATTACATTGCTTATAAATGAATTTTATGGCTTGAATAGGTGTTGACATGTGATAATTGTGAGATTAAAATTATATAATATACAAGATACAAAAAACACAAGATTTTAATGACACCTGAGGCAATTGTGGAAATGAAACATATGTTTTTTTGGCAAACCAACTAGAGCCACACTTTCAATGGATTCACACAAGCTACACATGTACATGTGCATCCAAGAAATTAAATAGGTTTGTAACTATAGCATCACACTTGGCCAATACAATGTTTTAGTTAGTGTTCAAATAATAAACCTAAAGGAAAAAAATTCCAACCTTGATTAACATGTGTAAGCTATAGGGGCATATAGAAGTTGACTTAACTTGAACAAATACCAACCATGGCATCAAACGTCATAAAAAAATGTGGTGTAATGAAGGTAATTACCTTATGATATTTGTGTCTATTAAAGCTTTCAAAGGGCTTAAAGTGGTTTTGCAAGGCATAAGCAAATGGGTGGCAAACACTTGGATGGGAAGCAACTTTGAAATTCATATTCCAGATAACTACCACAAGAGCTCACATTTCATGTTATCACATGTTATATGTGAAGACAATTTGCTTTAAGGGTTTTGGGGTTTCAAGACTTACCTTTTGGGTGAAAGCACATTAAAGGTGAACCACTTTTGTTCAAAAAAGGTGATGTATTACAAGTATTATAATATGCAATAAGTTAAAATCTTAATGACATCCTTTGGTTATCCTAAACACAAGTAAAAAACTTGAGCATTTACACGATAACATTTTTGAATTCAAAGTTCATTTTGAATAAAAGTTAATTATGATCCAATGGTTAGATGAGGAGGATTGGATAAAATCAATGTACACAAAGTACATAACTTATAGTTTTTCAACAAGCTCAAAGGGTTGCAAACTAGAAACCTTTTCAACACTCGAGAATGATGGCTCTTTCATGACATTGTGTTTCAATTTGTTTTGTTGGCTTCAACGAGGGTTTTGTTTAAACTGCTCAAAAACTTCTAAGCCTTTCAAAACCATTGGTTTATTTGACAATGTGTGCACCCTACAACAAATGTTTCCACTCCTTAACAATAATAATAGAAATATCATGCACTAAATGGATAATTCCCACACTACCTTACTTTCATAATTTAAGAATTTTCAAATGTGAAATCTTGACCAGTATGATGAGCTAGTGCTTCCTATAAAGCACAACAAATATAACAAGCTCAAATATGAAAAACTTGAAACCAGAAAACTATAAAACAATTAAAAAAGTTGTATCCAAACAACTATTAAACAAACTTGGACAACATATCTAACTAATGATTTGAGCATTTCGATCTATCACATTATAAATGCTAGGGAGTAATTGGCCTCAAAAAAAAAGAAAATAAAATGCAAGCAAAAAAATGAACAAAAAGTTTGTAACATGGGTTCCACCAGGATGTTAAAATCCCACAACTTAGTGTTGTTTCATGCAAAAAAAAAATTCAAAGTCTTTCATACTTGTTAAATGCAAAACTAGTTCAACTTAACAATTCAATTTAGGCCATTCCCCCTTGCCCCTTGGAGGACATCCAAAAGGTGCCATAGTTTGGAAATGAACTCCCTTTTTCTCTCTAGATATAATTTATTCCCTCTGGCCTTGTTTGATCCAGACATCAATTATCCTTCCTATTCACAACCATGTCTTCTTGCCCTTGCTATAACTAACCACAACCTTAACAAATGAATCACAACCCATTATGAAACAAACTCTTTCTCTTCATATGGATAAAATTTACATAATCTTGCCTTGTTTAATCCAGATTGTAGCTACCCTTCCTATTCACAATCGACGTGCCCCCAAACTTGTTAAGAAACCCATATGTGGGTCCTAAAGTGAAACAATAGAAAAATAAAAGAGTTGAAGCACGTTCCCTAACTTGCAACATTTCAGGGGTAGGTGGGCATGCTAAAGTTCCACAATGGGACTAGGACAAATGCACAAGCAAAAGTTCAAAATGAAATCAACCTGCACAACCAAGGAAAGAGAGTAGTTAATGTAAGTTCAACGCAAATGGTGTGGCAAACTTGGTAGGGACAACCTCAAACACAAGCTTTACACAACCCATAACCTTTGGGAGGAAGCACCACTCCCCTCTTTATAGTATATTCTATGACTCTTCACAATGACTACATCCAAATGGCATTCCCAAGTGGGAGTCCCAAAATTGGGACTTTTGTTGTCTTGAAACTTTGAATGTTCATATCTTCTTAAAAAAAAACTTATTTGGAACATGTAAGGAAAATATCTTATAGCACTCAAAATGATCTTTCCAATGGTGTATAACACATTCCAATTAGAAATCATTTGACCTTTTTTCTAAGGGGATTTGTGGTTGGGAGTCAAATTCCTAGACTCCTAGCCTTTCTTTTGATCATAATTCATGCATTTCAGGTCTAAATGAACAATATGAGGGCACTTTAGGCATCTAAACTTCAAGACCTTTCCAATGGCATCTTGAGGGCCCAATTTGGTGTTTATTTTCCTTTTCAACCAAGGTTTTGAACATTCGGGACTCTTGTATGAATACAACTCCCAAAGTGGGAATGCACTTGGGAGTCATTGGGCTCCATCTCTTGTACTTTCCCCCATTTGTGAAAATATGTTTCACACCCAAACACATTCTCTTGGCCTCATGGGCCCTTGCACTCTAGACTTAGTTGTGAACCTGATGTTAAGGTTGCAATAACAACCTTATTCTCTTACTCTTGCTATACTAACCACAACCCTAAACAATGAATCACGACCAATTAGGAATTGAAATCTCTTTCTCTTTATCTCTATGGATATAATTTACTTCTTCCTACCTTGTATGATCTAGACAATAGCTACCCTTCCTATTCACAACCATATCCTCTTACTCTTGCTATATTAACCACAACCCTAAACTAGTAATCATGACCAATTAATAATTGAACTTTTTGTCTCTTCGGATTTAATTTACTTCCTCCCGCCTTACTTGATCTAGACAATAACTACCTTTCTTATTCACAACCTTATTTTTTATTCTTACTATACTAACCATGACCCTAAACTAGGGAATCACACCCAAGAACACACACACATACAACATGAAACAATTGGGAACAAGATTTCCTCAACCAAATCTTCACATGTAAAAAAATAAAATTGCATGGGAGTTTTTAGTCTTTAGTTATGGATCTCTTCTCCACCAAGCTCTTGCTCTTGCTTGATACAACATTTTTCGGCTTATTAGTAGCCTTTCCTTCTATCATATCTCTTCTCACAACCTTGTTAACAACACTAATCGTCCCAACTCTTGGGTTTTCTTGCTTTCACAAGAGGGCAAACCTTTACTTTTGTTTTTAGGTTTCATAAAAAATGTTTTTTCAAGCTTTCTTCCCTTTTCTATTCCTATTTCCATTTTCCAATGATGAATTTAAGTACCTCTTCTTGATTTTCCACCACTTGCCACTAGTCACCATGCTCATGAAGTTCCCCACTTGAGCAATCGCCCTTACCACCACTTGATGACAATGTTTCCATCTTTCAAAATGTGTGTTGACTTGACTATCTCTTGAGAAATTTGTTTACCCATGATGTTGTACCCCCCTCTTCATTAATCTTTCCTCCTCATTCTGTCCACCATAAGGATACCCTTCACGGGTCTCTGGTACTCACTCAGACCATTGCCTACAACACAGATGCAAGATCCTGGAACACAAACTTTCCATCCCTCATGCTCACTCTCTCTTCAATATGCCCCTAAATCTACAGCTCGGACCCCTCAGATCCTCCTCATTCCTCGGCATCAACCCTTCATATCAATTGCTTCTAAGGCATGCACAATTGCTCAACTCAGTCACTAGCGCAGCGGAGAACTTCAACAACAAGCCAAGCAGCTGCAAAGACAACCCGAGAGAAAAAAAACTCTCTACCCCCCGAATCCTCCTCATTCCTCGTCTTCCTCCCTAACCTTTCGAACCCAGCACCACTCCCTATCTGATTTCCAAGCTTCCCATGCACCGTTGCCATCCTCACCTCCCCAAAATCATAAACCCCGCCGCCTTCATTAAACCAGTTTCGGCGGGCTTAACTTTTAAACCCTTAAAACAAAATTGGCCTTCACATTACAGAAACCACAAATAGGTTCCCCGTTCGGTCACCCCCTGTCCGGTCACATATGTCACCCCTCCATTCTTTAAAAAGCTGAGTCCCTCAGCTCCTCTGATTTTGTAGTGTGATAGACCTGTAGATCTCTGCGGGGTCTTTCCCACTGATTCCCATCAGCATCCTGAAGGATGGATATCCTGCTGCCTTCTTCAAAGTCAAGATTCCCCATCCCATCAGTATGCGCTACAAACTGGTATGGACCTTCCCAGCCAGCAGTCAAGGCTTTTTTCTTTCCTGGCTTCCTCATCTTAACCATTGTCTGTCCAGCAACTAAACCCTCAAAAGCTTGTTTTCCTCTCCTGGTAGCATAGGTCCTTTTCTGCTTTTGCTGAGCGTGTTCTACATTGAGCAACACGTTCTCATGGATGCTGGCAATCAACTTCATCTTGTGCATAAACTGTTCTGCAATTGTCTCTACATCAGTAGTGTCATCAACCACGGCAGTCAATGAATGCAAGTAGTTGTCAGCCCTCAGGCGGGGTGTGCGTCCAGTCAATATCATGAAAGGGGAAAACTTTGTGCTGGATTGAATTCCGCATCTGTATCCAAACATAACCTTTGCCAGATGCTCATCCCAACAGTTGGCATTCTCGCGTATTGCAGATAGTATCGTTATGCCATGTTTAATCGTCTTGATCAGGCGTTCAGCCATACCATTGCACTGTGGCCATTGAGGTGCTGTGTGTTGATGGTGAATCCCATAGTCTTTGCACATGACATCAAATTCTGCTGCCCACTCTCTTCCATTATCAGTCAATACAAACTTGGGGACCCCATACCTGCATATTATGTCATCTTGCAGGAACCTGGCCGCTGTCTTAGCACCATGATCAACTACAGCCTTTGTCTCGCACCATTTGCAATAGTGGTTAATGGCCACCAGAATATACTTGTTTCCTGACTTGGTTTCAGGCAACGGTCCTGCAGTGTCCATAGCAACTCTATGAAACAAGTCATAAACAAGTATGCTCTTCAATTCCTCATCTTTAGAGCGTATACTCCCCATCCTTCTCACCATCTGACACCGTTGACATACCTTCACAACAGTCTTCACATCCTCAGTTCGGTTGTGCCAAAAGTACCTCCTACATATCTCTGCCAAAGTTCTTTCTTCTCCAGAATGCCTTAGGTCTTTATGCATTTGGACCACTAGACCCATGCGATCTTCTGGCCTTGGTACTAGCAACCATTTGAAATAAAGCGATTGATCTTGCCAGTGGTAGTTCATCACTCTCTTCCTTGCCCTCCTAGCTTCCACATAATCAATAGTGTTTGGTAGCATGCCTTTCTGCAGTAAATCCAGGCAGGGTACATCCTCCCATATGTCTTGGTGTCTTGCGTTGCTCCCCACTCATCTTCCTCATTGGAACCTGTAGGAACCAAGTCATGCTCACCAGATTCAAACAATTGTTGAGCTGCCAACGCAAGCTCCAATTGTTGCTGTTTGTCATAGTAATGAGGTCTCTTCCTCTTCAACACCACCCTTGCAATACTGTCCTGCATAACCTCACCCCCTTTTCTGTTTTCTGCTTCACATGGAATAGGCTTCTGGGGCTGATCTTCTTCAGATACAACATCAACCATATACAGATGATGGCTGTTGACGTGATTATAGTGGTTGATACCAAAACAACACGCATGATGTTGTACCGACTCCCTGTTCTTTCTCCTAATCCCGATCCATTTTGTTTTTTTGCCAGACCAAACAAAGAGAAATTCCCCTTCCTCCATAGGTGCGTCAGTTTGTGCACCCCTGATGTCCTGGATTTCTTCACAGAAGTCACCATCATCCATGGCTGGACCAACTGGATTCCTATTCAAAGCATCGACATTCGTATGTCTGAGATTTGGTCGGTGGATTATTTTGAAACTGAAGTCTTGCAACATGTCCACCCACCTGCCTCTCCTGCCATGCGCATCGGACACGGTGGCTAACCATTCCAGAGGTTTGTGATCTGTGCGTAGAATGAAATGATTCTTGTGCAAGTAATGCCTGAAATGCATGATGCCCCAAATCAGTGCGTAACACTCCCCTTCCATGGGATGGAATTTTTTCTGTGCTTCGGTCAAGCTCTTACTGGCATAAGCCACCACCTTTTCAAATCTTCCTTCTTTTTGAGACAATATCGCTCCAACACCTCTGGGCGACCAGTCAACGTCCAGACAAAAGGTCCTCTTGAAATCAGGTCGTGTGAGTATAGGCGCATCAACCAGAGCTGCATTTAGTTCCTAGAATGCCTGTTGACAGCCCATGTCCCACACAAAATTAACATCCTTTTTGGTCAGCTCAAATAGAGGAACTGCCAGCTACGAATAGCCTCGGACATAGTTCCAGTAATACCCTGTCAGACCTAAGAACGACCTGACATTGGTGATTGTCTTAGGTTGCGGAAAATGCAGAACTGCCTCAATTTTGTCAGGATCTGGCTTGGTGCCCTCCTCACTAACAACATGGCCCAGAAACGTAATGCTCTTTGCAGCAAAACAACACTTGTTTGGGTTCAGTTTGAGGTTCACTTCCCTGAGTTTGTACAGCACTACACCCAGATGCTGCAGATGTTCCTCCCAGTTCTCGTTGTGCACATTGAGGTCATCAATGAAGACCTTCAGAAAGTTGCTACCCAAGTCTTTAAAGACCTCCGACATAGTTCTAGTGAACGTACTCGTTGCATTCTTGAGGCCAAATGGCATGACTGTCCAGTCATACAGCCCAGTTTTAGTGATCAAAGCTGTCTTTTTCATGTCTTTTGGAGCCATTTGAATTTGCCAGAAGCCAAACTACAAGTCTAAGGCAGTGAACCATGATGAGTTTCCCAGTTGACTAATCACATCCTCCACAAGTGGCATTGGAAATGAATCCCGACGTGTTTGTGCATTGAGTGGTCGATAGTCGCCACAGAAATGCCTGCTCCCATCCTTCTTCACTGGTAGAGTTACCCGACATGCATACTCAGAGCTATTGGGCTTCATCTTGCCCAAATCGACTAGGACATTAATCTGCCTCTTCACCTCTGCCTCTTCCTAGTAGGATAATCGACCAGGAGATGCTTTGCAAGGAGGGAACCCTTGCATATCCACAAAGTGTTCCCCAATAGTGCAGCAACTTAGTTCACCCTTGTTCCAAGCAAAAACGTCTTGGTACCGCTCCAGAACTCTCCAGAATTATTTTTGTCTCTCTTCCTCCAAGCTGGTGTCAATCCTGATTCGTTGACAAATCTCCCTCCATCTAGTATCCATTTCATCTTGGATGGAAGATGCCAACTGCTTAGTGTGGTTGCCCTCAGAGTTGCCATCTTTCGTCTAAACAGTCTACAGTAGTGCTGGAATTGAGGAAGCGAGTCCTCAGCTGGATTCCCGCAGCACAAGTGGAACAACTGCTTCATGCGTGGATTCATACACGGCCTGTCTACATTGCTCTGCATTAGACACCCATCTCATCCAATCTGCGTAATCATCCGCATTTGTGATCTCCTTGTCCATGAACACGTCATCCTACTCCTGTAGTATTAGTTGCAGAATCTCTTACGATCCTTCTGATTCCACCAAATCCTCCAATTCAGTATCCTTGAACTCATCCTCACAATCAATTTGTTTCGATTGATGTGAGTCCCATTCACAATGCTCGTTGCCATCAGTACCAGTCTCTGACTCTGAGGTAGACGCATCACCTGCCCCGGGCATAATGGTACTATCCTGATCTGGCATCCAGGCATAATTATCATTGATGTGTGTGTTCTTCAAGATAGTCGTAGCCTCATCCACTAGAGCTTCTGAGTTCATTCTATGTAACAAATTTACCATGGTCAATGGCAATACTTCCATGTTGGCACCTGGCCCATGCCTCACCTGGATTAGGCCTCGTTCCACATCCATAATTGCGCTAATCTTTATAAGAAAATCCAAACCAAGTAACACATCATAATTGTCCGTATCAACTACCATGAAGGTCATAGTGCACTGCACTCCCCCAACCTTCACTGGTACTTCGTCTATCTTGCCAAGAGCTTGTGTGATGACTCCTGAAGCTGTTTTGTAAGTTTCAGATCCAATAACGAGGTGCATCATTCCCAGTTCTCTGACAACTGCAGCAGCCATAACAGACATAGAGCTCTAGTGTCCACCAATCCTTCAACAACATAGTTGTTGATCTCTACAAGCAAATGCAGAGCCTTGCTTCGATGGGTCTTGTTAATGCAGATCTTCTTCAGTGCTGGAACTGCAGACACCATCGACACCTGATTTTCCATTGCCTCTGAATCCCTCCTTCGCCTAACCAACTTCACTAAACTTTCAAGGTGTTCCAGTTCCCCTAGAATCATCAGAATGGTTTCCATCGGTGTGAGAGAAATTTCCCTTTTATGAAGTGTGCAAGAATCTTGGACCTGACCGTAGCGTCTCGGTCGGCACCTACGCCATCTCTTATAACTTGAGGGGTCGGCTTTGCCCCTCCTGATGCCACATCAGCAGGAATCCTCCTTCTAGGTTCTTGAGTGTAAGAGAACAGGTTCTCATTCCCACACAACTTGTTGAGTTGTTGCAGGGTCGCCGCTTCATCATTAAGCAACACCTCCAAGAAGTTTGTTGTTCCAGAATGTGATTTCCCCTCTTTGGGCTTCTTCCAACATCTGTCCTCCGAATGTCCCAAACCTATGCAAAAGGTACATTTTACTCCACAATTCTCCGTCCTATGAGGCATACTGCACTTGGCACATTTTGGCCATGCTTCGTTCAACCTTGGACAGGTGGTGGCCAAATGGTCCCCTCCCTTGCAGATTTGGCATCCTCCAAATACAGTGGAAGGAGATGATGTTTCTGGATTATGTATAGTACCCTTGAAGAAATTGATGAGCGTGTCGTTCAATGCAATGACCTGTTTTTCCATTATGGTTCCTTCGATTCCCTCTTCCTGCTCCTCTTTCAGAGGTTCAAATGGCGTCTCACTAAACTCGCCTAATATATTTTCCAGTTCTATTGCAACACCCACCAATTCCTCGAGTCTGCAAACGTCCTCACCACACATAATTTGCAGATTTCAGGCCTCAATCTCGCCAAAAATCGTCTTCTTTGTTCTGCGTCTTGTATCCGGCCCTTTTGAAACAATTTATCGAGACGTTCAAAATATTTTTGAACTCTCTCCTTAGGTTCCTGTTTGATGGCATCCAGCTTCATCCGGATGTCATCAACATCAATATACCCATATTTTTGCACTATCAAATTCCTCAACTCAGTCCAATTGGCAAGCGCTAGTTGCAACTTCCTGAACCATTCCTTGGCTCTGCCCCTCAAATTCAGCTTCGCGATCTTAAACAACTTGTTTGCATTCAGGTCTCGCACCTCAGCTGCCATGATAAGTCTCTCGGCCCAATCACTGACGTCTTCATACTCACGTCCCCAGAACAATTCGTCCATTCCCTGGGGTTTAATCATTTTGTGAGTGTACAGCTCCAATCTACAGCCTCAAGAAAGAACCAGTTGTGATTCAATTGCAAAATTCAGATTGATCACCCTCTGCTACTGGTTTCAAAGGTACAAAATCAAGTAGAAAAGTAGAAAAGCTTTGCTCATCTGTGGATTCTTGCTGGAACTGCCATGCTTCTTCTTGATTGCGCCATATCCGCCAACTTATGAGGCAAGAGCTTGATCCACTGTGCTCCACCCTGAGCAGGCGATCTCCATTCTGAAATAAATCTTCCACACTGGGAATATATAATCTAACAAAATGGTTAGGTGAAACAGCAAGTTTGGGAATCCAAATATCTCCCAATCTAGGCACATTACGCTGCCTTTTAGTGAACGAAGGCGTGAGTCTACTCAAGGTACGAGGTGAAGTAGTGTTGCGTCTGTAACTCTAAGGTTGACGCCCATCCTCTTGCTCCATCTCTTACCTTCAACCAGATCTCGACGCGTGTATAAAAACCACTATGAGCTACTTCTACTACTACGTCTCCAACTCGAGCTTCATATGGGTCTATGCCTACAAAAGTTACTACACCAAAACCCAAGAAACGCAGGACAACTGCTCCACGCTGTGGTCCATCCTGCCCCCTCGAATAGTCGAATCTAATAACAATTCGCTGCTCACGAATTTCCTGCGTCAACTTTTCTACACCAACTTCATCCGCACTAGACGATGACATGATATCTCAACTATCATTATACTCAGATGTCCGCAGGTTCCATTGACATCTCTAAATCTAAACCAGCTCTGATACCAAAAGAGAGGGTGACGAGACCCAACAGAGAATCTGACCACTAGTACGGGCCTGATCATAGTGGTCTCCCTTCTGAATCTCCTGAGACAGACCACTCCCTCTAACCCTTTCTCTCCAAACTCATCTCGGAATATTTCTACATGCATTCATTGATCTTTGGACAGGAACAGCTCATACATTCACAGATCAGCAGAACAAACAAACCGAATTCAAGACTTGCACCTTGCCATTCATGGAAATCTCCAGAGAGCACAATCTTTCTGGCTCCGGAGTATACATCAAAAATCAGACATCAATTAAGGTATGGCCTTTGAGGCCAGAGCTCTCCGTGTTCGCTCGATCCCTTGAGCCGCTAACCCACACCCCACTGAAAGTTTCGATGCACTATGCTCTCATTCCTATTGTCTGGAAACCCAACATCTAGAAACTCTTAGACCCAACTGCATTTTAAGACACCTGACTTTGATCAGTAAACACCAAGCTCCCATAAAGCTACTCAAGGTGACAGATTCTTATGCAAAGACGAACGACAGACTTTTGGCTTCAATCCCTCTCTTCACTCCTTCCCTGTAATCAACATTCTGTCCACCATAAGGATACCCTTCAAGGGTCTCTGGTGCTCACTCAGACCACTGCCTATAACACAGATGTAAGATCCTGGAACACAGACTCTCCATCCCTCATGCTCACTCTCTTTTCAATATGCCCCTAAATCTACAGCTCGGACCCCTCAGATCCTCTTCATTCCTCGGCATCAACCCTTCATATCAATTGCTTCCAAGGCATGCACAATTGATCAACTCAGTCACTAGCGCAGCGGAGAACTTCAACAACAAGCCAAGCAGCTGCAAAGACAACCCGAGAGAAAAAAAACTCTCTACCCCCCGGATCCTCCTCATTCCTTGTCTTCCTCCCTAACCTTTCGAACCCAGCACCACTCCCTATCTGATTTCCAAGCTTCCTGCACAAGCTTCCCATGCACCGTTGCCATCCTCACCTCCCCAAAATCATAAACCCCGCCGCCTTCATTAAACCAGTTTTCGGCGGGCTTAACTCTTAAACCCTTAAAACAAAATTGGCCTTCACATTACAGAAACCACAAACAAGTTCCCCATTTGGTCACCCCCTGTCCGGTCACATTAAGAAAGCAAATTTTGGATAACATAATTACCATCACCATTGGATAGTTGCTGAAACTGACCCCTAACCTAAACATTTACTTCAATATGCATCTTCAATCACATTCTAAAGATGAAGGCAAGTACTCCAAATCTATTGTCCAATCATTGTAGTTGTAATAGATCATCAAATCGTAATATATAAAGTAGATGTGGGCAAGAACATGTTAGATGATGTCTTATTGGATGAATGATTTCAAGCTATTGTTATCATAAATAGATTTAGGCAAAAGTTGGGATTACCTCCATTCAATTTGAGGATGGTAAATTTTTCATGCATTAAACATTTGGGAATTGTGTTTAACACATATAATTCAGGTTAAAATAGTATCCCATACATTATGACCTTACTGTTATGAACAAGGTAGTAGAGCCAACATACTCCATACTATTTGGTTGTCCTTGGTTAAGGGATGCCAAGATAATTCATGATTAAGGTGTCAACGTGGTCACAATTGAAGGTAATGGTGCAATGAAATCATTTCAATTTCTAAATACTTAAATGGTAATGTCAAGTGGCCACATGTAATAATCAATTACTATTTTTTTGAAAGGCATCATGAATGAAAAAGAAGTTTTGCTAGCCTTTGAATCAAATGTGTTTTTTATTACAATGAATACCTTGCTTGACCAAATGGTAACTAAACCACAAATCTAGTTCAAACACGAGTAAACACACAATGTATAATATTCTTATGTTGAGTTTCATTGCCACCTTTTATCAACCTAACAAGTAAACTACACAAGTAAATTGTTTGTATATTTTATTTTGTTTTGATCCCCTAGAAATGCACATTTAGTGACAAATGCATTCCTCAATCACTCCATTCTTCAAAACCCGAAGTTGTTGTGGACCAAATGATAGCTAATACTTTCTTTTTTATATGTAGCCCGATTGGTTATATGAAGTCATGAATTACCATTTCACATCTAAATGTTATGTTGTATATTTATTAAATTATTTGTAAGGTAATCACAAGACACACACCTTTTCAATTGGTCTATGGCCCTCACCCACTTATGCCCACATATATTTCATGCCTATTGTTATGTTAAATGGTAATACCATTGAAATAATGTTGGGAGAGTGCTAACAATTTCATTTTGGAATAAATATTTTTGGATGAAACTAAATGGGTTCGAGCATGATTGGGGTACCCCACTTTGAAACATAAAGACTCACTCTTAAGACTCTCAAATTCATTTTTTTCTTCACTTTTCCTATGACATGTTTTAGATTTCCCTTTTTTTCTTCATGTCAAATGAAATACTTTTGTTCCAAATTTCATATAGGCATCTAGAATATCTATTGTTTTTACTTATGAGGTCACGGTTTGCTTGAGTGGACAGAAAATACTATCCTACATCAGTTTTTGGAATAAAATACTATATAAAGCAATGTTATGTTATCATAATAAAAATTTAAACTTACAATCTTGTAATATGGAACAAGCACATCACAAAATGTTAAAACATTTTCATGCATATGAATATAATTGGTATTTTAGTAAACATCAAATATTCTCATGTAGAAATAAATACCTCTTACATGTATATAATTGTTATAATACAACCATTTTTCTATGAAAAAAATTATAATTTGATATGTATACATGATATGCATTTTTTGACTACCTTATTGGCCCAATTACATATATTGATGAACCCCTAGGATGTTAAAAGTGTGTTGAAATTTTACATTTTTTGTCCACATAACAAAAAACCTTGATTTTTGTGTGGATGGGGGGCAATCAATTTCTAATGTATTTAATATGATGTATTTTAGTGCCTTATATATATTTAAGATTGAAATTAATACTCTTAAAATTATAGTCATATGATTTATAAAGTGGTCCCATATTTTCAAAGTACCCATATAATATGACTTCTTTTCCTAAAATACTAATAATTTCCATATATTTGAACCCAAAGTGGGTACAATAATGCCACATGTTGTATGGCTTTGATGTTTGAAGATCTTAACACATAGAAAATTGTGCAATTCATATGTTTAAGTAAGAAGGTTGGTGGAAATGTGTAAAAATTTTCTGACGTTTGTAATACCATATAAAAGACTATCCGCTCAAGCAAACCGTGACCTAAAAGTAAAAATAGTAATATTTATCCAATGTGGGCCATGTTCTATCAATGGCCCAAAATTCCCCAAAATTTCACTTGTTGAAAATTTTTACATTGCAAAAGGGCATTTGGTTTTTGTCACATTCATACATTTTATGTACATTAGTAGCAAAGGTGTTTGTGGTAAGAATTTTGGGCCAAATGTTTTTTAGACATTCCTTATGAGTCCTTGAACTTTGTTTTTTTCAAGAGACAAAGTTTTAGATTTTTTTCCAAGACTTGGTAGGAATCCAAAAATTTGTTCAAATTTGACATGTTATGCATAAAATAATATTTTAGTAATGCATCTATCCATGAAGAAAATCAAAATTTCATTATGAATTGTGCCATTAAGTTATAATAACCTGTTTAAGTGAGGGGGTCCACTAGATATTAAAAAAGATGGTCCTTTTTGGTACCCTAACCATGCTTTGACCCAAATGAGAAGAATTCAAGCCATTAACATGTAGTAATGGATCAATAGGGTTTTGTGGCATCCAAAATCTTTCAAGGTTAGAGATTATGTTTTATAGTTTTTTAAAGGCCAAAAGGAACATCAAAGTCCAAGTTAAAGCAATGATGGTTTGGCCTTTACCATGTATAATATTGCCCTCCTAACAACACAACGTTATTACTCAACATTGACCATCTTGAGCCCGATCTTGTTTTGGTTAATGACAATAAATTAAAGCCTCATTGTCCATTGATGGTAATACCAAATAACTAATAACCAAATTCAGAAGGGGGAAAAAGGAAGGGATGGAAATCTTAGATGAATCTTTTGATGATTTTTTGGATGAGGAGGACAAAAATAAAAAATTGAGGAAGCTTAATGGGAGGGATGAAGGGAATTAGGAGGGAATAAATTCAAAGGAAAAGTTGCAAGGTACCTAGTTTCCCATCACAAGAAACATACCATTCTTCATCGCCTTTTGAAGAGAAAATTTCAAATCTTGAGATGGTAGGTGATACATTGGAGAAACTAAACAAATTAATCATCCATAAGGATGGGGTTAATTCAAGTAGGGTAGAATTTAGCTTGCACTAATTAAGGTCATAAAAGACCTAGAAAGTTGGTTGAGCCTAGACCTAAAGGGAAGGTACATTCTAAATATTCAAGAGAAAGTGGGGCATGGTACCATTGGTTTCAAAACTAATCATGATGAAAAAAAAGACAGTATGACTATAGGCATGAGGCCTATGCCTTCCATCAAGAAGGAGGATGGAATTTGATTTAGGAGGATGGGATAATATATCCTTGATACATGCATACCATTTGAGAATCACACCAATAATCATAATGATAGTTGAAAAACATTTGTACACCTTTAACAAGAAAGGGTTTAGGTGTTTTAAGGGGGAAGGGACACTTGATAAATTTTCACATGTGAATAAAAACCTACATTTGTTTGCCTCAAGCAAACTTCAAGGAACTTGTGTGTTTCCTCATGTTCTTGAATGCATTTTAGAAAAAAACTAGCATGCGAGGAAAAGAGGAGAACGATTAAAAAAAAAGATGAAGGAAAATAAGAAAGTAAATGCGAAGGTAGACAACTCCCATCAAAGCCCCCTAAATCATGCCCATGTGGATGGTAAAAAAATTGTTATATGAGGAGGATGATATTAGGTGGACAATTTGGTGGGTTAGGTAGGGTTGTGGATGATACATTGGAGCCCAATTTGAGTAGATTTAGTGGTAGATTTCTTCCTGAAGGAAGTTAATGATGAAAAAATGAAGGCAAAGGTAAAGAGGCAAGAAGAAAGTAGAAATGACATAGGAGGTGATTTTTACATTGATCACTAGAAGAAAAACATGTATTTTCGACTACTCCTTGTGACTAAATTTTAATCACAAGAGACATTTTGCAACTAAAATCCTTTAAGTCGCCAAGACAAATCACATGTGATAAACTAGTTGAAAATGACAAAGGGTATTGTATGAAAGAAAAAGTCAACAAATACATTTCATCCTTTGACTCCATTGTATACGTATTGTCACATGCGACTAAGATGTAACTATTTTGGTCACAATTGAAAGCAAATCATGTGCTGCCATGTGTTTTAATATATGATGATGATGATTATTATTATTATTATTATTTTGAAATAATCAAAGATGTTCAATTCAAATACTTGGATGAATTATATTATGACATGTGACCCAATGTAAATATGCCACGTGGCATTAAAAAAAAAAGTTGGTACGTACTAACGTAGGTGCATAAATAAGTGCCTACAATCCTTACCTACCTACCTACCTACCTACCTACCTATTTAGGTAAAAAAGTAAATAGGTAGGTTTTACCTTCCTAGGCGAAATACCCTACTCGTATAAGTAGGTATTTTGGTAGGTAGGTACATAGGCCGACCTAGATGGGTAGGTCAAATTAGGTACCTACCTAGTTAGATAGATACATAGGTTGGGGAGGTAAGTACTTTAAAATTGTGCATTATTTGTTTTTTTGTTTTGGGTTGAGCCTTTTGATTAGCTCATCCCATGTGCACAATTTTTTTAATGTGAAATTAGATAGGCACACCCCTTTGTTTATATAATGTTCAAAATA
>Ga0116229_10001646_pt1 | contig 35342 bp, 28 predicted proteins | sample S1TSphgellanicum_3_FD_87313 | JGI IMG/M metagenome (GOLD analysis project Ga0116229, IMG submission 87313) | Host-associated microbial communities from peat moss isolated from Minnesota, USA - S1T2_Fc - Sphagnum magellanicum MG | ecosystem: Host-associated > Plants > Peat moss > Unclassified...
CATTACATATAGTAAAGGAAGGAAGTTCCTTCCCCTGACTCCGCTCGGTACGGACAGTGGGTACGGAATGTCACGTGAGGTGCTAATTGGAACACCTTTGGGGAACACATTGGGAACTCAAGGAACATATTGAGAACTTTCTAAAACCCATTGGGAACTTGAAAGGAACATGTTGGGAACAGAGGAAATTATTTTGATCCATAAAGTAATCCAAAAAGTTTTTTGAGCTAAAGTTTTTTGGCCTGAGCTCTCCATAAAGTTATCCATAAAGTATCGTACCGCCGCGCTCGTTTCACACCACCCGGTGTGAAATATTTAATTTTGGACGATTTTCATTTTCGTATCGACCCACAAATAATTAATTACAATGGTCTGTCATTTCACACTTCAATGGGTCTGCCGGAATATATATTTGAGCGTTTTGTCTTTTCGCATTTACACCGTAAAATTGATTAATTTTGTTTGTTTCACATTTTGCACTTCCCCCCTCAGAATTTTTTTTTTTTTCACAGTACCCCTAAAATAATTAATATTGGTGTGAAACGAGCGCGGCAGTACGGTAGTACTGGGTTTCGGCCTCACTTTTCTCCTGCTTTCCCTCTCATCCGCCCTTTTTGAACTATCCATGATGAAGGCACTGAAAGATTGGACCAGCCCTGAAAAACAGGATAGCTTTGCAAAAGCTAACCACCATGGCCACTTTTCGAACCAAAGAGTACTCGTAGTACACTTAAGGTAGGGTTTCTTGCCGTTTTTGCAGGAGGGCCTCATTGTTTATAGTGTCCTAAGAGTAGATGGAGCCCTCCTCTTTGCGTATCTGTTGCACTAAAAATTGGCAAAAATAGACTAGAGGTGATTGGGGGTCATTTTTACAAAAAATCCTCAATCAAACAGTTCATGGCCTATTTCTGAATCTCTCAAAAAAATCCTTAAATATTATTCTGTTGCCTTTAGAGTTACAAGATGATTTGTAAAACTTAAGATGGTGATTTCAGAGCAATTTAAATCACTCATTTTGAAAAATTAATGAGAAAGTTACGCTCTCATGAAGTAGGATGGGTCAAAATAAAGAAAAATGAAAAAAAACATGTTTTACAATTTGGAAAAACATATTTTCTGTAATGCTCTTTTTTGGCTGCTCCTTTGGCTTTGCATTTCAAAGATGATTTATGAAGCTTGAGAAGGTGCTCCTATAACATTTTAAATCACTCAAAATGGAGAAGAATTGAGAAAGGACTGCCAAAGTAATCCATGATAGGCTAGTGCTTCATGATGGGCCAGTTCACCCTACTTATTAAGGTTTTTCTTAGGCGGGGGACGGGCAGTCATCTGCTGGATCCACTTTTGGTTCTGCAATTTCCACTTGTGGCGTGAATCAACACGGGGGGAACACCAGTTACATGAGATAGCCAGTTTACCATTTGATGGAACCGACTGTCACCATACCAGGCCCCTTTGCAAGTGCCAAAGTGGAGTATGGAGATTTGCTTTTCACCCACGAAATGGGGTCGTTTAAATCAGCAACACAGGACGCACATGCCACATGTAGAAAGGAAGGAGTGAATAATGCCAAAGTGTTCTGAAATGTTTGGACAAGGACACCGGCCATCATAAGGTCCTTGCAGCCCTCAAGCATGATGGAGATGGTGCTTTCTTTCTTTCTAACACGACATTATAATTTATCACATTGGATGAAACAATAAAGTTTATCTTTTATGTGAGGCCTAGTTTGAACTTTACACAAAGTTGTGACTGCACTTCTAGCTTCAATCCCCTGGTCATCCTCAAGTGGCTGGTATTCACAAAATAAACATTCATTGCACACAATTTGAAAACATTTATAAGTACCTTAGCCTAGAGTCAGTTTCCACATGATCAAAACAAATAATTTATTATTCAAGAAAAAATTCGATTTTTTATAAAATTTGAAATTATTATATTTCATGATTTACATTAAAAACCCTTTATAATCATGCCCATTTTTATCACATTTTTTTTTGTGTCACATTTTATTTTTTTAAATAACCATTCGTTTTAAAAAACATCATTTTTTAGAGTCACTATCACATTTGTTAGTAGCACAAAATATTTGGAAAACTTTTTTTGGTAAATATGACTATAAGAGGAATATCTAAAACAAAGATTAGGGTTTTGTAATTGTAGGTCCCTTTGGCAATGTTAATGTTGCTTTGTGTTCAAAACGTGCAAACTATCAACAATGAATCTAGTTGAAGAGAAAAGAAAAAACAATTTTTCTAATGCAAACAAGCAGATGATATCTGAACTTTCTAAGAAAATAAACAAATTTAATTTTAAAAATCTACTTGACAAGATGCACAAGCTAATAGTTAAAAAGCTCAAACTCAATGTAAATTGTCACATGAAAATAAGTAGAAATCACAATTTTCTTCAAATCTAATAATGCATAGTAAAACTTGAAATAACCCATGTAAAAAATTTAAATAATTGACACCTTTATTCAAGCATAAATAGACTGTTTTGTCAATTTGTTTTTGCCTATAATCACAATCTTGTAAAGGTTTATATGGAATGTAACCTACCCTTGCTATGTCATCACTGGCTATATGTGTTTAAATCACAATTCATTAGTGTCACAAAAAAGAATTTTCATCAAGGTTGTGATTATAAAGGGGGTTACTAGGACATTGTCATATGAGGAGCGAAATTATTGAGATTGTAGCCTCTGATAATTAAGATGGTTTTCAACACCTTAGCTTCACATTTTCACAAAAATTCGTTTCACTATCTTAAAGATTATTTAATGACAAAACTGACGGTAGTTAATAATAGCGGTGCAATCGGCACTACTTAGCCTACTGCAAATCTCAAACTTTACTTGCAAATTGGATACCAAAAGTACTTTTCTGTCCTCTTTTACAACCCTGTACTTTTTTATACAGTTCCAGTGTTAGCTTTCGATCTCAGCTAAACTGTTTTTCCAAACTACGTTTTTGTGGGCTCATGTGTCTGGGCACCATTAGACACATCTTGAAGAGGCAAATGGACAGTCAGACAGTACTTTTGTACTGCCTGCCACAACAAGTATATGCACATATAATGTTGGGGGGTTTGTCCATGCATTATTCATCCTACCTAACGAATACTTTCTTTTTAAAGTACAACAGCAGACCCTAGACGTGATAAGCCGTTGACAACCCCACGTGAAGCTCATTGAGAGAGGGCTGGCAGGGGCTTAAACAATAACTATGGTTTGTATCATGCAATGGGTCCATTTCTTGCTCTTCCTGCATAGTCGGGGGGATTTATTGGCAGGATTTGCAACATCACGTTGTGTTGACAGAAAAATTCTAATAAGTAGCATCTTTTTATTTTTCATATTTGTGATTGGGTGGCGGTCATTCCACAAGAGTTTTAGCATGAGTGGCATGATCCTCCAGAAGAGTTAGCTTTAGGGTATAGTCTTCAGGTGGTAGGTAGTCTTCATTACTCTGCCATTTACTGCAAGACAAATAGAGATGAAATACTGTAGTAGCGTGGCGGCTTTGCCACGTGTCTGTCTGCTGAATGAATAAATAGTTAATTTTGAAGATTCCATTTCGAAAAATGAATATTCTGAAGATTCATCATTTTCCTTCAAAGAATCTCTTTGAGAAAAGTATTTTTGGAAATTTTTGACATTTCTAAAAATGTTATAATTTGTGCCAAAGTGATCAAGGTACTGCACCAATTGAAATATTTAGTCTCCAACAGGCACAATCTTTTGGCAAACAAGTCGTCTGGAGTACTATTTGTTTAATTTCCATGTTTCCAAAAAAATCTACCTACCAAAAGTTTGTAATATTTGTGGTTTCCCCCCATTTATGGATAGTGATTATGCCCATGAAATCTATCTTCTATGCTCCTCATTTGCCTATTATTTTGATGTCATCGAAATGCTAAGGGGTTTTCATATGATGCAAATCCCCCCCCCTCTTCTTTTTAGTCTTTATCCTCCTCTAGGTGCTTGCAGGTGCAAATCCTAAGAATGGGCAGTTCTGCTTATTGTTTCTGGAGCTCAGACTCTACAGGATCAGAATTGTGTTAACTGGGATTCCTGTAGTTTGCCTGTTTAGATGAACAATCTTTTGTCTCAAAATAGGTATCAGTTTTAATGACGGTTCCACAAATTTCATGTTCTCTTTTTGCTTCCAAATGTATGGGATTTGAAATCCTCCGCTACATGGGGTCGCACGACTCTTACACCTTTAGCTTCTTCTGCAACATGTAGCAAAAGAACATTATATATTAGGAAAGTCTGCAATATATTATTCAGAATTTTGTCTTTCTAAGTGATGTGACTCTAAAGCTCTGTAGTTGATGTTATAATGAATATTTTTGTTGTTTGCTGAAATTGGGGAACCATTTCGAGTTTTGAATGCAGCAATCGTATCGGCCTATTGCCCATGTAAACTTTCAATAGATAAAAATATTAAGATTTGAGAAATTACAAGTTGAATTATTATATAATGAAAAGGCTCGCCTATCGAATAGATATCGACCTACTATTTGTTGTTCCCCAGATAAGCAACCAGATTGAAGGAGTCATCTTTAGTGCAGTTTTTCGCAATTGATATATGCTTTCCGTTTGCCTACGATTTGCATTCAAGGGACAATTTCAAACTAATGATTTCAAAACAATCCTGAACTAATCATCCGGCTTTTCGTTTCTTTCACACAATTAAATATTAGAATTCTGGTTTTGGACAGTAAAGTTATCAATAAAGTTGAGAAAACTCAGAAATAAAACCTGGATTTCTCTGGAACTGAGGATGATAATCGAAATGCAGGATGGAATAGTCCCAAAGCAATAAAGTTATCCATAAAGTCATGCCCTGTGGAGCCTGAGTTGCATCCCTCATTTGATGCTTCATCCCCTCCTGGCTGTTGTCTCGAAAGTCATGAAATTTTATTAAATAAGGGGATGAAATACTGAGACTCAGTTTTAAATGCACGAGGCTCGAGAACATTTATAGCTACAGTACACAGCAGTAGCAGTAATTGGTTTAAGGCGTTCAGGAAAAAATCATCCAAATTTGGTGTTAAACTGAGTTTCATGCTCCCTTGAAGCCCGGTGTTTTTTTTCTCTCTGTTTTTTGAAATCTCAACCCCTATGTGACCAAAAAGGGGTGCAACCTCAAAATGTGTAGCTCTTTTTTTCAGTGTGAACAAGGCCTAAGTAAAGGTCTGGATGAAGATGTGACCTAATGGATGAAGGGCTGCGATATTTTGGAATGATGGAAAGCACCAAAACAAGGGACAATTGATCATCATGAGGGGTTGAGGATGTCATTGTTTTGCATTTGTTCGTATTTTTCTGTTTATGTGATGTTCTGTTGTTTGCAAGTGATGAGTTTTGTTTTTCTTTCTTCATGGTTGCAATGGTGTTCGGTGTTGATTAGACGAGGATCTTTTATTGTTTTGGAGCTTGTGGGTGATGAAGGTGAGCATTGCAATATTTGAGGAGAGATTCAACTGATGTGAAGCTAAGTTCCAGCATTAGAATTGAATTGTTGGGTTCTTGCATTTGTTTATAAGTTTTCAAGTTCATGAATATGTGTTTGTTGTGAGTCCTTACTTGCAACGACTTCCAATAAGGACTATGAGGGATAAATGCCCTAATTCCAAGGAATGTTAAGATAGAAGGACTTATTATTTTGTCGTGCCATAGGTTTTTTGTTCAGTATAGATAACATATGTTACATGATTTAGGGACTAGTTGAAGAAAATGATGAACATAAAAGGGGTTTTGAGAGCGGTTTGGTTATGGCAATCAAGTTGAGAGGAGCGAATTGTTGCAATGTTGGGGCATAGTGATGATGTGTGGGTGTGAAAACGAGTACCCACTCATGTGGGAGCTTTGAAGGGAATTGTTGGTGCTTTGAAGAACCCCAAGATTTTTGTGACATACTTGAAGTGGGTGATTTAGGTTGTTATCATCTTTTTGTACAACTTCTCAAAATTGAGCTATGGGAATGGACATTTTTGGGATCATGAGTTGAGAGTGAGAATTGCCATAACTTAACTAGTGGGCTCAAGAGAGAGAAGTTGGAGCAAGTTGATTTTTCATGGTCCATAGTTTGACTTTTATAGTTATTGTTCAATTGAATGTTGAACTATTGGTATAATTTTCTTTGGAATTCTTCAAATGATGGTTATTACTATTTTTTTTGGCATGTGTGGGTGTGGATTTAGTATTTCCCTCCTTTTTGGTGTCAGGGTTCTAGTGCCATCTTTTCTTGACTTTACAGATAACATTAATATAACTCAAATTTCCTCTCAAACTTAGAATGATTTGAGTTTTTTCATGTTTTGCTTGTGCCTACATGTTTAGGGCTAAATAACCCCTATTAGGGGTTACATAAAATTTACCTCGAAGGTTATCTATAGAAACACCTAAAACCTACTTGGCTTATGGGATATCTAAAAATTATTTAAAGAATTGTCTAGGGCATACCTAAGTTATGTTATACTTAAACATTATTTAAATGTTTATATAAAGTGCTTACATAATTTTTAAATAATTCTTTAAGTAACTCCTAAATAATCTCTAATGTAGTTTCATAAGTAAATTCTTAGGTATCCATTAATATTTTAAAAATTTGGTAATCTCCTAAATGATCTTAAATGGTTTTTAAATAGCTCCAAAAATAGCCCCTTAAGTATTAGGCCTAAATTAGGAAGTTTCTAAATAATCTCCTAAATAAGTCCAATGTAACTAAACTAAATAATCTTTAGGTATCCCCTAACCAAGGTAGGCCCATAAATAGTCCTTAAGTATTCTTGTAGTCAACCCCCTAGGTAGTCCCTAAATAACCCCTTATGTAATTTCATAAGTAATTTCTAGGTTTTTATAAATAGCATTTTATGTAACCCCATAAGTAGTTCCTAGATTTTTTTAAAATTAGAAAATCCATTTATAGTCCCTTAGGTAGGTCTCATGTAGTCTTTTAAATAGCATGTATATAGTCCTTATGACATCCTATGTAGCCCCCATTTGAAGCTTTTGATAGCCCTTATCCTACATAAGTAACCCACAGGTGAGTAGGTAACCCATAGGTAGGTGGCCAATAGGTAGGTAAATAAATAGCCCTTAAGTAAATAGGTGAGTAGGCCCAACCTAGTTAACCCCTATTAGGTAGCCCCCTAATTTAATGTAAGTATACCATAGTGTGGTTAGAAAAGTGATTATAATTATGATTTTTGTGGACTTTATCCTTTGAGGACTTGTCTTCACTTTGTTAAACTTTACAAATAGTTCAAAAAAGGAGGATGAGTGGTATAATCCCAGGATTAAAGTGAGGTTCAAACTGAGGATTAGTTTACAAATAATTTTAATATTCAACTGACAACATGGTTTTGCTACCCACAAATGTTATTTTGGTTAAACTAGAAAATTAAATTGTATGTGACTAGTTAGGTGTATAGAACAATTCATGTTTTGGTCAAGTAATCACCAATTCAACCCCAACCCCAAACTTCTTAGTGCCTTGTAACTATACTCCTATGTGGGTTTGATGGGAACAAAACTTATTGAAGCTTGAATTTGTTCCCTAGAAAAAAGGTGACGAAGAATGCAAATTCTATAGGTTGTGTAAATAGGGGTTAACAACATTTGAGAACAATAGCACATAGTCATGGGTTGCATAGACAATAATGTGAATCATCACCTTATAGTTATCATGCATGTGAAAACATAATTCTTTTGTTTCAAATCCTTGAACCATTATTTCCCAAGGAGCTCATTTGTAAGGTGAAGTGATTATAGTGGATTGTGCCAATCAAGTTTGTGCAACATGCTAACAAATTGCATAGACATGAAAAATTTGTCCACTATCCTAAATTATGTTAAGCAATTTCAAGCAATATCATTTCCATTCAATAATACAAATGTTTTCATATGCATCAACATAAATATCAAATGTGCTCCAATATTTGGGGTTTAAACTTCATTTCTCTTCACAAGCTTGACCTATTTATTGGAATATTTTTCTTTCCACATTGACCTTAACCCAAAGTTTTAGATTAAATTGCATTGTTGCACCTTTCCATATTTAGTCTCACTTTACACAACACATTTCACCAAGTTTTTGATAGGTAAAACTTCCTTCATTTTGTAGAGGTACAAATTATGTAACAAGTGGACGCAATGAATTGTAACTTCCTAATGGTCTCATGTTGTAAACACATAATGAAGAAATTATTAATTATACAATGTACCTAAAAATATTAACAACTAACAATGGAATATTTAACACTTTTTGATTTGCTGAAATACAATTTCACAATAACGTCCAAATAGATAATTCAAATTTGTTGCAAAAAAAATTTTAGGCAACTTTAATTCTCAAAGTTGATAAATGCAAAAGGAATGATTATTTTTGAGAACCCAAGAGAATAGCAACTATCAATTACATTTCTCATGTATTCACAAGTTTAACACATTTGTTTCTTTATGTAGATGTAGAATATAAGGAGGTTTTGGCATTTTATATTCACAAAGGTCGACACAACCAACATATAATGATGTAACAAGGAAACATAGTTGCAACTCAATTCATGGGATATATTTAACACCCAAAAAAATGAAAATTTGATAAATGTGTAATGGAGGTGTTACATAATGGAATTGAAATGTACGATATGGTATAGCAATTAGTGGTAAATGCCTTCTTTTAGGTTGCAAAAATCTAAGATCATGCATTTTTATTGTGTTTTGAAAGAAATAAACTTCAAATTGTGATTAATGTGTTTTTTTAACTATTTAAATTTGGCTAAGTTAGCTACATGTTAGCCCTTCTTTGAGTTGTAATTGTCACATGAGCATATTACATGTCAAATTGCCCAACTACATAGTAAGGAGGTATGTTTTCAATAATTAGGGGAAAAAAGTGGTTGAATATGATTAGTTACAAAAAAAAATTTATAAATAAGTTTTAGGGCTGCAAGTTTTCAAGTTTTTTATGAATAATTACTTTCTTATTTTCAATTTTTTGTGACAAAGCTATATGGGGGAATCGAACCCTTGCCCATTGCAACATAAATCTTAACATGCACAAAAGAAAATGTTACTCCTAAATCTTCAATACAAAAACAAATGTCAATTCATGTTTCCTTAAGGCCCAATTTAGGGGGTTGGAACTTGGTTGAAAATTTAAAAATCGCCATGTATCCAAAATAACATGGATCATGGAAACAAAAAATAGTTGTAGAATTCACATTCACCTTCAAGCTTCAACATCATATCAAATTTTGATTGTTGTTCCAAAAGGGAAGTTTTGCATGGTGAAGAACTTTTGATTGAACATTCGTTCATGACCATCTCCAAATGTTCTATCAATTGATTCCTTAATTTATATTTCATAAAGGTGAGTGTAAAAAAACATTTTTCATCCTCTACTAAACCAATCACTTGCACCACAACAAGTTCAACCAACCTAATGTACTCAAGGATTTTTAGTTGAAAAATGTATGATGAAATAAGGGTCCCCTTATAGCTTGGTAAATAGGTTGATATCGAATGGTTTCTACATCACCAATTTAACATTGCTTTTCATGGTAAGGACAAACAAATATTTTTGAAAGTCAAATGTAGTGGTTGAAAACAATCTTGGAACCCATATTTCATTAGACCTGACCTTCATAAGTTGGCAAAAGGTAGCCTTGAGGATTGTTGATTGAATAACAAACTTGACTTCAAGTTTTAGTTGTAACCAATACTTGGGGTACACAACCCCAAATGCATCCATCAAAACTTGGGTTGGAAATTGGTATTGCAATTTTGTAATAACTTGATTAGCAACTTTTGTACATTTTTGGTTTAAAAATTGCCACAACCTCTTCATACACATATCTTGTCACAAAACCAAATGCCCCCATTTGATCCATATGGTTGGGAAAATTTGATCAATGAATGGACTACCAGCCAATAGTGGCATAATGGTATTCAATCCCAACAATGTTTTCACATTAGTCAAGAGACACAAATTACATTTGGCAAAGGTTATGGTGGGTGCATTTATTGCCATCTTAATGAGGAGGGTATGATATTCAAACAACACATGCTTGACAAGACTTATCATGGATATTCACTTAGTTTTGATGTTTCATAATATTTTGCTGCCTTTAGTTTTCACGATTTTTACCAATTTGGTAAACTTGAAGTGTCTTTTAAGCTTGTGGTAAAATAAACATACAAACATTGCAAAAGTAAGTATGAGATACTTTGTATCACCAAATTAATCCAATGAGCCATATAATGTACATTAGTGACAAATGAAGTATATTGTCGTTGGATTTGAACTGTAACTCCAAATTTGAGGCCTTGGAAGGTATTGACCCCATTAACACCAAAATAGACCAACCTTGAAGCAAGACCTTCTTCTTGTTAACCCCCTTGTGTCATCAAAGAGGTCATGATCAACAATGTTAAACTATTAGCTCCAAATATAGAAAGCACATGTTCCACATTCAACAAACAAGGGTATGCAACACCAATCTTGGACAATATAACCATGCACATTGCCCAATTTGCATTATCTATGGAAGTAACTTCATTACAAGTTAAGGATACAAACTTGGAATTCTAGATAGCAATTTTAATGGCCTTTTTCACCTCATTGTTTATATTTTTTGCCATTTCCCAACTAACCTTAGTAGTCCAATGTATTTTTGGGATAAATTGAACCTTCAAAAACTCAAAAAAAGGTTTGAAATCTTCATGATCTATCATTGGTAAACCTTTGTTCAAAAGATTAAAAATGGAAGCAAATTGAATGTTTCCATTTATTTTCCATTGCCTAATTAAAGGTTAAGTTGTTGGAAGACAATTTTTTTGATAATAGAACATAGGCAATTTCATTCAATGATAAGTGGTTTATGGATTCAAAATGCTAGCATACAAAATAACAAATCTCAAATAACAAAATGAACCCAAGAATGAAAACTTAAGAACTTATAATTAGGCAATGGAAGATAAATGGAAGGAGCATCAAAACACCTTGCACATTGGGAACATCAATTATTGAAATCAAACTCAAAACAAATATTGCATTTCAAAATAGTAATAACAGTACCTTGTTTAATGAACAATAGCACTAATTCCTAAATCCTAAGCACTAAGCCAATGAGCAGGTCAAGCAAAATCACAAATTTTAATTAGATTACATGAACATTGAACAATGAAGAATCAATTCAAGTGATAAACATTTAAATATTTAAGATTTACAACTTAGCTTAGCCTCTAAGTTTATTGGTTGACAATCTTTGTTGTTGAAGCTTGAACATTGAGCCGTCACTCCAGCATGACATCGCCTCACCTTACAACACTCAATGCTCATAAAAGCTTGAAACTACTATTTGCAATGGCTCTAAATTTATTAAAGAACAAGCGCCATGTTGAAAGTTTGATAAAGATTCAAGAATGCACATTTATTTTATTGCCAAACTTGTCACACTTGTCACCTAGACTCCTAATGTTTGAAGCTTGCAAGTTGTAGTGTTGCACAATACACATTGACATTGGACAAATTCATTATTTGACACTAGGCAAGTGAAATGGGTTTTGGGAAGAAAGAGGATTTAGCAAAGACTTGTTTGAAGGACGGGTTAGGGTTTTGATATTGATAGTCCTCAAGGTGGATATCTAACAATCTACCATAAAATAAGTTGCAACTTATGTGAATAGATTTTTTCCCTCAACAATGGGGAGGCAAAACAAGAACATTCGTTATTTACATGGCGATGACATTGAAACATATCTTATGAGATATTTTTGAATTTTTATATTTTTCAAAGTAAAAATCCCTTTGTGATTCACGAGCCCAATATTCAAGAAACAAAAAGAGAATTATTTTGCGAAAAAAAAAACACTAATTGTGATTGACCATTTGATAAATGTCACATTGTCCGCATTCAAAAATCCATATCTACACAATTTACATGGGTGTGACGTTCAATAGTTAAAAAAAAATTCAACATTTGTTTTTTGTAATTGAAAAGTATTATCTTTTGAAATATCAACCTATCTATTTTTGGGAAACACGCAAAGATGCAACAAAGTTTGTTTCATTTTCTTCAATCTTGTTATATTCTCCGAATGTAGCTAGGGTTTATGGATTACAAAATTGAACACAACTTCAGCCAAAATGGATTATTGTAACTTGTGTAATTACCTGGTTCTATGTATACACATTTTCTATGGTGCAATGGAATCCACTCCCTTGAGTTGTGGTTGGATGCAAGAGGTAGAAATGGCCATGTATGTGTGAGAGAGGACATGCATGATCCTCACAATTGGCAACATGCATAATGAATATGTATGTGGCTTGAACACTCAAGACAAGACAATCTTCTTTATCAATTCCTCATTAAAATTGTGAGCAAATCAAAGATCATGATATAGAAAAGTCAAGTGGTGTCATAGTTGTATGATTAAAACTATTCACATTCCATTTGTGAATATCTATATGTTAGAATAAATTATGTTTGTTTGTTAGTGTAAGGTTTACATATGTACCTCCTTCCCAATCATTATGTGCTTTTTCATAGGTCTGATTTTTGTTGGAAAAATAGAATTTTCAACAAGTTATGTTAGATAAACAATGACTTGGTATTTGAAATTACATGGCAACATACGGGAATAGGATAGGGCTTCTTTGGGATGAAGATAGATTAGAAGGGCAAGACAAGAATGGATAGAGATAATAGAAAAAAAAAATGAAAAGGTGAGTGTGAGAAGTAAGCAAGAAAGAAAGCGTGAAAGTGAAGAAATTTGACAAAGTGGATGAAACATGACTTAATAATACTAGAATACCTTGGTAGCTTTGACACTAATTTTATTATTTTCAAAATTTTTGAAACTTTCGACTTCAAAGAACAAAATTTTGTAAAGAAAAATATTCAATCAAGATTCAAGAATACTTTATTTGTCAAAATGAGAACTTGAAATAAATAAATTGTTCAACATACATGTGTTGAAGTTGTCAAAGTACTATGATAAACATCAACAATGCATTATGTGAAATGTGGGAATTCATGGATCAAATTGACAACAAGGTGCAATCATACTAATAGGAGTTAAAAGTAGTCGTAACCACTATTTAATTAATTTTTTTTACACTAAAAGTTTTGCACATTATCAAATTTAATATCTTATTCTATAAATGTCCAAAATATGAGATTATTTCATCAACATTTGGACCTTCAAAAGTAGTGTAAAAGGACTTGTAACTAGTACTTTTAAGCAATAAAAAGACTTGTAAATGGATTTGGAAAACTTTGAAAATGATATTTTTTTGACAAGTTTTTAACACAAACCTTAACAAAATAGTACAAAGAAAATTTTAAAGATTTAAAAAAAAATTGAATTTGTTTTTCAAGAATATTTCAAGAATATTCTCCAAAAAGAGTCATCTATGGGGGCTCCTATTAGCTCGTTTGCACCCAACAAATATATAAGCGTCTATAATTGGTTGAAATGTGATCACATTGATGAAATTAAGTTTTTGGGTGGATTTTTTTATGATTGTACTCTACACAAGAATAAAATGTACATTTATAAATGAAATCTATCACACAATTTTAATGGATAAAATTGGCCACACAAATGCAATTGACCATTTGGATGAAATTATTAACATGGATGACCATTCACAAAATACATGAAATTGACAATAAGGATAAAAATTAATATATCTATTCATGAAGTAAGGTAGTTTGTTTTGTTTTGTTTGTCATGCTAAGATCTCCCAAACCACGGCGTTTCATGTTGCACACTTGGTATCTTTGGAAAGTTCTCAATGAGTAAGGGTTTTGCACCAACTTGGTTTGAGAATATTTGGAGCTACGATGTGAAAGCTATTGATTATTGAACCATTTTTTCAATGAAAATTAAATAAAATCAAAACTAAAAATTATATTAGAATTTCAGGGCATTCTTGGTGTTGTTGGGAACCCTTGGTGAGTCAAATTTAATAGATTTTATTTCACAATTTTCAAAGCTAAGGTGTGGAAGATATTAAATTTTTAATGGATCTTGTTGCTGGAAATTCAAACAAATTGAAAAAATTGGGTTTGGAAGGAAAAATTAGTTGACCCTTCAATGTGTTCACATTGCCAATTTTAGAAATCTTTAGTTCTAAAAATGTGAAAAATAAAAAATGTGTTCACACTTGGGCCAATGACAAAAGCTACATTAACATGCATTATGAAACAAACAAAACATACCACAAGGGTCAAGATGAATTTCATGTTCTTCACAACATTGATCAATATCACAACCATGGATCATGGATGGTTCAATAGGGATGAACACGATCATTGTCCATTTTGTTGATATGTTTGTGTGAAGCCTACATACTTACCTCCCTCCTTCTTGGTTAGGTAGGTCATACACATCTACCCACCTCCTTCCCTTTTATAAAATTACATCCTTGTTTACAAATTGATTTGAAAACAATATTATCCTTCAACCTTTTCTTGGTATTTTTTGCACACATTACTTTATATGGGCAAAATGGCCTAAAAACAAAAATCTATGAAAACTTAAAAATTATTTTTTGTTGCTACCCATGAACTTTATATATATATTAGTGTGGCATGTGCCATGGGCCCAAGTGTGAACTTGTTACCCAAGTAATTTTTCCACTCAAAACCAGTTTTTGTAATTTAGTTGAATTAAGAAAAACTTCTCAAAATTCGATATATCCCGCACATCAGGTCTAAAAATTACAAAATAAAGTCCATAAAATCTGACTTATTGAAGGATTTCCAACAATACCAAGAGCATTCCTCAATTTCCTTAAAATCATTAATTTTGATTTTATTGAATTCTCAATTAAAACTTATTAAGTATTCAATAACTTTTGCTTTGAAGGTGTAAACATGACAATACTATGGTGCACCCCTATTCATCAAGAGCTTTCCAATGATACCAAGAGTGCAAATTGTACAATCGCACTTGTAAGTTGCCCATTAAATTTAGAAATATTAGATTCGCGACAAAAACCAATCATACTAATGAATTGATAGAAATATATGGTAGTACTTTGGTAAATTTGGCATAATTTATATTATTTTTAGAAATTCTGAAAATTTCAAATTTTATCTTTTTCAAAGGAATTTTTGTGAATGAAAATGAAAAATCCTTTGAAATATTTGAGCAATATTTTATTTTCGAAATGAAATATTCATAGTTAATTAAATTTTTAGTAAACCTTAAACCCTTAAAACCCTAAACTCTAAACCCTTCATAAGCAATTTTAAAGGCAAAAAAAACCAAGAATATTTTGGCCTATCAAAATGAATGCAGTGAAACAAATGTCGAGCACATGGAAAAGGAAAGCACAAAATAGCTTGTAAGGAAAAAAAAGAAAAAAAGTACCCATGTCACTAAATGAAGGGTGGAGTGCACCAACACCTCCATTGGCACTTTTATTTTTTTGAGTGGTACCTTCATTTTATACTTGAGCAAAAAAAGTAAGGGTTTTTAGTTTTTGCCATAGTACTATTGTAGGTGAGGTTCATTCAAGGCCTAGACGGGGTGAGGAAAATTTATTTTTTAATAATATGATAATTTGTGAAAGGGGGATTTTGCTATCAAGAGCTACTTGTGAATTTCATTGAATGTGGAAACTTTAGACATTTTGATATGAATGTCATTATCTTTTGTAAAGTTGAAGAATATCAATTGAAGGGTGTTGTTTGAAATGTGACACAACATGGAAAATATCAAAATTTTAAGTTTGGATTAATTATATTAAATTCATATTTTTTCATTTTCATTAATTTGATATGCTTTGCAATGTTCTTCTTTTCAATTTTATGATGTAGCCAAATTTCAATCATCAATAAGAAGATTTAGTCAAATTTGGTTATAGACAATATATAAAATATAACAATCTTTTTATATTTTGGCTGCATGTTGGAATTTGTTTTAAAAAATTGACAATTTGATTTGATTTTTTTCAAAATCTAGTGAATTAGGGCCATTATTTCCACAAGAGTCCATTGTTTGTGTCAAAATCATATTTCAAGTTGAAAAATGCAAAACATTGTTGATAAAAAAATCCATTGATACTTTGGTGTTCACATTCTTGTGTAAAAGGTCAGGCATTTGTCAGTTCATTACCTAAAATGCATTTGTTAAAATTGTCATTGAAATGCAAAACAAAAACTAAGTTGTAATAAAGAAGTAAGTAAATCTTTTGAAAACACCACTAAATAAAGGTTAATTTGCTACCTATTCAAATTTTTTTACAAATGGGACACTTGGCATGGCTATTCTTTAGGTGAGTCACAAGTAATGTTGGTCGGTTCTAGGACTTATTTAGGTCCAAGTTTAGGTTATAAGTCAAGTTCTAAAATACTTAGATTGAAAGTTTTGAGTTCTGTTGGAATTATCATTGGAACCTGATTGTATAATTGGCCTCTTTTCAAAGTTAAATTATACCTTAAATCAACAGAGTTGTCCCATTTTAAACAAGTTCAGGTTCTCTAGGTAGATATGTACAACTTTGTGAAAAAATAATAAATTTGGCTCTACATTTTAAGCAAATTATTTTACCTATTAATTGTACATAATCAATACAACATAATCATTAACTTGAATTGTGTGCACTAGTTGAACAAACCAATATTACACCAATTTTTTTTTGTTTAGCTGTGTATAATGGAGATGAAACTAGACTTGTTAAATTGAACTAGCTCAAAAACATTTCTTCATGAAAATTATCAAAACTTATGGTTTTAGAAATTCAACCAAAGGTTCTATATAAGTAAATAAAAAAATCTAGTCTACAATTGAAGAATTGGACAATGTTTGTTGCAACCAATGTTTTTGGGGATGAGGGTGTCATAGGGGGGTGGGGTGGGGTGGGGGGAAGGGGAAGATTTTTGTAGTTTTTCAACCTAAAAGCCCACATACTTGAAAAGAGAAAATATCTGAGGCTTTTAAACTCACATTGGCTCACCTCATTGGCTAAGGAAATTTTCTTCTCACTTTGTTCAGCTCCATTTTTGACATTGCCTAATCACGTTGGCAGAAACTGTGGGACCATAGGGAAGAGAGGGAGAGAGACTGTATTTATGCCTGTGCCAGTACAAGTGTCCCTTTCTGTGAGCTCATCAATTTGGGGCCTTCTAAATAGCCTGTCTTCAAAATTTTGTGCCATGATGCACTCTTTTAAGAAATTTCTTACAAATGACCCCTTTTCTCTAGAGCTGAGATGGAAGGACCACTGCAAGACAAACTCCCTGAATGGAAAAGTGTGTTGTACCTATGCTAGTTCACTTTATACTATGTCCCCAAATTTTTGCCCATGCCATTAGCCCAGAGGAAAAATGGTGACGAACAGTTTTGGAAAGAGAAATTTCATGCAGCCACTGGGAAGGTTCAGTATGAACTCATTAACAGTCCACTTTTTTTTTGAGGGGGTGAGGGGAGAGCAATTTTTTGGGTTTATCTCACTTGTTCCCAATGTGTTCTCAATAGCAACTGGATTTTATCTCATATGATTTGCCCAAAGTTCAACTCCCATGTATATAAACTGAAAAGTGAAAGCTAGCAGAGCTCAGTTGTTTCCATTTTGCAACTGGGAGTCCAAAGAAATGCTGATGGCCCAATTTATATGGCTCCTTTAAAAAAACCGAAAACAGTTGTGAGTGCACCCATATGATGTAATTAATATGAATCACAACACTACCATAGTACCTTGGCCATTTCAACACATATCTATCCAATAATTTAATTAATTTTGAAAAGTTCATAATATTCACTATTATCCTTCACAGTATTTTTTGATTTGGAAGAAATAATTTTTGAAAATTGACCAAGGTAGTAGGGTATTTAACCCTAAGAGACCAAGGAAATGTGAATGGATCAAGGCACTTGCACAGTTCTTTTGTTCTTCAGTTCCAATGTTCTGCATTACCAGGAATTGAACCAACGACCTCCCATGCAGGACATGGAGTACTAACCACTGACGAACCATCAGGCACTGAAGAAGGTGGTTTATTTTTCTGATTTATCACAGATACAAAGTCACAAAGGACAAAAATTAGAAAACCCTGCAGCGCCGGACAGAGCTCGTTAGGGGGTGTTTATCGTCCCACGCTCTTGTAAGGGCAAAAGGCTGTGATTAATGGATTTCATCATGTGAAGCCTATGGCGAGGGCCAGAGTGAAGCAACACCCACCATGCCACCATCCACTGGTTGCAGTTATGACTCAGGTGTTGATGAAGCTCCAATGATTTTGATTCACCTGATTTCACCTTCGTAACCCATCCTGTAAAGTAGAGGTGTCTTTTGTATACAAGTCAGAAAATAGGTGACTACTGGGTAAGTAGATGGCTTATAGCTTATGCATATATAAGGGCTGTTTCTTACTACCTAGCTACTAAAACCTTCGAAAGGGTTGTTAGAAAAGTAGGTAGTAATAACAGCAACTGAGCCGCACCATGTTAGCTAGGGAATTTGAACCTGTCTGGCTACCATCCATTCTTCATGTTGTGCTGGTCGGTGCTGGATCACTCTGGCCCTACCATGAGCCCAAAAAGCTGTGGTTTGTAATCAAATATTTTCAATGTGAGTCTATTTTGAAACAAGAAGACAAGGGGTATAGTTTGGAAAGTGACTTTTTGCAATGTTTTGTGTTAAAGTATCTCAACACAATTCATTATCATGTGTACTGTGTAGCACAACATTACACAGGAAGACAGGACGATGACACATGACAGTTGACAGGCTAGGCCCACAAATGCGATTAATAAATTTCCATCGGACAACCTTTGGATAAGGTTGAAAGGTCATGGGCTTCCTGGTCACATCCTGCACTCCAGTGTAAAGGGGCCCAAAATGAGCTACCAACATTTACACATGCCTTCTCAAAGCTTGGAAGTAAGCAAAAGACTTATTGTTATCACCTACTGATGTCATGAAAAGTTGCATCTTGTGTTTGACAGGAAACGACCATCTCCATGTGAGCAAGGCAAGTGTGGAGAGTGTCCAACTTCATCTGAAGAATTACATCAACCATTTGAAGAGCATCTCAATGACCTTATTCTGGATGCATGAACTCTGAAGCGTGACCACAAATCAAGTAATAGAGTTATCCCTAAAGTAACCCTGTCTTCACCCTGTCTTTCGGCCTCCTTTCACCCCCTATCCCCTCTTTCGGTGGTATCTACAGAGCAAAGATATTTTAATAAATCTCAGTATGAAATGCTATACTCAGCATTTCGTGCACAAGTTTCGAGACTATATACAGTAGTTGCACAGTTATGAGCAGTGAAAATATATCTAGCAGCAGTGGAGGCGTTCAGGAAAAAGGAAAGACAGGATGAAACTCAGATTACCACCAAAACTGATGGTTTTCTGAGTTTCATCCCCTGTTGAACGCTAATCTACTTTTTTGCAGGTTTTTTTTTAATCTCACCCTGTGTATGACCAAACACAGGGTTCTGGTGCTGTGTTTTTTCTCACTTTAGGGATAACTCTAATAGTGGACAGGGATTATGGAAATTCAGAATTGCAGGGAAGTTTGTAGCAGAAGGTGAAGAGCTCATCTTCTATGGAAATGCATTGGAATAAGAAGATATTAGAAATGCATTTTATGAAGAATATTAACATTTGTCCTCAAGAGTGCAATATTTGTAGCCATTAATGCTCATAACCCTGCCCGTTCTCACACATCTAAAATTTATCATGCCCACAAATCATGGCGAGATGCTAAATACTCCTCCCCCTCCCCACAATCAAGCTCTGTCCAGTGCGTTGAGCAGGCAACAGTGCAATGCCTGCGCGGTTCTGCGTAGGCTTTGACTTATGTTCTGCCCAAAGAAAAAACAAATTAAAGGGAAAACACCTTACTAGCAATGGCGGGAAAATGGGCTACTGTTAGTGCTCTCCCTAGAGTTCTTGGATTGAAACTGGGTGCGAAATCGGGTGGCAGCAAAAAATAAAATAATAATAATAATAATAGTTTTGTTAGAACAAGTTTTAATTTAGTGCCTCCCTAAATCATGGTCCAAGGCAAAATGACAACCACCTTGGGAAGTTACATCCCTTCCATGGTGGATGAAAGTCCTCATTTGAACCAGTACCCCAAGTGCCTTTTTGATTCATTGCATTCCCAATGACCGTTCTCCCTCACAAATAGCACAAATATAACCATGCGATGCCTCCAAAATATGCCCAAACAGAGCTCAATGGGAGGTGGGTGTTAGTTTCTCCTTTAATCATGGCCCAAGGCAATGACTGTGTGACCCTTTGGCAAAATTTTGCCAAAAAAAAGACTAGTCCCCAATGAATGCACAAGGAAAAATGTATCTTTGATTTTTAAAATACGCATTTGATTAAGAGAGGTATAATTTATTGACCAATTTCCATTTAGGTCAGGAATAGGAAATCTACAAGGCCCATTATAGCCAAGAATACATATGTATTGTCACCTTGTCTTTTTTTTTCTTGTTTTATTGACCATTTTTGTCATACCCCTTGGTCTATAATGGATAAACATGGAGAAAAAACTTTACGTGTAGGTGCAAGGACATTTAGAGATAAGAGGTTAGGGATGAGGTTGGAAATATTAGGAAAGCAAGACACCTATCAACAAAATTTAAATGCCAATTAATAATATAAGTATCTACATGTTTATGATTTTTCACAAGTGTGAGCATAAGTGCCCGGAAGACATAGTCCATATGGTGTAAACCAATACACAAATAGATACATATTAAAATATATACATGTCTTATGAAATTAAATTGGATTCAACTTTTCAAAATGGTTTTGACAAGGTGATTCCTAGTGGAACCACCCAAGCTTGCTTATGCCCAATATTCTCCCTTCTTTTTCTGAAATCCACATAGGTGTCACAACATATTCCATATGAAATTTCATTATTTTTCACAAAGTATTCACAACACACTTGCAATTGGTGTTTAAAGAATTAAATTCCCTCCAATTAAATCATGGATCAAAAATATTAATCACTTATACCAGCCATTATAGACTGTTGGAATGTTTTCAATTTTAAATAATTGAAAATAGATTCATTGAACAACCATAGTTGTTTGAATACTTTAAATTGATTTTGTTGACTATAATTGTGAGTTTTCACATATTAAACATCTCCTTTGTGAAGAGAAATTTGAAACACATCTTCATAAATTTGAATGTAATCTCATTGAATGAAAATAAATATCAAGATTTTAAATTTTACAAGTTAACATTATGTCAATGTTGTGATATGAGATTGCACATTGTGTGTAACTTCCAACAAATTTGGTCCACGTCACATCATTTTGTGCAACTATGATGGTGGATCATCGTTAGTTCAATGTGCAAGGTTTATACTACTAGGAACCCTATTCATGTACTCCAACAAAATAGCCTTATGACACAACCAAGTGGAAATTGGCAGTTGATGTTTACCTACACTGATGAGATCCCATTGGTACAATTTATGCTCCAATTTATATGTAACAATGTTTCAACTCATGGCTACTTCAAAATTAAAAGTATTTGTGTGATCCATATGCAAAAAAGAACAAAAAAATGAATTCAATGACACAATAGTTCTTATGAATCATTACACTATGACGTCTATGAGTGCTTTAATTTCATAGACAAAAAACTTATTATATATATGAAAACAATATCATCTAGTGCACTAGTATGAACGAAAATACTCAAATATTTACAACACTTGCTTATTAAATTTAATCTAATGTTGATGTTAAACTAGTATAGTGTCAATTTGAAATGTTGAACTTGCATGGGAAGATGTAATATTACTTGTATCTAAAAATAAAATTAATCTATTTTGTTGTATCATGTATTCTAAAGTTACCTTCACACTTGGTGTTAGGGATTTTAGTGTGAAGTCCCCTAACACCAAGCTAGTTGTTTAGGTGTTAAATTTACTTACCATAAAGTGCAATGTTATATTAACTTTTAAGACTCCCATTCACATCTATGATGTTGAAATGCTCAATAATGATTAGGTTTATGTCAAACATTAGCATTTTCTCATATCATTCACACCTATCATGATAATGATGACTTGCTTGTTATTTCTTTTATTTTTTTGGGTGGGTGAGGGGTAAGTAGGTGGATAGGTAAGTGAGTAAATAGGTCGACGATAAGTAGGTGGGTGAGTTGATTGATGGCTAGGATGTAAATAGGTAAATATTAGGTAGGTGTAGGTGGGTAGAGGATGATACAAAATCATTTTGTTAAGTTATCATTGACTTGAAGTAACTTTTAGGGACTATTTTCTAGCATTGAACTTCTATTTCAAAATTTATGTTTTTTGAAGATTTTTAATAAGCTCACATTCACAACACATTAGTTGTCACCTAGGTTTTGATGTTAATCAAATGTTCTTGGTTTGAATACAATATTTTTCTTATCTTTTTAGCATTGATTTAAAATTGACTTAACATCATGTGTGAATAATATTTAAGGTCAATTAATCTTCAAAGATCATATAAATGAAATGTATACTATATACAAATGAAAAGTTGAATAATATGGCAAGCTATGAATTGGGAATTTAAAAATTAAACATTTGTAATTAAAAATAGTTTTGTCATGAACAATGTTTTTGTTTTGGGGCAATTTTTTTTCATTTTTTGACTTCAAAAATATGATTTCAAAACATACAAAGAAACTTTGTGAGAAAATTGACCTTAATTCCTATAACAAGTTGGAACATATGGGTGAACGCATGATAAAATAAATATGTGAAATATGGATATTCCATTTATCCATTTTTACCATATAGCATGCATATGAAAACAACAAGATAACATCAACATGAATGGATGAATGATAAAAACCCTTGGGCATGTCTATTACATTAATAATAATTTATTTATTTTAAAAAAGAAAATAAGTTTTAAAAGTAAACAAAAATAAACCATTTTATCTTGCTTTCAATATATATATATTTCAATTCCTTGATGGAGCCAAAGTGGTGAGCATCCTTAAGCATATAATGATTTAACGCAATTGTTTTCCAAAGAACTCATAGGTGAAAGCATGAATAGGTGAATAGTCTAGACTATGACACTCGTAATTTTTCTAGATTACATATAAACATAAAATTTAAAACCATATTCAAAATTAACATTGTCAATTTTTCTAAATAATTCAAGTTGTCACAGACTTTAATGGGAATCATCATAAATTTTTTTGATGAATTCTAAGAAGATTATGGACTTGTAAGGGAATTTTGAAATGAAAATATTATGTTTGTCACATAGAAAAAATGAAATATGTGGACTCAAAAAAATGAAAAATTTATTAATGAAGTGCATTGAAACTTTCCTAATATATATATGTATATATTTAAATTTTAAAAGTTTTAAATGATGTGACTGTTGCAAATTTTTATCCTTGAAAATCCATTTCATGTTAAAAAATTTAATCTTTTGCATGGATTTTTTGATCAATTGCATGTTTAGGGATATTCATAGGTTGGCTTATTAATATTTATGATTAAAATCATAGGGGATAATTATAGGATTTATGATTTGATAATTGTTAAAATTATAAAACAAATTGCTAGTGTTAAATTATGGATTCTCAAACACCACTTTTGAATCACCTAATCATGTTGTTGCCCTCATATTAAATATGTAGCCAAGACACATGAATGTGGCAACACCTTCCCCAAAAAACCAATTCATTGTCAAAATTTGGTGAATTTTTTTAATAAAAATGGAAATTTTTTGATAGAATATTCCCTTTTCAAAAACTAGATCACCTCTTAGCAATTTGTCACCAAGAAAAATCATTGGCTTTCACCCATATAGTCAAAATATAACACAATTATTCATTTTTGTACTTTCATATATAGTATATACCTTAATATGGCTTAATCTTCTTGTTGATGGTTGATAGTTTTGTTTACATCACAAAATTGAACAAAAAAACATTAAGGCTTGTGAATGTCATAAAAAATAATATTAAAAAAATAATTTGCTCATTTGCACTATGATTATTTGCATGACCTTTACATATGGAAGCAATTTATTGACCAAATGGTCATTTGCATTACATGCAATTAAAATCCGGTAGTGGACAATGGTCCTTTTGAATCATATCTAGATAGTGGAAGCTTAAATAGAAACTTCAATATGGGGATTGTTGAAGGTGAATCCACATTTATGGTTTTGGAAGTTGTGTAATTTGTGAGTTACTTCAAGAAATCGTGGGATGCCATGTTTGGTGTGGTTAATAGAACAATGCTTAAAGTCACAATGAACCACACTACAACAATAAAGGCCCTCATTCATACCATAAAATTACAAAAATATACTTATTCATGAAAACAAGATACATTATTTTGGGAGCAAGATAACAAAAGAGAAGGGAAGAGGTAACTATTGTTGTTAGTGCTAGTTATTGTGGCCAATTTATTTGATTACCACATTCAAGTGAAACACACTTCAACTTAACACATGGATATTGACCCTAAACTTGCAAATTTCATGTATATTTGACAACATAGTGCTAAGAAGTTTTTCACAGATGTTTGAAGGTCTTTTCGTGGAAGGGTGAAGGTGTTTTCCCAACATGCAATTTTGTGGAAAGATTTGAAGGGAGGAAATGAACTAATGACTTTAAAATAGAGTATACATAACCCATGTTGAGGCATTGAACACACACTAACATAAGAATTTTATAGGGTGAAAGTCCTTTACGGTGTACCACTTAAGACAAAAAGGACCTAGTCTTTAATGCAATCCTTTTCAAAAAATATTTTGATCCCCATCAATATTGAAGAGTAAAAAAATGTCAAATATTCTATAATTTTTTTATTTTAGACCACTACAAATCTAAATCCCATCAAGATCATCCATTTTGTGTCTTTACATGGTTAAATATGACTAGGCAAAAGAGTTCAAAAAAAAGATGATGTTATGATAAGATTTTGATACACTTAAAAAAATTGGACCTTGGAGGACAATAATTGAAATATGTATTAATTCTTTGTTAGACATGAACCATGCATTTTTGTTCAAATCAAAATTAACACGAATATTGATTAAGCAATTTGAAACCTTAAAGCTAAAGATTATGAAGCTACTTTTGCACCTTTACAATGGGTTTAAGCTAACATAATTATTAATCTTAATAAGTAGATTGCAAAAAGAGAAACATATTTGATGATGGAGATTTTTGCGATGAGTGGCCATTCCTTTGCACTTGAAGAAAGGTGTTTTGGCAACCTTTACAAATGACATGCATCATAATGTTTTTTCTAGAATGAATTCCCATACATTATTGGATATTTATGAATTGTTTGGATTTGCAAATATCCAAAAAAATTCCAAGAACATATCCAATTTGTTTCTTTATTTCAAGGTATGGTTTTGCTTAATGTTTCATGAACATTGCATCTTTTGTTGACATAGCTTTTATTGCATTTTGTAAAAGACTTGCATTTTGTTCTAACGTGTGCAATAAGGGCTTAAGAATATATTGCACCTTTTATTTTTATTTTCTTGGTCTATTCTTTTCTATTGTGATGCACCTTATCATTGAACTTAATATAAAATGCCACAAAGTTTTATCCTCTAATTGGTCTTTGCTAACTTGTTTAAGCTTCAATTATTTAACCTTTCCACATACATTTCAAACATTCACCAATATTTGTGATTACATAGTTAATTTGTTAATGTAACCATAATATATTTCTATGTTTTATTTATGGACAAAAAAGAATTTCAATATTTACATTTATGAACATTGATCTAATGATTTTTTTTTTGCATGGGTGAAAACACACCACAGGTGAGCCATTTTTCACCATTTTTCACCCAAAAAAATGATGTATAAAAAGTATGATTTAAGTATGTAGTAAATTGAAATCTTGATGACATTTTTTGAAAATCCTAAACATAAGAATTTTTTTGAAAAAATTGTTCATGACAACATTTTGGAACTCAAAGTTTATTTTGAATTAAAGTTAAGCTTGATCCAATGGTTAGATGAAGAGGATTAGATAAAATCAATGTGCACAAAGTATGTAACATACATTTTTTCAATGGCCATAGGATTTCATGTTTGTGGTTTATAACACATTACCAAACCAAATAAAAAAGAAAAAATAATACAATGTTCACCTATAAAATCTCCTCCTTTTTCTTAAGGTTATGGTTTTTTCCCCAAAAGTAAAAGTTTATTATGCATTCATTATTCAAAAAGTGCAAAGAAACACATTTTTGAATGGATTTTCAACCAAAGATTTAAAACTTTTAAATGGTCCTAAATTTGGTTGATGTATATCAATATTATTCACCACAAAAAAAATTATTACAAAACTCTACCCATAACTTGAGTTTTGAAGTATGTTTACAATTTTCATATTCTGTAACATATTTTTTGTTTAACACAAATATACTTCATATGTTCAAGTTTGTAAAATGTTTGTTGAAGTTTTTTTTTTAAATAAATTATTTTGAGTCTAAAGCAATATACTTGAAATGAGCAAAAAAAATCCGAGATGTGATGTCCACATGTACCTAAAAAAATTAAATGCATAATTTATGTGTTTGTGACTACAATTTTTGAGGGACATACTATGCTTTCACATGCATTATGGAATTAAGTGTACATAAAAGCTTCACTATGTCAACCAATTAATGTGGTTTATCATACCAATCTTAAATTCATGGCCCTTGGGTGAAAACCTATTAATAGGAGCACAAAGAATCTTTGAAAATTTGAAACTATAGTAGATATGTTTTATCTAACATTTTAAAGTTATGTTAATCATTCTAGTTGTGCTAAATGACTAATATGAATATTGAAGACTTCAAATTAAAAGTTCATTAAATACAATTTTGGGTTTTGATTTTAGTAAGGACTTTTAAACTTGAACAACAATTGTGTTAAAATCAATCAATTTTGCAAAGGACTAGGGTAAAAAATATTTTTAATAATGAAAATTTGATGGTAAAAACTTTATATGATAGGATTTTGGTACTCATATTTTAAAAACATTCACAATTGAAAAGTTGAGGAATTTGAAATTTTTAGAAATGCAAAAATATGTTTTAACATCTTAAACTTTCAAGAATCCTTTACCACATGTAAATGGGGTGTAGTGTACATGACATATGAAACAACATTGTAGCTTATGATATGAGAAACTAAAACCTAAAATAGTTTGCATATTTTGGTATGATTTGAATTTATAATAACTTTTCAAGATGGAAAATAAAATATACACACATTGAAAAATTCATTTTTATTTAACAATCACTAAAACAAAAGATGTGATATATTGAGAGAACTATATATATTTTTACTAACAACTTGCAAAAAAATTCATTCAAAAATTTCTTAATATGAAAATATGAAAAGGACTTCAAAAGGATTGACATTCCTTTTATTAAATAATGTTACTAGGGTGTTTTGAACCCCCTTTACACAATTGGTGAGAGCCCTCAAATCACATCCAAAGGCCCTCCAATGGAAATTCAAAAATCGTTTATGTGTGTGGCCCTATGTTGTGAAATGTAATGTAAAGAGATAAAATACTTTGTTGAGGTACCTTAACATATTATAATAGACCCAAAAAGGGGTAACATTTTAGTACATGTAAATTTTGATTTTAAACTTGATATGTAAATTTTTTAACTATTGGTTTATGTTTCTCCTTTCTTCTTCATCACTTTCCGTTCAATTATTCTTTTTTCATTTTTGTAAGGGGCTTCAAATGGTATAAGGCATACAAAAATATGAATAGGAGCATTCAAAAGGCAAATGGCATATAAAGAGCATTCATAGGGGCCCTCTTTGCATGCATTCTCAAGCCCTATTTATATTCCCTTCAAATTTGAAGGCATTTTCTTCTTGTACTTTGGCTTTGTATAATAAAATGTTACAGCTTTCAAGCCATCTTCACAAATATGGAATAAGGTATGCCCATGTAACCCATAACGCATATACCCCCCCAGCCCCCCAACAAAAATCAGAAGTGCATTTTATAAGGAAAATACACACACATGAATCACCAAAGTTGGGGAGTGCACAAACATATATTTTGACCCAAAAATTGTCAAGAAGACTCTATTCTACATAAATAAAATAAATAAAATAAAAATCAGACCAATCATGACTTTTTAAGCTCACAATGTAATGGAGTGGGCTTACCATGAAGTCCATTAGACTATGCAACATTATCCAAAATGTATTTAATGTTCATTTTTCATCCATTCACATTTCCTTGTTCATGATCACCAGTTTTGCTGCATCACAAAAATTGAAAAAATCAAATTAAAATTGCTACCAAGCAGAAGCAAATGGGAGATGGGCAATAATGAAAAAGCTACCTCTTAGGTTAAACTGGCTTGTTACCAATGTTGGGCCACCATCACAATGCCAGTATTAAGGGGTCAGCAGTGCTTGTTTTTACTGGCAAATCTTCGCCAATTTTTAATCTAAAAAATACAATTTCAACCTATCCAGAAGGATGTCTCATGGTAAATAAGGGCCCAAATCAACCAATCTCCAATTTCTTTTTCCAAATCAATAGGTTTTAGTGATAAATTCCAGTAGGTAGCCAATAATATATAGAGATCCTTATTTACTTTGAACCCTCATATTTGGTTTATAATGAAATTTGTCTAATTGTTTTTTGGATGATCAGCACTTTGGCCACATCACAAAATTGGCAAAAAGAAAACCATTCAGATGCATCCCTATTAGCAGCTATCCACAAGAGTCTATTTTCATCCCTACAACTGGCCCACATTTCCACTTCTCCAATATGGGATCATGAGTAGGTGTGGGAACTCTTCTAAAGAATGGCAAGCTTGAGCTTCAATCCACTTTAACCTTTTGTAATGACCTCGTGGGCGGACATCTTTTGTTTCATGTTTTGTAATTTCTTGCATATGGGTGACAGGCCCGCGTTACTTGCATGCCTCAATTATTACACCAGGTGGTGCGCACCTACCTTACATGTTACAACTCCTTTTTAAAATGGATGGGTCCATATCTACTGAAAACAACATAACCCAATTGGCTCTTGCTGCATGTTGGTAAATCCTCCTGAATCCTAGTATCTCGTTTAGACACAAATTGTGCTCTGTCTCAAGTGACCGTCCTATGCATGGCACCGTCCTCACTCCTTGTGTGTCATTGGTTGTTGGGTGATGGAATCATGCACAGGCTCTGACGAGGGGAGGGGCCTGTTCATTCAAATGAGGAGCCAGGAATGACAGCCAACCGAGTTAACAACCATTGCCATAAAGAATCCACTTGAAGGGTTAACCACCAACACCTTGCCGACCTACATCAGCTAAATTTTGCACAGCCAACCAAGGGCCTCCTTAAGAATTTTTGTTTGTAGTGAAAGTGGCTATCATCTCAAGGAAGATCTAGGAAAATCGTCCCTTCTTGCTCCCCTATTTTTTTTCAGTGTTAGGACACATCATATGCATGATTAATATCCCCCACTAGTAGGCTTGAGGTGCATCTTCACCTAAAGAATCTGCATAACTGGGGCGGTGACCTCGTGATCTGTGCATTCATCACTGGTTTATGAATGTCTAGCTCATGATTGGCTTCATACTTTCATACGGGGTTGACACCCATGGTGTTACCCTACCTGCAGAAATTTTTTGTCGTCATGGAGGAAGGCACCTAACAAAGCGTAACTATGTCCCATTAATTCTGATTTGCCCTTTGGCTGAACATTCTGACTAAGGTTTTTTTTCTTTTGGGGAGAGGGTGGTAGCATTGGATTTTTGTAGCTATTCCCACAGTTTGTGCTCCTGCCATTAGCCCAGGCTAAAAATGGTGACAAACAGTTTTGGAAATAAAAGTTTCATGCAGCCAATGATAAGGCTCAGCATGCCCTCGTGAGGGGTCCATTTTTTTCCTTTCGGGGATGTGGGGGAGGAATTTTTTATTCTTTTCCATGTTCCCATCAGATTCTCAAAAGGTGCCCCAAGTTCCCAAATTGTTCCCCAAGACGTTCCCAATAGCACCTCAGTTTGAGCTTTCACCTAAAGAGTAGGCATAGATGCATCCAGAACTAGAAAGGTGGTGACCTCATAATCTATACATTCGTCATTGGTTTATGAATGTCTAATTCATGATTGGCTTCATACTTTCATATCGGGTTGACACCCATGGGCGTTACCCTACACATTGAGACTTGACGAATTTTATGTTGTCATAGAGGAAGGTACCTAACAATGGGTAACATTGCCCTTGCAAAAAAGGGGGCATATTGTGAAACTCAAAGAGGACCCCATTTGTTTGGAGGCGGGCCCTTCTGTCTTCAAACCGAACATTGCCCCCTTGCAAAAGACAGGGACCATTTTTTTATTCTAGGAGAACATGTGTTTGAAAGCCCATCCTTTTGTTTTTGAAACGTGTCACCTATTTGCACTTCTTTTCGTGTTGAAGATGCATTTACCAGTACCGCTAGCAATAAGACACTTGCTTTTCGATTGTCCTCAATCCTGGCCGTCCAAATAGAAAGAAATCTCCGCCAAGTAAGGCCCTTGGATTTCGGACTGGTAATGCACTCTTACCTTGTCAGGCGAGGCTAACATTCATGACGACCCGACTCCTGGGGCCTTCCTTAACAATTTACTGAACAGCAGCTGACCCCACACAGTTGCGGCTACTGGCAACAGCACATAATAAGGAAGCTGAACGAGAAATCACATAACAAAAGATGTACATACATGTATGTATGTAAAGCAAACATATGTTCACATTAGTATACAAGGTCAAAAACAACACACACACACATTTGTTCTCGAAATGTATCAAATCGTATATTAGGTCTACCTAGTAGGTACCCATGTGGATTCTGGAAGAATTCTTAGGAAAGGTGAAAGAAAATCATACTACATGTGCATCACCGTTTTCTAATTTACCCATGTGCTCAATATAAGTCAGCTACATGTCACCTGAATTGATCGTACAAGTTATACTATAAAGCAGAGCCTGGCCTGCACAATTGTAAATCATTGTGTCAGTTGCGATCAATCGATATCCACTTCTTGTTGCAGTTAGTGAAGAAGAAGAAGAGCAGAAGATCTGACGAGATGAGAAATTTGGTCGCCATCTTGTTGGTATCATGAGAATTTGTCAGGAGTTCGCCTAACTAATAGCTTATCGTCGTAGTGCGGACATGTGCAAAGTTCGTGCGCTTTAGTGAGGAGAAGAATTGAGAACGGTTTCACAAAAGGTTAGTTATAATTTTGTTTGGTGCTTCTTTTGCCTCTCTCTCTATATATATATGCAGATTAGCACACAGAGAGTGAAAGTGAGTGTGAGAATATCTTTGGTTCCAGGAGAAGACCTGTTGAAAGAAAATTTTGCTCCTGTTCCAGAGATTCCATAATAATTTGCTGCCTAATTTCCTCGACTTGTTCAGGCGTGCCTGTGTTTGTTTGCTTGGAGTCTGTCACCAAGGGGTCATTGAAGTCAGATTTTGAAGTTTACTTATTTGACACGATCTGATTTATGCCGTGGTTTTTCATATGTCTCGTGCTGGTGTCGTTGGACTTTTTTTCTTTTTTTTCCGAGTCCATTGTTGGATCTTCTGAAGGGGTCTGCTGTCTTCAAATTGGCTTCCTCTTTGACTAGTTTCCGCTGAAGGAAATGAACCAGGATCTTAAGGGAGTGTTTGAAATCAGTTGGTGTATCTAGGATGCACAATTCATGCAACTGGAGGCCCTCCTGTCCGGCAGATTGTTTGTCAGAAATTGAGATCATAATTGCAGGACCTTGCAGTGGCTAGTAAATAACACCTGGATGCGAGCCTTGAATATTTTTTGTAATCCATAGTTGCACCAAGTTAAATTGCTCGATATAGTGAACCCGTCATGTTCCATATAGCTCGATGAAACTAGGATTTATGTGAAGACACGGAAGAAAGCGAAACTTCGCACATAGGAAGATGACGCCTCTCAAGAGCTTTCTGATTTTTCTTCTGAGGGAACACGCAGTTTGACTCAATTGAGAGTCAAATAAGGACGTAAAGATCTCCCTTCCTTTTACTTGCAGTCTCGCGTTTGATGGGGAGCCTTATTCATGGTTTGCTTTGATTTTTGGAGCCATGTGCCGGCTCATAAGAGGGCTATTATGTTAAGGAGCCTGTTAGATCAGATGGCCATGTCATCTAGATCATGATGTGGCCAGAACTAACATGACACCATGTCCTTTCTGTAAGGATACATTGAGCGTAGCCACCAAGATGTGGAATATTCCGTTCAAGTATTTCCGTCCTTCTTGATGACCGAAAACATCAAGGACCAAGGGTATGGCAAAACGAGAGCATTGAACCTGACACGCATTGCAATTCAGGTCTAGGCTCTCGTCAAATACTATGCTCTGCTATATTAGTTTGAGAAAGAACACATCAAGTCGTTATGTCAGCAATTTGCTTCGCAAGTTCACATGTGATCAGCACAATTCGAGCTGGAAACTGTGATGAGACTACAGAGTAAGGGATGTTTGAGACTTGTAGGAAAATCTTCAGATGTGATTGGAATTGAAGCTGACGGAGGTTGCTTTTGGAGTGATTAACAGTGGAATCGAGGTCGGGCGAAGATGGACGTGCAGGGCAACAAGTTGGGGAGCAGCTTATCCGTCGGTAGGTTTAGTGTGGCAGATCTGAACACATTAGAATGGTGGTCTGTGGAGCGCCTGCTTGTTGTCGGGCTGGTGGGCATTGTTACAGTGTTCATTTTCTCGCAACTATTTGGGGGACGAAAGCGAAACCTACCTCTAGGGCCCAGAGGATTGCCGATCATTGGCAACATCCATCAACTTCGTAATGATAACATGCATATTACTTTCACGCAGATGGCTGAGAAATATGGTCCTATAATGTACCTCAAATTGGGCTCCCGTGGTGTAGTCGTTGCCTCCACAGCAGAGACTGCACACGAGTTCGTCAAGGTGCAAGACTTAGTTTGGGCTGGACGACAGACATCGATGGCTCATGATATTCTCACCAACAACAAAATGGACATTGCAGGGGCACCATATGGGCCTTACTGGCGCCATTTACGCAAGATATGCGCTCAAGAACTTTTCACCTCCAAGTCCTTGGAGTCGTTTCGTTTTCCACGATCACAGGAATTCAACCAAATGGTGAAATCCATCATGGTTGACGTCCAAGAAGGAAAGATAGTGCAACTCAATCTGAAGCTTAGCCATCTTGCTTTCAACAATTTGACTCGCATGATGTTGAACAAAAGGTACTAATTAAAATCCTACTTTGTAAAGACTTTTGTTCTTGAGAATCTTAATCCAGATTCCAATCCTTCAAATCAAATATAGTCATGTGAATGAGTAGGGAACAGTCAATTGCTTGCCACATTCTGCAACTTTCTATTTTCCATCTTGGAATGATAGGTATGCAACATGCAGCTTCTACTAAAGTCTAAAAATGAATGGGAATTGTGTGACTGACTCTTGCAGACTATTTGGGCTCGATGTATCAGCGCAAGAAGAGGCATTGAATTTCAAGGAGGTTCTTTTCAAGCTCCTCAAACTATCATCAACGATTGTAGTTGGGGATTTCATACCATGGTTGAAGTGGTTGAGCATTGTAACAGGTTACAGGAGGTACATGAAGACGTTGAAGCGAGATATTGACTCCATGCTCCAAGAATTTCTGGAGTTGAAGAAGAGTGGAAAGAACATGCAGGAGGAGAATGACGGGGGACCACGTCGCCTGGATTTCGTGGACGTCCTGTTGACCCAAACTACAGAAAATGGAACGGGTCATCTTTCTGATACTTCTATCGGATGTGTCATCCAGGTGAATATTTAATTCAAACCAAACCCGTGTTTCGTTGCATATCTTCTTGTGAAATTTTAGCCTTTAGGAATTTTTTTGGGCAAAATCGATCTTCCTTAAAAAATTGAGAAATCAATTTGGAATATGTGGGGATTTAAACTTTTTCAAATTACTGCTGATGCATTGCAAACTAAAAAAATGCTTCCGATTTCGCCCAATGGAAGATATCATGTGTCTAAGTTTGTGTATTTTTTTTCTTTTTCTTTACCACCGCAGGATATGCTTCTTGCTGGGACAGATACATCATCAAACTCGGTGGAATGGGGAATTGCAGCGCTACTTCGTCACCCTCATTGTTTGAAAAAGTTGGAAGCTGAACTTGATGAAGTAGTAGGAAAGGACAAGACTGTGACCGAAAGTGATATCCCCAAACTCCCATATCTAAATGCATTTGTGAAAGAGCTGTTCCGCTTATACCCGCCAGCTCCCTTGGGCATAAGCCATGAGTGCATGAAAGACACAACATTGCAAGGTTATGAGTTCGTAGCGGGCACCCGCTTATACCTCAACATCTATGCCATCCATAGAGACCCAAAATGGTGGGAGAACCCATTGGAATTCGACCCGGAAAGGTTCATCAAAAACCCTGATATCAGCATGAAAGGAAATTATTTTCACTTTATACCTTTTGGAGTTGGCAGGAGGCAGTGCCCTGGAATATCACTCGCAGTTCTATTTGTCCAACTTGGCTTGGCCCGCCTTGTGCAAAGCTTTGAATTTTCTCTGCCTGATGGCCAAGACCCAACCACACTGGACATGACTGCCAAGTTTGGGGTGACTATGCCCCGGAAAACTCCCTTGAAAGTCATTTGCAAACCTAGGTTGCCTAAACATCTCTATTATGATACTAACTAGTCGACAAAACATTTTTTTTCCAAACGAACTAAGTCGACTCTTTAAAAACTTTTTGAAGACTCTTCTAGACTTTTGTCTTTGTAGAAACAAACAAGACATATTAGATGGACTTTGATATTGCACATATTGAAAAATGAAAAGGAGGCCAATAGCTCGTCTCCTCTCTTGTATCTCATGTATAATGCCAAAAGTGATCCGAACGGACTAGACATCACATTGTAGGCATTTCGGAGCATGTAAAATTGTTCTTGGTTATAAATTGCCAAGAATGTTTTCCTTTATTTCTCACATCAATGCAGGATGTAAATTTGTCTTTAGTCCCAAGTTACAAATACATTTGGCCTTGTTTAATCCAGGGGGTTGACAATTTATCAAATTGTGATTCACTTACATTCTTTTTGTTTTCTTGGATATTCTACTGTTGGATTCAAAATCCTAGACATTCATGCAACAAAAAATGTATCTGTAAAAAGTATACTTGGACATAGTTTTGAAAACTGTTGCACACTGGTCTAAATGGGCTGGAGTGAATTAGCACCCACCAATGCACCAGTTGCGGATGAGCCCGTTGAGGCCGTTTTCTGGATGGACGAAAATCCCATCCTCCCTGCCAG
>Ga0116229_10001647_pt1 | contig 35307 bp, 26 predicted proteins | sample S1TSphgellanicum_3_FD_87313 | JGI IMG/M metagenome (GOLD analysis project Ga0116229, IMG submission 87313) | Host-associated microbial communities from peat moss isolated from Minnesota, USA - S1T2_Fc - Sphagnum magellanicum MG | ecosystem: Host-associated > Plants > Peat moss > Unclassified...
AATGTACTTCACCCCCGGAACATGCTCTTCGCGTTTGCGCACTCCACTGATCGCAAGCACATTGTGGTTGTCCAATTCCACCTGCATCAACCAACCACGGCATCAAATCCATACATTGCCCGCAAGACTGAGGATCTTGATCTTTGTGAGCGTGGAATTGCATATTTTTCAAAATGAATTTCTTCTCAAGCTGTGGCTCCTGAAAGTCGTCAATGCTTTTCCGGTAGAGCTGTGAGACGACTGTGAGCACAGCTACTTGAGAAAAAAAACATAATGGAAACCTGCTGATTTTGTGATCACAGCACCCAAATGGAAAGATGTCCTGATATCCTAAGCGGAAAGCGGGCCAACAATGCTGTGTCCGTAATATTGTCTGGGGATCGGTACCTTGATGTCTGAGGATTTGAGGCCTGGCATATCGGCGACGAAGATGTAGGATTTCGGAGCCTCCTTCACATCCACAGCAGTGCTGTACATGGCCTTGGTGTCACTGGCGTACTTCTGAGCCGACGGGTTCAGTGACCTCTCGAACTCATCTGGGAAACCAAGAAGCTGGAACAATGGATGATCCATTTGATCCCGAAGACGTGATCGGTCACAGTAGAGGCACTGGATCAACCGTTGCCGGAATATTGAATTCTCTTGAACCTCCTCCTGAATTGCAACATCAAATGGAAACAAACCCTCGACAATTTAGCAACTAACTTATTATTCATACATCACTGAGGAGGCAGAAAAGAAACAAATTGGGTAAACACCAAGCCAAATTGCAGATACATGTGAGAAATTTTGACGATGCACCAAAGTGTTCGCTACACTAAGATAGCAAAATTCAAGGCCCTTAAGTAATTCTGCCCTCCAAAAGACCTAAAAACTTTCCTCTCCAAAACCCTCAAAGGACTTGGAGATCACCTGACAAACCCAATGATCGCAACTGAAGGATTACAAAATCAAATCGATCGAGATTAATGCCGCGCAATAGACTAAACAAATTTTTTTTTCTGTGGCAATGAAATCAGTCTCTGGGATGCAATGCTCATATAGGGTCGTCGACCACCGTCGAGGGCTTACAGAAAACATCCGCGTCTTCGACGATTTCTAGTAACTTCCAGTTCTAGAATCGTCGAGTGCTAGAAGCGTCCAGGGCAGTTAGCGCGCGCACGTCCATTCCAGAACCGTCGCGAACGTACTGAAATGGGTGACTGGCACGTGTCGGCAGCCATCCCGACTAAAGTAGTTATCGCGCGCGAGGAATTTGAAAATGTTACTTTACTCCTCGCGCGGAATTCTTTTACTTTCCTTAGGGTATCCCTTTTTGCGCTTATGAATTAGGGTTTTGTAAGGCCCACCCAATCCCCCTTTCCTAGCCCTTGCTACTCAAGAGGTTAGTAAAAGGGCCACAGTGAAACAGCACCCACCAGCGCACCACAAAGGATGAATAGTAAGTGGTCAGGAAAAAGTTTTCTGTTGGGTTCCAGTTCCCTATCTAACCATGGTGGTTAGCTAGGTTTGCTTTTTTTTTAACCTACCTACTAACAGCCCACAAGCAGGTTGTTAGTAGGTAGGTAGTAAAAACAGCCCTTACCTATGTATAAACCATCTACATACCAAGCAGTTGCCTATTTTCTTACCTTTTTACCTATATGAGAGACCTATTTCCTACAGAATTGGTTACCAAGGTGAAACCAAATATTAACTCAGTTGAGGTTCATCCACAACTGAGTAATAACCAGCATCCAGTGGATGGTGCACTGATAGATGCTGTGTCATTGTGGCCTAGTAAAAGGTCATGAGTTAATACAGCAGTCAAAACCCTCAGATGAGGGCCTTAGTAAAACTGGGCTTGCACTCAGCTCTGCCTCACAGTTTTTCTAATTCCAGTAGGGTAGAGAGGCCAGTCATAGTACACTTCAAAACTCAGACGAACCATGTGATTGAACCAGACCCTAGTTGCTTCTGGGGTCCAACTATGGATTGTAGAAGAGATCATTGCGCACCTGTTGCCCTTTAGATCGCTTGATTGGTGCACAGATGCAAAAAATATGGCTTTTGATAGCTCTCAGCCTCACTGTCTCAAAACCAATTTTTACCAATCAGCTTCTGCACCTATCTTCAAGCAATGCAAACCCGGAAAATGCACATACAGCATTTTACGCATGTCAACAATCCATGCCATCACCAAACATTTTCATCTTCAAACTGATCAACATCCTTTGAAAGGACGAACACCTTTATTCAATGGTTGAGATTAACACTCAAAATAGGGCAACAAATGTTTGGTGATTGATACCCTAATCATATGCTAAACCTTAAAACTTGACCACTCTCCCACATGGCGCCACTCCAAAACCCTAAACCCTTTCCTCCAAGCCTCTCCTCTTTCCTCCCGTTCCTTCTCATCACATGCTTCCATTCCTAATCAAGCTCAACTCCTCTCTCTCCCTCTTGTTTCCTACTTTCATTATTCTTTAAGCAAGAGGAAGAATCCACTCAACTCTTCTCTCTCCCTCTCATCTCCTACTTCCGTCACTCTTCAAGTGCTCTTCAAGCAAGAGGAAAAGTATACTTAACTCTTCTCTCTCCTTCTCATCTCCTACTTCCATTGCTATTCAGGTGAGAAGAAAAGTCCACTCAGTTCCTCTCTCTCTCCCTCTGGTCTCTTGTTTTCATCACTCTTTAGGCAGGAGGAAAAGTTCATTTGGCTCTTCTCTCTCCCCCTCATCTCCTATTTCCATTGCTCTCCAAGTGGGAGGAAAATTTGGGCTCCTCTTTCTCCCTTTTGTCTTTTGCTTCCATTGTTGTTCAAGTGGGAGGAAAATCCCATTTGGTTCCTCTCTCTTGGTTCCCTTGCTCCTAGACACGTGCTTTGAACATCATGTTCTTCTCCCAAGTTTTGTGAAGTTCTGCTTTAACTTTAGGTTTTATGAATATTAGAACTAACACCATGTGTTTTGTTGTTATAAGTGTTAACGCATTTCATGGTCTCATGTGTTGAATCGAAACTCATGGTGCCACTTCCAGTGAATCGAACCCTACCCTTCCTTCTCTATTGTGCTGTTGATGGTCTTCTTCCTAGTGGTCTTAGCCTTCTTGGTGTTTATCTTCGTGTTCTTGAACTTACCTCAATGCCATTCCTCTCCCTTGATGTCGTTTTTAGTGAATCGAACCCCCCTTCTTTTTTGTTATGTTTTTCCTAGTGGTCTTGAGCTTCTCGGTGCTCTTCCTCGTGTTCTTTAACCTCCTTTGGAGTTGTTCTCCTCCTTTAGTGTTACTTTTCTCCTTTGGTGCCACTTCTAGTGAATCAAACCCCCTTTCCTTCTTTGTTGTGTTGTTGATGGTCTTCTTCTTGGTGGTCTTGGCCTTCCTAGTGCTCGTCCTCATGTTCTTGAATCTCTCTTAGTGCTATTCCTCTCCTTTGGTGCCGTTTTTAATGAATCAAGCCCCCCCTTTCCTTCTTTGTTGTGTTATTAATGGTCTTTTTCCTAGTGGTCTTGAGTTTCTTGGTGCTCTTCCTTGTGTTACGCAACCTCCTTTACTGTCATTCCTTTCCCTTGGTGCCACTCTTGGTGAATCGATCCCCCCCCCCTTTCCTTCCTTCTTTGTTGTGTTGTTGATAATATTTTCCCTAGTATAACCCCCCAACATTCCACATCTTGCTACAACCCCCTAGCCCCCCCACATCTTACTAGAATTTGGCCTTTTGTAAACATCCTTGCCTTTGCCCTTGCTTTAACTTCTAATTGTGCAGTTATTGAAATGCCCAGGTTGACACCTCTGTACCCTAAAGGATGGGTTTTGAAACTAGCTTAGAAATTATAGTGAAATTTGTTGCATACTTCCCTAATTATAAGTGTTAACTAGGTTTGGTTGAAATCTACTTTATATTATTTCTCAACTTGCCTTTGAGATGCTATGTCTGTAGCATTATGTGAATCTACTACATGTCTTTTCTTTGTTTCTTCCCTTTCTTGTCTCCTTTGTTCTCTAATTAGTTTTGCTATTTTTTTGTCCATGCCTTTTTTATGCAAAATTTGCAAATATTCATTAGAAATATCAACATGGCACTCATTGTAGTCAATTAATAGCTTTTTGTTCTATGTTTCCCTTGTAAGTGGATGCAAGGACAACAAATTTTGAAGGCAACTTGGAGCTAGAGCTCTTCAAAATGAAGCAACTCCCTTTCAAATGCATTTGTAAGTTCACATAAATTAATTATGCAATCTAAGGTACCTTATGTTCCTATATTTTTTATGATACCAAGACTTGTAGGCTCTTCCACATAATACTTTAATAGTTATTATTGCAATCAACATCAAATCTATTTGTAGCAAGTTCATTTATAATGGTGGCTATGTTGATCAATTCTACAACTATGAACCATTTTCACCCCGACCTTCAATATCATTCATTGCTTCATCATAGTTTTTTGCATTTTCCTCATCAGATGTGTTGTTGTTGTGATCGACAGTGTAAAATTCACTAGGGTTAACCCTTCCGTCCATAGCTTTTGGAATAAAAGGCCAAATTCCTGTAACCTAAAACCCATTCTTGATGTTTATTTTGGACAAAATTACATCTAATGTCTTACCTACCCATGCTACAAATGTAACCTTGTTTAGCTCATTGTAATTGTTTCTAACTATGTTATTGACTCTTTATTTTCTGAAAGTTATTTTGAAGGGTTTAAAACAATTCACATCTAAAGGCTATAAGGCATGGGAGGTGTGCGAAGGTAAGGTAATCATATCTAAACCAAACTGTTGTTCCTATTCTATTGCCTTTAAGTTAACATGTGAACCATGTCCATTTAAAGTTAATAGATGTAGACAATTACTTGGAGAACCACCTAGGATTGACTTCTTGAAAAATGACAAAAATTATTAGAATAAGAAACTTGTCATCCATGTTTTGGTTTGGACTACCATACATGTTCCACGTTTATAATGCATAATGTAATCAACTCTAATTCTTTCACCCTGTAATATGTAAAATCTTGGTATGGATCCCCTTGCTACATTCACTTCACAGTTGATGGTTAGTCATTATCTAGATTTAGGGATTATGCCATACACTTGATGAAATCCCTTCTTTGCTATAACTTTAGCTCTTGATTGCCTCCCTACTAGAATCTTAGAGTCTCATCATAATTCCATATGTGATCTAGCCTATATTAATGTTGGGTGTACAAGGATGTTAGGTTTTGGTAGAACAAGTTGCAAGAGTTAGCAGTCAAACCTATAACTTTGTTGATGTCTAGTCCTTTTGCAAGATGGATGTTCAATTCTAGATGCCTACATTCAAACCAATACCACCATGAGTCCCCAAGTAGCCCATTTCAAAATGGGGTGGGTTAGGTTTGAGTCACTTTTGCCACCTTCCATTTGAATTGTTATAGTGTTAAGGAAAACCCACATTCCTGCATATTCAAAACCCATGCAAAAATCACTTCATCTTCTTCTTGAGTTAGTACACTTGGTGGTCCAATTTTCCTACTTTTGGCCTTCCCATATAGGTGGTCAAAAAGTGACGTTACATGTATGCCGCAAAACTTATTGGCCCCCCTATAAAGAAATTATGCCTCTTTCAACTACATCCACGGCTAGTTCTAATGATTCAATTGACCGCTTACCTCTTGGATTTGTAGCAAGCACCCTATTTGTTTTGGTTGACCTTTGTATTGTGTTTGATATAGTCTAAGGAGAGACATTCTCCTTATTTGCTTCTTGTTGGTCCAACACCCCATTTCGTTTCCTACAAAGGACCTTGAACATCATGATGCTCTTGGTTTTCCTAGACCTAACCTCCAAAAGCTTGGTGGAAAGCAATCAATCCCCACTAGTGGTACTCCATTATCTTTCCTATGTTCAAACCAAAAAAACTAGAAGTGTGTCAATTTAAGAAATTTGTGCAATCCATATTCATGTGTCAATACTCTAGTGTTGATTAGATCCAAGATGTCTACAAAACCAATCCAATTTAAATCGTCATCTATTATTGTTATGCAAGCTACATGAATGTATCTAATTATATGTTGTGTTTAAGCTTTAAGAAATTTGCCTGACCCACTGGTTTTGCATTATTTCCTACTACAAGGACAATTGACTTAGCTATGCAATGAAAGTAAATGAACTTACTAAAACTTTCCTTGTAAATCTTGTCAATATGTGCAATTATGCTCTTATCTTGGTGATTTTCTGTCTTGGATAGCTCTAGTGTCTTTTCTTTCACAATCTACAACACTACGTTTCCTTTTGTTTTGTAGCTCTTTGGTTTCTTCCTTTCCTTTATTGGGCAACCTAGAATCTCCTCTTTCACTTTGCTAAGCACTTCAGTTTTCTCTTTTTTAATTAGTATGTTTGAAATCTATATATTTTCTTTAGGCATTTGTGATTTGAGCACTATTCACTAATAGAAATTGGTCAAAATGTAATCATTATATTTGCAACTACATGTGACTATTAATTATTTACAACTACATTTAGACATTTTTACAACTATTTCTTGTGTTGATTATATTTGCGACTACACTACAACTAGTTTGAGACTATTTTAGTGTTCATCCTTCCATGTGAACAACATTTAGATTGGTTTTCATCTAAGAGGCATAATTTATATCCCATTAATTGCAAATGTGACCAATTTAATTGCAACCCTATTAGTATACAAAGGTGTATTTTGTGAATTTTAAGGAATATAGTTGGGTGTATTAAGATTTATAAATGTATATTTGAATGTATATGAACAACCATATTACATGTGTATTCAAGTATTATTATTAGCATAAATGATTTCAATATTATGGTTCCACTAATTAATGTATATTCTAAGTATATTAAATACGTAAAATATTTATTAAATATATTGTGTCCATATTACAAATTTATCTAAACAATCTTATTATACTTCTTAAAATTATTACAAATGAAAGTTATTATTATTATTATTACTATTATTATTTATATTATATATCTATATTAATTAAATGTAATAAAAAATTAAAATTCAATATTATCTTTCATTAAATTTTTTAATAATAATATTTTATTACATAATGACGATATTAAAATGATAAGAAAATAATTATATAATTACTGAAATAATTACTTACAATATATTATATTATTATATTATTATGATATTATTTTCAAATGACTGATGTACTTATTGAAAATCAATTTTTTATTTCTTCAAAATTTAAAATAAAATCATAATAAATCATAATAGCCCTAACAAGTGAAATACTAATATGTAATAATAAATAGCTAACCTAGGCTAATTACAAATTACATTAAAATTATTATTTTAAGTAATCAATTATGAAATATTACTAAATTATAAAAAAATTCAAGAAATATTAATATATAGTTTTAAGTTTTTATATTTCAAATTTATAATTAATATTTATTAATATTTATAATTTCTATTTTCAGTTTTATTTTTATATTATTTAATAATTATTATTGTAGTAGTTAGAATGGAAATATAATAAATTAATATAAAAATGCAGAAATTTATTTTAAACGAAAAATATACTCATTAAAAATATAAAATATTTATTGTAATAGTTCATAAATAGCTATAATGAATGAAGTAATAATATGAATAATAAAAATAAAATAGTTAACATTGGCTACCAACTAGCTACAATAATAATTCAATTAATGTTATTGTTACTATTAAATATTTACATTTATATTTTTTATGAACTATAAAAATGAAAATAATAATTGAAATAATTATAATGAAATGGTTAACCTAGGCTAAGTTTTAATTATATTATTAGATTAAAAAAACTAGTATTTGATTTTTATAATTATTAATTACTGAATATTTCAGCTATTATATTCATTTATTTGGTTATGAGATAATAATTAATTAATTATTAATAGTTAACTAATTATTACTTAATGAAATTGTTTGATAGTTCATTGTAGTTCATATATAATTAAAATTAAATATTATTATTGTTTATCTAGCTAATTAATTCAGTAATCATAATATATTGATGAATTTTATTATAAATAATTAGTTACTTGAATAGTTTATAAAGTGGATTAGTTAGTTTTTAGTTTAGTTGTTAATTAATTAATTAGTTAGCTAGTTAGTTGTCGCTTATCAATTTAATTATACACTTTTCAAGATGAGAATGAAAATCAAAACATGTGGGATAAACTTTTTAGTTGCAAATCATTTGCGACTAAAAATATTTATTCTGATATATTTATTATACATCAAAAGTAGAGAACCGATGGTTCCGGTTCTTTGAGGAAAGTAGAATTTAAAAATCATCCATTCCAGTCATTTTCAAAAACCTTAAAGAATAGATGATTTTCATGCAGAACTGGCAATGAACTGGTAATTTCATGACCGGTTATCTCTTAGGTTATCTACCAGGACCGGGTCTATGATTTCTTTGAGAATCATGGTTATGAATTTCAAGAACCGCCTTGATAACCGCAGTGGCCTGTCTGTTGGTTCTCTTTCTAATAACCGCCCAACACTGAACAAGACCAATGTTTTTTCCTGGACAAATTTTGTCAAATGTTTTACCCTAAAAAATTGGGTTTTTTTTTTGGTAAGTGTAGATTGGACTAATTTTGCAAAATGCTTTCGAAAAATTCACCTTCGATAACACAAAACTGATTAAAATTCGTTTTAAAAAAAAAAAAACGAAAATCAAACCCCTGAACGAGACGTTTCTAGATCGTTTCTAGAAATCGCGGGGACGGGTTTCTAGAAACTGCGGGTGGGTCGCACCCGGCCCTATATTTCCTTCCACTCCCTCCCTCAGACCTGCACATCGACCGATCTCTTACTCATGTTCTTCGACTCTCAACTGTTCTTGTTCTTCGATTTCCATTCCGATTGTTCACGTTCTTCGATTTCGCCTGTTTTTCGTAAAGGTTTCTCAATCATCATCACTTGCATTGTGCTCTTTTCGTCAGCAGGTACAGTTTTCAGTTCATTTGCCCTTTGTTTGGACGTCATTTGAGGGTTTTCGTGAACTGATAGCTGATCCCAGGTTTGCCTCCAATTTCACCTCAAGCTCGACGGCTATTGCGTGGTTGTTGTGCAAGGGAATGGTAGACAGTTTCTCGAGTGACAGGAAGTGGTTTTCTGCTGAGACATTTGTTTGATTATGTAGAGTTCGACTTAATTATCTAGTCCCGTTCTGTTGTTTACGTCTCAATTCAGACTTACTCTTCACAGATGCTGGAATTGTGACTCTAGACTCTCAGCGGATGGTAAAGTGTAGAAGTACGCTCTATGTCATCAATTCCAACTCCGTCGATTACACTAGTTTGCGTTAACCAATGCTTTATATTCCTTCATATTGCTCCATCAGACTTGCTGACTCTTGAATTTCGCATCTGACTTCTTTCGCAATCTTGGAAACTCCTGTAGTCTGTCTCGCAGGAATCTCAGAATCTTTAATTTACAGGCGGAAGTTTAGTCGGGCTTCGTGATCCACGAAATGGACCATCCGTTGTTCCAGCTTCTTTACATTCCAGATGAGGTGGAGAGATCTTTGAATCCGCCCGCACAGAAGTATGTGCGTGACAGCAGGGCGATAGCTAGCACTGCAGTGGATGTCAAGGAGATACCGCAGTCGTACGTATTCGTCGCCGACATGCCAGGTCTCAAGTCCGCAGATATAAAGGTACACGGATCCGACAAATTCACTGCAAATTGTCCCTACCGCAGATCTGTTGGAGCTCTGCTTTCAACTATGTTCTCAAACAGATAACTAATTTACTATTCAATACTTCTCCTTGTCCTGTACTGGATTCTTCTCCTACAGTTGGTAGAGAATAGCATCTTCGAAATCTGATGTGTACGAAGCACCAAGTCATAAACCTTTCTTTGCAGAAGTCTCTTTCCATATGGTTTTTTGCTTGATTTTAGATAATACTGAACTCGCCGGGACATTAATCTGGGAACGCAGGTGCAGTTGGAAAATGACAATGTGCTTACAATCAGCGGAGAACGGAAGCGTGAAGAGCACAATCCTGATGTGAAATTCATTCGCATGGAGCGCAGCGCTGGCAACTTCATGCGGAAATTCACCCTGCCTGCTAATGCAGACAAAGAGGGTATTACAGCTGCTTGCCATGATGGTGTGCTCACTGTTACAGTGCCTAAGGTTCCTCCTCCCGAACCGCCTAAGCCGAAGAGCATTGAGGTCACTGTGGGGTGATCCCGTATTTTGTCCACTACTCAGGGTGCTGATCCGCAACCTCTATCAGTATAACGTTTTTCAGCAAACGTAGAAACTGTTTTTTACAATCGTTATACAGTTTTTTGAACCTAAATAATAGCTGAAATCAAAGATGGATTTTGGGGTATAGAAATTTTGACAAGGCTTTTAAGATTAGGTCGATAATTCCTATATAGTAAATATAGTAGCCATGGCAGACCAGACAGTTTGAGTTCTGCAATCTTTTAAACTTCAATTTGCAATAAAAAAAATTCCTTTTTGTAAAATTCTCATTTCTTTGTGCCAACAGGTGTTAAATTGACAGTTGTATGTTGTCTCATGATGTGAAGGATTTGTGGAAGCCAATGTCTAACACCTGTTTGCACAAATCCTTGCCCCTTGCTTATCAATTCCAACACACTCATGACATGCAGTCTTAAATTTCCAAATTGTGTATATGAAAAGCTGTGACATGAAGATTAAACGGAATCTGGATATAGAAGTGCATGCTACATCAATAGTCAGTAGTGTCATCCTCATCACTACTAGATCTATGAAATGCTCTAATATACTTCTGACAACATCTTCTGCATTCAGGATGATTCTGACAATGTCCTTGGATGCTGTAACAATCTTTACTATCTAATATTGTATCACTGTCCTCTTGAGTACCAATACTGGCAGACTCAGGTTCACTATCCTTATCCTCCTCACACCTACCCCTACTATGTGAACTCTCAGCAAGAGAAGAAAACTTGTGTCTATCCTGTTTGCTGTGATTGCTCTCAAATTTTCCTCTTGTTGAGGATCCTGTCCATCGACCACTGGATTTCTCAATTCCAGATTTTGATGATGCGGTGTTTGTTAGTTCATTTCTCTTGGCATTGAACTGATATAGCATGCTGTTTGGTTTGCTTGACTTGCTATCTGTCTTGTGATTTATTTTTGCTAATCTGGATTTAGATCTTGGATGGTGCAATCTCAGGCCTTCTTCCCCAGATGAACCATCCTTCAAAATTGGATGTTTGTTTTCAGGTTTTTTGGGTTTGATTTTTCGGCCATGTTTTGTACTCTTGCCCAGTCTTTTGTTACCAACTGCTGATGGGTAGGGAGTTTTGCGAAAGCGTCTCTTCTTAATAGCTGGAAATTTTTGTTGTCCTTGTGCAGCAGCAATCCTAATAGTTTTCTTCAGTTGATACCTTCCCCGGCATGATGGTCTCTGCAAAGCTGCTTTCATTCTTAAGCCAACAGTCTTTTTCATACTTGAAGAAATCCTTGTCCTGTACTTTTTCTCCAAGAACTTAAAAATGTCAACTTCAGTAGCTCCTGGTCGCTCCTTAAGTGTGGCCAGAGCATCCTCCACTAACACATCTAATGGCTGCTCACATATCTTAGCCTCACTGGATGAATTTCCCATCACGCTTTTAAGAGCTTGATATCATCAACCAAAGCTGCTAGAACAATTCAGGATGTCAAATAAACTCATTTCTCCAACATCCAAACACAGAAGCAACCTTTTAGGTTATCAAATAGAATCATTGCTCCAGCATCCAAACATAGAAACTGTATTCAATTTTTCAGAGCTGGGATCTCGAACCTGTGATGTCAACAACACAACCCATAATCTGCCATTTTGACGCATCTCAGTGGAATTTCTCCTACTGTGTAGAGAAATCCAACAACAGAGAGGAAAACACCCAGGTTATTGACACTACTGACAATCCTACCTCAAGTTTCTTCTCACTTTTCTCTGCAGCATAAACTTCTTCTATACTCATGAATGCTCCTGCAAGCTCAGCTTTCCTTGTAAACAATAAGCCATCACTTTGAATGGCCTTCCCCTTGGGATCATCATTCCTCCACTCCTTGCAAAGGTTTGTTTCCTCATCAAAATCCTTCAACAAACGCACCTCCCAACAATTTACCTCTCAATTGCAAGAAAATAAAACAAATTGCATGAAAGGGTGCTGAAAGCAACCAAGAGACATGTATATATATCTCATTGATAATATCCACATGACCCTTGGAGTTTATAGTCCATACAAGTGACAAAATGTGTTCTTTTGAACTTAATATTCCCTTTTGCAAATACTGAAATCCTACTATTGGTTCTATCAATTCAATCGAAATTGAACTCTCTTCAGTATTGAAGCGACACAACAGACTTTATTAGGGTGGTGACCTTTGGCAGTGATGATGCTTTTTCTCTTTTGGGTTTTATCACAAGATTTTATCAATAGGGTGACATCCATCTACCAAAAACGGAATAGCTTCTGCTGTCACCCAATGTTTGTTTTGATTGAAAGATGCAATTCAATCAATTCTTCATATTAACTTATGTGTTCTTTTGGGAAATAGTCTTGTTCTTTGTCCTTAATAGCTTCACAATAACCTGCCAATTCAATGTCCCCAGTTTTCAGTGAAGTCAAGGAAACCTTAGTTTAGCATGGAACAAAAAAAGATCACATTTTGCGGTGCCAATAATTTCTTGCTGGGGAAGGTTATAAGAAGAAAGTTCCACTGTGTAGCATATCGCAATTGAACCTGAACTTTCAACAACATCAATGTCCAAGGAGCTTTGTGATTCTCACTTGCTCCTGCACACTGAAATGGGTAGAAGTACCACATTTACTAGTTCTGTTTTCTGCTGTGAGGTTGAAATCATACTTGGACATAGTATGCAACCAAAAAGAAGGTCTGCAATAAAAGCTTGGAGACAATTATGCTAGCACCATCAACCACCTTCATAATCATGTTTGATACTTGTGGAATCAACACACTAAATTACTCAGAAAAGGATGACAAATTCATCCAAAGTGTGTTGTGGACAGTGGATTGTATGCAGGCATACCTCAACTATTCATGGCAACCTGCACAATTCAATAACTCCATTCTGTAATTTTCAACAATGTCAAATGGTACTAATTTGACAAATTGGAAATGTGGAACCAAAGGAAACTTTGTCAAAAAATCCAGCTTCAAATCTCATGTAAAACAAATGAGAGAACACATGGATCATCCATAACTAATGGCAAATTTACTGCAGATCAAATAATTCGGTAACTTCTGTAGAGATTCCAAGGAGATGACCTCTATAGATTCTTATATATATACCTTGAAGAATATTTCATCTCTATGAAGTTGCAGAAAGCACACTCTCAAACTTTCAAATGCTGTGAAATGCGTTGAAATACACCTACTAAATTGTTTTTCCAACCTGCCTAACTTTACAGTCACTGAATTGGGGTTCAATGCAGCAACATTTTCCACATTGTCAGATTTAAATCAACTCAGTGCCATGGATGCATATGATGGCACACGAACTATTGTACAACTCAATAGAAAACAGTAAAAGCTTCTGGTTTCTTCAGGGAGTTGAACAAGTTAAGACACACATCATTACTTTTCACAGAGAGACAACAAAAAGTGGACTAGATTAAAGTGAGTTGAGAGCACTGCAGTAACAATCAAGCTGATCACTTATCGTGTGCAATTGTTACAGCTAGTTTGCACTCAAATAAAGCTCAAAATACACATCTTGCTAGTGTACACTCTGCAGTTGGCAGATATCTTTTGTGCACATATATAAACAGTATGTGTGCTATCAACATAGTTCTAAAATATCCAGTAACAATTAATCAACTTGAACCAGTGGAATTATTGCAGAAGAATTAGGAGACTTGATAGGCAAGGGGTATATGGACCTCTCTAGAAACCTTTCACCAAATACTGGTGAGCTTTTAGTAAATTCCTACATTGTTGCTAAAAACAAATAGCTTTCCCACATGCAACCTGCCTCATGTGTAACACAGCCACCTTCATCAACATAGTTAGCAAATAGCAACAAAAGTGACTGTGGACATATATGTCCCAACCTCATATACACAATACCTGCCACAATTGGCTCAAGATTGACAAACCAAACACTCAACCACACATATCTAAACTAGCCACATCACACACAAGCTAACCTGCACCTGAAACATGCTAAAAATAACATGTCAACAGAATATCACCGTGTGCTACAGCTTAGTAATCCTCAAAAAAGCTTACTGAGTTTAGATGAGTGACCACATTTCTGCATCTTTCTATGTTAAGTGTCTCCCATTAAAAGATACTGCTCTTGATGTCCCAATATCTATGGTATCAAAGGCCCCACTGAATGTATGGCTCCTAGGAAATACACTTCAACCTCACAACTCCCACTTCTTCATCTCCATGCCTGACGGAGCACTTCCTTCTATTTTCTTGGTTCCAACCTCCTTCCAGTTTGTGGACAACACTGTCCCATTGGATTCCACCTATAACATGTACAATGCATACCTCTTGGTCAATTAAGCCTGCAAGCAAGGCCATCTAGTTCTAAAATGTTCCACCTATTTGAGTCCTAGAAAACCATAACTCTCAATGATCACAGATGAATATGCATCTACCTCCAGCAACAACCAGAATCCAAGAAGAAGCAAGTTCTGCATAACATCAGGGAATAAAGTGTAGCTACCTCTCAATAGTGCTAAAAAATGATCACCTCCAGAGAAGTAATAGAAGAGACAGTTCTCAAGTACACAAATAGTTGCATACTTTGAGCAGCAAAAAGCCCATAATAAAGAAGTAGCACATGAACACACAAAAAGAACTTACAAAAGATTTATTCATGGCTCGCCGGGTATCCTCATCAGCATTACTGTAAATCTCCCGGAACAGTTTGTTCAGTGCTGCATCCCCTTCCAACTTCTCATCCTTCTCCTGCAGCAGAAAAACATTCCAAGGCCAACTCCCTTCATGTTCCCACTCCCAGTATTGGAATCCAGAAATCTTCAAGTTCAGACCAGAGATGCAACATATAACATTTGCAAACTGCCCTGAAACTGCAATCAAATTAACCAATGCAATTCATGTTTACCAGTAGTAAGTTTAGGACATAATAAGAAATGCTCAGGGATCAGAGGCAGAAAATCCAGGACAAGGATGAAAGCAAACAGACAAACCTTGGACCTTCCCAGAGAATGGAGAGTAAGCACCAATTGCAACATAACAAAAAACTGGAAGAACAAGACCACCAGCATCTGAACAATCCTTGGAAAATGACAAAAAGCGTCTATCAAAATCTCCATGTGTTAAGAACTCTGTAGTTATAACTTTAAGTCAACTTGAGTAGATTTGAGAGATGGACTATTAACAAGGTAATTAGATTCCAGACAAAAAGCAGGAAAAACCAAAAATGAACCTAAAAAAGAAAGGAGAAGAGAGAAACATATCTATGAGATTGCAGAGAGACTCCACAACACTTCAAAGGTAAGATGACAAGAATGACAAGAACCAGTCAGTCATAAACTTATGACAGGCACTCACAAAGTGTTAGACCATCACCTTCATCATGTATAGCAGCGACAAGCTGCCATGACTCCCCACTGATATTAACCACTCCCAAGAGTGGATCAAAATAAGTATATAATGATTTGCCCAAAATTTCAGGCAACACATTGTACAAAACTTTGTGTCCTGATCTCTGTAGCATTTCAAAAACAACATGGAGGTTCTAAAGTGCAAGGTGTGACAACATTTGAAAGCACTCTAAGTATCTTCGTGAGTACTGAGAGTTTCTCCACACTTGCAATTTAAGTCATCCTGAGGGATGACCCAATAGTAAGGTCATAGGGAATTTATATCTGAAAAAATGACAGCAACAAATCAGCAGACATGACAAAAAGAAAACCCAACCCCAAAGACCAGAGAACATATACCCAAAAGCTGAGGAGCTGAGGAGCTGTTGTCATTGGTATCTTCAAAATGACCCAATGATAGAAATACCAAACAGAAATCTTTCTTTTTTCTGGCAACCTCTGGTCCTTTTAGTAGAAAGTAAAAAAGGAACCTTTTCTTACAAGACTAATTGTTAAGCTCATAATTTAAGCTACAAAACTCTCTTTTGGGTGACAAAATCTTAAGAACCTAGAACAGTGACTATCACCTTCTTGAAATTTTGGCCAAATATGACCCATGTTAATAACTGCATAATCTAGCTGAGAACACTAATCAGAAACTCATCAGAATGATGTTTAAAGCCCTTTGAAAGTTGGGTTATGCCTAAATCTAAAAGTTTCAAGAGAAGACATTAGCTACCGACATTGAAAAGTACATGAAAACACCTTTACTGAAAAGCATAAAAAACATAAAGCAAATGAAACTTCCTTACAATGGTCTGTCAACCAGGGGATTCAAGACAAGTTCTTGCAAGCTTAAAACCCACCTCCTTTTTAACTTCTGCCTCCAGCTTGTCCCAGTCCTTAGCAGGCTTTTTGCTGGATGTTGGATACTTGGCCTTTATCCCCGTGGTTACTGTTTCAAAAACCACACATGACAATAAAGCATAGGACAATAGACAATTCACTTCTACTGGGCACTCCAAGGAAAACAACAGTTTCTTCTGACTCAGTAAATGTGATCCTAGTCTATTAATTCTGTTGGATAGCACTTGTACCAAATCTACAAGCATGGAGACCAGTTATCACCATTTCTCACAGCCACAGTCTGAACAACAGCCTGTGGGATCGCCTGAAACTCCAGTTGCTTCCACTGAATGCTCTCAGCCTTGACAAGCTTGATCTCCACTTTGGTTTTCAACAAGGTATATCTACATTGTGCAGGGATCACCTGTGCAAGCCAGTTGAGGAGCCAACCCAGTGAGCACTCCAAGGACCTTACAAGCAGTGTCTGATTTCAAAACCCTCCTATTATTTTTATACTCACATATACCTGATACAGGTATACATGTGGCTGTTCAAACTACAGGGGATTTCTATAGGATCTTTTGCATAAGGTTTTAACTTATTGAGACCGGCTACATCTCATAGCAGTCAGAAGGACCTCAATGTCAGTTACTGACAGTTTCAGAGAAGTACAATTGCTGGCCCCTCTTTACATGCTCTCCTGATTCCAAAAGTCCATAATATGCCTTGAACAATACAGTTCATGTACTGTCCATCAAACTCTAATCTGCTTAGCCCTTCCTCTACCTTCATACTATTTGCAAGTCTGCTCAACAAAGCTTCCAACTCTTATTCCAAAAGCCACAATGCAATACTGATTCTTCAATATACATTTATCCCTCAACCAGACTTTTCTTTTGCTATAGGTACTGCAAGGATACATCAATAATTACTTACACCTCAAGCATATCTCCATGTCTGGTCAGAAAGAAAATCTATGTACATTCCACAAGACCCACACCTACCATAATCATGTTCCACAACTTACAAGCTCATCATCTATGTGCAAGCCACTCAGAAAATTCATCTCACAGGAAACAATTATCCAGGCTTCATCACTTACCTTGCCAAACAAGCGAAGCTGCAACACAAATGGATCTTCCTCCTCTAGATTGATGACAACGCTCAACTGGCAACACACGTCAAGCTAATCAGTACTTCAATTTTATGAAAAACTCAACCCAATTTACATGTGAGCTCTCAAAAAAAAACTACTGATATTTCTCCTGCAGCCTTGCAACTGCATGTGCAAATCTACATCATCAGCAGTCCTCTTTGCTTGCAGCTTGCAACATCAGCAGCTTCTGACCAAAAGGAATCTTCTCAATTGCCTATGACTAGCATAAAGTCCCCTTTCTCTGCTTCTAGATGCCCCCAAGTGAATCTCACCTCAAGCAGAGTGATTCACAGCAGACCCTCTAGTTCAAAAAATGCACTGGAAGTCTAAAGTACATTATAACAGTAAACACAAACAACTTTAAGAAACAAGATCACAGGGTAATAGACATAGATGGGTAACATACAATCTGCTCTCCAAACTCGACTTTCAAATCTTCTGCTTTAATGCCCTTTGCATAAACTCCGACCACCACTTGAGTAGATGTTTCGTACCACTCATGTCTGCCACAACCAGAGAGATGAACCACTTAACAGAAATACAACTAGAAGCAACACTCAACTTCTTTTACTGCAGCACCATGCAGACTGTTCCTTGCTTGATCACAAATTTTCTCTCAGGAGAAGTCCCCACCCCTGAGACCTTACCCTTTAGAGCTACTGCAAGCACTTTCTAACCACTAGCAATGGGAGAGATGTAATTGCCCACTGTTCACCACAGAACATGGAAACTCCAAGGTTCCCACAGTTAATGGATAACAAGTTTAGCTAGTGCAGGATTGGCTATCACAGGTAGGATCCATCAGGACCTAGTAGAGAATTCAATCTACCACCACTATGGCTATGAATATGTAGGCACTGGGCTACTTGCTGGATGCTTTTCTCAAGAGCTTATGATTCAACAGTTCCCCTCCCTACCCAACCATACTTGAATTTGGGAGGTGCAATGGGTGGAGGTGCAGGAGCAACATCTGCGGCCAGCTCTGTACTTGAAGGCTCAGGGGCAATGGGCAATTCCTCTTCAACAACTTCCACTGGCACAACATCATCCATTGGTGTGGAGACTTCTGCTTCATTCGGATGTAGGTCCTGTTGACTTTCCTTGATGGCTGCATTCACTTCTTCTGCAAGCTCACACATTGATGATGAAATCAGCATCTCAGATGGATAATTCCAAACCTTGAAACCTAAGGTGGGCTAGATTCAGCTCAGGAAATATTGCTGACAGTTGAAACTATAGTTGTTTCACAAGTTCCATGTTGAACCCTTGCCACTGGTTCTGAATGTGTCACCTTCCTACAATAGCCTTGATGATAGGCAAGCCCAATGTTAAATCCATCAATTTTGCAAGTACCTGAGCTTGTTTAATATGGTTTGAGAACTGTTTTATCAGAAGATGCAAAATACATCAAGGATATCATTGTCTGTTAATACTGTAGCTATTCTGTTTGAGTATCTTTTACATGAAAGTGTTAAGCAAGTCTATAGGGCTTCAGGATGACTGTGTGTTGATGCAGATTCATATGCACATTAGATAATTTGTGATGGCAAATACATGAAGCACATGAAAGATAGCTCTGCATTAGTGTAAAAGAACAGAAATTTTTAAAACTCTGATGGAGTAATCCTTGACTTAACCACACCCACATAATCCACCATGGTCTCTGTTCCTTTACCAAAATCTCTGTTCCTCTCTGGCACTTGACCTTCATAGACCCATACTCCACTAGTGGAATGTGCATTCAAGCAACAGCCATATGCTTTGGAGAATCTTGGGGTTAATCACCTTACACCAACTATTTTAAAAAATTGTAACAGAAAAAAGTGACCTTACCACTCAGTTCTGCATCACACTTTGAAATCCAAGTTTTAAAAGATGAATTTTTTGGCTCCAAGGCTGCCCCTGCAGCAAATGCTGACTTTGCTGTCTGGTATTCCTCAAGAGAGAAGCATGCAATACTGTCCATCACAATAATTCAGAACAAACACTGTTAATCAAGTTTAGTCCATCCACCAGCAGAATTAACCATGATTATGTGTAGTGGTACAAGATTTTTACGAAACATAAAAATGAAAAGAGAATGAATGCTAGGACAATGTCAAGCATCTTGAACAATCTGCAACTTGAACACTATCATAACGGGTGTCTAGCTGCAAAATGCTACTCTATTTCTTCTAAGGTGTATCCCAAGAACTCAGCTGTCTATTTTGTTAGCCCAAAACTCTGACAACAACATGTGAGGACAAGCATTCAGACTTTCAACCCACAATAGTCTACTGCGGCCTATGCATCAATCAGGGTATACACACACATGTTCACTGAACCTACATGGTAAGTCTTCATACTATGCTTCAGAAATCACAAGCTAGAGAATCACAAGAAACACCCAAAGGGCAGCTTACCCTTTTCGCAGATACGCCTTTGGAAGGCTAGGGTTCAACTCAATGGCTTTGTTAGCATCTGCTACTGCATCTGTTCACACCAATATGTATACCATCAATCAGCTTCCATAAAGTTTCACCAACAAGACGAAAATAGAACAAGAACAGGACTACACTATGTCCACAAGCCAGTCAGTACTTCACCTCCAACAAAGCTGGCTTGTTGCATCTCTTGAACCTAAGGTTATATCATGAACATTTCATAGGCCCTCTAATAGTCAAACGCCACAATCAGACAAAGGTCCTGACATATCATCTACTGCAACTAATTGTTCCTGAGCAACATAATGGTTACAAGTGCAATTTGCATGCAAAGTGTGAGGAGACAATAAAAGTGTATGTCCAATTCTAGCAGCCTGATTCCACCAAAAGTTACATTACTGTGCTAATCAATCAAGTGTCAAGAAATCCACGAACAAGAAGGAGGGGGCGCAGGAGAAGTAGAAGACGACATTTGCTGCATATGTGGAAAACCCTGGCTAATGGTACTTCGACCCTAAGATCATGGTAGACAACGCATCGCTGCTATTATAACAAGCTCAACCCTCACCTAACAAATATTCTCGCACCGCCTTTCAGGACAGCCGGTCAAAAGACCCAATGGCAGACAACATGAGTAGATGGGGGAGACGTTTGCGAGTGTCAGGTAGGATTGGATCGCAAAATGCCCGTTCCAACACTCGCCAGGTACCGATCAAGGGACAGCTTACCATGCAAGGAGCGGTAAGAAGAAGACAAGCAATCAAGAAAATCGATCATCAACCCAAAGACTCTCCACATACTCTATTTTTCTAGGGTTCCTACCATGCGCGGTCTTTAATGATACGCGCCATAGGTACCTGTAAAGTTCTCGAGCTTCACATGAGCAGCAGCACGACTGATGTAGAATGAAGCGTTCGTGGAATCCAAATCTAGGGCCTTAGTGTACAGGTTGACGGCCTCCTCGAAATCCTCGTCGACGAATGCCGCATTGCCTTTCTTCTCCAACTCCTCCGCCATGACCCTCCTGCCAATTCCCCCCAACCCCCCACTCTGTTCTCTCCCTTACCTCGAGATCGTGTTCGTGCCTGGCTTACTCGCTCGCTCTCTCGTTCTCTCTCTCTGTCTCTCTCTCACCTAGCCGGTGTGTGTCGAAGCAAGCGTGTCTCTGTTTCTCTGCAGCGAAACTCCAACCAACAATGCCCTAAAAACTAAAAGCCTGCCCCTCTCAATTTAGGGCTTAATTTCTGTCGGTATCTGTTGCAGTTTTTGGAGGTTTTTTTCCTTATCTAGAACCATCCTTTTTCATTTCCCGAGAATCTTAGAATTGGATTCCCTTGTCACTTCCATCCTTCTTCATACAAGAGAGAGTTTCCTGAGTTTCAAATTTCTGGAAAGTGTGGGCTTTAGACAGAATCAGAGCACAAACCAAAACATTAAAATCAACAGCAAAGATGGTTTCCTGAATTTCCAATTTCTGGAAAAAGTGGCTACTATTTGGTAGTTGAAGTGGCAACAAAGCCATTGAAATCAAAAACAAAAGCATTCAAATTTAAGTACCTCCTATGGTTTCTTTGTCAATCAATTGGACTTGGTGCTCAAACACAACTTTTTTTCTGATCAAATAATTTTTTGTCTGAGTTTATTCAGGCTGCTACTACTGTAGTTTTGCAGGAAACACAATTGTTCAAAGAAACAATGATTAGGTTAGTCTGAAAACAAAGCCTGAATTTGCATCCTTTGTCAATTTTCTTCCCTTTCTCTTTACTTCCTAATTTGTGGAAATGTGAAAGTGCCAGTGCTTTGTGGGGAATGCTTTGTTCGAAATTCAACACATGTGCCAACTATCCTCACGGAGAGAAGACAAGGGAAGAGAATGTGGGACCTTTATAAAACTTTAGTAAACCTTTCTTCTTAATCACTCATTGATATTATAACAAACATTCCTCTCACCATCAATGCACTAGCTTTTGCTAATTTAGTGGGGAATTTTTTCGAATTCTTGAGCTGGAATTTCTGGTTAAGAGTTCTGAAAAAAATTTATAACTCATCATCCTTTTTCGACAAAAGAATGAAACCTTCAAGATGCTCTACAGGAGGCTTCTCAAGCTTAAAAAGGATATTCATAGCATCTCAAACTTGGAAGCTGCCCATCGGTATTTTCGTTCGTTAGAAGGTACTCCGACACTCCATGTGCAGATTTTTGTAACGAATTTTTGGAAAATTTGTAGACTCATATACTTTGCTAGATGTGTATAACATTTTTGAAAAGTTAGAACTAGCTCATGCACACTATGAAGTCAGTACTATGAGGCCTCCATCACGTTCAAAGCCTGAGCCTTCACCAACTGCACCAACCATATCCTCACATTCTTCTTCAAGGGCTAAAGCGCTGCACTTGGCTACACCCATCCTACCTTCTTACAACTATTGTGGCAATCCTACCCACAAAGTTAGTGAATGCAACATTTTTTCTGAGGATCTCTTTTGTGATTATTGTGGGAAAGAGGGACATTTGGAAGTTATTTGTTTTGCCAAGTTCTTGGAACGAAAGCAACTCTAATTATTACGGCAAAGTCTGCCAACATCTTTTGCCACCCCTTAACCAAAAGTCAAGGCACCTCAACCTTCCACTCAAGCATTCCCCACCAAGAGTAATTTTAATAAGAATGTTAAGAAGAAGGAGCATAATGTTGACAAGAGGGAGGTGTTTCAAGCCCATGCCGCTCAAGTTCAAACTCTATAAAATGAACTCAAATCATTAAGGGCCCAACTTGCTTATCTGAAAAGCAAGTTTTCCCAACCAACTAGTCATGCCCAACTTGTACAATCTTCAGGATCATGATAAGGACCTCTTAGGTCATTCTACAACCTCTCACACGATGCCATGGTTGGGGAATATGTTTTTTCTAATGCACACAATTCTAGTCACACACCAAAATTTGCCACTTCTTTTTGCCCTTCCTATTTCGCAACACAAGAAGTTACTGTGGCACCCAAAGTTTCTGCCACTAGTTAGGTAATTCAGACCGATGGACTCGCATATAGTTCAAGTCCTATTACCATGGCTAGAAAAGCTCGAGCAGTCATGCCACAATCTTTTCGTCCTCTCAACATAGAAGAAGAACGCACCTTTGTTGGCGAGGGAGGAGGAGACTACTACACCACAAGTTGTTAAGGCATCAAATTCTCGTGTCCCAAGAATACATGTACATCAGGAAAACACACAATTTTTTTCCACTAATTAACTTATGGAGTGCTAACTTCAAATACATGAAGTGGTGTAAAAGCTTGTGAATACACTGTTGTTTAATTTTCAAATTAAGCACCAAGGACATAGTTGCAGTACTACAGGATACCCTAAACATTACATTAGGTCTTCTACCAATCTTTGATCCACATGCTACAGGGGTCCCATCCAACACCTTGGAGAGACACTCGATTAACTCACATGTTGAAGATGGCGTTCATAATTTGATCACTAGTTCTAGCATGGTTAAACTAGTGGGCTCTCCTACCTTTTATTCTATATTCACATATTAGAAGAGAATTAAGAATACCTCATTCATGGATTTGTTATTTAACAAAGGCATTGTGAATAGCCATTCTCTCCACAAAGTCTCTCACTCATTTCCGAAGGTGGTACCTAGTGAGAGAACTTCCATCGCCACCAAAGTTGCCATTGTCAACAATATTAAATCAACAATCCAAGTGGGAGGACATACACCCAAAGTGGTACTTCTTGATATAGGTGCTCAACTAGTGATTTTTGGAGTTCAATTCACCAAGAAGATGAGCATGTTTGATTCTAAACTACAAAAATTTCTATGGCAAATTCACACCATTACTGAAAGTGTAGAGGAGGTACTTGGAGAGAGTTCGAATTTGATTACATTTAACTTCAATGAAGGTACAAATCATGATTTTTGCCTACAGGTCAAATGTTTAACCACCAATGCCACCAGTTACAATGTGCTTATTGAGTAAGAGGCCCTGTTTCCACCAGGTTTCACAATTGACAACCAGTTCAAGCATGCGTACTAACAACTAAATTCAAAGACTCATGGCCACCACCTGGGATACATACCCCTTCATTTACATGGGAACCATAGTCCTATGGCTCACCATTGTATGCTCAAGGAAGCACACACCATTTCTAACAAGCTGCCACGAATGGATAGAGGGAGATGAAAAAAAGACAACTTATGTCCAAACTACTAAAAGCTTGAGGGTGGTTCCTATTAACATTCAACATGGACCAAAGGTTTAGCAGAGGTTCAAAGTAGCCCACAAGCTCTTGGTCAAAGCTTTGATTAATTTTGAGAACATGGAGAACCATGGTGAATCAATTAAGCCAGTACTTCGTCCGTTAATCACCTGGACATCGCCTAAAAAGGGGATTACATTACTAGAGCTCTTTGGTGGTATTGGTATAGGTCTCGAAGCCCTATTACAATCAGGGATGGTGGTTCGAAGGTATTTCTGTGTAAACATTCATCCTATTACAAGGCAAGTGGTGGCATAAAAAATGATAGAGCTCACAACCAAATTTTTCCACAACAATTTGTAACCATTGCATGGAAGGCCAATTTCTTTTTTTGCCCTCTAACATACAACTAATTTAGAAAAAACATATGGAATTACTTGGCCCCATGGACCTAATCATTTTAGGTTGGGAATGTCAAGGATTTTCAGTAGTTAGATTTGGAGAAGGCTTGAGTGACACAAGATTTGGTCTCTTCACGGACATGGTACGATTCATCACCTAGGCTCAATCCATTTCTCCTACGCTTAGTTACATAATTGAGAACACCCCTTTTCCATTTGACTAGAAGGAGAAATTTCAAGAGCATTACACGTTGGTTAAGCATTACCTTGGAAAGCCACTCCTACTCGATGCAGCACAATGCGATTCCTATGAGCACCAATTGTGCAACTGGTGGACCAACCTTGCACCATTCTCAATTCTGTAGTTAGTTCTGAGATACCTCTTAGAAACCCTAACTTGTAGGTTTTTCACATATTGGATGATCAGAGCTCCTTCCAACCAATTACAAGGCAAGAGAAGCCTCCTTGGTTTCTTGCAAACACAATAGGAAAACCAAGAGGTGCTTGGCCCACCTTTGTCTCTTTCCCAGGAGCACACGCCTTTCAAGGAGATGGACCAAGCTTGTTGTATTGTCATGCTTTAGCCACTTGGGATGAACCAAGCCCGAAAGAAAAAGAAAGGGCTATGGGGTTCTAAACTGGCACTACTAGTCACACCAAGGTGACTAAATTGGAACGTAACGCTCTACTCGAGAGAAGCATGGACTTGAACTCCCTTACATGGTTATTAGTAACCTTTGTACTCTTTCAAATGTACACAACGCCAACATTGATTCAATCAACTTGTAGTTTTGGCAATGCGACTACATCGCACCGCGACCAAGTACACTTGCCTATCTTCAACACTCTACATTTCATTTTTAATGTTAGGGGGAAAAAATATCATGTAATTTGACTCAAGTTGTTTCTAATACACCTAGAGGTCCATCAGCTTTTAAAGAAACAATTACAACCTTTTACGAATATGCGTACTTCGATAGTGGAAAACCCAATGCACCAGGTTCTTCAAACACACTTTCCAACTCCATCCCATGTGTTTCAACTACCTTTTCGTTATGGGGAACAAGCTCACCAAGAAGGAAAAACTTGTTAATTAAGTATGAGAATGTGTTCACATTCTCAATGAAAGACTTAGGTAGGTGTAGGACCATGTAATTTTTTATTAGCCTTACAAATCAAACACCCATCTATCGGAGGAGTCGTAGGTTGAACAAGCATGAGTGAGAACTCGTAGATGAAAAGATGCAAAGAGCTCCATAAGGCTGGTCTCATTTAGTTCTGATTTTGCAGCCACTATAGTAATGCTAACAAAGAAGGATTCAGTTCGATTATGGATTGAGAAAAGGATGTGCGGGGATTATAGGCCTTTGAACCTGGTTACACCTCAAGATAGGTACCCCATGCCCATCCCTAAAGAATTGTTTGATAGCATTGGAGATTCAAACATCTTTGCAATTGAGGATCTGAAACAAGGTTTCAACGAGATTATGTTCGTTGTGAAGGATCGTTAAAAAATGACATTCCATGGAAACAACAAGTTGTGGGAATGGCTTGTGATGCCTTTTGGATTAAATAATGCACTTGTCTTCTTTCAACGAGTCATGGACCAGGTTCTCGAAGGGGTAGATTTCCTAAAGTGTTACATAGATGACGTCCTAATGCATAACAAGGGACTCTTGCAGCACTTGGCTCATCTTGAGGAGTTATTCAAGAGGCTCCATGAGGTTAATATGAAGATCCATCCTAAAAGGTGTGAGTTTATTATCACCTCAATAGTCTACCTTTGACACATAATTTTGCCAAATGGTATTATGGTTCATTGGGCCAAAGTAGTAGCCATTTTGGAGATGCCTAATCTTATTGATGTTCACACTTTGCGAAGTTTCATCAGACCATGTAATTACTACATGATTTATGTCCAAGACTTCAATACTATTGTTCATCCTCTTTATGCATTGTTAAAAAAGGATGTTGCTTGGATGTGGAATGAAGAGGCTCAAAAAGCTTTTGAAACACTCAGTGAAAAGCTTTTAGAGTTCCCCCCTTTGAAAAGACTTGATTTGAATAAGGTTTTCATTCTCTTTTGGTATTGGAGTTATTCTTGGCCAACTTGATGAAAAAGGCAAGGAATATGTTATCGCCTATGCATCCCGAAACAACAACAAGGCTAAGAGCAACTACATTTCATATGAGGGGGAATGTCTTGTTGTTATATAGGCCATCATACATTTCAGGCCCTATCTTTATGGCACCGAGTTCACTTTGTATATCGACCATTAACTTATCAAATGGTTGATGACCAACAACAAGCTTACTGATAAGTTAGCTCGTTGGGTGTTCATACTTCAAGAGTATGAGTTCAAGGTTATTCACTGATCTAGTATTACACATTAAAATGCGGATACCATGTCACGGAGACCCCTCACTACTTCTGAAGATTTTTTAGAAGCCAAGCAAGACTTCAATTAGATTTGAACATCACATGGTATCTTATGCATCTAGTTATCTTGCATTATTACAATGTAACTTGGTTGAACATCCCATTGTGGAAATATGGGAGGACTTAGACACTCTGAAGTTTTTCACCATGGGGAATACCCTCCCCAAATTACATTAAGTCATCGGGATCACATACAACAACGGTCCAAACACTATTCATGGAAGGACAATCACCTCGTTCGATGTTTACCACAAGGCGATAGAATGGTTCCTCCACCACATGAACGGCTTGGTTTTATTCAGAAAGTACACTCAGAACTTGGACACTTTAGAATTAAGTGTACTTATAACCTTCTTTCTCCTCATTACCATTGGAGAGTTATGTATTCTCAAGTTTGAGACATCATTGCTAGATGTGAAGATGTGATAGAGTGAAAACTTCCTTCTCCTCTTGATAACTCACTCTTTCCCCCCATTCCCTATTCAGGGCATGTTCTATCACTAGTCATGTGATTTAGCTGGAGAGTTACCACAAACCTCCAGGGGTAATGTCTACATCATGATTATGATTGAGCATTTTTCAAAGTGGGTCGAGCTTATTACATTACCGGACAAATCATCACATAACACCAACTAGGCTTTCTTACAACAAGTCCTAAATATGTTTGGGGTTTGTGTTAAATGCCTTACTCATGAAGGATCAAAATTCAGAGGAGAAGTCCAAGACTTACTTGATCATGCTCTCATTGACCATCACCGGATTTTAAGGGATCATCCCCAAGCTGATGACCTTGTGGAGAGGATGGTTCAAACATGTAAGAAAGGACTTCGGAAGATTCGGAGATTTTCATTAGGAACAAAGAGGATTGGGACCTAGCCTTACCTTACATCGCTAAAGGTTACAAGATGTCCAAGCATGCCTCTTTGTTTCATTTCATTTTTTACTTTTTACTTTTTGGGAAACATCCCATTCCACCCTCTTCCATTGCTACTCAAATGGACCAGGTTATGGATTTGTTCTCCCCAGCCACTTAGGCTAAGGTCATTGCAGAGAAAGTTACTCTATTCAAGAGGGTTGTGCCCATGGCCATGGAGAACTTGTCCATTATACAACATCGAACCACCTTACAGTATGCACATACACGAGGTGGTAGTTACAAACCTAAGGTGAGACAATTTGATGTTGGTGATTATGTGTATCTTCGACAGCAACCTAATGATACTCTAGGCACTCTTCCGGTCACACTATCTTGAAGATTAATGCGATCAAGCCTTCAGGTGTGTTAGAATTGTTAGGAGTTAACAAACGCACAATTTGGGATCATTTTACAAATTGTGCGCCCTACCACCTACCAAACTTGGATCCTACCATCATGACGTCGACTTGGATTCCTCCACGTGACTATCCATGGCAGGTATGTTAGAGGATAGACAATGTTGATCGTATGTTGTTTTGCGATAATTGTAATGGTGGATACCATCTATTTTGCTTCAAGTTAGAACTCACTGAAGTTCCCATCGGCATTTGATATTGTTCATCATGTTCTCCTACAACACTTTGATTTCTACTTAGACCATGCCACGTTTTTCCGGCTTAGGTTTGGGGGGGGATACATGAGAATTTCATCTCAACCTTCTTTTTTGCATTGTATATATATGTGTGCGTGCATATCTTTTCGGTTAATTAATTTCTATCTTTGACACATCACGATAGTTGTCATGCCCATATGCATGGCCTCATACATGACGGACGGTTACGGGCATGCCAATCATGCTTTTAGGGGTAATGTATGTTCTTAGGTTACTATAAACTATTAGGTGTTTTAGAATTATGGTTTGTTTAGGGTTTCAGCTTTGTTGACAACTATATAAAAGGCCAAGTTCTTCCTTTCTCTTGTTAGTTTTTCTAAAATTCCTTTGTTAGGGAGAGTTTCCTCCATAGTCAAATTGGATTTCTAGATGCTCACGGTGGCTATTGCATGGCTATTGTTACATACACTACATTTTCTTTCCTTCTTTTCAATTTAATATACATGAGAATTTCATCTTAGCCTCCTTTTGTGCATTGTATATATATGCGTGTGTGCATTTTTTTTTGGTCGATTAGTTTTTACCTTTGATTAGTTTTAGTCTTTTTGTTCAATAGAGTTTGCTATGGATTTACACCCTTACGACACTGAACATCACAACACTACACGTCACGACATAATGTAAGGTAGTTACATAAATAAGTTACATATGTTATGTAAGATAGGTTAGGTAACTTAAGTTATTACCTACATGCCTAACTATTTCGACTTACTTAAAATTATTAACTATCTACCTACCTATTAAAAAATATTCTTTAATAATAATCCATAAAAACAATTTTAATCTAGGTATGAATTCAAGTAATCGAGTGGTATAGTGTCTACCATTCAAATTTGATAAATATGTGGCATAAATCAAAATATGTAAATTAATGGAATGTCTAAAATTTTGGATTAAAAAATTGAAGTCAATAATGAAAGTAAGGAAACCAAATGTACCCAAATAATTATATGCATAATTTTTAACCTAAACAAAAAAAAAACCATTGCTTCAACTTTTTAAACAAATATTGAATTTTTTGTTCACATTTTGAAACGAAAGAAACCTAAAAATTCAATTTAATTGTGAAAGTAAATTTTCTATTTAAATAATTATATTTCAGACATTACATATGAATTTTTTAAATAAATATTTAAAACCATCTTAGTTTTTGTACATTTTGAAATGGAAAAAAATCACAAAATTTCATGAAAGTTAATAAATTTCATGTAATTAAATAATATTTGAATATATAATTCAATTCAAAGTTTCAAATGATGCATTAGATTTTGTTAACTAATGAGTGTTTAGAATAATTATAATTTACACATACTTTTGAATTAAAAAATTACAAAGTTCAATGTAATAATAAACCTACCAAATCAATTAAATCAAATAGCGAAATAAAAAATTTCACTTTTTTGTTCAAAATTTGTGTTTATATATTTTGCAATGTCATTTTTTGTTATCACATGAGGTGATAGCTTAATGGTTAAAAACTTGGAATGTGGTCGAGAAAGTTATAGGTTCAAACTTTATTTGGAACATCCATCAATAAAAAAAATCCCAAGTTTGGGGATTCAATGGCTTGTTCGACATCAGATAATGTAATTTGTTAATATTATTAACCTGAAAAAGGAAAAAAAAAAATTCTAACATGAAATCACAAATCAAAGGTGGTAGCATTTTGGATTCACCTATAATTCAAAAATATTAAAGTTCCATAATGTCATTATATATTCATATAAATAATATAATTTTTAATTTAAAGTCAAATTAATAATGCCATGTCAACTAATAGCCTTAGTCATTTTAGTTGTTTTGAGCAAGCATATTTGTCATGTTAATCATATAATTTTAGTCACATTTGTGTAAAAAATGATTAATCTATTACAACTACAACCAATTTTGTCCATTGTTTGATTTAACTAAAAATATGCCTAAACTCGGTAAAAAAAAACTAGCTTAAAAACACATATATGTAGTAGTGTCTAATCATTCATTATATGAAACTTTAGCATTATACATGGCTTGTCCTTTATGACTTGTCCTTAATTTTATAGAATAAAAAATGTCACGTCAAACATTTAATGACTACTTGTATTTTGCTACTTGTTTGGTACAACTAAAGGCCTTTAGTCATATAATGTTAGTATGACTACAAAATCAATCATATATGGAGTTATAAATTTAAGAATTTTTTCTAATGATATCAATGTATGAATTATAAATGAACAAATTTTACACACTTTTCATTACTAAGTCATGAGATGTTAAGTTTGTGATCTTATTCCATTTGCTTCATTGTTGATCTTATTAACATGATGGGTAGTTCAACTAGCTAATTAATCTGTTAAAACAAACTCAATCATATTGTTTAAAATTATTTTTACAATAACTTACAAAACTTATACAATGTCATATGCTTATTCAAATCCATATTACTTATAAATTGAATACATTGCATATATAACAACTATCAACAACAAAACATAAACACATTTAGAAGAATCACAATTCAACAAACAACCTTTCCTAAAAGTTTCAAAACCTTTAATTGCCTTTCTCAAAGGTGTTATGATCTTTTAAAACTCTAGATCCAATGCTCCAAATTCATGTAATTTCCACATCAATAAACAATTGAACAAAAAACTGAAAATTAAAAACGCAAAAAATTCTCATCATGGATGAACCAAAAACCTTTTTTTAAATCAATTCATAGTCATTAGAGAATCCATCTTAAATGGATGAAATAAAAATTTTAAATTTTAAAACTGATTTTACGTTGTTAAAATAAATAGATATGATTTAAATCATTAAAATTGTTGTTTAGAGATTTGTAAATGTGTTCAAGAAAATCATTTTTCAATCCATAAGGTGTAAGCTACTTTTAAGGTTTCAAAAACAAGTTTGACATGTTCACATTACAACCTTATATGGACATGTAACTTGATGGAATTAATAATGTAATTATTTTGTGCGTTAAAATATGTAATTTATTGGGTTAAGTAATAAGGTGTAATAAATTAATAATGTTCATTAGGTTTGTGTATGACTCATTAGTTTGTTGTATATTATTAAAACTTTCATTAAATAAATTTGAAGTTAAAAATTAAATGATTGGTGGAAAAACATTTCATCTTTTAGGTATGGTTTTGTGAATATATAGAAAATTTTATGACAAGAAAGATGACTATGACATATTAGACATGCATAAAAGATAGAAAATAAATATGTGAAAAAATGTTTATGAAACAAAGAACATAGATTCTCATATCTATGTAACAAAATTACATAGTTTTGATTCTTTTGACCTATTTCTTTTCCATAAATGTATCATAATCATGAAACATTATCTATTTATGTTCATAAGGGGCAAGTTATCTATAACTCAATAATGTATCATAAACCCAAGGGAATGCATAATCCTTGCCAAAAAGCATGGCCCTAAAATGATTTGGTAAAAATAACTCGATAGAATGTTGGTAATCAAAGTGTCAAAATTCTCTGAATTAGAAGATCAATAAATCATTTAAAACATATTTCAACGGTATATTGAATTCAAAACTAGTATGTAATGTTTGAAGACAACGTTTATTACTTTTCATCCTTTAGATGTGGTCCTTTATTTGCATAAATCTCATTTAAGTTAAAATGATCGATTGTTTACATGAATAACAACCGAACTTTTCAAATCAATCTCCCTTATACAACAAATGTTGTGCCAATTTTTTAGTTAATGAGCAAAATAACTTTTTCAAGCTTTAGTTCTATATGTGTGTGTGAACGTTTTTTTTCTTATCCATTCTTGTCAAAATCTTGAATTGAATTTTAAAGAGGTTAAATGTTTATGATTAGTTCCAAGCTAGAATGTTAAGACTAAGCCTTGGTCTTGATATTTACAATTTACTCAATAAACTTATATATAAACATAAATATAGATTTAGACAGAACCTGATATTTTAGTGTGTATTTGTTTCCTTAAGCACAAGCTGTTGTGCAGAATTAAATCATTAGGAAAAACAACTTTACAAATATTAACTACTTTGCTAATTGCAATTATTTTGTCACTTTTATATGTCTCCACATCACAATCTTGAATTACCAGAAGTCACCAGTTACCAGAAATGAAGTACTGAAGGGATTTTCATTTTTTCTGTAATCAATATCCTCAAGCTAATCACCAAACTTAATCTACCATTCATATCAGTCAGAGGTTCAAGAGCAGCAGCATAACTTTCTTGTCAATGATGAGAAGTCATGTAACCTTTTCCTCAATCAACAAAAAAATGCGTATCCAGCATCATGTCCAGATGATGCATGCACAGGAAAGAAAGGGTGAGAGGTTCTGCTTGGTGAATGCTCTCTCTGGATGGTAACTGCCTAGCCTTCAATCCTTTTGACATCAAATATTTAGTTGAGCAAAAAATACTGGGTGTGCCACAATAGAAAATCAGTCTAAATCAGGATATAATTCCCATCGGAGTTATATCTGTCTGTGAGTACAAATTCAGATAATTTAAGGACTATAATTGTTTTTTTAACAATGGAGAACGAACTACTTGGATTTAAGAATTATAGTTTACTTCATTCTTGGGGACACATTGATATATACTCTTCTTATTTCCTTATGGTGATTATTAGTTGACACAGTAATCTTTGTGTTTTGCAAAATTTATCTTTGGAAGGGCACAGGGCTAAATCATGTCTCATCTTTTAGAAGGACATCAAAACAATGATGGAAACTAAATGTAAAAAGAAGTTCAATGTTGACTTCTCCAAGAATACCTATTTGTGAAACAAGTCTATACATTCACACCACATTGAGTATTGTAATTCACTTCACGCACAAGATATTAAGTTCACTCCAAACCATAAAAGAGACACGTGGGAAACAGCCAGGAAAAAAAGTCAATTCTGCCGTGATGCAAAAAGCTTGCAAAATTTTGAGCATAAAAGACTCTTCAAGAGGGGTTGCACTCTTTGAGTATATTAGTTGTCAAAACAAACTCACACAACTACTTATTTCAGATTAACTTGGAAGACTTTTCACAAATAAGCCTGTGCTGGTCTGAAGAAGCCATGAGATTTCTTCTCTCGAAAGAAGCCATGAACATTCTTCACTCAAGAGAAGCCATGGTGTTTCTTTTCTCCCTCTGCATTTTGAGCACCCGCCTGATGGCCCTTGTTGTAATGCACATACCTGCAAGTATTCACCAAGCACAAATGTTTAACATTCAACTCCTTGTTGGAGGCAAGGATAATCAAAGGCATTAATACAGGCTTTCCTTCTGTATTTGACTGGAAAATCAAGCTGTTCATCAAATATGGACAGCTCTGCTCTTTATGGCAAGTTCATCAAACTAGCATCATTTAAGATATGAAACATTTCATGAAGTCCCAAAAAAAATTATGAACCTACCTGATGAGCATCTGGCAGTCTTGTGGGACCAAATGAAACTACATTGAATTGGTAGCCAACAAATACTATTGCAAAAGATTTCAGTAATTAGAAACTAAATCAAAGACAGTAACAACAGAAACTCTGAAGCAACAGCATGTAACAGAGTCCATAGGCCATACCCTTCATAGCCAGCAAAGCCCAAGATGCCTGCGCCAATAACACCCGCAGCTATTTCCCCCTCAAGCACACGGCGCCGTCTGGCTTTCTCCTCATCACTGATGTCAGTGCGGTGTTTCAAATTCTCAACCTATATGCAACACACCATCCACATATACCGGGTTACTTACATGGAGACTAATGTGACGGTGAAGTAAGAGTCTAGACCACATTTGCACACATTTTCTATTTCACACCATGTGTAAGATTCTCCACACTTCAATTCAATAATCATACCATACAAAATTTCTTTGATATTACTGGGAAAGATACGAGGTTTTTTTTCCTACAGGTTGCTCCAGGCGCACACTTCAACAAGTACTATGCTACATCACCTATCAACAATGTTCATACAAGTAGTCTGATTCGACAAGGCAGAGCTGCGAGTAAGCTCTTGTCAATACATGGAAAAAAACTCACATCTTCTTTCCTCAAGGCGCTTTTGCTGTAACCATGATGATCCTCATCACCGTAACCTTGGTTGTCATGAGAACGGCGACCTTCATTGATGTTGTGGCGTTGCTCTTCTTCTTCACGACGCTCCTCACGTTCGCTCTCGTGATGATGCTTGTGGTGGTGGTGTTCATGACCACCCTCGTGCTCTCCGTATCCAGACATGGCTACTTGAAATCCTGCAAAAAACCCGCCATTGCCATTGAGAACACAAGAGATGCAATACACAACACGAATCCTCAAGACAGAAAAATTTCTGTAGTAGAAAAAGCCAAAATGCTGGAAAACTTTTTCTCTCGTCGAACAAAAACAACATCTCTCAACATCAGAATTCGAACAAAAATCTCTTGTCTTTGCTCATCAAAACTGCCCATACATTCAAACAAGTCACGCTGCAAAATAAAATGATGCTCCAAAAATTTCTCCTACACAAAGAGAGAAAGGGGTTTGAAGGGCCACAAAGATTAAGGCATATACATGGAAACCACAAAATCAGAACAGAAAATCAAAACTGCCATTTGTTTTTCTCAAAGCTAAAAGCGAACCCAACCTGAAAACTCTTCTGCACTTCTCGCAAAACCACGAATTTGCAATCACGTCACAGGGATTGATCC
>Ga0116229_10001650_pt1 | contig 35276 bp, 30 predicted proteins | sample S1TSphgellanicum_3_FD_87313 | JGI IMG/M metagenome (GOLD analysis project Ga0116229, IMG submission 87313) | Host-associated microbial communities from peat moss isolated from Minnesota, USA - S1T2_Fc - Sphagnum magellanicum MG | ecosystem: Host-associated > Plants > Peat moss > Unclassified...
GGCTCGAACGCCAGCCCCTCTTGCATGGCCTCGACCTCATAGAGCCCGTAAGCAATCGCGCGATTGAAGCTGATCGCCCGGTTGGCCGGAATTGTCCAAGGCGTGGTGGTCCAAATAACGACCGAGGCGTCATTGGGCTCGAGGCGGAAGACGTTGTCGCCGCGCGGGTCGCTCGAGCGCCCGTTGTGCGCCTCGTCGTAAGGTTTCACCGGGAACTTGACCCAGATCGTCGGCGAGGTGTGGGGATGATATTCGACCTCAGCGTCGGCGAGGGCGGTGCGTTCCACCGGGCTCCACATCACAGGTTTGGAGCCGCGATAGAGCTGGTCGGACATCAAGAATTTGTGGAACTCCGAGACGATCTTGGCCTCGGTGTCGAACTCCATGGTGGCGTAGGGCGCCTCCCAGCGGCCAAGTACGCCTAGGCGTTTGAATTCCGCCTTCTGGGCCTCGATCCATCGGGCGGCGTAGGCGCGGCATTCCGCGCGAAACTCGGCGACCGGAACGTCATCCTTTCGCTGGCCTTTGGCGCGATACTGCTCCTCAATCTTCCATTCAATGGGCAAGCCGTGGCAGTCCCAGCCGGGCACATAGTCCACATCATAGCCCAGCAGGAAACGCGAGCGGACCACAAAGTCCTTCAAGGTCTTATTCAGCGCATGCCCGATATGGATCGCGCCATTGGCGTAGGGCGGACCGTCATGCAGCACGAACAAGGGGGCGCCGGCGTCCTGGCGGGCCTTACGGATGGTGTGATAAAGGTCCGCCGCCTCCCATTTCGCCAGGATCTCCGGCTCAAGCTTGGGCAGCCCCGCGCGCATCGGAAAGGTCGTCTCGGGGAGAAACACCGTTTCGCGATAGTCGCGGCGGGGGGCGGTCTCTGAGTCGGCTGGGGCGTGGTCGTCGGCCATGGAATTTTCCGCTGGGTTATATCACAGGAGCGCTGGACCGGCATGCACGGGGCTGGGGGCCCAGACGTGTCACACCGGACGAATAATTCGCGGAATCTGCAGGCCGACGCGCATGGGCCGCATGTAACATTGCCGCCGACGCCGCGAAACCCCTGCGGCCGCTTATGGCTTCGCATCGCAAACGGGAGTTGATGTCGAGATCCTGGAGGGCCTCGCGAGGCGCCCATGGCGATGGAGGCCCCCATTCTGGCGCGCGAACCAGGGCGGTGGTCCAAGAAAAAGGCCGCCGACGCGGACGTGCGCATAGCCCGGTCCGCATGACGGCGGCGTTGCTCCTCAGGCTCGCGGGGCCCCCAAGCCGCGGCGCTAGCTTTGCCCGATTGAACAAGGCTTTGCCATTGGGGCCAGTCGATTCTTCGTATGGGCCACCTGCAATATGCGCGACGCGGGCATGATCTATCCCTAAGACAGCGAAAACGGAGATTCGTGCTTATGGTGGACCTCGCCCGCTTACAGGGCTTTATCGACGGGTTGTGGGACGCGGCCGTGGTCCCGGCCCTCGTGGACTATATCCGCATTCCCAACAAGTCGCCGGCCTTCGACGCCGACTGGGCCAAGGCCGGACATATGGATGCGGCGGTGAGCCTGCTTGAGAGCTGGGCGCGTGAACGTCTAGCGAGTCTACCCGGCGCAACGCTCGAGGTGATCACCCTTCCGGGCCGCACGCCGGTGATCCTGATCGAGGCGCCGGGGGAGATCGACGACACGGTTCTGCTCTACGGCCACCTCGATAAGCAGCCTGAGATGACAGGATGGGCTGAAGGCCTTGGCCCATGGCAGCCGGTTATAAAGGGCGATAAACTGTTTGGACGCGGCGGCGCAGACGATGGCTACGCCATGTTCGGCGCTCTGGCCTCGCTGTTGGCGCTGCGCGAGCAAGGCATAGCCCATGCACGCTGCGTGATCCTCATCGAGGCCTGCGAGGAAAGCGGCAGCTATGACCTGCCGTTCTATGTCGATCACCTGGCCGGGCGGATCGGCGATCCGTCGCTGGTGGTATGCCTTGACAGCGGCTGCGGCAATTACGACCAGCTTTGGCTCACAACCTCCCTGCGCGGCGTGACCGCGGGGGTCCTGAGGGTAGACGTCCTCAGCGAGGGTGTGCACTCGGGCGACGCTTCGGGTGTCGTCGCGTCAAGCTTCCGCATCCTCCGCGACCTGCTCTCCAGGCTTGAGGATCCCAAGACCGGAGAGGTTCTGCTCGATGAGCTTTACGTCGACATTCCGGCCGAGCGCATCGCGCAAGCCGCGGTCGCTGCAGAGGCCCTAGGCGAAGAAATCTATTCCAAGTTCCCGTTTGTTGGGACGATGACGCCCGTCGCCGATGATCTTGTGGAGTTAATCCTGAACCGTACCTGGCGTCCGCAAGTGGCGGTCATTGGGGTCGAGGGGCTCCCGTCGCTGAAGGACGCCGGCAACGTCCTGCGACCGTATACGGCGCTGAAGCTTAGCCTTCGGCTGCCGCCGACGCTGAACGCCGAGACGGCAGGCGCGCGGGTCAAGGCTCTCCTGGAAAAGGATCCGCCCTATGGCGCCAAGGTGACGTTCACCTACGACAAGGCTGGCTCCGGTTGGCACGCGCCGCCCCTGAAGCCCTGGCTCGCCGACTCTCTTGAGCGCGCCTCGCAGACCTCCTTCGGACGGGGGGTCGCGATGATGGGGGAGGGCGGTTCGATCCCGTTCATGGGCATGCTCGGCGAGAAATTCCCGCGGGCTCAGTTCGTGATCACAGGCGTGCTTGGGCCGCATTCGAACGCGCATGGTCCGAACGAGTTTCTCCATATTCCAACCGGCAAGAAGGTCTCCGGGGTCATCGCTCAGGTTATTGCCGACCACGCTGTCCCGGCTTCTCTGGCCAAGGCGGCCTGAGCATAGGCCGGATCTGCGCCGGATCTGCGCCGGATCTGCGTAGGAACGCGCGAAACGGAGGCCACGATACGGGCCGGCGTGCTCGAGCGCCGGGTCGGTTGAGATCCGTGAGGCAAAGACCAGACGGCTGCAACCGTCCGGGGCGCCTCCAAACCCCACCCTCAGCCTGAGAGGAAGGGGCGCTGCGGCTCCCTTGACGACCCCGAAGTTTCAAGCGCCTCGCGGGTTTCAACGCGATCGGTGATCCAAGGCCGGCCAATATGGACCTAGCGGAAGGCTTGAGCCGACGGGCGATGTGGAGGATCGTCCAGCGTGCGCGTGCTCCGGGCCGACAAGGACAGATCCAGCCATGGACGAAACGATAGAGTCTTCATTCCGCCCGAACCTGTTTCAGGGTAAAACCGCCTTCATCTCCGGCGGTACGAGCGGCATTAATCTCGGCATCGCCAAGCGCTTCGCCGCCCTAGGGGCGAGCGTGGCTGTGCTCGGCCGCAATCCCGAAAAGGCCGCGGCCGCGGCGAGGGAGATCGAGGCTGAAGTCGTCGGGGCCCGCGCCCTTGCATTGACTGCCGACGTGCGCGACTACGCCGCTATTGAGACGGCGCTGGCGACGGCGGCCGGCGAATTGGGCAAGCTCGACATCCTGATCGCCGGGCAGGCGGGTAACTTCCCGGCTCTGGCCCTCGGCATGAGCGCCAACGCCTTTAAGGCGGTGATCGACATCGACTTGATCGGCTCGTTCAATCTTTTCCGCGCCGGACATCAACATCTCAATCTGCCCGGCGCCAGCCTGATCGCCCTCACTGCCGGCCAGGCGGTGCGGCCGATGGCCCTGCAGGCGCATGTGTGCGCCGCCAAAGCCGGGGTCAATATGCTGGTCAAGACCCTGGCGATCGAGTGGGGTCCGCTTGGGGTCCGGGTCAATGGGATTTCGCCCGGGCCCATTGAGGGCACCGAAGGCATGCGTCGCCTCGCGCCGACGCCGGAAAGCGAGGCGCGAGTCCGTGCCTCTGCGCCGCTGCAGCGCTTTGGCAGGGTCGAGGAGATCGGCGACGCTGCGGTCTACCTATGTTCGCCCGCCGGGGCATATGTTTCTGGAACCATCCTTGACGTCGACGGCGGCACCGGAGCTGGGAGCGCAGCGGGTAGGGTTGGCATGTAGGCCTAACCCCACACCGCCGAGGCGGTGGACAGGAAATTCCACGCGGCTCCGACCAGGGCCCCTGCGGCGCCGCTCGCCCACCAAGGAAGGCCCAATCGCCGCACCAGGGTCGCAGCGCCGACGTTGGCGGCGAGACCGAGACCGCACAGGGCGACGAACTTCACGTATCCGCCCAGCAATTGCCAGCCGCGCCGCGAGCGGCCGCGATAGGTGAGGGCGTTGTTTAAGAAGTAGTTGCTGGTCATTGCACTGGAGGCGCCCAGCAACTGGGCAAGGGCGAAGCCGAACCCTAAAGCGGCGCGCATCACCGCGAAATGCACGACGATCCCGCTGAGACCCACAAGGCCAAACATCACTGCCCGGGGCGAGAAAAGGTCGCGGCTGATTTTGGAGAGGGCCAGGGCGGTATAGTCGGCGACGACCCGTTGGTCGAACTTGCTCCGCCCGGTCGCTCTCGGCGAAAAAGCAAAGGGAAGCTCGAGCACGCGCAGCTCGCTTCGACTGGTCGCCAGGATGTCGAACAAGATCTTAAAGCCCCGCGGTGAAAGCCGCGGCGCCAAGCGGTCGAACTCTGACTGGCGCATCATGAAGAACCCGCTGAGGGGATCTGACAGCTCCCGTTTGGCCACCCATGCCGTGGTGCGATTCGCTAGGCGACTGAGGGCGCGGCGAAAGGGGCTAAGGCCGGGGGTTTCGGTTGCCTCGCTGAGCTGTCGGCTGGCCATCACAAGGTCGGCCTCGCCGCCCTTCAGGGCGGCGAGCATCGGCCCAAGCAGGCGTTCGTCGTGCTGAAGATCAGCGTCGATCACAGCCAGAAACTCAGCGGAATTGGAGAGGGCGCCCTCCATAACAGCCCCAGCAAGTCCCCTGCGACCGATGCGCCGGATGCAATGGACGCGCGGGTCCTGTGCGGCCAGGCGTCGGACCTCTTCCCAGGTCCGATCTGGAGAGTCGTCATCGACAAACACAGCCCGCCACTTCGTACCCTGCAGCGCCAACTCAAGGCGGTCCACGAGGGGTTTTATATTATGGCGTTCATTGAAGGTCGGGACCACTACGCACAGGTCGACGCCCGCGTTCGACCGGTCTGACGGCTCGGCGCTTGGGCGTTCCACGAGGGTGATCGATGCGGGCATGTTACGGCGGCCGGGTTTTTTGATGCATGCAACGAAACGGACGCCAGCTCAATCAAAGCCTGGCTTTGTACGCCAGGAGAAACCTCGTATGGCGTTGCGTGGGGCGAAAGTGCGAGAGATTGTCGAATGGCGCCGAAGACCGGGCCGGTTATCGCAGCAACGCCTCGGTCGACGAAGGCGTCGCGCCTTTGGGTGTTCGCAATTGCACGGGCGCCAGGTCTTCAGGCCACGGATATTGGGCGGCGCGGGGCATTGAAGCGCTCTGACATCGCGCCTGGCGCCGACGGCTCAAGGCCCGGCAAACCTGATAGAGCGCACACCCTCTACGGGCTCGGCGCGATGACCGCGCTCCTCTTGGGCGTGTCCTTGTCCCCAAACGCCCTTGCGGCCTCCACCATTGAACCGGGCTATTGGTCATACAAGGCCTCGACCCTCATCACCGGCGCCAAGAGCGGCGACCAATGCGTTCGTCCCGATAAGATCGACGAATTTCTGTCTGGCCCACATAACCGGCACTATCGCTGCACCTATCCGGTCCGGGAGGTCGGCGGCGGCGCAGCGACCTTTGTCGGGGAGTGCGTCAGTAAGGGCGGAAACCGGTATCGGATATCCCTGAGCGGCCACTATGAGCCGACGGCGTTCGAGCTCAGCGGTCATGTGGCCGGCTCCATCGTTGGTCTTCAGATTTCCTTGCCGGTCGAGATCAAGGCCCGCAGGGTTTCGGCCGAGTGTCCAGCAGGATCAAAATAGCGCCTCCATCCCGGCCCTAATCGGTGTGCTGGCGGCTTGGGCAGCCCGACTTTAGAATGTCGAGCTTGGGCGATCGGACACGATAAAGACTGTAGGTCGCCTGAGCCCCGCCCGCGACGCCCCGCTCGATCTGGCCGAGGGGCGTGACCTCGGAGAAACAGCGCAATAAAAGCGTGCGGTCGTATCTGCGGCTAAGGTCGACCATTAGCCCGGGGGCGTTCTGGTCGAAGCCGGCCGGCGCGGGCCAGGTCTGATATCGAATGCGCTGGTCGATCTGCACCACCGGACCCGGATAGCCCGTGAACTCCGTGAGCTTGGCGAGACCGCCATAGCTCACTGTGCCAACCCAGGCGGCGCCAGCCTGATGCTGGGCGGCTTCGAGACGACGAGAAAACGCGTTCCAGCCGCGGACCGGAAGGGCTGGATCGTGCTTCAGAGGCAGGGCAGGCAGGGCGAGATATGCGATCAGAACGACAGGCGCCGACAGTCCGATCAGGGGAAGCCGCCTCACCCAGGCTCGCGGCGGACGCGTTTGCGGCTGAAGGCTCGGCGCCGCCAGATAGGCCAGGACCAGTGTCGGCGCTGTTATGCCGAGGCGCGGCGGGGTGTTGGTCCAGGCCGATCTTGGCCTCACCTCCGAACCCAGGGCCGCCAGGATTGCGCCGCCGGCGAAGAGGGGAACCGGCCAGTGTTCTTCAACCTGACTGTGCAGGCTGTGCAACAGGAGATAGCCAAGGAAGGGGGCGCTTGTGGCGGCGATCAGGGCCGTCGCGGCGCGCGTCGCTGTGTGCCCCGACCCAAGCGCGCGCCAGACGAAGACCACGAGAACCGGCCCGAACAAAAGGCTCTGAAGGATCAGAAACTGCGGCAAGTGCTGGGGTGAGAACCCGGTTGGCGCCATCCGGCCGAACTGCTTTGCGACGGTCTCCCACTGATGCTGCGCGTTCCAGATAAGGTTCGGAAGGGCGATGAGACCGGCGAGGGCGCCGCCGAGCCAAAGCCAGGGCCGCATCAGAGCCGTGCGCCGGGCTGCATCGCTCAGCAGCCACAACAAGATCCCTGGCCCGAGAAAAAGGGCGGAGTATTTGGAGAGAATGCCAAGGCCCGCAGCGGCGCCGGCGGCCAGCCACCACCTTTGGTCAGCGCGCGCGCGCGCCAGGCACCAAAGGGTGAGGGCCCAAAACAAACTGGCAGGCGAGTCGGGCGCGGCCAGCATCGCCCCCAAGCCGACGGTCAAGGTCGCATTGTACCAGACGGCGCCGCGAAGAGCCGTTTTCCGGCAGCCCCCCAACTGCTGGACCAGGTCGAACACGAGCCAGCTGGTCATTAGGCTTGCGAGAACCGGAACAGCGCGGACGCCAAGAGGCGTATCCCCGGCGAAGGAACGCCCGAGGCGAATCCACCAGGCGATCATCGGTGGATGGTCGAAATAGCCGAAGGCGAGATGCTGAGACCAGAGCCGGTAATAGGCCTCGTCCTCCGTAAGCGGCGTCGTCGCCGCGGCGACGACCCGGATCAGAAAGATCAGCGCGAAGAGGATCGCTGCGACACCCGCCTCGGAGAGGACAAAGCGCCTAGGGTCCGCAAGGCGCGTGCGGGCGCCAGAAGGGTGTCCTGAGATGGAGACCACGAAAACCCTTCTCCGATACCTGTTTCTGAACACGCCGCTAGCGATCGAGCGCCGCAGGGCGACAATGGCGCTAGCGTACTGCATGTTAAACGACGAGAAACCGTGACTCATTCGCCTGGAGCGGTTCGGCGGCGCCTAAGGTTAAGCTTTGAGCAGGCCGTGACTTTTGCTGTCCACAGGTTCCGCCCTTGGGGGCGACCGGCGCGCTTTTGTTGATCGTTTGAGCGCCGCGTGCGCACTCGGGGTTTGGGCGGGACGATCCTCGGCTCAGAAGATCGGCGCTGATAGGTTGCGCCGGACGCTCCGCTTCCGGCCTATGAGGCCGCTTAAGCACGCGAAGCGGCGCCTTTGTTGCGACGCGACTGTTTCGGACAAGCCTTTGCTCATGCAGGGTCCTGAGCTTCAGGCTAGGCCGGCTCAGCGGGGCGTATGGCCCGGGACATGATGGCGAGGGGGCGGTCTTCGTTATCTTTAAAAAACGCCATCCACTCTTCACTCCCATCCTCATGGCGGTGAATCATATGGGGCGCGTTGATGAGTTCCACGCCGCGCTTCGCAAGGGCGGGCGCAGCTGAACGAACATCCTTTACGCTGAAGTAGATGATCGATGCTGAGGCTCCGCCATCGCCTTCCGACAAGAACAGCCTCACGCCGCCGCAGTCAAAGAAGGCGAGGCTCCCGAACGCGAATAGATGCTGAAGCCAAAGCACCTCGCGATACCAGTTGCGAGACGCTTCGATGTTTTTGACGGTGCGGGCGATCTGGCCGACCGCACCAAGCTTGACGTCCTCGTTCATGGCGAGCTCCTGGCTCAGCAGTGCGCTATCGCGCTTGACCCCGTCCCAGTGTCGCAGGTCGGCGCGGCTGGTGAAGCCAAGCTTTTGGAGGGCGTTTGCGACGTGATATTTGACCGCCTCTGCGCTGACGCCTTGCCGCTTAGCGATCTCGGGGTTGGTCATTCCGTGTCGTACGGCCTCAACGACCCGCCATTCCGCAGGCGTTAGAACGTCTCGGTAAGGGGGGCGACCGCGATGGCTTTGGCTTTGCATAAGCCACGCTACCCCGGTTTGGTCCGAATTTCCCTCCCCGAGCTAGGGCGTCTTAACCCCTATTCCGTTCCGGACCCCGTGATCCTCCCGCCTTGGGGACGTCACTCTCGGAGACATGTACGCCTCCAGCCGCGCCACCTGATCGGCAGTTGCCTTCAGGCCGAGCTTGGTGCGCCGCCACAGAACGTCCTCTGCGGTTCGGGCCCATTCCTGATCGACAAGATAGTCGACCTCCGTTTGTGTGAGATCGCCGCAGAAGATCTCGCCGAGGTCGGACAAGGTCCCAGCATCGCCGAGGACCACGCGGGCGCGCGAACCATAGGCCACCGCAAGTCGTCGGCGATGCTGGTCCGATAGCCAAGGATAGTCGGCGCTCAGGGAGGCCAGAAGGCCCTCAAACCCAGAGCCGTCTAGGTCGCCGCCCGGCAGGGGTCGGTTCGCTGTCCAGGCCGGTCCAAGGCCTGGAAAGTGGGGCAGAAGCTTATCCATCACCCCTTCTGCGAGGCGGCGGTAGGTGGTGATTTTGCCGCCATAGACGCTAACGAGGGGCGCCTGTTCCGGCTTGCCGTCAAGGGTGATCACATAGTCCCGGGTCGCAGACTGGGCCGCGCCGCCGCCCTCGTCAGCGAGGGCGCGGACGCCCGCGTAGGCCCAGACGACCTGGTCTGGGGTCACGGGCGTTTTGAAGTAATCGCTGACGGCGCGGCAGAGATAGTCGATCTCTTCAGGGCTCGCTTCGACGCGGCCCTCCGCGGTCTTCACCTCGACGTCGGTGGTTCCTATGAGGGTGAATTCGCCATCATAGGGAATGGCGAACTCCACCCGGCCGTCGCTGTTCTGAAAGATGTAGGCGGCGTCGTGATCGTAGAGTTTGCGCACCACGATATGGCTGCCCTTGACGAGACGGACGCCATGGGGCGCGTTGAGCCCGGTGAGGGCCAAGGCTGTGTTCACCCAGGGACCGGCGGCGTTCACCAGGGCCCGGGCCTGCAAGACTTGGCCGTCCCTGGTCTCGATCCGCCAAAGGCCGTCCTCGCGGCGGGCCGAGATCACCTCGGTCCGCGTGCGGATGTCGGCGCCGAGCTCACGCGCGCCGATAGCGTTGGTCGTTACAAGACGGGCGTCGTCGGTCCAGCAGTCAGAATAGGAAAAGCCCCGCGGGTAGTTTGGCTTTAGCGGCGCGCCCTCCGGCCCTCGGCGCAAGTCGAGGGACTTGGCTGAAGGCAGGCCGCCGCGGTCGCCGAGGTGATCATAAAGCAGGAGACCGAGCCGCAGCATCCAGCGCGGACGCAGGCCCTTGTGGTGCGGCAGGACGAACCTTAGGGGGTGCACAAGATGAGGCGCGATTCGGCGCAGGATCGCGCGCTCGTTCAGAGCCTCGCCAACCAGACGAAAGGCGTACTGCTCGAGATACCTCAACCCCCCATGGATAAGCTTGGTCGAGGCCGAGGAGGTCGCTCCGGCGAGGTCGCCCCGTTCGAGCAGAACGACCCTGAGGCCGCGTCCCGCCGCGTCGCGCGCAACGCCGCACCCATTTACGCCGCCGCCGATCACGGCGACATCGAACATCTCTAGATCGGCCATCCCAACTCCACTCGCGCCGGTCAATCCTGGAGCCTGGCGCCAAGGGCGCCCGGATCTCAGGCGGTCAGCATCGTCCCAAGGGTCGCCTCACGCCTAAGGGAAAAGCGCTAAAGACTTACTCCGCCGCGCTCTTTTGGGCATCAGGTATGAAGGGTTTGGGCGTCCTGTGGCTACCCTGGCGCTCAAACATCCAGCCTGGGTACTCCGGCGTCAGAGCTGAGACCTCGTCGAGCGTCTTCAATTGTTCCGCAGACAGCTTGAGCTCTGCGGCGGCGAGGTTGTCGATAAGCTGCTCCTCGGTCTTGGCGCCGATGATGATCGAGGTGGTGAACGGTTTGGCCAGAACATAAGCCAGAGCCACCTGGGCGACGGACACGCCGTGGGCGTCTCCTATCTCGCGCATAGCGTCGACGCAGGCCCAGGCCCGGTCGCGATTGACCGGGGGGAAGTCGAAAACCACACGCCGCGCGCCTTGCGGACCGTCAACGTCGCGGCCGAACTTGCCGGACAACAGCCCGCCGGCCAGCGGCGACCAGGCCATCAGGCCCATATTTTGATCCTCCATCATGGGTGCGAGCTCGCGCTCCAGATCGCGTCCGGCGATGGAGTAGTAAGCCTGAAGGGTGGCAAAACGCGTCCAGCCCTTTGCATCGGCGAGGGTGTTGGCCTTGGCGATCTTCCAGGCCGACCAGTTGGAGACGCCGATATAACGGACCAATCCCTCGCGCACGACATCGTCGAGGGCGCGGAGGGTTTCCTCGAGCGGGGTGACAGCGTCGTTGCCATGGATCTGGTAAAGGTCGATGTGGTCGAGACCGAGTCGGTCAAGGCTGGCCTTGACCCCATCCATGATGTGACCGCGCGATGCGCCGCGGTCGTTTGGACCCTTGCCCATGTCGCCATAGACCTTGGTGGCCACCACAATGTCGGAGCGTTTGACGCCAAGGCTCTTGAGCGCCTGACCGACCAGCTGCTCGGAACGCCCCTCCGAATAGACATCTGCGGTATCTATGAAATTCACACCGCCCCTGATCGCAGTTTCGATGAGCTTGGTGGTCTCATCGATCTGCAGAGCGCCGATCGCCTGCCACATGCCCTGGCCGCCGAAGGTCATGGCGCCGAGGCAGATCTCGGAAACATAGAGGCCGGTCCGGCCGAGCTGGTTATAGCGCATGACGACGCCTCCGGAGGTATTGGCCCTTTTCAGCTATGCCGGATGGGGGCGGCCGCAAGGGTCTTGCGAAAATTGATCGACGTCGCGCTGAGAACCGGCGGACGTGGCGAAGGGGCCGAGCGCGGGGAAGGGGCCGGATGTGGGGAAGAGGAGGGGCCGATCTGCGGCCGACCTAGCCATAGATGGCGGCTCGCCCGGCCCTGAGCCGGCAGGTTTGAGAAGACCGGATCTGCCCACAACTTCAGCCCAGCTCTGGGTCTCCAACGGCAGGCGACGGCCCTTCGCCGGATTAAACATCTTCACGGCGGTGTCGCTGCGGAACCGGAGCGCTTCGCCAGTTTATCCAAGAAGCGCAGAAGGGCGCGCTCGAATTGCGCACCGTCGCTCGTGGCGAAGCCCGCAGGGAGGGCCTCTTCGCAGAAGGCCCTGAGCACTTCGGGGTGGACATAGGCCTTGCGGCAGACGGCGGGCGTGTTGCCAAGCAGGCCCGCGGCGGCTTTGATGCAGAGGTTGACTGCGCGGCGCGCTTCAGCCTGGCTCGCCGGCCGCGGCTGCAAGGCCAGAGCCTTGGCGGCCGCCAAGGTGCCGGCCCAGGTTCGAAAGTCCTTGGCGGTGAAGCGCTGGCCGGTTGCGGCTTCGAGGTAGGCGTTTACGTCCGATGAGCCGACCGGATGGCGACGACCCTGCTCATCCACATACTGGAAGAGGCGCTGACCCGGCAGGTCCTGCACGGCTTTGACTGCCCGGGCGAGACGGCGATCTATGAGACCCGTGGCGTGTTTCACGCCGCTCTTTCCCTTGAATTCAAAACGGATCATCGAGCCTTTGACTGTGGCGTGGCGCGACAGCAGGGTGGTCATGCCGAAGTGCTTGTTGGTCCGGGCGTATTCGTCGTTCCCGACGCGGATCAGGGTGAGCTCAAGCAGCCTTACGACGAGCGCCGTCACCTTGTTGTGGGCGAGGCCAGGGCGGGCCAGGTCGGCGTCGACGGCCGCCCTGATTTTCGGCTGGGCCCGGCCAAACGCGGCCATGCGGCTGAATTTTCCCGCGTCGCGGCTCTCTCGCCAGCGGGGGTGATACCGGTATTGTTTTCGGCCGCGTCCGTCGCGCGCGGTGGCCTGGATGTGGCCGTCTGGATCGGGAGAGATCCAAACGTCGCAGTAGGCAGGCGGGATGGCGAGACGGCGGATACGCTCGAGCGTCGCCGGGTCGGTCACAGGCGCTTGATCTGGGCCGAGATAGCGCACGCCATCGCCAACCTTTACCCGCCTTATGCCAGGATCATCATCGTGGACGTAGACCAAGCCGACGCGGCCTGCGAAGATCTCGGGTTCTAGGCTTCCGTCCAGCGGCAAGGCGGCCTCCCTGGGTGCGGCGCTTTCATCCGGCCGACGGGAGGCCTAATCCATCGCGCCCCGGCCCGGTTCCACGGCGGCGATCGGATAAGACCTTGAACTACCGTCATCATTTCCACGCGGGAAACTTCGCCGATGTCATGAAGCATGCGGTGTTGTTGGCGCTAATCACGTCGGCGCGGCGACGAGGGCCTGTGCGGCTCGTGGAGACCCACGCGGGCGCGGGGCTCTATGACCTTAAGAGCGAGGACGCCCTTCGGTCAGGCGAAGCGCAAGGCGGCGTCAGTCGGCTCATGTCGGCGGGCGTCCTGCCGCACGCCCTTGACGCGCTTCGCCAGGCGGTGCGGCGCGAAAATCCAGAGGGAGGGCTGAGGTTTTATCCGGGATCGCCGCTTATCGCCCTTGGCGCCCTCGGCGTTGGCGATAGCTACAGGGGATGCGAACTTCGTCCTGACGACGCTGAAACGCTGAAGACCCTAGTAGAGGAGCGGGCTGGGGGCGTCGCGGTCCAGGCGCTCAAGGCTGACGGCTTTACCGTCCTCAGCAAACTCCTGACGGGGGGCGAGCTTGTGCTGATCGACCCGCCGTTTGAGCGGAGCGATGACTACGAGCGCGCAGCGGAGGCGGTCAGGCTCTGCCTCGCGCGGAGCGCTGGCGTTGCGGTCTGGGCGCCGATAAAGGACCTTGAGACCTTGGACGCGCTCAGCCGCCGGATCGAGGCGCTTGGGCCGGCCACGCTTCAAAGGGCGCAGGTGCGTCTTCGCCCGCTCACCAATCCTTTGATCCTGAACGGTTCAGCCCTGCTGCTCGTCGACGCCCCAGACGTGGCGGTCGACGCCGCGGACGTTTGCGACTGGGTCGCGGCGACCTGTGGCGAGGCTGAGGCGCATGGCGACCTAATCCGCACGATTGGTTGATCAAGATCCTGTGTTTGCAGGTGCGAACACCGTCAACTATGCTATGCTGCGCTGCAACATCGCGTCTTGAGCGCCGGCCCTGAGGAGTGCTTCATGCTGAATTCGGATCACCAACGCTCCGCAGTCCGGCTTGGCCTAGGGGTCGCCTCGCCCTTGTGGCCGGCGTTTGCCGTAGCCGCCAGCGCCGGCGCGGCCTACTGGTGGTTCAGCCGGTTCGCCTTCAGTTCATGGCGCCCGGAGCTGTTTAATCTGGAGGCGGCGTTCAAGGCTCCGGCCCTCGGGCCTTGGGGGACGCAGGCTATGGAGGCGAGCGTTTTGGCGATCACCGCCGCGCCCGCGGAAGCCGAAGCCGCCCTTGACGCGGTCGCCGACACGGCCATCTCCACAGTTGAGACGGTCATCGGAGCCGAGGCGGCGCAGATTGAAGCGCTAGGAGAGGCGGTCGGGGCTCAAGAGCCCGCGGCCACGGCGGAGGTCAAAGCCCTGACTGCGCCCAAGAAGCAAAAGCCCCGCGCGCTTCGCCCGGTGGGCGTTTCGTCGCCAGCCGAGCCGGACAAGACTTTAGCGGCGCTGGTTGAGCCTATGGTCGCTGCGCCGGCTTTGGTGGAGCCGCCGGCGTCCAAAACGCCCGAGGCGGTTCCCGCGGCGCCCGCCCTCGCCGAAGCCGAAGCGCCGTCGAAGCGAGTCCGGGCCAAGGCGTCGTCGTCAACACCGCCGACGGTTAACGCGGAGGTGTCTGAACCTTTGGATGCGATCGAGCCTCCTCCCGCGGCCAAGGTCAAAGCCAAGGGGGGCGCGGCGAAGGCGCGGCCCCTCGCACCGCGAAGCGCCCAACGGCGCCGCGCACGCCATCTGCGCCGGCCGGAGGCCTAGACCGCATCTTGACCCAAGATCCCTTTCGCTGACCTCAAGGGTGAAACCCTGCACCTGATCAGCCCGCTGCTCCGCCGATGCAGTTGGCCTTGGGCGGTCGAGTATCAGACCCCATGGGATTGCACCGGTTCTCAAAAGGCAGGGATTTTCCCGCATTGAACGCTGAAACCTCGACTGCCCGCATGCCGGCGCGGGGCTCGCGTCATCGTGGTCGATGCCGATCTTTTGGCCCGCGCCAAGCGTGTCGCCCTCAATTGGGAGAAAACGCGCGCCTGACCGGGCTTTTGGGCTGGCCTCCCCTACGCTGGTCCGATCGGCAGGCGTGAGCGAATGGACGCGCGGCGCCATGCGTTCGTAGCGGACTATTCGGCGAGCGCCGCCAAGTCCTTATCTCAGATAGCTCGCCTTTCCCTTTTGGGGTTATATCGCCATGTTTTTCGCCCGTTCGCACATAGAGCTTCACAATATTCGCCGGTCGGTCGAGCGCATCGGCACGGTCTCGGACAATGTGGTTCGACTGGGACCCATCAAGCTCGGTCTCGAGGCGGTTCTGGAGTTTGTCCCTTTCGTTGGCGAAGCCTATAGTTTGGTCGCTGGCGGCCTGCTGATCATCCAGGGCGCGCGCGCCCGTGTGCCGATTCCAACCCTGATCTTAATCACCCTGCTTATCGGGTTAAGGACCGTGATCGGCGCATCCAACCTCCTTGGCCCCTTGGGCGCGTTCGGAGAAATCCTGGCGGCGGCTTTTCGCGCCCACAAGATGTCCGCCGACATGATCGTCAAGGCCATCGACGATGCGCTCTATATCGAGGGCACGGCGCGAGATCCCGAAAACGCCGACGTGATGGCGCGCATCCACGCCGGCCAGGAACAGCGCCGGATCGTGCAGCTCGGAGGCTTCCTAAGCGCGCGCAAGCCGCGCTAGGCGGGCGTGCGTTGGGCATAGCCGAGCCGGATATTGAGTTTCTCGAGGAGCTCAATGGCGGCTTCAGCGATCACGGTGCCGGGCACGAAGATCGCTTCGACACCGGCGTCCAATAAGGCCTGATGGTCCTGGGGCGGGATGACGCCGCCGATGACCGTCATGATTTCGGCGTGGCCTGCGGCTCTCAGGGCGCTGATGAGCTCCGGCGCCAGCGTGAGGTGTCCTGCAGCAAGGGATGAAGCGCCCACTACGTGCACGTTTTTCGCGATCGCCTGGGCTGCAGCCTCCTCGGGCGTTTGAAACAGGGGTCCGATGTCGACGTCGAAGCCAAGATCTGCGAAGGCGCTTGATACGACCTTCTGTCCACGGTCGTGACCATCTTGGCCCATTTTAGCGACCAGGATCTTAGGCGCTCTGCCGTCGGCGTCTTTGAAGGCTTTCACCATGGCCTTGGCGCGCGCGACACTCGCATCGTTCTCCCCGGCTTCTTTGCCGTAAACGCCGTCGATCGCGCGGATCACCGCCTTGTGGCGGTTAAACACCCGTTCGAGCGCATAGGAAATTTCCCCCACGGTGGCCTTGGCCCGCCCCGCTTCAACCGCAAGCTCCAAAAGGTTGGCGCCGCCGGCTGCGCCGTTGCGGAGGGCCTCAAGCGCCGCCTCGACGGCTTTGGGGTTGCGCTCGGATTTCAGCCGCGCCAGCTTCTCGAGCTGCTGCTCGCGCACCGACGCGTTGTCGACCTTCAGCATTGGGATATCGTCGAGGGTGTCAGGGCGGAAGCGGTTCACGCCGACGACGACCTGGTGGCCGGTATCAATGCGGGCTTGGGTCTTCGCAGCCGCTTCCTCGATCCGAAGCTTTGGAAGCCCCTGTTCTATCGCCTTGGCCATGCCGCCAAGGCGCTCCACTTCGTCGATATGGACAAGCGCCTTTCGCGCCAGATCGTGAGTGAGGCGTTCAACGTAATAGCTGCCGCCCCAAGGGTCGATCGTTCGGGTCAGGCCACTCTCGGTCTGGAGGAAAAGCTGGGTATTGCGGGCGATCCTGGCGGAGAAGTCCGTCGGCAACGCCAGGGCCTCATCGAGGGCGTTCGTGTGGAGGCTCTGGGTCTGACCGCCGGCCGCCGCCATGGCCTCGACGCAGGTGCGGGAGAGGTTGTTGAACACGTCCTGCGCCGCCAGGCTCCAGCCGGAGGTCTGCGCGTGGGTGCGAAGAGAGAGGGAGCGCGGGTCCTTTGGATCGAACTCCCGTTTGATCAGGCGGGCCCAAAGCAGGCGCGCGGCGCGCATCTTGGCCACCTCCATGAAGTAGTTCATGCCGATGGCCCAGAAGAACGACAGGCGCGGCGCAAACTGATCGATGTCCATGCCGGCGGCGACGCCTGCGCGGGCGTATTCTACGCCGTCGGCGAGGGTATAGGCCATCTCAAGATCGGCCGTCGCTCCGGCTTCTTGCATGTGATAGCCCGAAATCGAGATCGAATTGAACCGCGGCATCGCCCTCGCGGTGTAGGCGAAGATGTCTGATATGATCCTCATCGAGGGCAGAGGCGGATAAATGTAGGTGTTGCGCACCATGAATTCTTTTAGAATATCGTTCTGGATCGTCCCTGAAAGCTTCGCCTGAGAAACGCCCTGCTCCTCGGCGGCGACGATGAACAGAGCCAGGATGGGCAGCACCGCTCCGTTCATGGTCATCGACACGCTCATGCGCTCGAGGGGGATGCCTGAAAACAAGGTCCGCATGTCGTAGATGGAGTCGATGGCCACACCGGCCATGCCCACATCGCCCTTCACGCGCGGATGGTCCGAATCGTAGCCTCGATGGGTGGCGAGGTCGAAGGCGACTGAGAGGCCCATCTGGCCCGCGGCGAGATTTCGACGGTAAAATGCGTTGGAATCTTCGGCCGTGGAAAACCCCGCATACTGGCGAATGGTCCAGGGATTGGTCACGTACATCGTCGGATAGGGACCCCGCACGAAGGGGGCCAGGCCCGGGTAGCCTTCGATGAAGTCCAGCCCCTCGCGGTCGGATCGTCCATAGGCGGGCTTGACCGCGATACCCTCAGGCGTCTCCCAGGCCTGTCCCGCCGCGGGCTCGGTCGGGGGGACGTCGTCAAAGGGCAGGTTGGCGAAGTCGGGCCAAGGCGCGCTCATTCGCCTTGTTCCTCATCGGCCGGAGCATCGTTCTGATCGGATGCATCGAACTCCGCCTCGATCAGCGCTAACCAGGTAGGATCCACGCCATCGACCTCCTCAACGTCCTCGCTGAACGCGATCGCCGTTTTGCCCGAGGCAAGGACCAGGCCCAGAACCTCCAGTCGATCGCCGCCTTCGGTTTCGTGCGCTTCGGCCTGCACGACGACGGCGGCGAACTCCTCGTCCTCGTCGAACCATATGACGGGCTGAGGCAGCATCCAGTCCATGGGGCGGCCGTTCAGAGTTTCGGACAAGGCAAAGATTGCAGTCCCGGCGTTCACATCATGCGGGGTGGCGCAGCCGCCTGACCAGATGCTCAGGGTCTCCCAGGTTTGTTGGGTAAAGCCCGTGAATGGCATCAGGCTTGCGCCCCGAGCGCCGCGGCCAAATCCAAGGCGCGGCTGAGGAGGGTCGGCGCATCGACGCCCGCGTAAATAAAGCCGTGCACACCCGCCGCCTCGAGCTTTGTCTGCAATTCGCCTGGACGCCCGGCGAGATAGATATGGCGCGCCCCCGCGGCCTTCAGCGCCTGAGCGGCGGCCTCGGCCTCATCGGCATAACGCGCGTCAGAGGAGCAGATGACGGCGATCGGGAAATTCTCCGGCTGAAACTCTGTTGCGTCGGCAACGTCGACGGCGATCCCGCCGGCGGCGAATAGGTTGCGCGCAAATCCGACCCGGGCGGCGTAGTCGGCCGGAGCGCCCAGCGTCGCCAGGAACACCCGGGGCCTTGGCTGCATCGCTGCGGCCTGGCGGCGCAGGCGCTCGAACGGGGCGGCGGCGCGCCAGGCCGAGAGCGGCCTACAGTGGCTGTCGGGTCCTGGGAGCGCCGGCGGCGCTGGCTTGGCGAAGGGGCTGGCGTCTGCAAGGTCGAGATCAACCCCGGCCTCGGCGAGGTCAGGATACTCGGAGACGCCAATCAGGCCCGCCTTGCGGCTGGCGAGGTCGCTCGTGCGCGCCTTGCATGTCTCGGCGACCGCCTCAGCGAGGAGGCCGTTCTCCAGCGCCGCCGCCGCGCCGCCGGCGGCCTCGATGTTCTGCATGAAGGCCCAGCCGGCCAAAGCAAGCTCGCGGCTCAGGGTTTCAATATACCAGGAGCCGGAGCCAGGGTCTAAGACCCGCCCGAGATGGCTTTCTTCCATCAGCACGAGCTGGGTGTTGCGCGCCTGTCGGCGGGCGAACTGCGTCGGCCTGCCGAGGGGTTGGGTGAAGGCGTCGAGCACGATGCAGTCCGCCCCGCCCGTCGCCGCGCCGAACGCCGCGGAGGTGAGGCGCAGGAGGTTTACCCAGGGATCGAGCGCTGCGAGCATGCGGCGCGAGGAGCGCGCCTCGATCGTCGCTGGCAGAGGTGTTCCAGTGGCTGCGCCCGTGATCCGCGACCAAAGGGCCCGCGCCGCTCGGAGCTTGGCCAAGGTGAGGAAATAGTCGCCGTCGGCGGCGAGCCCGAACGCGATGGCGCCGAACGCCTTGGCGGGCGTCGCTCCCGCCTCGATCATGGCTCGCGCGTAGGCGAGGGCGCTGGCGGCCGCAAAACCGAGTTCTGCCGCTTCCCCCCCGCCCGCCTCATGAACCACCTGACCGGAGGCGAGGAATAAAGACGTGGCCACCTCGCGTTTAGCGAGGCTGGCGGCAAGCTCGATCTGCGTCGTGATCCCGCCGAGGGCCACGCCGCTCGCCGCGAAGTTTGAGAGAGGATCAATGTGGAGGGCCAGCTTGGGGCGAAGGGTGCGCGCCTCGCCTAGGTCCAGGAGCCATTGGCCGACCGTCAGGCTGTGCGGTCCCGCCTCAAGCGCAACGGGGGCAAGATCCATGAAGACGCCGTGCAGCACCGTCTCGAGGTCCTCGGCCGATCCGACCGCCACGCCGGTCGCCCCCGAGGGGTCGACCGAGACCAGAAGCGAACTCGCGCCGCCTTCGAGCTCTTCGAGCGCTGCGAGGTTTGCGGCGGCCGGGTCTGGGTGCAGCACCCTTGCGCGGATGTCCCAGCGGCCATCCGCGCGCGGGGCGGGCGCCGCCCCGCCGAGCGGCCGCGCCCCATTTGCGCTCGTATAGAGCGGTTCAATTCTCAAGCCGTCATAGGTGCGAGCGACCAGTCGCTTATCGAAAGCCTGCCCGCCCAGGGTCTTCTCCACCAACGCCATCCATGCGGCCGGGTCGCCGGCCGGGAAATCGTCTGCCAGCAGGATGGCGCCGTCGTGCAAGCTTCAACCCCTCAATGAATGCGGCGGAGAAACGCCCTTCACGCCCGCGACGTCAACCCGCTAACCAAAGCCCTTGCGCGGTTTTGGCTTGCTCGAGGGCTCCGAGACCTTAAACCTAGACCTGTCAGACCCGCGCCTGCGCGCCTCTCGGAGATCCCATCGTGGCCCTGCCTCCTGTCCTGCGTGACCGCTTGCGCCTGCCTGTGATCGGTTCGCCGCTCTTCATCATTTCCGGGCCGGACCTCGTCATCGCCCAATGCAAGGCGGGGATCGTCGGCTCGTTTCCCTCGCTGAACGCGCGGCCGATCTCCCAGCTCGATGAATGGCTGGCGCGGATCACCGAGGAGCTCGCCGCTTGGGACCGCGACCATCCTGATCGTCCGTCTGCGCCCTACGCCGTCAATCAGATCGTTCACAAGACCAACAACCGTCTCGAGGAGGATTTGGAGCTCTGCGTGAAGTATAAGGCTCCGGTCGTGATTACCTCTCTGGGCGCGCGCAAGGACGTCAACGATGCGGTGCATAGCTATGGAGGCGTGGTCCTTCACGACGTGATCAGCAACGCCTTCGCGCACAAGGCGGTCGAGAAGGGGGCGGATGGTCTGATCACGGTCGCCGCGGGCGCCGGCGGTCATGCCGGCGGGCTTTCTCCATTTGCCTTGGTGCAGGAGGTGCGCCAATGGTTCGAGGGGCCCCTCGCCCTTTCGGGCGCGATCGCATCGGGGCGCGCCATCCTGGGCGCCCAGGCCATCGGCGCTGACCTCGCCTACATCGGCTCCGCGTTTATCGCGACCGCCGAGGCCAATGCGCCGGACGCCTACAAGACGATGATCATCGACAGCGCCGCTTCAGATATCGTCTACACCAACCTCTTCACCGGCGTGCATGGCAACTACCTCGCTCCGTCCATCGTCGCGGCTGGTCTTGACCCGGACAACCTTCCCGTCAGCGACCCCTCAGCGATGAACTTCGGCTCGAGCGGCAACCAGAAGGCTAAGGCCTGGCGCGATATCTGGGGCTGCGGCCAGGGTATCGGCGCTGTGAACGACCGCGAGCCAGCCGGCGCCTTCATCGCTCGGCTTGACCTTGAGTACCGTCAGGCCCAGGTGGAGCTCGCCGCAAAGGTGGCGCTTACGCCCGCCGAGCCCCCAGCCATGGCGGCTGAATAGCCGGCGCGCCCAGGCTATCTTTGACGGGCCTGTGGGTCGCTCGCCGAGTTCTCGATTGGCAACGGGGGCTCGTGCGTCTAACTCGCTCTTGAGCGTTCGCTGCCGAGGGGGCCGCTGCCCGATGTTTTCCAAGATCCTGATCGCCAACAGGGGCGAGATCGCCGTCCGGGTCATCAAGACCTGCCGCCGCATGGGGATCAAGACCGTGGTGGTTTACTCCGAGGCCGACGCCGACAGCCTGGCCGTGGAAATGGCCGATGAGACTGTGTTTATCGGTCCTCCCCCCGCCGCCCAGTCCTATCTGGTTCAGGACAAGATCATCGCGGCCTGTAAGGAGACCGGTGCGGAAGCTGTACATCCGGGCTTTGGCTTTCTGTCCGAAAACGCAAGCTTCGCTCAGCGCTGCGCTGATGAAGGCATCGTGTTCATCGGTCCTAATCCTGGTGCGATCAGCGCCATGGGCGACAAGATCCAATCCAAGAAATTCGCCGAACGCGCCGGCGTGTCCTGCGTGCCTGGCCATATCGGCGAAATTGACGACACAGCGCACGCGATCCGCATCTCCGAGGAGATCGGTTATCCAGTGATGATCAAGGCCTCCGCCGGCGGCGGCGGCAAGGGCATTCGGGTCGCTTACACCCAAAGGGACGTTGAGGACGGCTTTCCTGCAGTAAGAGCGGAGGCAAAGGCCTCCTTCGGCGACGACCGTATTTTCATTGAGAAGTTCATCACCTCGCCGCGCCATATCGAAATTCAGGTGCTGGGCGACAAGCACGGACATGTGATCCACCTGTTCGAACGCGAGTGTTCGATCCAGCGCCGAAATCAGAAGGTGATTGAAGAAGCGCCTTCCCCCCTGCTTGACCCAAAGACGCGTGAAGCCATGGGCGCCCAGGCCGTCGCCCTCGCCAAGGCGGTAAACTACGACAGCGCAGGCACGGTGGAGTTCGTCGCTGGCCAGGACAAAAGTTTCTACTTTCTGGAGATGAACACCCGGTTGCAGGTGGAGCATCCTGTGACCGAGCTGATCTCCGGCGTTGACCTTGTAGAGCAGATGCTGCGTTCGGCCGCCGGCGAGATCATGGCGTTCGGTCAGAAGGATCTCAAGATCAAGGGCTGGGCCATCGAAAGTCGGATCTATGCCGAGGATCCCTACCGCAAGTTCCTGCCCTCGATCGGTCGATTGGTCCGTTACGATCCGCCGACGCAGGGGGAGCATGGGGACGCGAGCCATGCCTATCTGGTGCGAAACGACTCCGGCGTGCGCGAGGGGGACGAGATCTCGATGTTCTATGACCCGATGATCGCCAAGCTCTGCACGTGGGGCAAGGATCGGATCGACGCGATCGACGGCATGGGACGTGCGCTCGAGGACTTTCACATCGAGGGTCTCGGGCAGAACATTCCCTTTCTCGCCGCCGTGATGGACCAGGAAAGGTTCCGCAGCGGCAAAATCTCCACAAGCTATATCGCCGACGAGTTTCCCGAAGGGTTCCAAGGCGCAGAACCGACGCCGTTCCAGAAGGATGTGATGACGGCCGCCGCCGCCCACATGCATGTCACCCTGGCGGCGCGCGCGCGCAAAGCCGGTAACGGGCTCTCTGGCCCCCTGACGCGGAAGGAATGGGTGGTCATGATCGGCGAGGAGCGCCGGGCGGTGACTCTGAACCCTTCGGCGGACGCGATGATTGTGGAGCTGCCCGACCCGGCCCGGCGCCTGACCCTTTCCGGGATTGCGTGGCGGCCAGGATCGCCGGTCTTCCGCGGTCGTCTTGACGGCAAGCCGTTCGCCATCGAGGCGCGGCCGGCCCCGGAAGGGTTTGTCATTCGCCACCGCGCGGCAAAACGCCGGGTGTTGGTGCTCACGCCCTTGTCAGCCGAACTGCACGAACGTCTGCCAAAACGTCCGCCCGCCGATACCTCCAAGATGATCGTCTCGCCCATGCCGGGGCTCGTGGTCTCTCTTGAGGTGACTGAGGGCCAGGAGGTTAAAGAGGGTGAAACCGTCGCCATCATCGAGGCGATGAAGATGCAGAACATTATCAAAGCGGAGCGCGACGGCGTGGTTAAGAGCATCGGCGCCAAAGCGGGCGACAGCGTCGCGGCCGACGAGGTTTTGGTGGAGTTCGCGTGAGCAAAGCCGCCACGCCGAGAGGCCGGCGTTCGCTTGCCGGCTCGCCGTTCGGCCACATCACCCGGACGCCCTCTTTCGAGGTCCGCCTCTTGCTGGGTCTTCTCCGAAGGGGATGGATGGCTTGGTCGGGGTTATTTAGGGCCCAAGGCGGCGCTAAGGCCGAGGTCTTGGTGAAAGGCCAAGGGGCGGGGCCGTATTGATGTCCTGGCCCCTGCGGTCGCGCGCCATCGTGCGCGCCGATGTTCCTTGCGCCAAAGGGTGCGTCGCGCCTTTGCCCTTTATCCCCTCTCGGGCCGTCGTTGTCGCGCGCCTGCTCGTCATAGCCTCTAGAGCGGCGCCCCCAGGTCGGTCCTGGCCCGTCAACCCGGTCCATGGCTGAGAGGACGGGATCCTTCGACCTGATCGAACTTTACGTCTCCGGCGTCGGCCGGATCGGGCGTCGGGTCTTCGTCCCCGCGCTCGCGCTGTTGATCTTGGTGTTTGAGCTCTACGCGCGCGCCGGGTCGCTGATCCACTGGGTAAGCGGATGGGCGGTTTATCCGGTGCTGGCCTGCGCTGCAGCCAGCATCCTCTCCAAACGCCTGCATGATCGTGGGCTTGCCGGCTGGTGGTCAGCGCTCCCGATCCTGGCCTACCCGTGGATCCGGCCCTGGCCTCAGGGGATTTTTGGAGGGATCTGCCTTGGGGTCGTGCTTTGGTTCGCCGTCGCCTTGACCCTCCTTCCCGGCCAGCCCGGCTTCAATCGGTTCGGGCCGAGGGGCTAGGTCCGGCCTTCGGCCGTGCGGAGGGGGGTCATAAGGGCGGCTCTGCATGGGTCATTGGGCCGAACACCTCGCAAAAGCCTTGGCGCAGCGCTTCATCGACATCGGCCATGGCGACGGGGCGGCCTAAGGCGACCAGGCTGGTGACGCCGTGCTCGGCGATCCCGCAGGGAACGATGCCGCTGAAATGGGAAAGATCCGGCTCGACGTTGAGGCTGACCCCGTGGAACGAAACCCACTTGCGGAGCCTCACGCCGATGGCGGCGATCTTCTCCTCGGTTACGGGTTGGCCGGGGGTTTTGCGGTCGACCCAAACGCCGATTCGTCCGGGCCGAACCTCTGCATCGAGATTGAATCGCTTAAGGGCTCTGATCAGCCAGTCTTCGAGGGCGGCGACGAAGGCGTGAACGTCACGCTGGCGGCGGGTGAGATCGAGCATCACATACGCCACCCTTTGGCCCGGGCCGTGGTAGGTGTATTTGCCGCCGCGACCGGCTGGGAAGACAGGAAACCGGTCCGGAGACAGGAGTTCCTCAACCTTGGCGGAGACGCCCGCGGTGTAGAGCGGCGGGTGCTCGAGAAGCCAGACCAGCTCTTCAGCATCTCCCGCAGCGATGGCGGCTGCGCGCGCCTCCATGGCGGCCAAAGCGCGCGGATAGGGGACTTGGCCGGGAGAGGTCGCCCAGCCGGCCGCTCGGCCGTCAATCCGGGCGAATCTCGGTTCAATATTTAACTTCGGAGCAAGCATCGCGGCTCCAATGTGGCCCTGGCGTCCAGCAAGGCAAGCTTGGGGACGCGAGCAAGGCGGTGGGCGTGGGTCAGGTCAATTCGGTAATGGTGGAGATCTCCGTCGTGCTCGGCCGAAGCACCCTGCCCATGCAGCAGCTTTTGCGAATGGGCCGCGGCGCGGTCATCCCCCTCGACGCCAATGAACATGAGCCGGTCTGGATCTTGGCCAACAACCATCCGGTCGCCCGTGGGGAGATTCAGATATCAGACGACAAGATCGCGATTTCGGTCATCGGACCTGCAGACGTTTACGACTTTATGGCCGGCGGATCCTGAGCGCCGACGCATCTGCACGAAGCCATCCGGATTTGAAATCTAATCCATGGATCATGCGCTGGGCCTTTTCAAACCTGACTAATTGCGGCTGATTAGATCGGCCTTGGACGCCTCTTGAGGTCGAGCAGCGGGTTTCTGAAATTGGTGCGAACGCCCGATGCGACCCCAAAGTCCATCAACTCATCTTTGACAGGATCATATGCGGGCCAGCCGCCCGGCGCGCACTTTTCTGGCCGATGGTTTTTGGCGAAGGAGACCCAGCAGGCGTGCATCACTTTGGTCAAGGCTCGGAAGTATCGCCTGTCGAGAGGCGTTGAGCCCTGAGGGGTTTGCCGGTTCCGAGTGCGGGTAACAGCCCCAAGCGAAAGCCGTGTGGACGACAAACCCCATGGGCGTCGATGAAGCAGGACGCCGCCAAGGGAACCCTTGGAACCCTAGCCCTTCAGGGCGCGAAGCCTGTCAGCCTTGGTTGTCACGCCGTCGCCGTTAGGCCCGTGTCCATGCACCTCTTGGCGCAATTTGCGCCCGTGGTCGCTGCGGGGCGCGGTTTTGTCCCGGGCTGGATCGGCGCCGGAGGTTTCCAGCCGAGGGGGCCGACCGGCGGCGCAGCGAACGGAATGTCGCACCAGACGGCGATCTTGCCCTCAAGCACGCCAACGACAGGCCCGCTGTCGCGGTTTATGGGCGCAGGCTCCACTAGAGCGGGCCCGGCCGTGAGCGCTAGGGTGAGAAGGCCGCCCCAGAGTATTTTGTCGGCATCCTGGTCCTGCCCCCCGATGCGAAGAGGCTATGGTTCAAATCAGGAGCGGTCCGGACGCCGGTCAGCGTCAAGCGGCTCACCTGGGCTCTTTCCAAAGGCTATGGCATTTGCTACCCCCGCGCCCTTCCCAAGCGAGCGGTCGTGGCGGAATTGGTAGACGCGCAGCGTTGAGGTCGCTGTGGGGCAACCCGTGGAAGTTCGAGTCTTCTCGACCGCACCAGGACCTATTTCGGGGGGCGTCCCAGGACGTCCCCCGAGGGTCCGGGAAAGCCCGCAATCCCGTCTGAAAACTGGGCGCATCGGCGTAGACACCGTCGCTTGCTTAGATGCCTAGCTTGTGACTCTGCCGATGGTGAGACGTGTGGGCGCCAAGACCGCGAAGCTTTTCACCACCGGACGCAGTCAGGCGGTTCGGCTGCCGCTCGAATTCCGCTTCAACGGACGCGAGGTCTTCATCCGGCGCGACCCGTCGACTGGCGATGTGATCCTGTCGGGCAATCCCTAGTCCTGGGAAGGCCTGTTGGCCCTGCATGGACAGGGCGGCGCACCGGACGACGTCATGAGGCGGCAGGATCGTGATCAGGAGCCGCAAGAGCGCGATCCCTCTGCGGATTGGTCCGCGTGAGCGGCTACCTGCTCGACACCTACATGGCCAGCCACATCATCAAGGGCGATCAGGCGGAAAGCCTCGATCGCCTCGTAGCGACGCCGATGAGCGAGATCGTCATCTCCGCCGTGACCGAGGCAGAGCTCCTCTTTGGCGTCGCCAGACGCGGCCACCCGTCGGCCTTGGCGCAGCAGGTTCAGGCGTTCCTCATCCGCGCCGAGGTGCTGGATTGAGATCGTCAGGCTGCTCAGGCCTATGGCGACCTAGGCCGACTGCGCGGGGCGCGGCGTCTCGCTGGCGCCGTTTGACATGGTGATCGCCGCCCAAGCATTCGCCGCCGGGCGCGTCCTCGTCACACGCGACACGGCGCTTACCCATGTGGGCGGCCGCCTGGGTCTCGACGATTGGTCGGTTTAAAGGCCGGTGTGCAGGGACATCGCCGCGCTCGGCTCCGAGGGCGCTTTAACCTGGGTGTCGGCCCAAGCGTTCAGTTGGACGTTTCCCAATCAGGCGGACCCGAGAGCGCGGGTTCGTCAGGCCAAAGCCGGTAACCGCAGAGACTTGATCGCCGGGCTCTCTCGCGAGGCCGGATCGGCCAGCTTCTTGCCACGGAGGCGCGGAACACCGTGTTCCGTGCCAAGTTGGGTCACATGAAGTTGCATCCGCGCGTCAGCAAGAGCGCTTTGGAGCTCGTAAAGCGGTTCGAAGGGCTTCGCCGCCGTGCTGCGCGTTTGCCTGACGGCGGCTGGACCCTTGGGTATGGTCACACCCTGACCGCCCGCGAGGGCGCAGAGGTGACGCCGGAAGAAGCCGAGCTTCTGCTTTATTATGACCTCTCGGAGGTCGCGACGCGGATTGACGCCTGGACCTTCACACCGCTCAATCAAAACCAGTTCGAGGCGCTGGTCGCCTTCGCCTTCAACATCGGCATTGAAAACTTCCGCCGCTCAACCGTGCTGAAGCGGATCAACGAGGGCCAGCACCTGCAGGCCGCTGCGGCGATGGAGCTGTGGCGCAAAACCGAAGTGGGCGGCGAGGCGGTCGTGGCCGACGCCCTGGTGCGCCGCCGCGCCGCCGAAAAGGCTCACTATCTGACGCCGCCCGAAGGGTTTCAGCCCTCGCCGAGCCAGGTGCTCCGCCCGACCTTCGACCATGCAGTGATCGAAGTCGCCGCTCATAGCCTGGCGGCGCATCGCGCCCAAGGCGCGGACGCCAGCTTAGAGCGCCCCGCCGAGCCCCGGCCGATCAAGGCCGCCGCGCCTGATCCCATCGTTCCGGCGCCGCACGAAGAGACGCCTTTGCCGAACACCGTTCCATTTGAGGACATCGCCGGTGCGGCGCCGATTGCAGCGGCCATGGCGACCCCGTTGCTGAGAGCGCCCGATCCTGTCTCTGATGGCCGACGGACGCAGGCCTCGGAGGCCGAGCCGGCGTCCGCTCTGGCGGCCTTCCCCTTGTTTGAGGCGCCGCATCGGTTTGCTCCCGCGGATGATGCCTTGCCGCCTGCGGCCAATGAACATCTTCCAGCCGTGTTTGAAGTGCCCGAAGCCTCCCAACATCCGGGTGATTTCAACGAGTTCGACCGCCCCCTGGCGGCGCCGCAACCGATCGCGCCTCAGTCGATCGTGCAACCGGGCCTGGCCTATGGCGATGAAGAGGCGAGGGCGGCGATAAAGGCGCCTCGCCCGTCGCGTTCCGCCTCAGCGCTGCAGGACCGCACTGTGCTGTTTTCAGCGATTGGTCTGCTTGGCGTATCTCTGTTCACCCTGGCTATCCTGACCATGCTCGTCGGCAAACCCACCCTCTGGCACCTCGTGATCGGGTCTCTCGGGGTCGTGTTGATCACACCCGCGGGGATCTTCTTTTTGATGCAGCGCATGGGCAAGACCCCGGATCGCCACGACTGAGGTCCGGGCCAGGGCGGGTGCGCGCGCCGTCTTTTGCCGCGCGGCCTGAGCCTGAACGCAAAGGGCCGCCGGGGAGACCCCGGCGGCCCTTCCATCGTCGTGGCCGTCGTCGACAGCCAGCGGACCTTCGGTCCACAATGACGGCTGCGCTTTTAGGCGCGACCCCCACTCATGGGACTCCAGGGCGCCTCTGCGACCACGGTTGGAGACAATGAGATCACAGGATCACCTCCTTTCAGCTGTTGAACAGGGAGGCGGAATGTAGGACGCGATTGCGCGTCGTGCAAAGCGCTCCTGCGCCACGCGCGCGAAGAATCTGCGCCAAAGCCTTGTTGGTGAGGAGAAATCGGGCATGGACGGCTGGATCGGCGCCGGAAGGGTGCGGGCGCGGGAGGACGGGCCAGCGTTGGAGATCGTTGTCGACGGCCTGACCACCCAAGCCAAATACTACAAGCCCCTGGTCTATGAATTCTTTCGCAAGGAGTGGCGCGGCGCGCGTCCGACCTGGGGAGACCACAGGGTGGAGATCCGCATGGAGTACACTGGCGACCCGCCCTGGCTCGACCTCGACAACCTGGCTAAGGCCATACTCGACAGCATCAAAGGGTACGCTTTCCACGACGATTCGCAGGTCCAGAGGCTCCTGGTCGAGCGATACCCGGGCGAGCGTGAGCGGATCACGGTCAGGGTGACTCGAGGCTAGCCCGGCGCTCATGCAGAGACATCAGCTGCGCCCCGTGCCGGTCTTGAACGGCGTAGGCATGCCGGTGGAGGTGGCCTTGGCCAGGAGCCGGCCCTGCGGATCATAAATTTCCCCCTCAAGGAAACAGATCTGTCGCCCCCACTTGGCGACGCGGCCAATCACCTTCAACGGACCGGGCATCGCCGGACGAAAGAAGCTGGTTTTCATCTCAAGGGTCGGAACGAAGGCGGTCATGCCCGAAGCGACCACCGCGGCGACTGACATGGTCTCATCCAACATGGCCATGACGAACCCGCCCTGGACCTGACCCGCAGGATTGCAGAATTCAGGGCGCCCTTCGCACACCACCTCGATTTCCTTGGCGGCCTGGTCGACCCGCACCACCCTAAAGCCGATCGTTTCAGTGGCGGGCGGGCGGCGCTTGGCGTTCTGGAACCGCGCAAGGAGCGCTTCATCAGTGACGGGCTCGGGGGAGGCTTCCAGCGTCCTGTCGCTCACCTATTTCTTCCGAAACTTGTCGAGGGAGACGATTTTGGGGCCGTCGTCGCTGGGCTCAGGCGGCTCCTCGGTTTCGACAACCGCAACCTTTGGCGTCCGGGCAGGCAAGGCCTGTACCTGGTCGGGCGGCTCCTCAATTGGTCCTGGCGGGAACTGCAGTCCAAAGCCCACTGACGGGTCCTGGAAGCGGGTGACGGCCGCGTAGGGCACGGACAGCTTTTTGGGCTGTCCGTCGAACTTCAACACCACCGAAAAAAAGGTCTCTCCAGGAGCCAGGTCCCAGAACTGGTGCTGCAGGACGATGGTCATCTCGTCGCGATAGCGGGCAGAAAGGTCGTTCGGGACCGAGACGCCAGGCGCGCGGGTCTGAAAGGTGATGTAAAGATGATGGTCGCCGGGAAGCCGCTCTGGCGAAGCGGCCTTCTTCAATGCCTGTTTGATGACACCGCGCAGGGCTTCCTGCGCCATGTGCTCGTAGTGCATCAGGTCCTTGGTCTCGGACATACGCTCTCCACGGTCCCCGTTCCCCTACCATGAGCGAGGAGCGGCGTCGGTCGCAAGGGAGTGTGTGCGGAATTCTAGGGTTTGGGGCCAAGCCTTCAGGCCCTAAGACCGACGAATGGAGGGATTCTGTTGCCAGGCTCCCTCCGGGCCCCGCCTAGCGCTGCTAAGACGCTAGGACTTTAAGGTCGAGTTCACTCGGACCGCATTACGCGGCCAGGGCGTACTCTTGAGCGAAGTTATCGTTCGCAGTTAGAAAATGAGCCGATCGCGGAGGCTCATACCGAGAGAAAGCTAACCCCTTTAGACGTCTGTCGATGCTGATCGGCCCCAAGCAAATTCGGCGATAACCCGAATGAGGTTTGGTGGAGCCGCCGGGAATCGCACCCGGGTCCAGTCCGCTTATTATGAGCGCGTTTATCTCCATAGTCCGGCGCAAACCGGACCTTGTTAACATAGGCGCTTCGGGGCGAAGAGGAAAGACGCTGCAAGCCGGGCGCATCCTGTTGCGCCACGGCATGGTTCCGCCGCGGCATGGTTGCCTTCGTCGATGGCCTTCGCCATACCGTGGTTTCCAACAAAGACTGACGATCCGGGAGACCAGGGATGATCGGCGTAATTGCGATCTTAAAGATCAAGGACGGCGAAACCGAAGCCTTCGAAAAAGGCTTTAACGCCATGGCCGCACAGGTGCGCGCCAACGAGCCTGGCAATGTCGCCTACCTCCTGACCAAGAGCCGGACGGAGCCCAACACCTATAAGGTGCTTGAGATCTATAAGGACCAGGCGGCGCTCGACGCGCACCGTGAATATGAGCATTTTAAAGCGGGCGGAAAGATTTTCGGTTCGACCCTGGCGGGCCGGCCGGAGGTCGAGCTGCTGGACGGAGTGATCTGACCATGGATCTGAAGTTCGCGCCTGAGGACGAGGCCTTCCGCGAGGAGGTGCGCGCGTGGATCGAGGCCCATTACGACGACGACCTGCGCGAGGCGATGGCGCAGACCAAGAACGGATACCTCGATAAGGCGCGCACGACGCGCTGGCAGAAGGCGCTGGCGTCGAAGGGCTGGCTCGCGGTCGATTGGCCCGAAGCCTACGGCGGCCCGGGGTTCACCGCCACCCAGCGTTACATCTGGGGCATGGAGATGGCTATCGCCGGCGTGCCGCCCACGGTTCCGTTCGGCGTGCGTATGTGTGCGCCGGTGATCATGGCCTTCGGCAGCGAGGAGCAAAAGGCGGAGCACCTTCCGCCCATGCGCAGCTTTGATCGCTGGTGGTGCCAAGGCTACTCTGAGCCAGGCTCAGGCTCAGACCTTGCAGCCCTGCAGATGCGCGCCGACCGCGACGGCGACCACTATATCCTCAATGGCTCGAAAATCTGGACCACCCTGGCCCAACATGCCGACTGGATCTTCTGCCTGGTTCGCACCAGTCAGGAAGAAAAGCGCCAGAACGGAATTTCCTTCGTCCTGGTGGATATGAAGTCGCCGGGCGTAGAGGTTCGCGCCCTGCCCACCTTGGATGGGCCGTTGCCAGGGCTTCAGGAAATCAACCAGGTCTTCTTTGATAACGTGCGCGTGCCTGTGAAGAACCGGATTGGTGAAGAAGGAAAGGGCTGGACCTACGCCAAATACCTGCTCGAGTTCGAGCGCGGCAACGCCTACGCGCCTGGCCTCAACGCCCAGCTCAAGAAGGTCAAGAAGATCGCGGCCCAGGAGCTGTCCGACGATGGTGTCCGGATGATCGAGGATCCAGAGTTCCGCAAGAAACTGGCTGAAATGCAGATCCGCATCGACGCCCTCAACGCTACCGAGCTCAGGGCCTTCTCCGGTCGGGAATCAGGCGCAGCTATGGGCGCGATATCCTCCATGCTGAAGTGTCAGGGCTCTGAGGCCCAGCAGGCCATCACTGAGCTGGCGCTGGAAGCGGTCGGCATCCACGCCCCGCCCTATATCGCCGATCCCGAGGCTGAGCTCAGCTCCAACACCCCAAAGCCCGGACCGGACTACGCCTGGCCCGTCGCGGGCTCCTATTTTAGTTATCGCAAGACCTCGATCTACGCGGGGTCCAATGAGATTCAGCACAACATCATGGCAAAGGCGATCCTGGGGCTTTAACCCGCGTCCGGACGATCGCTAAGTCCGCTCCCACGCGATGCTGGCCCCGATGATCCTGGCGGACGGATCTCGCGATTGCCCTCAGCGGCAGGCGGCGGCGCTGCGGGGGACAGAGGCGCGCCGAGGGCTCGGACCCAAGGATCGATCGACGTAGGCGAAAACGGGGCGCGCAAAGGCCTGCTCCGCCGCCAGCGGATCGATTCGCCGGTCTCTCGCCGGATATGGTTCGCCTTCTGACGATCTGAAACTGAAGCCCTCCCGGCGCGCGGGCGCTTGCGATTTTTGCCGACCAGAAACAGGGCGGAAGCGGTTTTTGGGGCCACACCCGCGCTCAATAAATACCCTTCATGAACAGGACGCGCCCGATTTCGCTGAAAATTCACACCGCCCTCTGGATAGCTCTGGTATCTGCCGGCGCGGGGGCTTTGCGGCCGATGACGACGGACCTTGGGGGGACGCCGCCGTAGTCCGCGACGCAACGCGCGTAAACCAAATTAAAAAGAGGGGACCAATACATGCGCAGACGTGGACTTTTCGACACCGTGTGTCTCGGGGCGATCTCCCTGGGCGCGGCGGGCGCGCTTGGTGCGACCGCAGCTCAGGCGCAGTCCAATCAACCAACGCCGCCTCAGTCGGTCGTCACAGTGGTGGCCAAGCCGATCACCACTGCGCCCGAGACACCGCCGCTGACCACCCAGTACTCAGAAAGCACCATCACCAGCGACACGGTTCAAAACCTCTCGGTGCAGGAAAGCCTGCAGACCATGCTGTCTCAGCAGCCTTCTATCTACAGCTATCAGAACGGTCCCAACGGGGTCGGCGCCAACATTTTCTTCCGCGCTTTCAACTCGGGTCAGTTCGCGGAAACCTTCGACGGCATCACCATCAACGATCTTTTCAACGGCGGTGTGACCGGCCAGGCCTCGACGTTCAACAGCGTATTGTTCATCCCGGCGAACGTGGACAGCGTGGTCCTGAACCGCGGAATCAACAACCCGGCCATCAATTCCTATAATTCGTTGGGCGGCACGGTGAATTTCCTGCCCAAGCGGCCGACGGACACCTTCGGCGGAACCTTCGGCGGCAGCTATGGAAGTTTTGATTCCTACAGCGTGCAGGGCGCGCTTAACACCGGCGAGATCTATGGCCTGAAATCGCTCCTGCAGCTCGACTATCGGGGCAGCGACGGCTGGCAACCCAACACTGCGGACACCAACGCCAACGTCTATTATTCGGGGGCTTACACCCTGCCCAATGGCAATCAGCTGAGCCTGGTTGCGGTGCTCGATCGAAACGTCGGCCATGAGCCTTTCGACATGCCCGTGCCGCTGCTTCAGCAAAACGGCGGGTTCTACCAGTACCCTCTGGGCGAGGCCAACGAGACGGCCAAGGACACCCAGACCATGGTGATCCTTGGCTATAAGGCGGCCCTGGCGCCGAATATCGTGTTCGAGAACAAGTTCTTCACGGGCACTCAGGACTTCCTGCGGACGTCCTACGCCAATCCCGCCGACTCCAACTCGCCCTACGAGCTGCCGAGCCAGGCGGAGACCTATGATTATTGGATCTATTATCCGGATGGACCAACCTACAATCCCAAGACTGTGTTCGGGTCAAAAGCGACGGGGAACGCCTACCACTTCTACGGCTATTCGACGTTTGCGGTCGGAGACTCTCCGACCCTGACGGTCAATCTGCCGTTCAACACCATCATCGCAGGCGGCAACGTCACCTACGGAACCCTGAATTCAAGAGAATACTGGTATGGGTCTGAACCCGTGCCAAGGACCCTCGGCTATAACGACGCCTGGGACGAACACGACAATCGAACGTTTGCATCAGCCTATGTTCAGGACGACATTAAACTCTTCGCCAACAGCGTGACGATCACACCAGGCGTCAAATACGAATACGCCCATACCGAGGATACCGACGCGATCGGCTTCTTCTATCCCTATGGCGGGTCGGTCAGCGACGACGAAAGCTTTGTGGCGCCGACCATCGGCGTCAACTACAAGGCGAACGACAATCTGTCTTTCAATTTCGCCTTTGGTCAGAACGTCAAGTTCCCAGACATCTCGGCCTACTATGATGCGGTTCCTGGCACCACGAGCTCCACGCCTCTGACCCCGACGCCGGTCAAGATCAAGCCCGAACACGTCAATGACTATGAATTCGGCGCCCGTTACCAGGTCGGCGGTTTTTCCGCCGCGGTCGACGCTTACCGGGAAGACTTCACCAACGTCTTCATCGATGCGTTCAACCCCGGCACGTACGAGACCATCGTGACCAACGGCGGCAGCGCCCGCTATCAAGGGTTTGAGGTGCAGCTCGCGGACGATATCCACCTCGAGGATTGGGGCAATCTGCGTCTCTATCTGAACTACGCCTATAATCAGGCGTTTTTCACATCCTCCTTCTACGCTGACTCCCTCGGCAGCGGTCTCAGCGTCGCCGACCAGAAGGTCAACTCGGGCGAGGCCATGGCCGATGTTCCCGACAAGCTGATCACAGGCGGGCTGACCTGGGTCTACAAGGGCTTCCGCCTCGACGCCGAAGGTCGCTACATCGGGCGCCAGTACATCATCGATGACGACGATGGCGCTCCGAGCAATATCACTATCAAGAGCCATTTCATTATGGATCTTGGCGTGGCGAAGACCTTTGCGCTGGCAGGAACTGGGGTCCAGTGGGCCAAATCGGTTAAGTTCTCGATCAGGGTGAGCAACCTGTTCGACAAATACTATTATAACGAGGCCTACGTACAATCGAACACCCCTTACGCCGGGCCGACCGAGTTTGCGGCGCCGGGCGCGCCGCGGTCCGTGATCGGAAGGATCGAAGTGGCTTTCTGAGCCCGTCGCTGGACGCATTGCATCGCGATCGGCCCCGGAGCGCCTCCGCTCCGGGGCCTTTTGCGCGCCGGCTTTGTTCGGGCCGTCGGTTGATCGAGACCCCAGGTTCGACCAAGCTCGTGACTTGGGGTGAGCGCGTGCGAAGAGGAGGCCTTGGACGATGACGCCTAAGGAGCGCCCCTTTGGTCAAAGGGCCGCCGCATCGGCGCTCAACCTCCTGTTCGAGCGGGCGTACGCTCGCCATCGAGCTGGCGACCTTGCCGGCGCAGAATTGCTCTATCGGGAGGTCCTGGCGCACCAGCCTCAACATGCCGACAGTCTGCATCTTTTAGGGCTCGCCTACGCCCAGGCCGGCCGGCCTTCGGACGCTGTGGGCCCGATGGCTCAGGCGATCGCGCTCAGGCCA
>Ga0116229_10001658_pt1 | contig 35232 bp, 21 predicted proteins | sample S1TSphgellanicum_3_FD_87313 | JGI IMG/M metagenome (GOLD analysis project Ga0116229, IMG submission 87313) | Host-associated microbial communities from peat moss isolated from Minnesota, USA - S1T2_Fc - Sphagnum magellanicum MG | ecosystem: Host-associated > Plants > Peat moss > Unclassified...
AAAGTAACCAAAAATATTTGCCAACTACATGAGGCATGAATCTATTATTAACCTTGTTATATGCCCATGGGTATATTTAAGTAAAAACATTACTTGCCCAACATTGTTAATAAGCCTCCTTTCCCTTTTCTAATTGGGACTTTTGTGGGTTCTTTCTATATATATATATGAAATTAAATCAAGGTCCCTAAATTCAAAATTGACATTTCCTAAAATAAGCATTTAGAATGGGTGGTGCTACATGTAGATGTTATGAATGCATTCAATATAGTCTTTTGTGAAGTTATATTATAATAGCTCCATGCAATGAATAATTAGTTACTCCAACTCATCAATTTTGTGTACTCATTCTGGGCCAACTTGTAGCTCCTTTTTTTTCTTAATCATCACTCCTTTTTTAAAAAATTAATTGTAATTTATTCTTTTATTGATACATGTCATGACAATCTCTAAGTGGGCCTTTTTGTCTCCTTGTTCTTTTCCAAGCCTTACCTACCTTTAAAAACATTTCCCCCTCCTATTTGTAACCTTCCTGACCAATGACACCCACATTATTAGCCACACCTTTGTTGTTCTTCATGCCTTTGCTCATTTTGCTTCTCAATTGGGTTTGATGGGCTTATAGTCCAACCTTGCAAATGTGTGGTTTTGTCCCTTTCCAACTATTGTTTGGATTCTCCCTATCAATTGGTTTTTGCAACATTCAAATGGCATTAGGGTTTCAAATGTTCCATTTGGCTCCCCTTCCTTCATATCTTGTTTTTTTCAAGATGCTTTAAATAAGGATGTGTATCACATAGAAGCATTCCTAAGGTTAAAAGACATTGAAATGATTTTTAGGATTTTTTGTTAATGTTTTGCCTAAATTTTCCATCTTGTTTTCTTTGATTCCTCAATTCTTAAATTTTCAATACTAACCAACCCCCTTTGACTTGACCTTCATCTAGGTTTTCGGATTCAAGTTATTTAAAATGTCCAAAAGATCCCGTAGTTTCTTGGCAAACCACTTTTCCCATCTTTAAAAAGAGATAAGTCTCATTTTTGCCAATGTTATTTCCCAAGCAACCTAATTGGGAGTCGGGGGCTATAATAATTATTTCGAAATTCTTGTAAAATTCTTGCATATTTTTATTAAAATTTATAAAGGCCAACAATTTAAGTCCATTTCCATTTCAAGCCCACCTAAGGTTGGTGCATGACCTGTGTCTTCCAATAACACAAGCTTGCATCCCTTTTTTTGAACATTTTTTTAAAAATGGCATCTATTGGATTTGTTTTATCGAATAGCTCATGGCCTAGCCCATTGCCTTTATGGTTAACTTATAGACTTGATGGGGATACACTTTCTTAGATGTTCACATCGGGTAAACACATTGCAATTCATGATGCCATTCAAAATGTTTTTACTTTCATTGCTAAGATGATGGGTTTCATGTTTCACATGAACAAACACATGTCTTTTCATTTACCTTTGTCCTATCTTCACATTGACAAGTCAATATTGTGTTTGCCACAAATTTGGTTTGCACTTTGACTCATGTCATCATCATCAATCCTACTCAAACATATTTAATTTCATGAGTTGTCATTTCTTTGATAATATTTGCAACAATTGTGGCCTAGGCAAAGGAGAAGCTATATGATGTGTTTCTTCATATTGTTATAAAAATATTTGAGTGCTTACACTTGCAACCTAACAAGTTTTTTCACCAATGTGCTAACATGTTGTGATCAACCAAAAGCTTTAAACACTTGCCTCTATCAATCTTGCCCTCATTTGTGCAAGCAAAGGTGTTGAGTGTTGTACATCAAGTTCAATCTTGTGGGGAGTCATTGTTGCCAGGGACACCTCTTTAAGCTTGATGTTTTTTCAAATTTCTCGTCCACCTCCTTGTTTGATCTGCTTCACATGACGTGAGAAAGGTTTAAGACATAGGTTGTTCTTTTGCCCCCCTTGGCAAGTCCCCATTGCCCCCTTTTGTAACTCAGTTTATGCATTTACTTTTTTGGGTGTTGTCTCTTGGTTGGACGCTGACCCTCATCGTTCCTTCCTTCCCCTTCTTCAATGCTTGCATTTTCATTTATTAAGTTTGGCAGGGTTTCATCATCATGTAGAGGCCTCACTTGAGAAAGTGAAGGTACCAAAATGGGTACTGGTTCACCCAAAGAGATAGATACCTTCTTACTTACTTTGAGCATAATGCAAGTAAGCAGGTACTGGCTGCTGGAAACTGATCAGGAGCTGCTAAGGGAGCAATTGTTCAAGCCCTAAAGACCTCTTCGAGCACACAACATTTATTTGGTAACATCTCTACTTCGCCTGCTGCAACAGGTGCATAATAAAAGTATGTAGATCCACAGTGTTGGGAGAGGGCCAGCTCCACTTACAAGTTCGATAACTATTTCCTCCAGCTGATTCACTTGTTGGGGCTTTCCTTTTCCGAAACCTAAAGTGCATGTGCAACCCATGTTCAAAGCCATGTTCTAAAATCAAGCCATTTGATACAAACTTGGAGCTGACTTTCTCATCCAAAACAGATGGGTGTACTTGCAAAGTCTAAATCATATCAAACCACCCAAGGACTTGATGCTTTATCACTTTACAAAGTCATTGGCCTAGCTTGTAGGGATTGAAGAAGAACTACATATCTCTAGATAGAACATAGGTACCTTACCTACTATGTGGAGGGTTTCCTGAAGTGGAGGAAATTTATGTGGGCATTATTACCTGGACAACAACTTGCTAACATTTGTATCCAAACTCTCTATTATTTTAAAAACTTGGCAATGGCTGGGAGTTGAAAGGATTTGATTGGGGATAGGGTGGGGTCAGCCTCTTCAGAATAGATATCAGATGTTGTTTGTCTTGGTGATGGAGAGAGATTCAAAGTATATTATATTCATTTTAATTCAGCAGCCACCCAAAATGCACAACTTTCAATTTGCCTGAACAACTACAACAACAACTACTACTACTCAATTACAAGTCAAATAATCTTTCTGTGCCAGAGGAAATAAGATGCTTTCTGTGTGGGGAATAAGATACACCCATTTGGCAATGCAAAATGGGTGTAAGAAAGAGTATAGTAGAGGCTTTGAACCTCACTAGCTTTTGACTACCAGCAAAGATTTGGTGTAGGGTGTTTGGTCAAGATTTTAAGTGGGTTTGCTAAAGCCCCAAGCTGTGGCTATATACCTGAATAAGGGCTTGCAGAAGGCAAAGCCAATGTGGATCCAATTCTGGTAAAACCGCAACCAAGGGCTTTTACCCAGTGCTAAGCTCACCAGGCAGATTTTTATTTTGTATCACAACCAAAACAAAAAAAAACCAAACAAAATAGCGAAAAACATAATGCTACTAGGAGCATGCATTATTATTATGTGCAAGGTAAAGCCCAAGGTGAGCAGGCTTTACTGGAATGAAGGCAGTGAAAGGCAGAGCAAAGCGTGGGCCTGAATCTGATAAAGCCTGCCCTTGAGGGCTTTACACTGCATAAAAAGTGATCCATTTGGTCCTCAAAGGAAATTCTCTTGAAAAAGAATTCCCCCCTAAACCTTTTGTGTGTTTGAAGCTTCTATTGAACCACTAATCCTTCTCCCCCACTCAAAACATTGGACATGCTTCCGAGCTAGCAAAAAATGGCCCACCAACAACCCTATATCTTGAATTATATTTTGCTTCCTACCTCGAGCCACCATCACCGCCAAACCAATGATCTACTAAATAAAAAGCATTTTTTTTCTTGTTGAAAACTTGGAGCAAAATTGCAAATTCCAACATCAAAAAGTATCTTAAGGCAAAAGAACAATTATGGAAACTCAAATATTTCACCACGCAAAAATACACCTAATCTTCAAAAACTCCCTCTAAAAGAAAACCAAAATCCTTCAAGATATTATAACTCTATTATAACTAATCTCAAATTTCAACACAAGCCAAAATATAATCTTCAAAAAATCCTCATATAATAAAAATAGACCTATTATTTATTACGTTAGGGGCCAAAATCCCTTAAGCTACTATACTCTAAAATGAATCTAAACACAATATCCTTGCCTTGGTAGGCGAGGCCAATAAGATTGTGATATTTACAATGATACCTTGTTAGTTCTCATTAACTCCTCCAATTTCAACCTAATGTTAACATACACCACGGTAATGACCATGGTAAGCATTTGAGTGTGAACTAAGGAACCTAGGGGAGGCCAATACACATAGCAGTTTTTTCTGGGTTGTTGTCTGCCATGTGCCTTTTTATCTCTCATTGGAGGCAAGTTTTAAAATTCCTTAATGGAATGTAATGTGGGGACTTTGTAACTCCAAAGCATTGCAAGGTCTATGTTCCAAACTTCTAGGTATCTTAATCATCATAAACATGGATCTTTTAGATGAGAACACACTATTTTAAACACATTTTCACAAATAAATGATGAAATTTGTGCAATATAACAACACTCAAATGTCATCAAAACCAAAATCCATTTCCAAATTCCATGAAATGTTATTTACATTAATTTCATTTAGTTCTAAACACAATTGAACTTCATATTACTTCATTTGCATTAAGCAAGGTAATATTACAATGGAATATATCTTTGGAATAAGGTGAATATCAAATCATTTCCCTTCACTTACCTATTTCAAGAGCTTTTAGTCCAAAATATTTAGTGTTTTAAGCTAGTTGTAATCTAGTAGCTATTTGATATAGGTGTGATTAATTTTGTCCATAAGGTCCATGCTATTGCTAGCATCATAGTCCTTGTCTAAAGACATGGTCCAATAGAGCATCTAGTTGCTTAATAACATGTTATGAAATCAAATTCTTATTCTTCATCTTATGATGGATTTTAAATTGTTGAATTTGAGATAATATTGCATGACTTGCACAATGAAAATGATAAGGATAAAGGCTTGATTGTTTGGTTATTTGAGGGCATATTTCATTTTTTTACCTTTCTAAACCTAGTGTTGAATTTCTCAATTCCCAATTTTCAATTTGTATTTACAAAAAGTTTGGGTTGATATTTTGCTTTAATTTGGCATGCTGCAAAACAATTAGGTTAAAATTTTGATAAGAATTAATTATTTGGTGACACTTTATGAAAATATTCATGTGATGCGTTTAGATAGTCGTATTGGTGTTAAATTGCTCAAATTTTATCTTAATAAATGTAGGTATTAATGATATGCTTAACTTTGTTTCATTTTGGTGATTTTGTTTTATAGGTTTTTATTATGTTTGGTTTTTCTTTTTTCTTCTCAAATTAATTTCAATTTTCATAAATTTGATTTCAATGAAAATCATAAGATGAAACTAAGGAAAATGAACTAAGTTCAAGTAAGAGAAAATAAGATAAGCTAGTTAAATCAAAAGAAAAAAATGACAAATATATATATATATATATATATATAACAACAACAAAAGAGAAAAGTGACATGAAAAAGAAAGAAAGAACAAAATGAAATGAAGAAAAGAAAAAGAACAAAGCAAAACCAAGAAAAAAAAACAAACAAAATAAAGCAAAGGGAAGAAAGGTCACTATAAATGCAAATTAATGACATAACAAACTCTTCCATTTTGTTACATAAAATTTAAGCCCTAAACCCAAATTTTGTCTTTCAAATGGGAATTCAAATTTAAATTCAACCTAACCACATTCTTGAACTCATAATTCCCAAGGTTGATGCCACATTACTAATTTTTGCTCACATAAGTTCATTAAGGTAGCAAAAATTTTCAATCCCCTAGCCCCACCCTACCAATTAAATGGGTATAGAATCAAACAAATAACTTGTGGATCAAGGTTTGATCCTATTTTGAAAACCACTAGACATTGAGTTTGATTTCCATGCCTTGGAAATATGTCACAAGCTAAACAATTTTTATGGTAAGAACAATAAATTTGTTTGGTATTTTGGAGTACCAATTCATGGTGCTAGAAAGGGGAAAATAATTTTTCTTGGCCGCATAGATCATTGAGACTATTGTAAAAAATTTGTAAATTTAAACATATTTCAAAGCAATATCCAACAAAAGTTTTTAAATATTAAATTTGGAAATAAATTCATTGGATAAATGAAAATATGATCTGCAAGCGTGGTATTTTTATCAGCCTTTATGCATGTTCATATGTTTTGAGGTTATTTCAATTGCAACTAGTGTTGTGCAAATATAAATAAATGAACTCAATTTTGAATTGAATCATCATTTTTCCCTAATTGTTATGAGTTTTAGATTAGAATATTTTGCATGTATATCTATAGACCCAAACTAAACATTTTGCATTACATCTTCTAACTTATTTTTTTCCAATTTGGAATAGGTCTTTTTAAAAATAAAATTAAAGCATTGCTTGATTTATGAGAGGTATTATGTAATACAAGACAATATTTATGATAAGATACTAAGAAATTACTTTTGACTTTACAATCTAAGGAAATTTTGTATTGAAGTTGCGACAATGTTTTGAGAATTGCCAAGAATGTAGTATCAACCTCACTCTAAAAAAATCAATTCCAAAAAATGCATATTTTGATCTATTTAGGACTAGAATCTTGGATTTTGTAATGTCCAAGGAGGACGAGCTACTAGACCTTTAAAAGATTGAAATAATCTTCAACATGCCAACTCTCCAAAGAACCCCAATGATATTAAGTTTTCAATGGGTTAACTCAATTTTACTAATGTTTTGTGAAAAGTTTTGCATTATTGTGGTTCCCATTACAAAGTTCATGCAAAAATTAAAACCAAATGTTAGTAGGAGGCTTAGAAGTTGATCAAGGAAAATTATGTGAAGGCCCTAATCCTCATTGTCCCCAATTGGGTATTGGAGTTCTACATACATATGAATGGTTCCAACTTTGCAATGATTGCAATGCCAACTCAAAACACTATCGGAAAATGATCAACTAATATCCTATGCATCATGATCAATTTATTAATCATAGCAATTTTAATTATAAAACTACCAAACATGACACATTAGCCATGATTTATGCATTGCATAAATTTTGGCATTGTACCTATTCGTTTATTTTGTGCATCACATGGCTTTGGTCTACCTAGTTAACAAAAAAAAAGAAAGCCAAGACTCTAATTACTACAACTTCATCCAAAGCAATATGCATGGTGTAAACACAATAATAGGAACCACATGTGCCAAGGTTGAAATCCTTTTCAAGAATTTTATTTGACACATGTGGTATTCATGTGTTGGTCTATTGTGCACTTTTCATAACCAATTTATAAATGTGTTAAATATAAATCTTTTAACTACATCTTAATCACACGTCATCTATATTATGTATCCAAGTTCTTTATCACATTTACAAAAAGAAGTTGTGAAAGAACATTTTCAAATTTCATGAATTTGAAAGCAAAAAACATTTTTGAACAAAATATCAACAATAATCATACATTTGCACATATAAAAATAATTTCACAAACTTCAAATTATTATTATTATTTAATTATTCACACAAAAACCCTTCTGATTTTCAAAAAGAATTGTGCACATTTGATAAGGAAAAAAACACATTTGAAGAAAATGAAATAACTTTATCTAAAACAATGTGTTGGTTACAAAAGGACTCTTAGATCAAAGTTTTAGCATTGAAACTTTGCAAGTAACAAAGTGTATTGCAAACACAAAGATTACAATCCAAATCATTTTTTTTTTGGGGTGGAATGTATAAAGGTACAATTTAAAAAAATGTTCACACATTTTTTGCCTCCCATTATTGTGATTATTGTGCTTTCACCTTAGGGATCAAAAGGCACATTCAATTTGCCCCCAATTTGATCTCCAATGAGTAGGCTAACTACAATTCCTATTGGATCGAAGAAGAAGTTCAAGCCCACTAGATATTTCATAATTCTTGGAATAGATTATTGGGAAGAGTTGGAGGATGGAGAGCTTAAGTCAATTATTGTGTTCAACCCATAAAGCCAACCATCATGTTCCAATGATGACATGTAGATGGATGTAAGACTAATTGAAACTATTATAGTTCAACCCAAAGGGAGATTTGCTTAGGCTATTATAGAAATGACTATTGAATCTTAGGAGAAGGACTTCAATCAAGAGGAGTCATGTTTAGGGATAGAGGAAACAAACTAAATGGAGTTGGGTCAAGAGGAAGAAAAAATTATGGCTCCTTCTTTAACTAAGGTAAACAAGACATGGATCTTCATTACTTTGCAAATTCTAGCTATTCAAGAAGGTGAAGCTAGTTCAAAGGAAGCATTTTAAACTATACCAATCCAACAATTGGTCTTAGTAGAATTAGCCCATCATGTTCCCCTTGGTTCCCACCCCCACCCCCATTTGGTATGGTTACTATATTGCTTAAAAACTTGGGCACAATCTAATCCTTTTACCAACCTATAGAAAAATAAGCCCAAATGTTTGCCACTTTAATAACCCAATTGTAAAACCTAAGGAGGGAAATAGACGAGGTCAAGAAAGGAGAGAAATAGATGAGGTCAAGAAAGGAAAGCAAAACAGGCAAAGAAGATAGCCAAACAATATCATAATGAACACATGGCTCTACTAGAGTTGGATCAAAAGAACCAAAAAATTGGAAGTCTTTAGTAACAGTTGTAGGAAATTAATTAACTATTACCAAAGCCAGGCTATAAGAGGCTATTATAAAGCTTACTATACTTAGGTGGAGGTGGGAGGAAGCCAAAGGTGAAGCTAAAGTAGTAGAGGGGAAAAGGACCATCTAAAGGAAAATTTAGATCCCAAATCAGTTATTACAAGTAGAGTTATAACAACATAAGCTTGTAATAAAAGTTAGGAGTCCTCCATTAAATACTACATTAGCAAAACTCAAGGAATATGTGTTCAAATGGGAAGGTAATCCAACTATAATAGGCATTGATGTGAATAGGCTCCAAGAATATACCTTATTGCTATAAGACCATACCCTATTCTCATGTTTTGAATAGCTTATTGAGTTGACAAAGATGGTAATAATTTTTTTATAAAGGTGGATGAAAGTAAATACAATCCAAACCATTGCAAAAATAATTGCAACAACCTTCACCAAATGAAAGGTTGATGAAATTTTTTATTAACACAAGATAGTTGTTTATACCATAACCTTTAATTTCTTATGCCACAATTTCCACATTTTTCGTACTCGCCATTGGGGGTGATCACTTCCTCTAATTGTTTTAAGAACTTTTTGAATGAAAGTGAATACATTATTCCAAAAGGAAAAAATGAGTGGGTTTTCACCACCCCTATTGAAGAATTGGAATGAAACCCTTCTCCAAAATCCAAACCTACTACTTCAGTTAAACATCATCACAATCTAATAATGCCTACTCCTCTAAATCACAAGTGGGGCAATGTTAAGTGTAGTAAATATAATTACTAAAACTATTGTAGTAGTTAGGTAATTAAGGAATTACCTAAGTAAGGTTGACTTGCATGCTACCTCCTTTTTTATTTAAAGGGGGTTGTTGTTGTAGCTAATAACTAAGTGGAGAGGAAAGACAATGTAAGAACAAAAATAAGGTTTGCCATTTACATAGTCACCACTTGTCTTGGTAGTGGCTAACTACCTTAAAGAGGGAAGTGATTTGGATAAAGGAAGTGAACTTTGGGCATGAAAGTAAACATATTTTATGCATTTTTTTTTTGGAGGGGTGAAATGAATGTGTTGGGTTGTGAGAACAATAAATAGTAGGAAACAAGTTTGTGGAGGGTCTAATTTGAGTAGCAAGAAACATTGTGCACTTGATGTGAGATGGAAATTTATAAGTTATTTGTTGTGCAACATTATTCTAATGTAGATTTTATTTTTTTGTTTTCTTCCTTGTTACTACAATAGGATAGTTTATTATATTGTGAATGGTACAATTTGACTTGGCTTTTTTCACCTTCATTTTCTTATTTTCTAATAGTTTCCATTTTATTTCCATTAACTACTATAAACAATGTAAGGTTAAATCCAACCATGTATTAATAGCAATATATTACTCACCTTGTAAATGTTTATTTGTAGTCATATCCTAGTAAAGCTATCGGTCTTGGTTTTAATTGCATAACTTTAACTCTATTGTGTCTTGAGAAAAAACTATTTTCCAAAGGGCACAAAATATGTAACTCCATGGATTTACAATTTTTTTAATCCATGATAATCAAATTTTAACCCAATTTTATATGTGTGGACAACAAACTTATTATAAAACACTACCTCCAACACAATATTTGCAAAGATATTTTCAAATGTCAAACTAATGAGCAATGAAGTTCAAATCATCCATAAATTACATCATAGAATGCATCTCAAATCCAAAAACTCAACCTAATTAACCTCATACCAAAAAATGTACCTTTAAATCTAACATATTTAGAGGCAATGTTGGGCATGTAAGTGTAATGGCCATGTACGTATGTATAAATGTGACATTGTCGTCATTTGCACTTACCCCATGTAAAAACTTTTATCCACATATACATCTACACATGGCAAATTGTAATAAATTTTCAATACATTTACATGAGGTGTAATTTAGTTATGATAATGTGCACGGTCATTGTAATGATTTCCTATTTATTAAATTTTTTATTTTTTATTTTTTTCATTTTTCTTTGTACATTGCCTTTTCATGTTAATGTTTTTCTCGAATGATTTTCATCTTTAAGCTTGTTAGATTTTTATTACAAACTATTAGATTTCTATAAGATTTATTTTGTGATTGGAACCTAATACAATGTGAACATGATTTTAACACTTTTGTCGATTTTTGTGCATGTGTTTATGTGTGTGACTTTTTTAATTTCAATTTTTTGGGTGCTAATCTATTAGTGCACAATAGGATACTTGCTATTCTAAATTTGATATTGACTCTTTATTGCTTTGCAATGCCCTTTCATTTACTTGCAATTACCATGGTTAGTTATAAAACTAAAACCCAATAGAAATATGTTTCTTGATTATTTACCATCCATTCTTGATGGTGTGTTGCTGTGTTTTGGTTCACTTTCGCCAAATATTACAACTGTTTAATGTGGGGGTAATGCCCTAACAACAAGGCATTAACATGGTGTAATGACTAACACTATGCCTACAATGGCTTATTTCTCAATCAAATAGAGCAGCCACCAAGGTAATCTCAGTTGGTTCGGCTGCATTTTTTATGCAAACCCTAACCCAATCACCACCCATGGCTAGCTTGTAGATTGATGGTAGCCACATCACAACTTGCCAATGCCCTAACTTTTCAATTCCTCCTTTGTCAGAATCTCATGCATACGCTCAGTTGTTGTCATTGATTGTTGTTGCCCACAAAGAAGAACCTTTTGCTTGAGATTAAAAAAAACATCCATCAAGGTTATTTCAACACACACACAAATCTTAGGTTGTTGCCAAATATTGTCACCTATAAAGGAGAACCTCTTGCCATCAACCTACACAAAGTTAGGTGGGATTGCTAGCTTCAAATTCATGTTTCATAGTAGTAGGCTTAGGGGCCATAATTGTAGGCCAAAACATTTAACAAATTACAACTCATTTTGTTGCACCAAGGTTTAGATTCCAGATTCATATCTATATGTTGGCATTCATGGTGCAATGGGAAGGACCTCATTGAGGCGAAATTCCATAACTTTGGATCTTCAACTTGGTGGTGATCGGTGGGAGGGAATCAAAAATCCTTCAGGCTCAAACTTTGAGGCTCATTGTTTTCTTGAAATCAATTGTTGTCATTTGACACATAGCCATCTACATTCATTGTGTAACCATTGCAAATTCCAAAGTCTAGCTCTAAGTTTTTGCTTTGAACCATTATCATTTGTTAGATGTGATACTTCCTTTAGTCCCTCCTTAGAACTTTAGGTTTCATTAAAAAAAAATGTATTTGAATCATTTTTTGCCAATGTAGCATCATTTAGTCGTGAAACCTTAAACCCCCTCTCTACTTTTAATCTTCCTTTAAAAATAAACTCATGGATTTATGTTATTAAAAAATCAGAATAGAAATGAGTATGAACAAAGTAGGGTTTTCAAATGCAAAACTCCCATGGCTAAGTTGATGTTGGGTTTAAATGGGAAGGTGCATCATGTCAAATGCAAAATATGTTCCAAAATAGAAGGGAAAAAAAAACTTTTAGCCCCTAAATTGGACAACCTTTGGAAACATGGTGGTATGAGCAAAATTTTAGTTATAATCCCAAATGTTTGTAAAGTTGGGGAACTTTAAATGGAAAAAAAAATTGTTTGTGCAAAAAATGATCTTTATGCAAATGTTAGGAAGGACTTATAGCCAATCAACATTTTTGTGGTGCTACTACAAAAAGGAAGAAATTATCATTGGTCTAGTTTGCTATTTGTTCCATTTAATATCTAAAGGCAAACCTATGATGGATTTTGAAAATATTCAAACAAATTATTGCACTTTCTTGATATCAAGGATTTTCCAAAAACACATTAGTATAATACAATTGGGTGATGGACTGCAACTTGCATGCATGAGCTAGTAGTGAACAAGACTAAAAATTTGGTTCAAGCTATTACATTTATCTCCTTTTTGTGTGATGAAGTTACAACCATGGATTAATAGTCTTAGGTTTCCATCCATGCATATGTGGTGGAAAATTGGTAGAAAATTCATTTGTTGTTATCCTTGCAATGAATGTTGATGGGACCACTTCTAATAATACAAAGAGAATTCTAGTGGATGTCACAATTTTGTATGGCGGTTTGACTTAAGAAACAATTGCTTCAGAGTGAATTACATTTGGAATTGATGAGGTCAATGTGTTTAGGGTGTAGGACTAAGGTAATGGAAGGACCATAATGTTCCATTCATGATTAGTGTACATTACATGAACCATCACAAGAATTTGGCAATGCAAAAATTGTCAAAGTTGGCCATTGTGGGGAAGATTGAAAAGGTTTGAAAATTGTCAATAATGTTCAATAGTAGTGTTTTAAAGTTGCAACTAAGGTCATTGATGAACTCAATAAAAGAATTCTTACATAAAAGGTGATGAATGTTTTAAGGTTAGTTTATTTGTAGTATTGGTTAAAATTCTCATGTGAGGAAACCTTCACCATCTATCTAGTTATATTGAAAGGGTTTTATACTTAGTCCAAGAATCTTGGATCAAACCAAACATGGATCTTTGCAATTATTGATGTGAACATTCCAAACTTGCAATGTCATTTCTTTGAGATCACTATGAAGTTTAATGTGTAATGGGCTATGGGCTATGGACTAGCCCTTGGATTTGAATATTTTGTCTAATCTTTGGGGAAAAAAATCTTGTGATGCATAATTATGTGTATGTCTTTATAAGTTCCTGAAGGTGGTAGAGTTTAAATTATGCGGTTTTTAGAAAACAAAAAGAATTTTTCAACACAAACAAGATTTCAAAATTGACTATGTCAACAATTGAATTTGGTGTTTTGCATGTATGTGCCACCTTTCTATATGGTTGATATTTTTCATCATGATGATGGCATCACATCAAGGATTGAAGAAAAAAGCATGACCTTAAGACTTTTGGCTTGAGACTTTGGATCACCAATTTAGTGACAATGTTATAACCTACAACCTATTATGTACTATGTAGATGCATAACTTGTTTTTTCAAAGCATCATGGCCACCCAATTTTTAGAAACATAGTGGATGTTATTATAAGTTATGTTGGCAATTTGGCAACGATTTTCCTACTATCCATGACAATTTTTTTCAACGGTATTTAATATATCCTTTTATGAAATTTTCATTTTCTTTTGTTGCATTAAAAATTTCCATTTTGGTTTTGCTATGCTTATTGTTCTAGTTGTTTCATTGTGCAAGTTTATGAAAAAAAATTATATCCTCAAATAAGCCCAATTTCCAATATGATGTTGACCAATTTGGCCTATGAGTAAGGTTCTTATTCATTGGGGGTATTTGATGGTTTTTAATGTATATCGGATCTAATATGTGGCTTGGAAGGTAGGATCATGCACTGGCACTAGGTGCAATGTCCTTGAGGACAAGGCTTCAACTCCTTCCATTGATGCTTCATTTTAATTTCTAACTAAAAACTTGTTGCCAAATTTTGCCACTCCAATTTTTCATAGCTCAACAAGAGGTTTCACAATCTTTTAATATTATAACCTAAATCCCTACTTTGTCAAACTTGAAGTAGTCACTATTCACATATATGATGCAACTTGAAATAACCAAATACTCAAGCCCTCCAATGGGGAAAATCATCGTATGTTCTTTCTTTCTTTTCTCTATGGAACCACTCAAAAGATATCTAGCATATGACAATAGCCATTTACTGTGTTAGACCAAATGCACAAGTGACACATACGCTACTTCCAAGAATCCTTTACATGCCGAGTGGTGGCAATAAAATAGCATTTCTAGTATGTTTTGGATGAAGTATGATAACCAAATAGTGTGCTTTGGGCTGGTGAGTATGCCCGTATATTATCAGTGGCTTGCAATAATGTGGGCAAAAAGGAAATGACTTGGCCAATCATAATGTTTGGCCCAGGTTGTAAATGATCTATCACTCTACTAAGTTCACATTATTAGGTTTATGGGTGAGGATATGAGAGCAATGAACTTTGCACCTTGGATGTGCTACATATTGATAGAGATTCAAATTGGAGTTGCCATTGGGTATGATGCTTTTGTCCTCAAAATCTAGTAGCAGATTCTTTTTTCACAAGAGAATTTGTTACAAGAAAACAAATCATACATTTTGACGGACGGTCTTCATATCATGAATAATAATTAAAAAATTGAGTACAACTTTGCATGCAAATCTCCAGAGGAAAAATGTAAGGTGGGTTGTCTCCTTTGTGCACTAGTTACCAAGTAAACAAACAAAGTCAAACCCATCCAATTCCAAAAGAAAATTGCAACAACTGCTCAGACAAAACACATAAGATCGAGCTTGGAATGTTTTTTTCTGCAAAATGTTAGCTGCAAGCATGAGGTGCATGTGTTAGTTGAAAAGAGAAAATTGGAAAGAGGAGAATCCATGAAGGATGGAAAAAGAAGAAGGATGGGGGGACAAACAGAAGAGGACAGAAGCAAACAGAAAAGGAAACAAACAAGAGGATGAGATTTAAGGGGAAAGCTGTTCCCATAGTAAAAGCACCCACCAGAATGTGCCCAGCATCAATGAACATAATTCAATCTGTGTTCATTGCTCATTTGAGTGTTCATTTCTGTTAATCACATTCTAGTGTCAGCAAACATGCCTTCTGACATATTTGTGTTTTGAAATCATATCTTGGTGGCATCACAATTATAAGGTGTATTCAATATGTTAAATGTAAGAAACTGGCAAATCTGGGCTATGACCAGCCCCAGGCAGTTAGTTCCATGCAAAATGTGCAGGGATAAATGGACCAAGGATGGGGGGCCGTTCTGGGAATGAATGCAGTCTGGTGCAATTAAAGGCTAGAGCCCAGCACGGGACTTGAATTCCCAGAACTGCCCACTCCAAGGTCCTTCTTCTCTGGCACAAAGGATCTGGTAGAATTGTACCAGCTATGATTTTGTTTGAGAATGAGAGGAGGCACCTTATTATGCACAAGGTTTGAGGAACCGTGTGTGTAAGGCGCCTCCTGTGTTAAGCCAGAAATATTAATGAGGATAAGGCGGGCCTCCACATAAATATACACTCAACATCGAGGAGAACAGCAGCATCTTAAGACACTACAGTCCAATTGTTGTGCAAGCAAGGCCTGATTCTCTCGACAATAGAGTCCTTCCATCCGTCTGGTATGTGCAAGTCAAGGTCTGATGCTCTTGACACTAGAATCCTTCCATCGGTCTGGTGGGTATGTACAACAGTCTGATGCTCTTGACACTAGAATCCTTCCATCGGTCTGGTGGGTATGTACAACTGTCTGATGCTCTTGACACCTAGACTCCTTCCATGCGTCTGCTATGTGCAATGTCCCGATGCTCTTGACGCACTAGAGTCCTTCCCATCCGTCCCGTATGTGCAAGGTCTGTTGCTCATCAAGGATCTTGAGAGCAGATTCTGTTCAGGTGGTCATAGATTGCAGAATTTGGTGCCAATTTTGAGGGATGTGTGCTTGTGGAAACAAAACTAAAGTGGGATTTCTATTCCTATTGTATTCCTATTGCCTCTCCCTCGCCCCTCGCGCCCCACCCCCCAAACATGTTCCCAATGTGTTCCCCAATATGTTCCCAATAGCTTCTCCCTTTATCCCATATCCTTTGGCCTCTAAGTTCTCCCATATCTTGTAACCTATATATATAAGTAGCCCAAAGGAGGATCTTACAACATACATATTTTGGGATTGTCCAAAGCTCGTCTCGGTTATTTTGTGATGGGCCAATGAAAGATTGCCAATCACAAAAGTGAAAAAAATTGAACTTTGGGGATGGGATGTTCATGACTAACGAATACGTAACCATGTTGCCAAGCAAAGATATTGGCCTAGGCCAAAAAAATGGTGACAAATGGTTTTAGGACCATAATTTGTCCTATAACCAATGAAAAGCATGAATGTGTAGTTGTCACAAATGTCATTTTCACGTGATTAATATTTCACAAATGAAAAAGAAAAAAATATTAACTATATAATAATCAATTAACCAACTCATTAATATTAATTTTCATTAATAATTTTAAATTTAAATAAATAACAAAAACAAAAACATTAACCAATTAATAATTGATATCTCAATATTAATTAATTAATTAATTAACTTATTATATATTATTTATCAATTAATTAATAAATATGTAACCTAGGCTAAATAGGTAGGCAAACATAAGTAGATAAGTAAATAACTTAGGCTAGGTGGGTACACAAGCGTATGTAAATAATCAAGTTAGTTAATTTGCTTAAATGAAATTTAAATATAACTTTATAAATACACCCATGAAAACATACCCCATTATATCCCTAATAGAACTTTGCAAAAATACACGTATATTTCCAAAAAAATCTTAATGCACCTATGTATACCACTAGGGGATGTGTTGACACTTTAATATTGCAACTAAGTTTGGTTTCATTTGCAACTAATGGGACATATGAACATGATTATGGATGAAAACAATATTAGAATGTAGGATGAATAAGTCATTAGTCACAAATGTAATTGTAGCATAGTTGCAAGAATGGTCAAGTGTGCAAAATAGTTGCAAAGATGATTAGAGTTAGTTGCAAATGACGATTTGTTGCATGTAGTTGCAATTGCGTTGGATGTTTTTTGGGAGATTTCTTCTAGTTAAAAATTGCCCCCACCCCCCTTGCATCTCCTCCACAAAAACATGAGCCTTTTGGTTGTAGGTTACTTTGTATCATCAATTGTCTAAAATGTATATTCCTAATTGCGATTGACAATTATTTTTGCTAACACTAATATCCTTTATCCATGAGGATGGGCATGTAACACCAAAAGTAGTAACTAGAAGTGGAATTTTTAAAAGATGGGTAGTCATGGGATATACATAATAAACCTTATGGGTCTTACACAAGAGGATTTTTTACTAGGGACCTTTGGGTTCAATTATGGTTGAGTTACTTATTTTGAATTAGTCACAAATAAAAATGAATTGGCTTGACTTCACTTGAATTGAAACACTAGATCCTTGATAAAAGGATGCCAAATAATACAAAGATTCATCCATTAAAAAATGACTATTTAAAAGACTATCATGCACAACATGTAAATTTGTAATTGATGATTTTTATTATAAATAGATAAAAGGGGTGAATAATTCATTCACTCTTCTTTCAAGTATTTAAGGGGTTGTGAAAAGAGTTTTGAACTCAATTACCTTTTCCATACTTTCATGTTGTTAGCCTATTATCAAGCCTTCTAATAGGACTTTGTGTGTAGGAAATTATAATATAATAAACTCATCATGTATTGTTGTATTGTGAAAACATCCACAAGGGAAAGCTTATGTGAATTTGATGAGTGATCCTTGTAAAGTGAGGTCTTTTAAGTGCATGCCATTAACTCCTTTTTGGGTGTAGCATACATAAAGACCACGTTTTAAGCACGTGAGCAATCATAACTCAAAGTAAGTTTTTTACTTGTGTTATGTGATTTTTAATGTGTTGTGTGTGGGATTTTAGTTCATACAATCCATTTTTGGTACTTGAAGGGATTTCATTAGAAAATAAAACTCATAAGTTTGGACCTTCCTAATCTTTTTACCTATCATCATAGTTATATTAATTAATTGTGGGGTGCATCCCTAATTTTTTATTCTTCTTTTTTAAGGCAATCAGCCACTTTGATTACCCCATCACAAAAAAATTCAAACTTCATACACTCCCCCCAAATAGAAATTTGCAATTTTAGAAGTGTTGGCCTTTGGTCCACATGTATCAATTGTGATTAGGGTAAATTTTGTGAGGTAATGTGTGGTGTTATTGGGAAAATATTTGGGAACACGTTGAGAATAGGGATGTGATAGGAACACATTGAGAACTTGATGGGAACTTGGTAGGAACAAATTGGAAACATCCACAAGAAAAAATTAATCAAACCTCACAACTCTCCCCCAAAGGAAAAAAATTGAACATCTCAAGTGCATGTTGCATCACTTCATTAAAAAAGTAGATTTCTATTCCTACTTGTGCTTGTCACCCTTTTTTTTATAGAAAAATATTCATCTTTTTATAATGGATATATTCATTGTTGAAGATATTATTTGTTAATGTTAATTAGTTAGGAGGTGCATTGAATTTTATTTTTTATTTTTTAAGTAGCCATTTTGATTCACTTATCAGAAATTTTTGGAAACATTGGGCATCCCAAAATAGAAGCACATAGGTGCTTCCCTTTGAACTTTATACTTTATATATATGTAGTGAAAGTTCAAATTTGGGCAAAACATATTGCACATAAATGTGGTGTTATTGGGAACATCTTGGGGGACACATTGGAAACTTGATGGGAACTGCTTGGGAATTATATGGGAACACATTGGGAGCATACAAAAACACATCCCTCCCCAAAACTCAAAAGAAAAAAAACTAGGTCTTCATGAATGTTATCAGGAGCATGAAAATTACAAAGAGGGATGACAAAATAAGAGTTTTAAATTTAAATCCAAAATATGAAACAAAAGAAGCAAAACAAAAACACAAAATGTGCAAGACCAAAATACAAATATGTTTTTATTCCAATAAATTAAAAAAACATAAACACAAAAATAACATAATAAGGTTATGATCATATTTCAAACTAATATTAAATAAACTAAAGGTAATGAGGGTTTTATTTCTATTATACTCATTTGTGGACTTAGTTTAAGGAAAATTTTGTGTAGGTTTCCATGTGCCCATCGACTAAGTAAGTTTCTAAAGAGGTTTCTTAACTACAAGTGAATTATGACTTAAATATGATTTAATTAAGAGTAAACAAATAGTTAACTATGAATCAATAATTGATGAACTAGAAGTTATTTAAAAGTGAGAGTTAACTATAAGTGAATTGAACCAAGACTTAGCTAATAATTAGTTAAAAGTTAATTACAAATCATGGATGAACATTAATATGAATGAACTTTATTTTATAACTAATATGTTTGTTTATTTGTTACTTAAGATTTTAATTTATTGTATTAATATTTTAATCATTTTAAAATTTATGAATATATATAGCTAATTAGTTAAGTAATTAGTTAGTTATTTGTTTGCTTAATTATATAATTTTAGAAATCTAAAAGGAGGACAAAATATATGAAATAATTTTTTTAATTACAACCTAATTGCAACTTTAAAAATTATTCCATATGCTTTGCCCTCCACTTCCATATTGAAATTTGTACAATGAGGAGGCTTTCTCTTACACTTTCACATAAAAAACACATGTTATTTGGAATGAACCAACCAAAGGAACTTAACCCTAAAGGTTAAACCTAAAAGAAATTTAAAACATTTACATACTAACCCCTTAATTTATTTACTTCCATAACCTACCTACCCACCCATCTAGGTAGTTTAAAGAAATACCTATGCCTACTTACCTACCAACCTAGTTCTAACTACTTAAGTAGGTAGGTAGTTTAAGGAGGTACCTATGTTTACCTACCTACCTACACAAGTATTGACTTAAATTTATTTTGACAAAAAATTGAAAATGACTTGTGCCATATTTTTATTATGCCATGTACCACAATCTAAAATAATTTAAAATAGACAATGAGGATCCACTATCTATTTTTAAAACAAAATTTCTCAAATCTTTTTTAGTTGTCACATGTCATTATGTAAGTTGCTGATTTTTATGTTAATATATGGATGACATAGAATATTATATGAATAAGATTGAATAAAGGTCCATCGTATTCAAGCTTTAGAAGACTAAGGTTTTTTTTTTTTTTTTCATCAAAATATCCCTCCTTTTAGCTAGTTATTAACTTATTGAAATGTTTATTGTGTTTAAAACATCAATGTGTTTTGTCCATAAAAACACACACATATATAAGAATTCTCTTGAGGTGGGACATGTTGAATTTAAGATAGTATTATGTGATAGTTAGATAACTTCTAGAATGGTCCATACATATGGTAATGGACATGTAAAAGGCCATGAAACATAATCCTTATTTTCCATTTTGTTGAAGAGGATTTTGATATAAAATAAAGATTGGATTTATCAATGGATAGGCCTTTTAAGTGTGAAATGAACTTATTACCTCATCAAAATATATGTAAATAATTATGTTAAGACAAAAACTTGTCATTTGCTAATACTAATGAAATCTAAATTGCTAGTTGATTTGCTATTGCACCAAATATTAAAATTCCATAGGATTCCTATACTTTCACTATATTTGTTATAGGGCCAATTTGGAATTTTAACTGAACTTGAGGTGCAAGAAGTAGGAGGTAAATTGTCCATGTGGGTGCAATTTCATCTTCAAACTCAAAAATCCAATTCCACAATTTAGGCACCATTATAAGATTTTGTGATTATTTGCACTATTTAATACAAAAACATTTTTGGCTTTTGTATCTTTCCTAAATTGCAGTTATTTGGCTTCTAAACCTCTTTTGCTAAGCACCTTTGGTCTACATATTATGCTAGAAAATATTGTTTTCATTTGTATGCATAGATTTGAATTTAATTCCCCTTAAAGTATCGATATATCATAGATACAACTATATCTTACAATGATAGCTATGTCCACAAGATACACATGTGATGGTTTATGTTATCTTGTGCATAAGTTTGGACTTCCAAGGCTTTGGGAATTGTAATTTAACCATCACTACAAGAAAATGTGACTTTTTAGAAGGTCCAACTTGATTAAAATGTCCACATTGACCAAAGGAGATGGTTGTTTTCACTAAAGGCTTGGGGCATGGAAGACACGAGTTACTTTTGACTGAAACATTTAACTAAAGTGGCATTTTTGACCATGTGACAAACCAAACATTTAGTCAAAAAGGCTAGAGGTCCATCAAGATGACCAAGATTAAATCAAATTGACCATATTCAATAACCATTGTGATTTACAATTAGTCAAATTGGCCATTTTGATTTGACATTTAGTCAAATCAACCATACGAATTTGGTTATTTAACTTACAAGTTTATTTTGCTTAGGGCACATATTGAACCTAAATTTGTAGTTAGTAGGCTTTAAGTTAGGCATATTACACTTAATAGGTATTTAAAAAATTTAATAGGTTACATACATGTTACCATTACACACATGTAGGTACTTAAACTTGGTACATTAATTAGTTGATAATCAATAATTGATATAATATTCAATAATTTATGATAATATTTAATTTAATTAATCAATCACCAATTTTAAAAAAATTAATAACCAATACCTAATTTATCCATCAATTTTATCTATTTTTTGGTTAACAATAATTAATTATATATTAATTGATAATTATTAATTCGTAGTGATTAATCAATAGTTAATAATAAATTATAAAGTATAAATAATCAGTAATTAATAGTAAATAATCATTATTCAATAGTTAATATTTAATAGGAAATAATCAATTAGTAATCATTGATATTATTTATTTATAATTGATAATAATTAATCAATCATTATATTTAGTTTTATTAATTATTTATTTATTGAGTCAATAACATGTAGTAGCTTACTAGGCGTAAGTACCCATTAGTTATCTAAGTAGATATTTGGTACATGGTATAACCTCCAACTTAAAACAAATCTAAACAAAAAAATCAATCAAGTTTATTATAATATGTTGACAAAAAATTTCAACTTTTGAAGTGGTAATCCAATGGTAAAAACTTGACTCCCCAAAGTGGAGGTGAGGAGTTCAAGCCCCCACACATACCTAACCTACCTTAGCTTTATATGGCTTAGATAGCTAGCTTAAGCTGCCTAGGCAAATAGGTCTAAAGTTGGCCACCTAGTTTAAGCTACCTAGTTTAAAAGGCCTAAGCTAAATAACATAGGTAGGTAGGTAAATTATTTTATTTTATTTTATACATTAATTATTAGGTAATGTAGCTAATTAAATTTATTAATTCATATATAGATAAATATGAATAATTATAATTATATATATAACATAATATATATTATAATATATAATGTATGTTATTATTATTTAAAATTAAATCATATATAGTTGCTGTCAAAATATTGTTAATTAGAAATTTAAAAATGCAATTAAAAAAAACCAACCAAAAAGATCACCAAAAATACCTTGGAGTCAAAATGGTTAGGTCCAAAACGACTTGTCCAAAATGACACCTTAGTCAAACTAGACATGGGCCATTTGGGGTACCTTTTGACTAATTTTCCCAATAAAAAAATTTTGTTTACTTCTAGTGCATTATAAAGAATATAATGTCAAAGGCGGGAACCAAAATGTTGACATTTCAAGATGACGATGAAAATTTTGGAACAATGTTTTGGACAATTTTGAAGATGAAACACATTATGGGTAATCATCATCAATTGGTGATGATAGCAATTACAAAGATTTAATTGGTCATGGAACTCACAACCAAGAGCTACACATTTGTTACTGGATGTAAATGTAAAAACAAGTTTATTTACACCCAACTAAGTCACATATACATTCAACCTTCTTGGTACAAGGCCTCAAGGAACAAATGACTTGGCAACATTACAAAATTATGTTACAACTGTGCAACATGTGCACCAAGTGTTTAGTTATTTATTCAAATTGTCCCAACATAAGTTGTATTGCGACAATTGGCATCTCAACATAAACATCCTTAACCTCCAAAAACTTTATAGGTTTATGTGATTCAAAACATTTATTGTAATAAATTACAAGTGCATCATATTTCAAGAGCATTTGCATTAGTGAAAGACAAGGAAAAATAAACCTTTCAATTGCAATGAATAGATTGGAACCTTTGAATAATTGTTTGACTTTCCCTTGGGATTCATCCTATTTACTATTTAAAAGTCTTTTTAGGATTAATACCATTGTGACCATTAAATGCACAATGCGCATATCCCATAATCCTTTTTAAATATATAGACAAGTTTTAGCTAATATTTTTTCATTTTTTTAAAAAGGTGATATTTAATTACATTGCTTGCCTGGACAATGTATATCGGTTGCCTACATTTACTTTTGAAGTTGAACAAATTACAAAAAAAATTAATTAAAAAAAATTGAATCAACAAAATATGAATGTTAAAAATTTACATCTAGGTGATCATCCAAACATCTTTTAAACCCATCCAAATTGATTTTTTAAAAAAAATCAAATGCATCTTAAGAGAGAAAAAAAAAATCCCATCCATTTAACCTTTGGGCTTCACATATCTTTAGGTCTTATGATGTTGATTTGAACATTAACATGCATACCCATCCTTGATGTGTATAGTATACTCCAAAAAAATAATAAATTGTATTACATTTTGTCAACAATTAAACCTTTCCTTGAACTTTATTTAAGTTTCTTTTTGTATGCTAGTAAGTTACATAAAAAATCTAACATAGTACATATATGTACTAAAATTGTATTGAAAGAGAAATTGGAACTACCATTGCATCACTATGAAGATTATTCATAAAAAGTTTGGATTCAAAATTGCATAATTTAAACATCAATGTTTGACAACAAATCCATAAGACTTTTATGTTGAATAAAAGTTTTGGAAACACTTCAAAAGCTATGAACTTAAAAATTGTTTTCCAAAGTTTTATTTATAAGAAACCATTATTGGTCATGGTTTTGACCAACATATTGATTTCATGAAATGCATCCAAGGCATTGTTAGAGAGACATAAAACCATAAATCTCTAAGAAATGATGACACTATATAGTAGTGCAAAACTAGATGCACGAAAGTTCACAATGTATGTAAAAGGAAACGGAAGAAATCTCTTATTATCATATTTCTTAAGATGGAATCTTCCTTCAAGCTCATACTTTATTTCAATGTCAAAACTCATAACATGGGCCTTCATGCCCTACTTATGACCCCATAAAGAAAAAACATCAAATTTTAATTTGATTTTCACAGCCTAGAGGAAATAAATCCCAAATGGATTGTCTTTATCTTTGGAAGCAATTGAGTCTAAAAATTGGTGAACATCACCTATGTTGATCCAATAAATGTCATTGATAGATTTGAAAGCATATTTGAATTTTTCCATACCAAAGACCCTCCCCAGTTTGGCCAACCTTTGGATGAATTTACATTCATAAAAAATAAAGATGAATTACAACAAATTGGTGATCAAGAAAACCCATTGGCATTCCAACTACTTGTCTCTAGACTTTGTCTCCTAAAAAGGATTAAGCAATGGTTCATAAACTAAATGTTGATTGCACTTAATCAAGTATGTTGTTAAACCCAATCCAATAACCATGTTTTGGTATAGATTAGTTAAACCATCTAGTTAGGTCATGTTTTTGCTTTCATGGATAAAATCTCACCCATAAAATTAATTCATGATTGTGTTTTAGAAAGCATTGGTGACTAAAGGTATGATGGGTATTAATCACTTGTGAAATATCACCACCTAAATTGCCTTAATTTATAATCAAATGGATTGTTTCATAGCAATGGGCATTGTCTATCACAAAAATATTATGAATGCAATTAGGTGAATTAATGGAAGAATTAGGCGTATAATCAAAAAACCAAATCATAGAAAAATAAACCTTCATAAAAGTCTTATATGAGTTTAAATGTGATTTCATCCATTCGTTCATAATCAGGATCAAGGCCATATAAGCCACATTGATGAATTGAATTAAAATAGAGAAGATAAAATCATGAACATCGGTTAACCATCTATAATATAATTTGTGTTGAAAGGCAAAATACCCATCATGTATGGTAGTTTAACATACACGATTGGGAGTTTTGGGACAATGCTTTGAATTTCATTAAAAAATATTTAACCAATCCTTTAATAGAAGAATTGAATCCATATTTTTTTTAAAAAAATTTCTAAGTTTTCAAACTGAACATTTAAAATAATGAAAATCATCAATGGTGGTGCCCATGTGTGCCTGTGCATCCTTTCACATTATTACAAATGGCATGTGATCATCATTTGAAATGTTTTATAATAACAAACAATAATATGAAGCCATTGAACAATATTCTTCCGTGACTATTTGTTTATGATCATCATTTGATTTGTAATTCATGCATGTATTATTTACATGATTCTTGGGACCCTTCAAACGGACAACCAACTTGAAAAACAACTTGTGAATCATAGATGTAAGATAGTAGAAAACACTAGTGAAGTCACAGGACACCTCACTTTAAAGTGGAAACTAAAGGTCCATGTTGTGATAAATCACAATTACTTTATTATTGAAACAAAATGGTTTACTTGCAAAAAAAGATCCATGGGTATGTGCAAGGACTTCATTAACCATTATGCCATCAAGTGTTGCAACCCCACTTTGGGGCTAAGTGTGAGAATGCAACTCACACTCCCAAAAGTGGGAAAATGGAGTCCTTCGGGACTCCCAAAATCTCAGAAGACGATTTGAGGGGTCAAATCTCCTCGTCTTGTTGCGTCTTTATATCAATGGAAAGGTCTTGAAGAGTAGATGCCCAAAATGGCCTCGCATTGGCCATTTGGACATCTGCAGCCCAAGTTATGGGCAAAAGAAGGGCCGGGAGTCAAACTGTCAATTTGACTCCCGACCACTAAAAGTCGGGAATTGACCTCTTCTCAACGTCGCCTCAAGGATTACAACACGACGTTGGAAAGCTCTTGACAAGAGCTACAACTTTAGTTCAGACCTTGTCCCGATCCGAGATCGGGGCGAGGAGCTATGAGTGTCCAAAGTCCCGGGACTCCAACCTGGGACAATTTTGGGACTCCAACTTGGGAGTCCCGGGAAAAAGAGCCATTTGGATGTAGCCTTGGCGGAAAGCTGCAGAGTATACTATATGGGGGAAGGTGGTGGCTTCCCTCGAGTTCGGGCCGTGGTGAGTCTTGTGTGTAAAAGTGCCCGTGGCTTGTCCCAATACCCAAAGGTGTTTCTGAATGCTAACTAACTTTCTTGTGGTTGGTTTTTGGATGCAGATTCAAGCTTGATCTTCTAGTCCATCTTCCTAGTCTAATCCCGGGACTTCTAGCACGCCCCTCTACCCCCTTTTAGTGCTGGAAGTCGGGAGCGCCCCTCAAGTCCCAACTTTCCGCAATTTTATAGAGTTGGACCCTCAAGTGGGTTTAACAAGGGACTTGGGAGTGCGTCATCAAACCTACCCAATTCTCAAACTTGTGATGTTTTTCCAAATCTATATTGATGTTGGGCACACCTAAACATTGCTAAGAGGAAGATTAAATCATCAAAGCCCTTAAAGAAGAAATGTTAACAAACCTAACATAAACATTAAACCTTACAAACAAAAACAAAAAATAATAATTATGTGTGAATGGGACGCACACAAGAAACAAGAAAAGAATCGAAACACTTAAGAATTAACACTTTTGATAATAAGGAAATAGAATGAATGGAAATAACATTATTTGTCATAAAAGAAAAAAAAAAAAAACATGAGATTTTTTACCAAATTTTCACACATGTTATCATTTAGAAATAATGTTGTTGTTTCCTTTCATTTACAAAGATGTAACAAATTTCACACATTTACTATAGATTATGAAAGCAAAAGATTTCTACTCTTAAATGACACCCAAACACAAGAACTAAAAGAATTGGCCACTTGCAAAAGCAACCATAATAGGAGATCAAGAAAAAATGTTTGAAATTTTTAAATGTGGTTATTTGATGACATTGATTTTTTCCATGTTTCCCTTTAAATAGTTCCTTTTGATGTGCTTATCCAATTCTTTCACATCTAATAGGTAAATGGGTATATGTATTTGGTTATATAATCATTGGGGGTGTGTTTTTATGTCTAAATAATAAATTTCTTGATATAGAAGACTAAAATTAATTTTATTGTTTTATGGAAAAACATTGTATTATTATTGAAAATGCATCTAAAATTTTAAAGAATTGATGGAGGATTATGAAGAATTTCAATACACTTGTCGATCAAGCTCCAATGATTGCATTGGAATATTGTACTTTGCACATTAAATAGGTGTGTAATAACTAGTAATGGAAAATCAGAAGATCCTCTTTGGGTTCTACCAATACACGCATATTGATTCCATGAGAAGATGAAGCAAATAAGTTACCTAGTGAAGAAATGCAAAAAATATTATTTTACATTGTATTGACAACATAATTATAGGGGGAAAACATAATAAAGTAGACATGAAAAATAATATGCCCAAAATCCAATTTATAGGGATCCAAAATCAAGAATTTAAAGTTCAAATGTAATCTAGGAGTATTCCAAATCCAATTATGGGTGAAAGCACGTTACATTGTCCATAAATAGTTATCACAAGATAATTTTTGCACTATTTTGAATTTTGTAATTAGCCATGAGTCTAAATAAAAGTGATTAATATGAGAAAGATGCAACACTACAATTTTTTATTTAGTATAATCACAAGGTGTTTCCATGGTATGGTGTAAACAAAAAGGAATCACAATGTTGTAGATTTCATTGCAACACGTTTTTGAACTGGCTTTCTAGGTATTTGGAGAAGATTTTATAGTAAAAATGTGAAATTAGAGGGGGATCACATCATAAACTCTCATTATGACATTGGTGCATATTTGAATAAGTCAATGGTTGATTAGAGTACATGTTTAACTTGTAGGAACTTGTTAAAAAGATTGCAATATAACAAAAGGATTAAGAAATATTAGTTTTATGAAGAATTTGTCCATGAAATTTTGCATGCACAAAAAGACAACCATAATGAACAATCTTTTTCATGAAAACTTTAAGTTTGTCTTAAAATAATGATGTTCATATTAAATGATAAACAAATGTTTGGTAGTACATTATGTTATGATAATGTTGATGATTATGATTTTCTAAGTTGTAAAATGATTGCACATTAAAGATATAGTCGTGTAATTTAATCATTCTAGAAAGATAAATTGAAAATGTTAAATTATTGAAAAATGATAAACTACTATGAAACAAGGTGTTTTTATAGTTTTTATTAAATTATTAGTGTACAATTACATAAAAACAAAAGTATGAATTAATTTCATATTCATGATTTATAAAACTTGTCTTACTTTTAAAGCCAAAATAAATTATAGGTGATTATTAAAAGAATTCAAAGAGTGAAATTTTGTGTGTTACTACTTTTGATACTATATGTATTTCCAGTTTTGAGAGGAAGTGTGTACACCATATCATGGGAACATCACACATTGTACGAGTTTCATGAATGTTTTTTGAATTTTTATGACATAATAAACTTAAAAAAGAGTACCAACAAACTTGAAATAGTTCATAATCAATAAGTGCAAACTCAATGCACTTTCATATAATGTTTTTAGTGAATAATGAATTCAATGATAGTATGGTGTGATCACATTGATACCAAGGAGTACTTTTTGGGAGGATTTGATGAACAAGTGGGTTTATGTACCTTAAATTACAAGTTTTTTTAATTAAGTCTTTTATTCAATGAAAGTAATCATTTAGAAGCCCATCCTTTGAATTTAAGATTTTCATAAGGTAAATTATGTTTGATTTTTTTAATGATGAATGTATGATGATAACTTGCAAAATGGTTTGTGTGATTAAAGGTATCATGCTTCCACACCACTTCCATAATGTTAATTTAAACAATTATGGACTTCCACACATCTTCAAAAGTGTTACATCTCATGTGTTTTCACCCCCTTTAACAATGATGAACATAGTGGTTGATTATCAAAGTAAGAATTAGATTATTGAATTTGAGAAAATCCACACATTATGTGTCTATGTTCAAGTTTTCTCATGGATCTTAGTCACATGTGCCATTCATATACTTAAGAACCAACATACATGTGTGCACTAAGACAAATATTTAGATGTAGTTATTAAATTGGATTGTGATGTTCATTGTTGCAGGCTTGTTGGACCATATATGAGCCTCCTTCACAAAAGTAAAACATTTGTGTGCTTTGATGGCATGAGTTCAACATACTATAAAAAGGATGTCAAACATTTGCATGCTTTGATGGGAGGAGTTCAACATACTTGAGAAAATATGTGAAACATCTACATGTTGGCTTCTCTCATCTTGGATAACTTGAGTACAACATGGCCATATTGACTAGATTTCAACCAATTGCTAAAACTTGGGAGGAACCCACACACCTTCCATTTTCTTGCAACGTCTTATTTTTCTTCCAATGATTGTGACAACTTGTTTGCTTCTTCTATAGTATCATGGAGCTCCCAATAATTGTGACAACTTGTTTATTTTTTCTATACATATCATGGAGCTCTTTGCTTTATTGGGTTAATAACCTAAAAAATATATATTATTGCATGGATGAATATTATTGGTCACGTAAATATTTATTATGACCAATTCATATACACTCAGGTGCTTTGGAACACATTAAAAATATATTTAACATATAGTCAAGGTATGTGAAACATATATTAAAACCTATTCAACATATTTAAATGTATTTAACCTCTATTCAATGTGTATTAAAAAAATTACTTCATATTAAGAACATATTAAAATAAACAATTTCATCTTGATTTTATATCATATGGTTTATTAACGAATATACCATGTTTATTTTCATTTATAAATAAATTATAGTGGTGAAGTCATATTAGGATAACATAATCTTAATCTCAAACCAACATTCACTATCCATAAAATAGTATTATTATAAAACTGATTAAATAATGTAAACTAAGGAATAATAAATAAATTAATAAGTAGTTTACTATTTTTAGATGAGCTAATAATTAATAATAATATTATTTTATTATTTATTAATAAAATAATAATAATTGATCAATGTGAAAATATGAAATAATAACTAGTTAATTAAAATTATTGATTAATTAATTCTCTCTTTCATAAATTAGTAAAAAAATCAATTATATTTCATAATTTAAAACTGAATAATAAATATTTTATTCAAAATATTCAAAATAATATTTCGAACTGATTATTTAATCAATTAGATATTTAAAAATATAATATACAATACTTACTGATTTATTTGAAAAACAAATTCATTTCAAGCTATTAATCAAATTACAAAGTATAAATAACTAATGAGTAAGTAAGTTATTAATTAATAAAATTTCATTTTGTTATCTGATCATTAATATCACTAATCAATTGTTTATGGCAAATAACAAATAACTATTCATTAATTCAAAATTATGTAACTTATAAGAATATTAACTAAAAATTCAAAATTTCAACTATCTAGTTATTATTAATAATTAATTAAATTTATTTCTTATTTAGGTCAGAAGTTCAGAATGAATAATTAATGTTTATTAATCGGGTTAAATTTTTATTAAAATTAAATTATTAAATAAATTAGTAAATAATTAATTAGTAATTAGATAATTAGATAATTGAATTAACTATATGATAATTCTTATTTACTAATCAAGAGTTATGGTAAATAGATAGTAAATATTTATTAATAAATATTTATGTAGGTAATAAAACTATTAAATAAAATTTCAGAAATTCAATTATCTAGTTATTATAAATGATTAATTGAAGTGATTTCCTATTTAGTTCTTAAGTTCAGAATTAATTATTTATTAATTAAAAATTCATGATCTGAATTATTTACTTAATATTAATGATTAATTAAAACTGATTATATCCTTAAAGGAGATTTATTGACTAAAAAAGTTTAAAAGTTAATAATTTAATAATTAATATCAAATAATCAATATTTATTGTTATTTAATAATGAACTAAATTAGATTGTTTATCAATTTCTAATTTATTTATTTATGTAGTTGATAATTAAAATTCAAAAGGTTAAGTGTCAAAAAAATCAAAAGTTATTATTAATTTTTTTATAATTAAAATAAAAAAAACTTCACCTTAAAAGCAAAACATAAAATGAAATAACAATATTTACATGACTTTATTTTTGGCCCACCTAACTTCCTACTTACCTACCTACCTAGGTAGGTAGATAGGTAGGTACATAAACTTTAATCATTTACTTATGTGAATAGGTAAGTAAGTATGTAACTTAAGTAGGTAGGTATGTCCTACGTACCTAATTTTACCTACCAATTTACCTACATAAGCCTATGTACCTACCTACCCACTTATTCAAATAAATATTCATTTGATTTTTTTCCAATATATATGCCACGTGAATTTTTTTGATTGTGCCATGTGTCATAATATAAGACCATCTAAAATGAATGTTCATAATGGATGGCTAAGATCAATGTTTGAATAGTAAAAGAATTCTTACCCAAATTTTTTCATAATGCCACATAGTGGATTTTTGTATTGCCAAGTGGCACGATCACAAATCATTGGAATTTGATGCCATGGATTTCTTTCAACATTTAAAATCATTGTTTGAAAATTATTTTAATTTAAGACTTGTGGCAAATAATGTGTGGATATGTGATAGTTGTAAAAATAGTTGCAAAAACAAGACTTAATTACAAATGTTAAATGGATGGTCAAAGGACAAACATGTATACATTGACCATATACATCATCCATGGTCCATTTGGTGACATCATGCCGAGTCATGATTTGTGATGAAATGTTAGCACATACTTGACTTATGCAACTAAGGCAATTTTAGTTATAAATGTTGGTTGCAATTGTTTTATAATCACAAATTAAAAGTCACAAATTGAATTTTGTCTTCTAGTGATTTAAAGAATATTTTAAAGTTCTACTTGTAAAAGATGTCTTCCCATTATGCAAACAAGCCGTTTTGTGAACAGGTATGCCTTGCCCCACCCATTAAAAAAAATATGGAAATGAAAATATTAGTCTTAATATTGTATGTTGAAATATTAATAGTCTTAATATTTCATGTGAATCTTAAAGAAAAAAATAGGAATTGGGGTTTTTAATACTATTATATGTTGGAAGGTAATGTTGTTAGATTTGGCTATATACAATTTAAAAGAATTTTCATTTTGAATACATCAATAATTTAACGTGTGAAAGGTTATCATCATTGTGATGGCCACCTTTTGTAAAGTTTGAATTTGTAGTTTGTGCTATGCATATTAAAATAGAAATTGATCTATTTGTATTTTGATAAGCCTCAAAGGTGCTTTACTTTGGATGCACATAGATGCATTTAAAAAAATCCTTTATTGTGAAACAAAAAAACCTTCCAACAACAAGAAGAAAAGAAATAAAATAACTCTTTCAATGTTTAAATGTGCCATAATAGAGCATTTAGAATGTAACTTTGCCCACTCTATAACATTACAAACTATTGAATGAAACATTTGAATTAATAGTTTGTGGTATGGATGTCAAAGTTTGACAACATTCGTGCTTGTTTTTCTTCAAGATTCTAAATATGTGATAAATTTATGCAATTGTTTTATGGAATTAATTGATTACAAATCCATTTATTTTTAGTTGATAAAAAAATCATGGCATTAAAGATGGTATGCAAAATATATTGGTTTGTGATTTGTCCAATAAGATTTTATTGATCAACAGTAATATTGTTGTGTTGGTGCATTAATCCAAATACAGTCAATTCAAATATTATTAATTATTGTGCTTTCAAAAAAATGTAAGTTTCGAATTATATTTGTTCATAATATTTTGTAATGAAATGATTCATTTGTTTCTATTAACATGTTTATGCTAATATCTCCAATTATTGTAGTTGGACAATCAAAAGGTGTTCGTTTTCAAATGGTTTATAAAATTGAATTGCAACAATTGACTTGCACTTTAGGAGGCTTATAAATTGCAACTACATATAATGCTTCAATGAATTCAGCTCTAGAATTTTTCATTTTTCTATTTTCTAATAAGAACATTGTTTATCCATAAAATATCATCATTATAACAACTAGATAAGATTTCAAATTTATCGAATAAAACAATATGTATTTATTGGTTACCATTAATATGTTCAATATTTGTTTCACTAACCAAAGGATATGGGATGCTAATAAATTTAGGTCAACAAGGATTATCTTGAAAATGTAATTTTAAGTAATGAGTATTCAATTATTGAATGGCGATAAATTTTGCATGATAGGAATGTAAATGAGGAATATTTAATTTATATTGTACATTTGTTTTTAAACAAATTTTTTGGGTTGAAAAATAGGATCAAATTGGAAATTTTTAACTGACAATGGGGAAAGTAAATATAGGTTTTCTTAACAAATTTAAAATAAAGTTGTGTATGTTGAACCATGTTTTGTAATTCATGTGTTGGATCAAATGCTAAATGATCAAGTGTTATTAAACCTTATGTTTGTTATATGGTACATGTTACTGATTGGATAAGAAATTGGATTTTTATAATGGTATGAAAAGGTTACAAGTTTCCTATTTGTATTTTCATAATTTTTGTTTGATTGGTGTCCATTTTTTGTCAAGATTTGCAAAATTTTCATAAATGTGGCGATTTTTCATTCTTGTGTTCATTCCAATTTGAAGGTTTTGAAAATGTATCCATATTAATGATTTAAAAGTAATATTTGTGCAATCTTAAAAAATCTCATTTGTATTGTTAATAAAACCATCTATTGTCACAGCATTTCTTGCACATAATTTCACTAACATATTTTTCTTAATAAGTAATTCATAATGAAGGATATTAGTTTCATTTGGATCTTAGTTGATAATTCAAAATGAAAAGGACATGTTTATGAAGGAACATCTTGTGTTAAAAATTTATATGTTTCACCTTGATTTATTAAATACATTTTTATTATGTGTGAATATTTTTTCATTTGTATAAAACAAATGTGGTAAAGTTGTATTTGTTGTAGGTGGTGTTTTAAATAAAATTTACATTTGCAATCATTTGTAATGTTGTTTGAAATCTATTTGGAATTTTTTTTTGGGTATCTTTTTGTCACATAATTTGATGTAATTCATGACATTTGACATTTTCATGCCAAAACTTTGTTATAAGAATATTAAATCCATTTTTTTTGGGTTTGAAAATCCATGAATTTCAAATTGGGGGTGCTTGATAAAAATCATTTTGTCATGATAACATCAAGACCTCCCATAAATTGATTATGCACTTGTTTTATCACATGCGATCTACAATCAATAAAATTCAACATCCTATTGCCAATCAATGATATCTCATCTATGACCAATAATCAAAGTTGGTCATAAGTTTTTATTAATGTATCAAGTTTTTCATCACTTGATGCTTTAAGTTCATTTAAAATTTTATTCAAAGGGATTCCAAGTGTAGAATGAATTGTCATTCCATTAATAGTAAATGATGTTTTCCTATGTAAAATAATTTCATTACTTTGGGTTTTAAAAGGTTGACATCTATAATATCTTCTATGTAATAACATAACATGTTTCGTATAATACATCAAAATATGAACATTTTTGTTATGCCAACATTGGTCCAATCAAAAAATGTGTAAAGGTTGAAATGGTTGTTTATTTTTTAAATATAATATGTCATTTATAGTAATTCTTTGCTAATTATTGAGTTGTTTCATGTGTGCAAATTGTTTTTATAAGATATATATTCATCTATTTGTTCAGACATATTTGTAATAGGAAAAAATGAATGTTTGGAACATAAGCCAACATTTAGTTTTAGAAAAAAAAAAAAAAAAAAAAACAAAAACAATTACCTACACATCAATAAGGATAAAACCATCAAAAAACAAAAACTAACAAAAAAACCACACTCA
>Ga0116229_10001664_pt1 | contig 35184 bp, 24 predicted proteins | sample S1TSphgellanicum_3_FD_87313 | JGI IMG/M metagenome (GOLD analysis project Ga0116229, IMG submission 87313) | Host-associated microbial communities from peat moss isolated from Minnesota, USA - S1T2_Fc - Sphagnum magellanicum MG | ecosystem: Host-associated > Plants > Peat moss > Unclassified...
AGAACAGAATGGAGAAAGTCATGTGAAGACCCTGTACTCATGCTGCTTTAATATTTGTTACAATTTTCAGGGGAAGTTGGATGCCTTAGGCAAGGAGAAAGAGGAGGCAAGCAAAGAGATTGAAAGTCTTACAAAGCAGATTGAAGAGCTCAGATCCAATGCAGGTATGTCTATCTGTGATATTATTCTAGCAAATGTGTCTCCCAACAGACTGCAGCATTGTAATTCTGTTGCAATTTTGATGTGGTTGTTATTGGGCTTGTTTGTGTGTGCGTGCAGGGAAAAGAGCTGCTGGAGATCAGTCGGTGGCTGCCCGGCAGGAAGCTCTCAGCCGTCAAGAGGCGGTTGTTCGTCAGGAACGGGATGAGTTGCTTGCACGTCAGGAGCAAGCTCAAAAGGAGTCTGAGTCTCAATTGAGAGAGAAAGAAACCCGAATTCAGGTATGTGTTGCATGCAGCTGCTCTTTCCTGGATGTTAGCATTCCTTTGTACCCTTCCATACCATTAGGTTAGATCATGTGTTTGTAAGAATAATCTAAACCCAATGCTCAAGGATGGTGTCTTTGTTCTTCTCTCAAAGCTTGTTGTCACTGAAAAGCAGCAATTTTTTAAATTGTGTACTGGAGTATTCCAACATATAAGTTTGCAATTTGATCAATTCATGTTGTAGCTGCTGTCACCATGTGTGTTTTGCATTTTTATACCTGCAGGCGTTGGAGAGATCACTGGAGAAAGAAAAGCAGGAAGCAAAGCAGTCGAGAGTGAAAAGGCAGAACGATTTAAAACAGTTCTATGATGTTGTTAAAAAAGCAGCAGCGGTATGTTTTCGACTTTTAGGGAAGTTGTACAATACTAGTGATGGCTCATTCCTCTTCTAGTGCTGCTGCTGGATCTTTGTCTAATTGACCCAACTGAAAGATGAATGTTGGTTTATCCATGGGCATCTGGATTGAACATCTACAGTAGCAGTGCTAGTGTCTCTAATCACTGTCCCAGGGGAAGTATGAACAGCTGGTTGAGGAGCGTAGGCAAGTGTGTGACAATTGGTTGATGCAACTCTGGAATAACTCTCCTATGCTGACATGATGATTCTTCTTCATTGCTTACTCATCCTAGCTATGGTGTTTTCTTTATGAACAGGAAAAGAAGCGGTTTTTAGATGAATTGGAGAACCTAAAACGTGAGAAGGCTCATTACCAATCGGTATGTGGTACTCTGCACCTGTCCCCCTCTTTCTTTGTTGTGGGTTGCTTTCCATTGTACTCAACAGCACCATTTCTGGTCTAGATGATGCAGTTCTCAAAGAAAGTTTACATTTTTTTTTGTAAGCATTTTTGTTAGAATCCATGATGCATAAACACAACTGTAACACAGTCTGAAACCTTCGAACTGCTTTTGAGTTACTTTAGTCTTAATAACTATGGTGATGTGCTTGAATTGCAGCTATCTCATGCCAATGGTGCAGGGTCCCTTGAGGAAGCTACTGTCAATGCAACAGAAATTGATGAGCGAGCTGCAAGCTACCAGGCAGCGACCAATGAAATGGAAGAATTGGCAAAATTGGCAGCTGAGGCAATCCGTGAAGTGCCAAGCACCAGCACTCCTGCCACACCCCCTGTTCCCACCTCCTCAGATTTGTCTTCTTTCATTGAAACAACTCCTGCTATGATTGAAGGCCCTGCTGCTGTTGGTACCTTGATTGAGAGTATACCGCCACCTTCTACAATGGTTGCAACTCCACCAACTGCAGCACCTTCTGCAGGCCGAGGTCTCACTAATTCAATGCCAGTCCCCATTGTTACCGCTTCTTCTGTGGCCACTGTACCAAGCACAACAGTTGCAGTTCCAGCTGCTGGTTCTGGTATCCGCCCAGTCTTTCGACCTGCTTTGGCAAATGTTGCACCTACAACTGCACGGCCACCAGTGCGGCTAATTCCTGCTCCAACAGCAGCAGTAGCTACAGCTGTGGTTCAAGCTCCAACGTTGGCTTCATCTGTTGAAAGGGAACGTGAGATCATGCAGTTACGTGCCAGGATTCAGGAACAAGAGGTCAGTCTCCTCCTGTTTTCTTGTAGTTTTTTATGGTGCAACTGTCAGGAATGAACCCTCAAATGGAGAAAACAATGCAACGTCTTCTGACCCAGTGTGTCTGATCTTGACCTTTAGCATGACTGAGGCTATAGTGTAGCATGACCCAGCAGTGAATTCAACCCACAACTGGGTATATTGTATGTATTCTGTATCAGTGTATTGCTTTAGTAAACTGCATTGTTCTGACATCAACACCAACCTTGTGCCTTGCAACTCAGAAGGCAACACAGGCAGCACAGGCACGCAAAACAACTCGTAGGTTGATTCGACCACGGATAGAGCCAGCCAGTACACAAGGGCCAAGTTCTGAAGCTGCAGATCTAGAAGGAGCTGGCGAGGGAGTAGAAGCTGATGTTGAAGGTGTCGCAGAGACCAGAGAAGTTGTTCCTTCAGAAGCTGTTGAGAGTACCCCTGTGTTGTCCACCCTTATGCCTGCTGTCCCTAGTGATGTGGCCAGTGCAAGTGCGTCCATGGGTGAGGTTTCTATTGCATCAACTATTACAGCCCTTCCTACAGCAGCAGTGTTGACTGTACGCAAGCGCTCAGCACCTCTTTCAGAATCTAGTTTCCCTGATGATTTCATGCATCAGGAAACCAAGACAGAAGATGTCCCTCCTCAGAAGAAATCCCGAGCTGTAGAGGTATGTGCTAACAGATTCCTTGCTGATTGATTGCCACCATTTTGAGTAAGTTTGTAGATTGTATTGGTTAAAGCCTCAAGCACCATGGCCAACATTGTTAGTAACTGTATTTGAAGAACATGTGATGGGTGATTAGATTTAGATGGCAACACAAGATGTTAAGATGTCTATCCTCAAGCTCATAGTAATCTGTGAGAGCTTGTTATGTTCCAGGATACATTGATGGAGGATATTGGAATGTCTTCTTTGGACAATTCTATTCCAACTGCAGTTGAAGACCATCCAGTGGAAGAGATTGCTAAGGGACTGGAAGAAACGGAGACACAGACAGAATTAATACCCACTGGGTTGGATTTGACTGAAATGGAAAGGGATCACCCTGCAACAGATATGTCTGAAGCTCCAGTTCAGAAGAGACCACGATTTTTGAGACCTGACTTGGCTCTCATACCATCCATCCCACCTGAAGAAATTTCAGTTCTGCAGTCTGATGACCACAATGTATTGCCAGGGGCTGAAAGGTTAGAGGTCTTGAGACATGATGGTGAAAGTGTTGAAGCTCCCTTAGACAGCAGTGCAGCAGATAAATCTGTAAATGAGCAGGAGAATTTTGCACCAGCTCTGGCTGTGAATTTAAGTGATGAGGTAGTTGTAAGTTTGCTTGATGCTTCTCCGAATGATGCCCAGGCACAGCTCATAGACATTGCTGCAACAAATGCAGTGGATGATGCACTAGCCCAATTTCAGAAGGTTTCTGCAGAACTGGATATGTCTGCAACATTTGGGACACAGGTAGCAATGACAACTGTAGAGGAGCAAATCATCACAGTAGTGGAGATGGTAGTAGATGAAGGAGAGATGCAGGTCATAGAGGAGACTGAGGAGGGAGAAATAGTGTCAGAAATTGTAGAGCCTGAGGGCACTGAGGCTGATGCAATCACCCTTGACAGTCAAGAGGGTGAAATGGAAGAACCTGCAATGAAGGAAACTGATGAAGTTAACATTATGTCCATCACTGACCAGGCTGTGGAATCAACTGAGGAGGGAGGTGATCTTATTGAGCAAGAGGTGATCTACTCCTATGGTTCAAATGTTACTCCTTTCATCTTGCTTACCTTAATCATTGCAGAGACTTTCCTTGCTCACTGTGAACAGCATATTTGACATTGATTCTGATTTCTTTATTTTGCAGCTAGCACCTGCACCTGTGCAAGTGGATAAACCAGAAAATGACCAATCAACTGAGGCTACCCATAGTGGCAATGAAGAGCAGGAGGGTCAGGTTGAGGCCTCAAGTGGGAATAGAACAAGACTGGCCACCAGTGTGGTTGCAAAACCAGTGGGTCGAGGCACCACCATCAACTTGGCAGATCGAGCAAAGGAGAGGGCTGCTCTTCGAAAGGTTGGTGTCTCCCCACCATCTCCAGGTGCACGAGGTGGTCGGGCTCGTGGTACAAGAGGTGGCAAGGTATGTAGTTTGCAGAATCCTAATATACTTCTCATATTGTCAGCGGTGTGATGTTTGGTTGCTTTGCCATCAGTGCAGAGACTGGACTTCTGGTCATGAATGGGCACATATATCCAACTCTATGTAGTGTCTGATCTGACTTCTGTATGTAGAGGGGTGGTGCAAGTGGACGTGGGCGCCTTATATCGACGGGTGTTGGTGGCCGCCAAGCAGGTATTTTCGTCTACTTAGTACATTTCTACAACCATTATACTCTGATGATCAGCAACCAAGTATAGCTAGCTGAAGATCTCAGATATTAGTCATTGTTATGAACATCCCTGGAATGCAACCAAATGCTGATGAACTCATCATGATGGTGTCAGGTGGGGGGTCAATTTGTCACAAATGAGTTTGGGCTTGATAAACATGTATTGAATCATCTGACCATATGAATCTTGAACAAGGGAAGTTTGCCACCTTTTTCTTGTCTGCTTACTGTAACCATTAGGTTCCACCTGTGCATTCAGCCTGAGAATTCAGCCCCAGTAGACAGAACCTACCTCGTGGTCCGCTCCTCTCCCTGTTTGCCCCATTTAGAGTTTTGCTTTTGATCATGAACTTTGGTTTGGATATGATGGCTCAGGTCCAGGAGGAGATGGAACTACCTCTACTCAGCAAGCCGGTGTTCAAGCTAGCCCAGCGGAGGCTTCTCAGTCAACCACCACACCGAATCCATTTGAGGCTCTGAAAGATGAACAAAGCTGATGGATCTCTCTCCTCCCATCTGTCATACACACCAGGAAATGTTTGGTACACTTGTTGCTAGAAATGAATAGCAGGTCAAAGCCAAGTTTTGGAAGTGGCATCTGCACCACCTGTGCAGACACTTGGCTTCAGATATCTTTGTGCAGCTTGTTGCAACAGTAGCATGCCCAGATATATGTGTTCATCATTGGGCTATCATACTTTTTCAATTGCATATGTCAATGGAAAACTGTCAATTGAGGCTTTCTCTTGTCGGTCAGCATTGAAACTTTGGATCTCCATGTTTGAAGTTCATATAAACCTGCACAAATCTGGTTGTTAGACAATTCCATTAGAGGCGCCAGAGTTTGTGCAGATGCTCCTTTGGAGTGAAGGTAGGGATTGAGGTTGGTGGTTTGAGGAAAGACTGGTCCATTGGAAGAGCTAGGAGGTGCAATCTGTGGGGGAGAATGTTGGCTGATGGAGGTGTTCAAGGGCCATGCTACTACTTTGCACTTTCAATGGTGGCTGTTCCTCATGTTGAACAAAGTCAAAAGCACTCTGTGGTCTTATTCCTCATTCTGGAAAGGGTGAGGAAGACAATTAAGAGAAAGAGAAACAGAGAAAAGGAAAAATGACAATGATTGAAGCTAGAGGACCAATCAAGGGTGTGGTAGCATCTTGCTTTCTTCTTCTATCAAGTTGCATTATACTAGGGTGTGGAAGTCATCTTGCTTTCATCTTCTATCAAGTTGGATTACACTACGCAAAACAAAAATCGTGGCTCTTTTATTGGGTGTGGTTTTGTTGATTAGTCAAGTATATGTACATAATGGGAATGTGGACATTACCTTGAAATTTTGGTGCATCTTTTGTTTATTGCCTCTGCCTGTGACAATGAGACTAGAGAAAAAAACAGTGTAGTTCAGACTAAAAGAAAAAACAAAGTAGTTTTTTCATTTGGTCTCACATTGAAGGGATGTTCACCAGGTGTTGCTCTGAACTAAGAGTTCAGTTTTTGGGATCTTCATGGAATATTTTGTTTGCTAGTTGCTAGTAAAGAAACCATTTTTCTAATTTTGACTTTTAGTTAGGACAATGAGTTCCATGTCAATCAAATTTTTGATTTGGAAATATACACAATTTCTCCAAATTAGTTCTAATGTACTATTAGTGTAATATCACAACCCTTCTTTATCAATGAACAAGCTATTACACCTGAGGAGGTGAATCCTTGAAAGCCCCTTTGATCCTTTACTCATTATTATCCTTTATGTTAATGCAAGTGGTTTGGAACCTTCCTTGACGTGGCATGGTAAAGTTCCAATCAAAGAAATCTGAAAACCTAGAATGCATCTTCATCAAATTAACAAGATGGATTCAAAATATTAATGTATTTTCACTTATCTAATTATAATAATGGACCAAGTAAGTGATGGTCCAATTATTCCAATGGGGTGTTGTTTTGATCTGTTTTGGTGCAAGCCAAACTTGATCACCAAACTTGAAATTGGGTGGTTGTTCTTCAGGTGCTGAACATGTCGAAAATTGGGTTGTTCTTCAGGTGCTGAACTTGTCAAAAATTGGGTTGTTCTTCAGGTGCTGAACTTGTCAAAAATTGGGTTGTTCTTCAGGTGCTGAACTTGTCGAAAATTGGGTTGTTCTTCAGGTGCTAAACTTGTCAAAAATTGGGTTGTTCTTCATGAGGTGTTTAAATCAACATTTTGGTTAAGGTTTCTTCTTTTTTGGAAACATGAAGACTGTTACATTGCTAGAAGGTGTGGTTCAATTTCCAGAAAGGAGTTTTCACAGTACCTTGCTTCAAAAATCCATTGCAAATTGGAAAACGAAAATGTGACTTTCTCACTGAGTTTGGGAAGGCACATTTTTGGGGCTTTATCCCAGCCCGATAGTTGCAATAATTGGGGGTCTGTAAATCTTTAATTGACAATTATACAAATTTCATCCAAAGGGATGCAAAAGAAAAAGTTTAAAAAAAAAAAAGCCCTTTCAATAAAAAGAAAATTGAAACAGAAACACGATTAGGAATTTAATAAAAAATGAAAATTTGCAAATGTTGAAAATGGGAAAATTCTGACATAGAAACATGATACACTGTTATTTTTGTAGACCAATAATTTTTGGTGTTTAGATTCACTATAGAGTATAGTAGCTTAAGGGATTTTGGCCCCTAGGTAATAATAGAAGGTCTTTTTATATGAGGATTTTTGAAAGATGATATTTTGGCTTGTGTTGAAACTTGAGATTAATAGTTATAGAGTGTTATAATATCTTGAAGGATTTTGGTTTCTTTTGGAAGATTTTTTTGAAGATTATATTGTTGCATGGTGAAAGATTTGAGTTTCCATAATTCCTCTTTTTGCCTTAAGATCATTTAAAATGTAAATGGCAAGGCCACAATTTAAGTAACAAGGTGTGTGTCACAACACACACCTTGTTACTTAAATTGAGGGTACATCCCAAGTTCAAAATCTTTTCTATTTTTTGGAGATTGGCCACCAAACAACCCTCGCCCCATCCACCCTAAAAACGAATAGAAAACTAGGCATGTTCTACATGTACTGGATCACCTCAGCAAACGCCTTTGGCGAGTTTTCTAGGAATTGAATGGAGAATCAAGTCTCACATTGGTATTGTATCTTCATACTAGTGAAATCACATGAGCACATACAATCGCTGTCTTGAACTTTAGTATCTATGGTTACAGTACTCATTCACCACCATCTTACAGTATGACAATCTTCCTGCAGTCCTGAAAAGTTGTCTCCCAGATCTGACCTAAATGATTGTAATTTTCCAAAACAAATAAAAAATCAATTGCAGAAAATTCTAGAGTCTTTAGAGTTGATTTGTTTGCAAACAAAAGGAACAAAGTTGCATTGTAATTCCAAAAACTTCCCAAATCTTACATGTGTCTGAATTGGGGATAATAAGATGGGAGTTGAACGCATGCCCCACAAAAGATAAACATTGACTAGAAGCTCTTAGATCAAGGCCTGTTATTTTTTCTATGAATTTTGATCAGTTGCCATTTCATGCCAATGGAAACCGCGAAGGTTAGCATCCTAAAGGTAAAGCAGGCTATAGCCTCTAGGAAGTTGGTGGCAAAGGACTCACTGGGAATAAATCCTCGTGTGAGTACTGCTATTAGAGAACCCAGATAAGGGGTGGTGGTGATCAAGAAGGAGCCTGCTTTGATACCTGCAATTGAAGTTTTGGCTACCTCATCTGCTGACTCTGCTCGCCTCCGGTCATACAGACAAGTCCATCTCATACCTTCCACAAGCTCTGGGTCTGTGCTAACTGCATGAGGAACAACAAGATTCAAGTAAGGAGAGAATGAAACATTTTTGCGGGCATGTGGGAAGTGGAGATTTTCCAATTGTTCACATGAAAAATCATGGGTCTTCAGGGGGGTAATTCCCCATGACAAAAAATGAGAAAACCCATGATTTTGAGAATACTCAAGACCCTAAAAATCCATATTAACTCATTTTTTGTTCTGGATTCAAGCTGGCAAAAGTCATCAAGAACAGTTACAAGTGCATTTCATGATAACCCATTTTTTACTACTAGTGGCAGTACTTGCTTGATGGGTACTACGTACCATCGTTCAAAAACGCACTCTCAACGAAGCCTGGGCACACCAAGTTGACCCGCATGTTGAACGGAACAAGCTCCATCTTCAGCGATTCTGCAATACCTTTCACGGCATGCTTGGTGCCTGTGTACACAGAACTTCCATACAACCAAGCCTGCAGCAGTCACAGAACATAGGTTTAAGCTTATTTATTTACTTGACCACCAGCCTCAGCTCAGGGTTTCTTTTAAGGGATTTTGTGATGTCGTCAAAGTGGTGATCATCTACAAAATAGCTTAGCCAAATATGGATACATACAAGATATGAATGATGGAAAAGAGCAGAATCATTTTATATTCTTGGCTACTTGCTCGAACTTATCATAAAAATCTGATGATTTGGAAATTTTTTTCTTGGGAATCTGGCAAATTTTTGGTTTCTTCATGCGCAAACAAAAACGTCTGCTGGAAACCAGGGTTTCAAAATGAACAATCAGGCTTTCGAAAGGAACAACGTTCGTGGGCTTATGGTCTCTTTCCATTCGGCTGCCGTGTTCACAACAGACTAATGGGAAGCCACTGTTTGTAGGGACTTGTTTCTTGCTCCGGGGACCGCTACTTCTCACAGGAGAGCAGCAACTGTGGTGAAAATATGTAATTAATCATGTTAGGAACTCTAGTAACAAATGTTTTTATGAAAATGGGACAGATGTCACTGTATGTATGGCGAGTCAAAGTTTAACTCATTGCTCTCACAACTCCTGTAATTGGTCAATGCTTGAGGGGTGGTAGTAAAGTTGTGAGATGACTCTGAACAAAGCTAGTTGAAAAAACATAATGGAAAGCTAGTGTGAGCACAAAATCTGTGATCACAGGAGCGTAATGAAAATATAGCCTTAGAACTATCATGAGAGCTTACCAATGACGCAAGACTGCCGATGAAGACGATAGCAACCGGATGGCTACGACTGCGCTCTTTGAGTGACGGTAATGCGGCGTGTACTGGGTAAACGGTGCCCAGCAGATTCGTCTGAACAACGGCGTTCAGATCTTCCACAGAAACGTCCTCAAAGAATCCGCTTCGGGTGATGCCCGCATTGCAGATCAACACATCAATTGGCCTCCATGTCAATGCTTCCTCAATCACGCGAGCAATGGCAGCATAGTCTCCAACATCTGCTATCTATAGAAAGAAAGCCCCGCGCACAAGTGTTGTGTTCTGGTGAGAAACGGAAAAATCCAGGAGCATGTGTGAATGACACAGAAGTATCATAGAAAATTGAGATCTATAGACAGCTCCTCGTCTCTAGCGCCGTCGTCGGAAGAAGAATGTACCGGAGCTGCAGCATTCATGTGTACATACCTTTGTGAGAATTCGATCTGGGCTGCACTGGACCTCCTTGACAAGAAACCTGGCGGCCTCTTCCAGTTTGTCGCTCTTTCTAGCCACCAAGGTGACGAATGCTCCTTCCTGCAGCGACTTCTTGCAAAGCGACAAGCCAATGCCAGTAGAGGCACCTGTGACGAAGATATGCTTTCCTGAGAGAGATGGTATGAAGCTGCGGTCGGACTTCGGCTTCTTCATCTTCTTGTTGAAGATTCTTGTTGCAAGAATTATAAACGAAATGCCAAGAGTTGTACAGACTGCTAAGGCTAACATCATGTTGGAAAACGGAAACATTGACAGACAGCAAGTTCTGACAAACAAAATCAGCAAGACTGTAAACTTCGACTCCTAGAATTGGAATTCTCGTGCAAAAGATCTAAAAGTTCGACTGTAACAAGATCTTTCTGCAACGCCGAGAAACAGGAGGAGGAGGAGACTGCAATCAGGAGTAGCCCTAGTAGTAGGGTATCTTCAAACGTCCTGCAGCTAGTCAAGAGCACAATGGAGAAACCAGCCAGTGACACAAATATTGCCCTGGCTCCTCCAAAGAATCTACAAAAAAACGCGGATGATTTTCAATCCCAAAAGAAACAAACTGCTGTTTCCCTCCAGATCTATCGACAATTGCTCTCTAGATTCGACGTCCTAGACCCCGGGAGCGCTGCGGAAATCGCTCATGAATTCCAAACAAAGAAATTGTAGTTTACATATGCTGTGCAGTCAAGCTGCATATCCAGGAAACGGATCAATTTCTCTTGTCCAATCCATTCAGGGGCGCAAAAGCAGATCTGTCTAAATAAAAGTCATGTAGTAGTTCTGAAAGTGCAGGAAATCTGCAAACATAAAGAAGGAGCAGAACGACGACAAGAGAGAAAACAGAAGAAAAAAACAGCACTGAGAAAATGCCCTGGATCCGACATAATTTTCCTTTTTTCTCCCTTTGCCTTTGCTGCTGCTGCTGCTGCTGCTGCTGCTTCTTCTTCTTCTTCTTAGGCTAGCTCTCGGCTGATCCTACACGCTCATCAGAAGAAGAAGCTACACAATCCGTGCAGGCACAGCCATACTTTTTCCATGAATCCTCTTCGGTTGCAACTCTTCTTAAAGGCTTATCGAGCGCCACAGAGGAGGATTGGAGGAGCGGGAGGATTCATCAGAGAATTGGAGGCTGCGGGCTTTACCGGAACTCCTCGAGAACAGACATCCAGCGAGCGAGCGAGCGAGCGAGCGAGGGAGGGAGAAGCAGTTCGCCGCAGCAGCAGGAGGAGGACGTTAAACGCGCACTAGGAAATTTGCGCAATTCCTGGAGAGTAGTTGGGAAGGTAATGTCGGTCCAAGTAGTCTCACCATAATGCTGCCGAGCGCACCACCATCTCTCTCTCTCTCTCTTTAAAACCGCACCGGCCTTTTTTTCCCGCTGGCTATTTATAGCCAGAAATCTATATTACAAATTAAAAGTGCTAAAAAATCAAGTGTTTCTTTTTTGGGGAGAATTTCAATAGCCAGATTTAGACCAAAATTGAAGAAAAAAAATCCAGTTTTCTTTATATGATTTAAGTACCACAGCCAAAAAAACAAGACATTTAAAAAACTTTTCTTTTATATTTAGCGTGTAACCAAATTTGGCTAAATCTTCCTCGACATCATTTTCAATAGCCAGATTTAGACCAAAATTTAAGAAAAATCGCCAGTTTTCTGTGTATGATTCAAATACCATAGCCAAAAAAAAGAATGATGTTTTTTTTAAAAATTACTTTTATATTTAGAGTGCAACCAAATTTGGCTAAATCTTCCTGCTCAACAAAGCTTTTGTTTTTGCTGATTATATATGAATTGGAAATCTTTTTTGATTTATGGTAGTCAAAGACAACACTATGAGAATGATCAAAGTGAGTAGGCCAAGAATTATTATTATTATTTTTACAATTTATATATATAATTTGAATTTTTTATTTGATTTATGGTAGTCACAGACAAAACCTTGAGAATGATCAAAGGGGGTAGGCCAAAAAGAATGCCAACATAATGAGCCCTTTTGAATAAGTGATTTATATATGGGGTGAGGCTTATCTGATATAATTATGCTTGGAGATTTTTTGCAATAGGTTTGCTTTTGGTATTCACAAGTGCCATATTAAAAAAGGGTTGGAACATGAGTTTTGGCGACGCACTCCTGGAGAAGCTCTAAGAAGACCACATCTCCAGTAAGTGTGTCCAGTATACGACTTTGGCAAAAATATTGCTTCCATTCAAGTTTATTTATTTTTACTTTCTTTCTTTTTTTTCAACCTCACCATATGAAACTAAAACTGGGACTGCAAATAGGTGGGAGACTACTAATAGACAATGACCTCAGCCAATTATTATGATTATGATTGGCCAATCAACTGACAGTCATATCACATTTATTTCACACTTCTCTGGTACATGTCAGGCTTTGCTGTGCCTTTCACCAGCCTCAGCTTGAAAATTGTGCTAACTTACCAAATTGTGCAGAAATGCGAGGCCAAAACCATGTGGTGAGCCGAACCAATATGTTTTAACCTTTCTCATTAATTTTAATTTGCAGGGTTATCTTTTGAGACCATCCCAGGAGGTGCTCAGAGCATCCCCGTATGTGAGCCAGCACATTACAATTGGATGAAGACAAGTAAACATATGACGGTTTGGCTCAGGAAAATAGTTTTTCTCCAGCATATTTGCTAACTTTGCTGAGGCTGGTGAAAAGCGCAGCAAAGCTGTGCGCCTCCTACACAAGAGTGTAATAAATATGATTTGACTGCTGCTCCCTGTTTTTGATTCGCGAATCATAATGATTGGTCCAGGGGGTTTGCTATTAGTAATTCCCACTTATTTGCAGTTCTCTCTCCAGTTTTATGGGTGGGGTTGCAAAAAAGTTAATAACTAAACTTGGATGTGAGAAATATTTTGGTAGGTTCACATAATGAGCACCGGTGAGACGCTCTCAGTACGTGACACTGTAAAAATATTTCTCACATTCAAGTTTCGTTTTTTATTTATTTTCCGACCTCAATGCTCATCCATAAAAAAAAACTAGAATTGGGACTGCAAATAGGTGGGAGACTATTAATAGCAAACGACCATTATGATTGGCGACCAATCAGATATAGGGAGCAGCAGTCAGATAATATTAATTAAACTCATCTCTGGAAAGTGTTAGGCTTTGCTATGTTGTTTACCAACATTATTGAACTATGCAAAAATGCTAGGCCAAAACCATTTTGTTGATCTCAACCTGCATGTGTTCAGTTTTGTTCACTGAAATTTAATGTGCAGGGCCCCATAGTGAACACTTTGGAGTTGCTTGTCCTAAGTTATCTCCTCAACACGAAGTTTTTGTGATAATTTTACAGAAGAATTTGAAAAATAAATCAATTGCATTAAATTTTAAAAGGTATTCCTGCTTGTCAGGCTACAAATGGCTAGATTCCAGTAACATTCTTTTTATGCAAAAATATATAAGAGTTCGTTAAATCCAGGAAAATCCAGGATAAATACCCTTAAAGAAATGCTAGTCCACCAAGACAGTCGCCATTTATTGCTAATTACTGCTGAGGATCCTCGCCAGTATACCTACTTGAGGAATTTGGGAAAAAAAATTCCTGGGAAGGAGCAGTGAAAATATATGTAGCAGCAGTGCAGGTGCTCAGGAAAGACAGGATGAAACTCAATTTATCACCAAAATTGATGGTTTTCTGAGTGCAGGCGCTCAGGGAAAAAGGAAAGACAGGATGAAACTCAATTTATCACCAAAATTGATGGTTTTCTGAGTTTCACTGCTAATGTACTTTTTGACAGGCTTTTTTGAATCTCACCCTGTGTTGAGTTGGACCTTGCCTTGGACCCTAACTTTGCATATTGGTTTTCCAAATCATCAGCTCTCATTTCGAGCTCTTTTTTTTGGGTCCAAACCAATTGATTTCCTCTCCAAAATGGAGACATGTAGGTTTAGCCTTGATTTGCCACTTTTTTGGTCCTGGACCCTCATCTAATGCTCACGGGTCTAATTTATGGTTCTCAGCCAATAGGATTGCTTAATTTCAAAGGACCCTAGACTTTGGACCCTCATGTAAAGTGGCCCATAGTTGCCTGTCATGGCATTGAGGCAATAGAAATTCAAGGAAATGAGAGCTTCTTCTCATTAGGTACTAACTCTGCCCCTCATGGCAAGTTCAAACCAATTACAATTTGGAAATAATGTCTATTGTGAAATCCATTACATAATTTCCTTACACAAATAATGACAAATTTTTGAGAGCTTTATGTATTTACATTCAATGTTAGAAAATATAATATAAAATTAATTTTATAATAAGATGATCAATATTTGTAACCAATTTGACACATTTTGAAATTGTAAATTGAGTTAATGTTAAAAACTCTTGGTGTAAATATATAATAATGTTTTGAATATATTCTAAGAACATTTGAATAAGTTTCAAATGATTTTAAGGTACCCAAAAACATTATGATCAATGCTTTCATTTATATCCTTGTTTTAAAATGATTTGGATTGATTTGAAAATGATGTTTTCTTGAAAATAATTTATATATATATGCCTTTACACAATAGTGTAAAATGACATTTTCTTGAGTCATAGTTCAATTTAAAAAAATTGTATGTAAGCTTGTTAATTATAGGAACTTTTTTGTATTCATTAACAATAACCAATCATCTTCTACCATGTCAACTTGATTAGCTAATTCTTAAGCAAAACTTTTTAAGTAGTGAAGTTGGGCAAACGTTGGTCATTCTATGATGTACCTTTCCATTAAATCATTTTCAAAGATAGTTCTTCCTAATGGTATACATCTCTAATGCTAAACTATTCCAATGTGTTACAAGTTGATCATTGTTATTTTATATAAGAAATCCACTTTGTCTACAATCAAATAGTGGGTTATGTTGTGAGATGATGCTAGATGTGGAGTGATGTCTATATAATTAGTGTCAAAATGACCTCCTTGCAATGTGAAAATTAATTTAATGTCAATATTCTAAAATTGAGTAGTCTAATCTCTCATTTAATTACTATACAAGCAACTTACACACAATGTCATGATTAACTTAACATTGAAATGCAACAAAGACAACACATCATAACTAAGTTTGTTCAATTAGTTTCTTTTTTGTTGATTTAACATTTGTTTTTTCAAATTTCTTGACCGATTAAATTTGCTATGTACAACAATATTTGGATATATGTATTTTCAAATTGAGTAAGTGCACCTACATCGCATTTATAATCAACATACACACATTGTCACACAATTGATTTATCACCAAAATGCAACAAAAAAAAAATCATAATTATACAATGATTAAACTAAAGTTAAATTTACACACAATTGTTCATTTTAAAAATAAGATGCATTGAACATAATTGGAATACATTCAAGTTGACTTTCACTACATGTAGATATAAACTTAGTTTCACGTTTGTCAACTAAATTTGGATATTTTGGGACCTTCTTTGGTAGAAATGATCAGTAATTCATTTTAGTTGTATAAAATTAATGATCAACATAATAATCTTATGCACAAGGACAATGGACAATATATCATAATTCATAAAACAACATGGTTTTAAATGTTTTATTCATTGAACACCAAAACCCAAAGTTGTTTTTTTTTCACACAATCATGACCAAATTTTGTTAATATTAATCAATTAATCAGACAAATAAATAAAAGTTTCTACAAACAAGCAAATAAACTTCAAAAAATTATGTTTTCACTCCATGTTCTTTAAATAGGAAGGACAATTTTTCTTTTTACCAATTCAACTTTTTCATTTTCTAAACTAAAAGTTTAAAATGAAAAAAAAATCATATAATGGTTATTTTTTAATTATTTGACATTAAAAAAACCAACGAGCTTAAGAGCAACTTTTTCCTTTCTTATTGGTTTTGAATTCAAATGCATGGTAATTGTCAATGTAAGCTTGAAGAAATTTATTAAAAGTTATGGCCATGTGTCCACACTACAACAAAAGGTGTCCATGTACGCCAAGTGCTTTCACTGAATTTTGAGTGATTTCACTGGTTATAGTGAACAGGGACTAGTGAAGAAGTAATGAATTCATTAATCTAATGAACGAGGATTAATGAACTGCACCCACATTTTGTAATAGTGCCATGTCCTTGCATATCCCACGCAAACTTCAAATTTGTGTAGGTAGTTGAAATTTATTTGTATTTAATATGTATTTGAAGCTTAGTTGCATTTTAGTTGGAATTAATTATGAATTAATTAATGATTACATGAGTGATTTGGCAATGTGCAGGATACCTTGTATTTGCACATTGGCAAAATTGCAAATATGACATGTTCATATAGTCTACACCTTTGACCCTTGGGATTAAAGTTGCACATTCTACAAATTTTTTGGAATTAGAACATAATGCCAAACAATGTTGGCCAAAATCTTCCACCTAGCAAGTGACATGTCAAACCAATGACCCACTTGCAACTGCCATAAAACTTGGTTTTTTGACATGAAAATAATATTTTAAAATTTTATATTTATATTGTAAAGTTGCAAACTAGTTGTATCTTAATTTTTCAAGACATATAGTTGTAAGGTGTAGCATTAACCAAACAACTATAGGGCAAAAATGTAGTGAAACAAGAACAAAAAACTCAAAAAACTCTAGTAGGTTTAAAGCACACTAATAAAAAGGGGACAACTTGAGCCAAAAAAATGTACTCTGTTTAAAACACATGTTGTATTATTTTGAGGTCAATTTATCTTTCATTTATTTAATGTGTTGAGAAACATATAAAATGAAATTTTGACATAAAGCCTTCAACATAATTCTTGTTACTCTTAAAAATAGAATAACAAAAATAAATTCACACATTTGTGTTCATTTGAATGAAAAACATTAACCAAATAATCTTTTGTGAAATCAGATGAATGGAATTGTTTATATGGAATTGAAATGGTACAGTCAACTCATTCAATACATAATTAAGAATTTCGTCACTTTTGGCAATCGTTGGAGTGTTTTTAAAATATATATTTTACAAGTGTTGTGTAATGTATTCTTACAAATGTACTTTTTAATTATTCTATATATATATATATAATTGAAAACTTTTATCTTTTGGGTTTTGAAACATTATTATGAGTAGAATTTATGAAAATATGTATTAATATTGGCTTGGTGGAAGTTCAAATACACATAATTCAAAAAAATTAAATATTTGTAACATTTTTTGTTCATTACAATGTGCTTTCACCCAAGAATGTGCCTCATGTGCAGATGTTGGCCATCTTTCACCATGCCTAATGATGCTTTGACATAAGTAGATGCAAGAAAATATACTTATAATTACTTTGATAGGAGGAGCTTGTTAAATTCCAACATTGTTTGGTTGAATGCAATAATTCCGTTCGTTTAACAACTAATGTTGACATGACAAGCACACTAAAGCCTACTTTTGGTGTGAACACAAGTCCAACACCTCTAACACAAGTCCAAGACCTTTTAACCCTCCAATGGTCACACATGCCCTATGCACTAATCTACAATGAATTTGAAATTAAACTATCAAAATGAAATGGGTGAGGATGTTTATAGTTTAGCATTATTTGTGTTAAGCTTTTAATCTTGTAAATATTGATGTTCTGAAGGGCTCATAGATGTTCAATCAAATCTAACTTTGATGGTTAAATTTGCAAACTTTCAAGGTCTTTTCTGCCTTGTGTGTACATTACAAATGTCAATTCCTCCCTTTTGGTTGAAGTCCATGATCATAATCACATGCATACATTAGGTCTAAAATTGTCATTGATTTTTGAGAATGCCTAACATAATTTTTGTGTGTGATATATATGTGTGAAGCTTGAAGAAAACAAGCTTGGGGGTCATCAACTTCGCCCACCTAAATTCTAGGATGTAAGGCCTATCTTGTTGGCTTTTTGATGAGCCACATTTTTTAGTACAACCACACTATCTAGTTGGGCTTTGCAAGCAAGTCCGAATAATATTTTTAGGTCAAACATATAATGCCCACTATTGGGCATGCTCTTATGAAACAAGCAACTAACCAAGTCAAATTGTGAAACTATTTAAACATTGGCCTAACCTTCACATAATACATTATTAAACCATTCACATAATACCATTATTAAACCTTAATCTAATAGAATATAATTTCTATAATATGATGGATGAAGCAATTGACTTTTGAAAAATCATGTGAAAAATTGAAATTTAAGGAGAAGGTCAAGACTAACACTAAATGAAAGTGACAAATTAAATGCAACATTGGGCTCAACATTGTTGGAGATTAAGTTCTAGTTGGAAAGTTTTGATTGTATTCAAATTTTCATAAATGTATTAAGTATCATTGCTTGCACATCTTTTAAAAAAATTAGAGAGTGGTGCAATGGTTAAGAATCACTTTTTTAAAGTATAGATTTTTAGTTTGAATGTTTTTCTCAGTATATATCTTCTTCCCAAGATGGATTCCTCAAATGAACTCTTCCCCTTCTTGGTCATTTGGGGAAACCATGGTCTTGAGATGTTTTCAATTTGAAACTTGGCCCCACTTCTGGGGTGTTCAAGTTGCCCAAGTGAGAATAAAAAGTTTCTCAAGGGGGAAGAGAAATGAGGATCACATTTTCCCAAAGGACCTTAACTACATTTCCATTAGGGATACAAGGCCATAGAAGTTTTGGAATGTTTGACAATGGTTAGATGTGTCGCTTCATTTATCATGTTTTCATCTTTCATCTTGAACTTTTCATCCATTATATAAATTTCCATTTAATATGGAAAAATAAATAAACTTTTCATCCATTTTGTAAGTTTTTTCTTTTTATTTCATCCATGATGCAAATGTTATTCCCAATTTTTTGTCCATGTTGCAACATTGTTCCATAAGTTTTAATCTATTTTGCAACCTTTGAAACATTTTAAAGCATTTATTTGATGGTTTTAAGAAATTGCAAATTATGTTCCTTCTTTGTCTCTACTTTGGTCATTTCCCAGGCCAACAAGAGCATTGCATGACAAATTGCTTGTTATATTTTCTCGTTTTTCTAAAAGAAGCTCATATGGGATGAAGATGAAAATGATGAAAGATTTGAAGGCAAGACCTCCCACTTAAAGTAGAGATGATCAATCCATGGCCACACCATTTTACTTATTGAAAAATTGTAATTGAGGATAGTCATACCAATTTTTCAAATTAATTTCCTACTAGGCGTCATTGGTGAGCATGCATATTTTTGTGTCAAAAATCAATGCATTTAATTTGTTACTTATGTTTAGTCCTTGTCAAAGGTTGGGCAATTATATTGCTCCCATTGCCATAGTTAGAAAGGGGGATCCTCTCAAGGAATAAGGACATCATAGGCTCATGACATGTTTTATGAAGTGAAATCTTACTTGACAATTGCTCATGTTTCATAAATTCATATAATATTCCCTTAGTGTTTTAAGTTGAAAAAAATCTATGTACTATGGAATGGGCAAGCAATTGCCTTATATGCTTGGTAACCTGCCCATGACAAGTTTTCTAGGGTAAGATAGGCAACACACTCAATGTATGGGCATTTGTGAACCCATTCCATTGCATTAATATCTTTGGTGAATGCTTATGATGCACCATGAAATGACAATGGAAACAACATGGGAACCTTTATTGTAATGTGTAATCTTCCAGTTTGGAGAATTGTACACCATAATCTTCAACTTGAGAAAATTATGGAACATATAATCTTCTTGTTTAAAAGATTATGAATTGTCACCCACATTACATGCCGTAGGTTGAAGAACACCAAGCTTACCTAGCCTAGTACGCTTTTGAATGTGCACAACAAAGTGGCATAATCATTCACCATAGATGTTAACATATTTGGCTAGCGATACATTAGAGGACAAAAGTGCACTCGTGTTTTACATTGTCGCAAAGTAATAATTGTCAAAATAAAACCAAAATCAGACCCCCAAATTTTGGGATTTGAAAATTGGAGTGTAATTCACACCTACATCTTTTGAAAGAAACTAGATTTTGCAAGTTAATGGGATTAGTTTTGGCTTGTTCACAATGCACATGGTTGTTGCCTTTAAAATAGGAAGTAGTTGAGGTATGAACCCTTTGAAGTCATTTGTGCCCCCCCTCTATCCTCCCCCCTCCCCAAATTATAATGCTTGAAAGAACTGAAGTTTGAAGCTCTTTTAACTCAATTAGGTATTGGCCTAATTGAATCCACTCTCAGTTACTAATAATAAACAAAATGAGATATGAGAAGAAGGGCTCAACTATGGGCATTGGGCATCTTCATTTTTGTGACATCCTTTTTGGTTAGGAGTTAGTACCTAGAAGACAAAGAAGAGCCACGCATAAAGTGTGGATAAATTGGGGTAGTTGGATGAGGTGTGCTTACATTAATTTCATCACATTGTGTGCCACACAATTCTCAAGCTCATTGTCAAAAATGGGATATAATAAGACAATCAAAAGTCTTTGATTATATATATAGAGTGAGAGTTGTGTGTTTGTGTATGTTGTTGTACACTTATTGGGGGATCTTTTTTGTTCAACATACACAAAATACAAACAAGCTCACATCTACCCAAAAGCAAAGTGTTGAAGTGTTGTTCACTAAATGTTAAATAAATAAAGAAAGAAAAAACTTGTTGCTCACTTAGCAAGGGAGCAAGAGAAGAAGGCAAAAAAAAGGGGGGGAGGGAGGGAGGGGAGGGGAGGGGTTCAAAAGTACAAACAAAAGACAACACTCGAAAATTCAAAATGCACAATGGGGGAGAGACCTAAGTGTTGTTTAGGGTTCACTAAATGTTTAAAAAAATAGATAAAATAAATAAATTTTGCACAACAACGAGAGGCCTAAGTGTTGTTCACTAAATATTATTAATTAATTAATTAAAGAGAAAACACTAGCAAGGGAGTGAGAGAAGAAAAAAAAAGAAAGGATCGAATTACAAACAAAAAATAACACCCCAAAGCACAACAAGCACAATATGGAGTGCCCTCTTTGTGAAAGCTGAGGTAGGGATTGATGGTAGGTACATCACCAAATTGTATTCTGCATGTCTATGGATTTATTCCATAGGACAACTTGAATCATAACAAGCTTCTAATGGACGGTGGTGCATTGGTGGGTGTTAGTTCATTCACTCTAAAAATCATTTTGGTCGGATGGTGAAAAACACAATGTCTTTTACAATAAGTAAGGGACTAGGTTACAAGCCTTGTGCTCTATTCAAAGATTCAAATGTCCAAATGTTTTAGTATTTTTTTTATTTAAACAAAAGATTCACACTTGAGTGTCAAATAATTTATTTTTATCTTTTAAAAATCCACTTGTGCAGTGAAAAAGAATAAGTTATGAAATTTTGGCAATAAATTTTGGCAGCTTCCTTGGTAGATTCCTTTGATTCTTACCCTTTAACATGATGAGACCTTTAACATCATTTTGTTGTTGTTGGTGTTGTTGTTTAAAAAAAAACAAAACAAAAATAGGGATACATAGTAATTTTTCACCAAATTTATAGGATTGAAATATGTTGTCAAACCATTTTTTTTGGAGAAATTTTTGCCAAATGGCATATTATTATTATTTCAAACTGGCTAAAATTTAGTGTTTTTCAAGTTTTTAAGTTGCAAAATTACTACTTTCATATTTTCCTATCACCAAATCTGGCTAAAATCATCTTATGGATGATCACCACTTCAGCTACATCACAAAATTGATTATTAAAAAAAAAAAATTAAAAAAATTAAAACCCTGCCCATAACATGACATGGTTGCAAAATGTGTGTGAACATCATCCCCATTCATCTTAGTTGGGCAAGGGGCAGACAGAATAAAAAAAGAATCCAGCAGTACAAAAGCACTGCTTTGTACTGTCTAGCAATGCAGCATTCAAGACCTAAAGGGCTTTCTTTGATTTCAGATTTGCCTATTTTCTTTCAGTTTTGTCCTTTCTGTAGATTGAAGAATACCTTTAGAAGATAATAGCTTGAAAGTCTATCTCTGAAGCAAGGTAGTTTGTTGTTGGCTTTGCCTACCAAGGCGAGAAGGATATTGTGTTTTAGATTCATTATAGAGTACAGTAGCTTAAGGGATTTTGGCCCCCCCTAGGTAATAAATAATAGGTCTATATATTTTTATATGAGGATTTTTGAAAGATGATATTTTGACTTGTGTTGAAACTTGAGATTAGTTATTATAGAGTGTTAATATCTTGAAGGATTTTGGTTTCTTTTAGAGGGTTTTTTTTAAGGTTATATTTTTTCATGGTGAAATATTTGAATTTCCATAATTGTTCTTTTGCCTTAAGATACTTTTTAATGTAAATGGCAAGGCCACAGAGTGAGACACCCCCCTTGTTTTGTTTGTTTGTCACGGCAATATCTTCCAAACCATGGGGCTTCAAAATTTGGGTTTGGGGGTTTTGAAAGGAAAAATCAGTTGAGCCCTCCCTCAATGTGTTCACATTATTGAATTTAGAAATTTTTTGATTTTGAGAATGTGGAAAAAAATAAATAAATAAAATGTGTTCACACTCGGGCTACACTTGAAGCAATAGAGATGTGCAAGATGACATTGATGCTGTCTACAATGAGGCATGAAGTTTTTCCAGGCATGAGCCCAAAGGCGGAAAGAGTAGAGTAGGGTAATGCCATCCCTCCGAGTGACGTGTTCCCTTAATAATTAACCCCTCAGTCTCCGGTAGGCACTTATTTTTAAAAACACCTTACTTCGAGGGCATTACCGAACCTGAAGTAAGCGCAACAAAATATTTTTTTCATTTTTTCCCCTTGTGATACCAAAAACAAAACATCGCCCCCTATTTGCAAAGGAAAGAGTCCACTCGGTACACTCAAGATTTTCGAGAGCATCTCCACTAACACCTCTCGTATGCATATAGTGGCAGGCCTTGGGAGCATCAGCACCCACTTTGGGTACCATGGTAGAATTCCCAAAATCCATTTAAATTATTTTTAAATATCATAAATATCCCTCATACTTCGACAAAATCAGGGTCCCTGAGTTCAAATCTAACAATTTTTTGAGCTTAATATGGTCACTGAGAGGCCTCACTACCAAAAAAAAAAAAGAAAAAGGCGAAGGTACCAAAGTGAGTGTCTCCTCCCACCCACAAGTCTGCTAAATTTTGTTGTGTTCTGAATGGAATGATAGAGTTGCTAAGATTGTGTGTACATTTTGTCATTTTTGGGATTGGGGAATAACTTTTGATCCAAATCATTTGGAAAGAGAGCCAAAACACCATGTTCTGAGAATGAATGCCACCAACTAAAAATAGCAAACCATGTTACCTACCTATTCTCAAGAGACTTGGCAACTGGCCACACAAATACATTATCTTGGACCATATGTAAACTCAAGGTGAAACTGAAACTAGTTTCAAATTTTAAAATCAAGAGTTGAATTTTTTAAAGAAAATTATTGAAACAAAAAAAAAAAGTCACAAATTCAAAAAAGGGTTACGAGGAATGTGTTAGAATTATGTCTTTTTGATATGAGGAGCATGAATGAAATTTGTTCATGTAATTGACAATATTAATATGCAATTTATACACATAATTGACACTATTGATTGAGATTTATGATGGATGAAATTGTGTGTTATTGACACAAATGCACTTTGCTAGAAGTGAAAAAATGCACACTCTCTTTTCCATGTCAAAAGACATGCATTCTCTTGCGTGTCTTTTGACTTGCAACAAAATGTGCAACTTATTTGCATGCAACATGTAAGTACTTCTTCACTAAAGCAATTAAGGAAAAACATGCAAAGCACCAATTTAGCTATGGTGAACTAGCACCCACATTGCTTGCTACCTTCACCTTTTTCTTTGAGGCCTGTTATTGGCCAAATTAAACCCATATAATGTTAGATTTGGACTAAGAGACCTTATTCCCAAAGTTTGAATGATGATGTTAACATATTAATTAGTGTGATTTAATTTTAATTAGTTGTGGGTGCATAACAATGTTGGGCGGTTCTTAGGGTTTTTTTTAAAAGATTCATTGAGTTCAGGTTTTAGAAAAGTTTATAAGACCTGCCTTGGTTTTTTGAATTCATAAGATTCAAGGAATTTGAGAATTTGAGTTCACTTGGGTTTCAAACTATTGAGTTTCACACATTTCAAATTCATTGATGTTTAAAGGTAGTTTTCACGAATGAGCATTCAACAAGGTGAAACTCAAGAAATCATCAATCTTATGATAAATTGAGTTTCATCATGTATTTATTTCCTAAGTGCCTCCATTATTGTTACACATATTTTCCTCATTATTACTTGCACAACTACTATATTCATTTTCAAATCTTGTGTGTTAAATGTTGAGTTTTAGCCCAAGGTTTCATATTGAGATTTAATATTTTAAAAATTAAAATGATGATTGGATGTATCAAAGTAAAATACTTTGCAAAATTTAAAACCTTGACTCTACTATTTTTTTAATACCTTGATAAGGTATCAATGTTAATTTAAAAAATAGGGTTTCAAGTGAATGATTTTCAATCTAGTGAAAATTAGTGAACGGGTTTCAAATAGAGTATGACTCTGGGTAATATTGTGAAATATTCAACTTAACACCCAACTTGAAACCCTCCTCGATTTTTAGTAATTTTTTCATACCCACCAACATTGGTGTATAACATACACTTTTTTTCCCCCCTTTCTTTTAGTTCTTTCATTGGCCTTATTATCAAAACATAAAATGCAAGGTTCAAGATATGACACAACTAGAATAAAAATTGTTCAGATGGATTGCTAATTGCAAAATAAGAATTCATGCTTGCAAGTTCATATAGAACACAACTTTTATTTACAAAAGTCAAATTTCACACATGGCAAAACTTAATGAAAAGTTGGAAATTTTAACAAATTTTTTAAACCATGATTTGGAAACAAGTCTATAAATATTGAACATGGCTCTTTAAGAATGTCATAACAATCCATATTAATATGTGATGTTAACCTCTGAATGTTTTTCATCCTCTTTCAATTCCCTTTTGCCTTTCTCTCTTCTAAAGCTTTATGAAAACACATAATTTTCATCCTCAACCAAATCTTAAACCAAAAGCAAATTTAAAAAAGAAAAAAAAATCCAAGCAACAAAAAAAAAGCTACCCATGGCCCCCCAAAAAAGAAAAAAACATTCACAAACCCTTTCACCCATCCTAAAATAAAAACTATCAAGATGGTTTGTTAATTGCAAAACATGAATTCACATTTATCACACAATGTTTATTGAAAATAGAAGTTAAATTTCACACATGGAATATCTTATTGAAAATTTGGAATTTTTCCAATGGGCACAAAAAATAATAGAAAAATAACACACCTAGAATAAAAATTGTCCATATGGCTTGTTGATTTCGAAACATGAACTCATCATGCAAGTTCATGTAAAACACAACTTTTATTGAAAATAAAAGTCAAGTTTCACACATTGCAAAAATTTATTGAAAGCTTGAAGTTTTTTCAATGAACTCAAATAAGACTAAACAAAACATTCACAATCCCTTGCCCCGTTCCAAAAACAAATCCTAGATTTGTGAGGTGCATCCTGCATCTTTTCGTTGGTTACATGTATTTTTTATTTTCAAAATTGTTGTTTTGAGCTAGGCTAATGGGTGGGGTAGAGATTGGGGTACATAGTTTAAACATGGGGTCTTTATAATATTTAGAAACAATTTAACTGAATATTCAATTTAACAACATTGATCCAAATTTGACCATGAGGATTAGAGCCCACTTGAAGGACACATGAATTAAAACAAATGTGAATTCAAATAAATGGTTATAATTTACAACTCATGGTTAAAAGTTGTGTAAAACCAACTTTCACCAAATGGAAAGGTGGAGTTTCTAAATATCTTTAATTCCAAACAACCTTCATAAATATTGCATTGTAGTGAGTGGAGTTATTGGGACATGAGGTAGTAACTTGTGTGTGAACTCCAAGTTTATTTTTTGTAATGGTGTTCTTTGATTGGCTCATCATTAAGAAAAAAGGTTTGAAAACTTTTACCCCATTCAACACAAAGGTTTGCAAACTTTACACACCTTAAAATAACATTTATACAATTTCTCTAGTTGGCCCACTTACATAAGTTAAAAGAGGAAGACTTTGGACAATGTTTGTGGAATAAAAAATGAAGCTATTGTGAACAACATGGAGGACACATGAAAAATCATGGGAATAAACTTAGGAACTTTATTGAAAACATGTGAGGTTAAGTGTAAATGGTGTGTAAATAATTGTGTATAACCATGTGAGTGTAATTGATCTACACTTATACAATTATATTCATTATAGTTACACTTACATGAACCAATATAAAGAATTTGGGGTGTGTAAAAAGGCTTTGTAAATTGTTGATGTATTTTTATTCACATTGATGCTTTTTAACTTTTTAATTCAGTGCATTCATTATACACCACATATGCATATTTGATTTTTAAAATCATATTGTATTTCATCCTTAAAATGTATTGGCAAAGAATTGGTAAACATTTGACATGAAATATATTGTGTCTACATGTTTTTTAGTTATGAGAGTTATTTATATATTAAGGAAAACACAACACCAAAACCTTAAGTTTAGTCATAGATGGGGTAAGATTTTTAAAAACCTACAAAAAATATGTATTAGCATCCAAAGGGGTTGAAACGCAAAAAACCATAATTTTGGTGGTAAACTGAACTTGTCTTTTTTTTTTCTTGAATGTCTCTGTTACTGTTACAAATATTTTCACTACTCCTATTTGTATAACTATTATAATTACTTTTAAACCTTGTGCATTAAATGCTAAGTTTCAGCATTTCATATTTATATTTAATAAAATTTCATTGTCGTAGTACCTTGTCACGTTTGGCAAAAATTATATTATTTTTTTTGAATGCCAAAAATTCAAAAAGTTAAAGTCCTTCTTGTTGAAAATTTAAAAAATTATTGTTCACTAATCTCGAAATTTCATAAGATTCCTAAGCTATTTTTTATTAAAAAAATTGCTGCATTTTTGTAGTAAGCTTTTAGGTATTGCATCAATGTTTTGATGCAAATTGTTGTAGCTTCAATACATTTATATGGGATATTAATGACAAAGAACCAATGACAAGAAGAAGACTAGAACTTCACTATCTAAAACCTTTAGTCTAGTTGTAATGTCACCCTAGTTGTATATTAGACTAATAGAAATGTCATCTTCTCCATCTTGTTGAATGTTGTAATTTTTTTTTTCCCCCATCTTCCTCTCTCTCTCTTTGAAATTTTGTTTCATTGTTGTTGGGCACTTTGTTGCTTTTGTGAAGATTGGAGAAGTGTTGCATGAGAAACCAAATCAACACAAAGAGTTTTAATCATAAGAAAAAAAATTTGGGGGGAAGTTTTGGAGGTGTTTGTGACTATTTTCGTCAAGTAGATTATTCAACTATTTAGTTTGCTTAAAATGCTTCTCAACCAAGGTGTCTGATCTTGGTGGTGAAAATGTATGTTTAAAGTTTGAAACTAGGTTTTCTTAAATGAACTTTCTTTCCACATATGTTTTGCAATCTTTCATTCAACATGATGATCAAGGAAATGCAGTTGGGGTAGGGCCCAAAACTTTCATTGTTTACCCGTGCTTGGTTGAATTTCTTCATTTTGACATTCAAAGCATTGAAAAGGAGATGTATAAGAGACATGACATGTTGTTAGGGATTTAGTTTAGGACTAAGAAAATGGCTTATGCCATGGGTTCCTTCAAGTTTCACAATAGGTAAATTGATCAACTAAAAAGCTCTACAAATTAATGGCACATCTCTTGATGTTGAATTTGCAAAGCATGCAAACTCTCCTATCAAGGTTGATCAAATAATGACTCTCCTATTTGCCCACATTTACTATAACAATCTGTTCAATTTATCAATTTTTCTTTGGATGCAACAATTATAAAGAGGTTTTCATATCAAGTTTTTCAAGACAACAATAACTTGTAAAAGGATTTTCCTAACAATGTAAGGTAATCTCCATAAGAATGTAATCTTAGCCTAGTTTCTTTTGATTGAAACTAACTTGATGTTTTAATCTAGACACTTTGCCACTACCTAAAACTATTGTGGAGTCACCTCTGGTTGTAATTGAAAGTGGAATACAACTAGGCTATAAACAATTTTCAATCACTACTACAATGGAATCTATAGGATCTGCATCATTGTCTTCTATGCCATGATTGTTTTCTTCAACTTCCGAAGTAAACGTAAAGAGAGGAGTAAGTTCATTGGCTTCCATTGCAACTACTTGAAATTCTAATGTGAAAGCGTTCGTAATCTTAGTTTTCCGCCAACCTTTAATTATCATTTCCTCCTTTCCTTGGACTTGTGTCCAAGTTGCATGAAGCCACCCATAAATTTTAGGTTGAGGTTACTCATTTTCAAATCAATGTGCAGCTCCTTCCCTTCGCAAATTTGGTGTTTCATGATATTTACAATCCATTTGTTAAAATTGACTTTGAAAGCTTGTTTCAAAGGTCTTTGTATCATTACATTTACAGGTTGCAATTCACTAGTACAATTTGTAGGAACAAACACAACAAGGATGTTAGGGTGTCCCTTTATATATATAACAAATTGTTTACTCTTGTGAACACTCCAACAATCGATTAGCCATACAAGTTTTTGGTTTTCTTGTAAGTTGAGTTGTTGGATTTGATTACGTAAGTAAATGAGCAAAATCTTGTTGTCAAAGTTTTTTGTTGTCTACAACGTAGACCAATGATTTTCACTAAATGTAAAATGCCAACTAAAGCTAATGTAGTTGATTTTTCCCTCATTTGAAGGTGGTAATCATCTATATGTAATACTTATAAATACAACTTATCTAGGAACTAGGTATCCATTTGCAATAGAAGATACCACGATAGTTACTTGTTTCTTATCCTCCACCCCTAACACCTAAATGTGTTTTGTGTTTTCCCATGTTCTTTTTTCAACTATTGGAACAAGGTTGATCCCAATTTGGTCATTGTTGACCACAAGGCATGAAGGAATGGAATACAACTTCATGAAGTTATAAGCTATTCTAAATGCCATGTTTTGACCTTGTTCATGCCAAAGGCATTTTGCTAGCTACAGTGGTTGCCATGCGAAAAAACCAATTCATGTAGTGTTTTAAAAACTATCTTGTCCATTCCCTTGTAATTGTATGTGAAACCCCCATGACTAGTTTAGAGAATCTCAAGAGCAAGGCGCTCTATCATACCCCTTAAGAGTGCTTGAACAATAGAGGTAGATAATGGTTGTCCAACACTTCTCATTTTTTGCAACATTGTGACAAGATCATCTTGAAGTGTAGGTTATTTTTCGAAGAATGGCAAATGATGCTTCAAATGTTTAACATTCATACCTTGTTGTGCTATTTGCAAGTAGTTTGGTCGGAGTTTTCCTTTTGGTGTAAACCAACTCCACAAACTATTTTTTACCAATTTTTTGTATGGAATTTGACTCTTGGACTTTGGTAAACAGTTCACAAGTAATGCACAACATTAGAATTTGTGCCATACTTTTGAACTACAACTACTATGGGGGGCCATAAATGTGGATGAAACCAATACTAGCCTTTTGATTTTTTTTCGTTTATGTTTTCTTCCATCTTATTTCTCTATAACTTCCTTTTCACCTTCTTCATGTTTGATTTGTTTATCAAATTATAATGTTGTTACAAAAAAAAATTGGATGTACAACATGGCATTTTTCTACTTTTTCTAGCATTGGTGCTTTTTGCTTGGCACTTTCATTGATGTCTTCTACTTCTTTATGCAAAACATCCTTTATTTTTTCTCTTGTAATTATCTTGAATAGACCAGTAAGTAAGGTTTGTTGTAGCTTTTCTTTACCCATTTCCACTCCCATGCACAAGACTATTTAGTATAAATTTTATAAAATTTTCATCTTTTTTGCCTTGCAAACATCTCTTTCCACAAATGTTAGTAAACATAACTCCACAAATGCTACAAAGATCACTCCAAAAAACATGGGCCAAACTTCAAGAATTAAAAAATTCAAGAAGTTGTTACAAGGTAGTTTTAACATTTTAGTGTATATAATGTTACATGTACTCTAAGCGATTTCAAGCCATTGTCAAAAAAATTCAATTTAAATAAAGTTTTGCTGAAAATTCAAAAAAAACATTTTGCTCCAAAATCGATTTTAAAAAATAAAATAGTTATTCTGATGTCAAACCAAAAATGGTAATATGGTACTTTGTGGATACCATTGAAAAAGGTGATAGGGGGTGAAAGGAGGGCCAAAGACAAGGTGACTCTACAGATAACTTTATTATCTTTTTTAGTTTCTATATTTATATTACACAACCATTGCATTGCATGTTAATGTGTTTGTTTTACACTTACACAAATGTGGGTTTTGTTAGTTTTTAGACATTTACATTTATATAACCAAGGTTTTTCTTTCAATTTTGCAATCTCAAAATTGTGAAAAATTAGTCAAATTTTCAATAGAAAAGAAATTTTCCAATTTAAAAAAAAACGATTTGTTAAAAAAAGGACCAAAAGTGAAGTCTAAGTCTTACATCGTTAGGTAATGACTATTTATTAGTATTGGACATGTATTAGGTTGGAACCATGGTATATGGATTGATACTAATCCCATTTTCAAAAATTAGACAACACCGGTATCATTTGAGATGGGTACTAATTTAATACCAATCCTTGTCTGATAGGGACCAACCTTCCTACTAGGGTAGGGATTAGTGGCATATCCATAAGACAATTTAGCCAAATTTCATAATTAAAAAACATAAAATTAAAAAAATTAACATCTTTTTACATTTTTGGTTCCTTTTTGGAATTTAGGATAAAATATGACAATTTTTAAAATTAAATTTCGTGATTAAGAACCTAAAAAAACACTAAAAATTCAACAATTTGAAAAATAATTCACCATTTGGTGAAATTTTGCCAAAAGACAAAAGGTAAAGACAAAAACTAGGGGCAAAAGGTAATATCGATTTCATATTGGGGTTGTATCAATCTTAAAACTAAGTATATATTTTTCCCATGATAACCAAAAATCAGCCTTGGACTTGAATACACTATCAGAGATTGTTTCCATTGAAACTTCATTACTTTGCAACTAAAGCTTTGAAACAACTAATCTACAACTATGTTGCAACTATCCCATGAGAATACGGGGAATAAAAAAGTAAAATGACATATAAAAAATTTGCAAAATTTTATTGTAATTATATATTAATCCCAAGATGGACCCCTATATGAATGATTATACGTACCAAATATATGGTTTTGGTCAACCATGTTTGACTTTGTTAGCAAGTTGCATAAAAATCACATATGACATTTACAATACAACTAGATTAAATGAAGGACTCATTAACAACTTTACAACTACTATATTGGATCTTTGTGCAAGTACCCAACTACAAATTACAATAATATAAATAATTATATTAATTATTAATATAAATATAAATATTTAAAATAATAATAATATAAAACTAAGCTACCATAAACTGCCTTAACATAAGTAAAAGTTAATAATTTATAATTAGCATAAAATTTTATTTAATAATATTATTATTATACATTAATAATATATTTTAAATTGATAGTTAATATTATTAATTATTGAATATTATGAACTATAATAATTAGTATACCTAGTAGATGGACTATATTAAAGTAGAACCATCCATCACCAATTGTTGGTCAGTGATTAAACAATTTTGGATTTTTATTGTTTATTTTGTGAAACATAAAGGATCGTGAGAATGTTAAGGTAATCTCTACATTATATGTTTCAATTCCAAAGGCAAAGGAACAACATAGAAGAAACACAAAGCATATGGAAATCACATAGTGTGTTTTTCAAGAAAATGACCTTTTAATTTCAAACTTCATATCTTGTTTTTAATATGTTTTCAATGATTTAAAATGTTTTGAGTGCACCAAGTTAAGATCTATATTAACTATTGGAGTTTTAGAGGTAAAAGAACAACACAAAAAAGTCATGAAGAAAACGAAAGTGCTAAGTTTTAAAATGTTAATTAAGCTAATGACCAAACATTGACCTCACTTTTGACCATCATGTTTTCTTCATTTTGTGTATTTTTTGAACAATTTCAATAGTTGTGACTATGCCAAATCAAGGTCTAAAAATACCTTTTGCATTTGAAAGGTATAAGGACAATATATTACGACCTAAAGTTGCATAAAAGCTTAATTTTTTGTTCACGTGCTTGTCTTATAATAGTTGTAAGTGAGTTACAACTATGATGCAACTAAATTTTTTATCACATATTTTTGTTGTACCTTTCAAGTTTGTAAAATAAATAATTAAGCGAATTATGAAAAACAAGTGACATTTGGAATAAGCCAATCAAAAAAGGTTTGGCCTTAATGGCTAAAATTAAAATAAAACAAGATTATCCCCAACGACCAACCTACCTAGCCTAAGTCTACCTACCTATTTACCTAGGCCTAACTACATACCCACTTTATCCTAAAAAATGTAGGTAATAATGTCTATTTACTTTAGGCCTACCTACCTATTGACCCAAATGCCAAGTGTCCACATTTTATTAGCCCTAAGTTGAATGATCTAAATTAAATTAATATAAATACTAAATATCAAAATAAATTTAGAATTGCCATGTGTTCATTGATGATTTTTCAACACATCATTGCCACATCATCACATTGTTGCGTATGTAGTTACAACATAGTGACATAATACTTATAATGTAATGACACAATAATTATAATGTAGTGGCATAATAATTGCAATGATTTAGTTATAACATAGTTGCACAAGTTAAATATGTATACAATTTCATATACAATTTTTAACCCCCTTCCCAAAAAAACAGTTATTAAAAAATCTAAGTTTGGATCATCAAAATTTGACCAATCATGATTTTTTAAGTACATGTTCTAATGGATTTGTGGGTTTTTTAACAAGTTCATTAGACCATGAAACATTATCTATAATGCATTTAATGCTGATTTTTCATCCATTTACATTTCCCTAGTCCCTTGGTCTTTCAACCTTGTGTAAAATGAATTTGAACCTTGAAATGGGTTTTCCTTCATCATAGATTTTATATTTTGATGGTTATGGGCTTTCAAGCTCTATTGAAAATGAGGCTTCTATGAAAGTTTTAAAAGTGATCTAATATGAATACCATACCAAAATAGCAAGTTTGACAAAAAAATATTTTAAAAAATCAAAGTGGAAAAAATTGGAAAATTATTCAATTGCCTTGTTGAAACTTTTAAAAAATATTGTGGCAAAATGCCAAAATACAAGGAAATTATGTATGTTTCATCAATGCAAATTGATGACGTTAGCGTTTTTTTCGCCCATGACCTCCCACATTTCCCTTACTATTGAATGCATCCCATGCTCATTCGCAATCAATGGCATGATTTACATTTTGACAAAGCTAGAACACTAAGCTCGAAGATTTCTATTAGTTGGAATAAATCTTCACAATCACAAGCATTTTTGCCTCAATTCTAGTTTGTCATTTCTTACCTGCAGCTTGCTTGCAACATGATTATTGATCATGCGCTCCTCTTTGTTATTCTTAAACATTTTTAAATTTTTTTTTAACAAGGCTTTAAAAGTTTGTTTTGAATAGTAATGTCATTTGCTGTTGTGTGGAGGTTATTTTGGCACATTGTTATATGATTTTGGAAGTTGTTATGCGAAGCTTGACAATGTGAGGAGTTGCTTGTGGCAAGTTGTGGGGGGCATAATGGTTGCATTGTGAAATAGGGAGTGTGAAACTTAGGTCAGCCTAGTGTGACAATGTTGTAGCGTGCTCGCTTGTAACGCATGGCACCTTCAAAAACACTAAACGTCACCCTCTAAAGGTTGACGACAATGATGCTCTGGTGTGTTGCCAAATTTTAAAAATTCTGTTAAAAATTGCCAAATTGCCAAATATTATTTTTTTGAACACCGAATCTTACTTTTCAAATATACATAAAATTGCCAAACATACCATTCTGGTATGGTACTAGGCCGGTATGATTTTTACAAAAACCCTAATACGAATAGAAGGCTGGTATGGATTTTTCAAAAATTGAACATCAATGTATGCTAAGATGTTGATAACCACCCAACACTAGTACCCATTACTGTTCACTAGTTGGTAGCAAAAACTTTTTTCATGGATAAATTCCAAGGAAAATGTATACACTTGGTAAAACTTTAACATTACATGGTAAAAGTAACAACTTGTATAGTAACTTGGCTTAAATTTACCTGAGGCAAGGTAAAAAAAAGGGCTACATTACAAAAATCATCTTGTAGCATATAGCATCTCCAGATTTTGCAATGAAAGCTATTATGATGGATTTATTGATGTTATGGTGGCAAATTAATAATGGTATAAAACTTTGACATTTTCTTATCATTTGTTGCATTAATTGCCGTGAAGAAATCTGTCATTTAATAGTCTTGGGAATTCAGAAACTCTTTTCATTCTATGATTGTTTGCCATCATTGGAATTCAATGAATCTATTACTAAAAAGTGTTAAACCATTTAGGGCTTTTGTGGATGTGATCAAAGTCTCATCCATATGGTCATTAGTTGGGTATGTCTTCCCAATTTCATCCACATTATTCATATTATGAAGGTTGCCAACTTCATCCATGAGGTCCATTTTCATGTAAAATCATGAAAGGGTTGAAGGTTATGCCATATAATGCACATCATCACATGATGTACAAATACGTGTACAATTTGAGTTTTTTTATTCTATTACAATAGCCTATTTGATTTTTGTGTTCAATGTATTGACATTTTTTTCAAGGCATCAAATGTTAGCCAAAGATGGTTCAATGATATAGGGAAAGAAGTTTTGTTGAAGCCAACTCAAGAAAATTTAAAGTATTTTTTGTACAATTGTTAAGCAAATGTGCTCAAGTTGTAAAATAGGTTGTAGAAAATCAAGTTGGCTAGAATGTTATGATGATCAATATGGTTCCATGATGTATAATAATTGGGAATGTTTCAAGCCTATCTACTTATCCCTTTTTCCTTGCAATTGTGAGATTTGATATAAATAATGATGAACTATTGGGACCCACATGGAAACTACAAGGTATTATTGTGTGTTATTTATTCTCACTTTGTGCATGTTTGGGGATATTATGTGAAGGGAGTCTAAGACTTTTCAACCTTATTATTATTATTATTATTATTAT
>Ga0116229_10001665_pt1 | contig 35183 bp, 34 predicted proteins | sample S1TSphgellanicum_3_FD_87313 | JGI IMG/M metagenome (GOLD analysis project Ga0116229, IMG submission 87313) | Host-associated microbial communities from peat moss isolated from Minnesota, USA - S1T2_Fc - Sphagnum magellanicum MG | ecosystem: Host-associated > Plants > Peat moss > Unclassified...
AAACAAAACAATAATAAAATGCTCACTTATAAAATCTCTTCTTTTTTCTTAGGGTAATGATTTTATCCCAACAAAAAGATATTATTATGCATTTATTGTTCAAAAAGTGCCCCAAAAAAATTGAATTGATTTTCAACCAAAAATTTTAAACTTTTACATGGTCTTACATTAAGTTGAAATAATATCATTCACCACAAAACTCCACCTTTAACTTTAATTTTCAAATATATTTGAAAATTTTCATACTTTGTGACATATTTATTTTGACACAAATATAATTCATATGTTCAATTTCAAAAATATTTATTGAAGTTTCATTTTAAATAAATTAGTTTAAGTCTATAATTAATGCAAAGTATACAGAAATTAACAAAAATAATCTAAGATGTGATGTACACATTTACAAAAAAAACCAAATGTAGAATTTTATGTTTATGACTTCAATTTTTGGGGGTGTAGTGCAATTACTACAAAAGTGGGGTGTAATTCATTAGCCTAAATCACTATGAGACTTTGAAAGTGAAATACATTCATTACATTTTTGTGGTTTCACCTTGGTTAAAATTATTTCATTATAATATCATTATGTAAACATCATGTTTCACTACTAATTGACATAATTCATTATTATAATTATTATAAGAAATAAATTAAATTTTATGTTGTTTTAAATACCCTATATATATTACTTTATGATATACCTTATATTATTTTAAGCTATTTTAATTATTCTAACTAACCCTAGGCTATACCTTAGGTTATTTTATTTTAAATATAATAATTTAAAATAATATTAAATAAAACATAATGTCCTAAGGTAAAAGAACTTAAAATAACCAATAATAGCCTTTGAAAAATAATTTAAAATAACATATAATATAATAACTACCAATAACCTATGATAATATAACCTAGTATAACCAATAATAACTTATAATACAATAGTCATAATATAACATAAAATAACCAACAATAACTTATAATATAATAGCCACAAAAGTCATAATCTAACTTATAATAACGATCAATAGCCATTAATAAAATAATTATTAATAGAATAATCATCATTAGCCATTAATAAAATAATCATCAATAGCCACTAATATAATAACCATTAATAATCATCAATAGCCACTAACAGAATAACCACTAATAACCACTAACATTATAACCATTAATAATCATCAATAACCATTAATAGAATAGTCACCATTAACCATTAATAGAATAGTCACCATTAACCATTAATAGAATAATCACCAATAACCATTAATAAAATAGTCACCAATAGCCATAAATATAATAACCATCAATAACAATTAATGTAATAGCCATTAATAATCAACAATAATCATTAATATAATAACCACCAATAATCACTAATATATTAACCATTAATAATTAACAATAATCATTAATAGAATAACCACTAATAGCCACTAATATAGTAACCATTAATAATCAACAATATTCATTAATAAAATAACCATTAATAACCATTAATATAATAGCCATTAATAATCAACAATAATCATTAATAGAATAACCACAAATAACGAGTAATATAATAGCCATTAATAATCAGCAATAATCATTAATAAAATAACCACTAATAATGATTAATATAATAGCCATTAATAATCAGCAAAATTCATTAATAAAATAACCACCAATAACGATTAATATAATAACCATTAATAATCAACAATAGTCATTAATATAATAACCACCAATAACGACCAATATAATAGGCATTAATAATCAGCAATATCTAATAATAAAATAACCACCAATAACGACTAATTAATAACCATTAATAATCAACAATATCCATTAATAAAACAACCACCAATATCAACTAATATAACAACCATTAAGTATCAACAATATCCATTAATAGATAACCACTAATATCGATTAATGTAATAGCCATTAATAATCAATAATATCCATTAATAAAATAACCACCAATATCGATTAATATAATAATCATTAATAATCAACAATATCCATTAATAAGATAATTACCAATAGCCATTAATAGAATAACCATTAATAACCACAATAAAATAACCATTATAGCCACTAATAAAATAGCTTCCAATAGCCATTAATAGCCCCAATAAAAAAAAATCTAATAGCCACCAATAGAATAGCCACCAATAGTCACATATTAAAATTGTTTAAAATTGTTTAAAATAATATAAGGTGAAATAATCTATAATGGACAAAAATAATTTAAAATGAAATAACTTATAATAGCATAGAATTGTCAATAATAACATAAAGTGAAATAACTTTCAATAACCAAAAGTAACCAATAATTGTTGCAATCTTAGCCTTGGGCTCGCGACTAAGGCAAAGGGCTTGCAAAGGTGTGGGCCGAGACTAAGTTCGGGAGTGGCATTTTCATGCCCCCGGGAGTGCAAAAGAGTGTGAGGGAGATGACCCTCGCACTCCCAAATGAACTCCCATGTTGGGAATTGCACTCTTGGTGGATTCCTGAATGTTTAAAAAACGATTGCAAGGATCAACACCCAATGGCTTGAGGAGTTTTCCATATCATTAAAAATCTACTAAAATATAAATGTCTAAAATGAACTCGCATGACCCATTTGGACATCCGAAACATAAATTATGGCCAAAAGAAGGGCTGGGAATCAAATTGGCAATTTGACTCCCGACCATTAAAAGTCGAGAATCACCCCGATTTTCTTGTGTGCAAGTGGCATGTGACATACCATTAAAAAGCTTTCAACGAGGGCTATAACTTTGGTTTAAACCTCATTTCAATCGAAAGTCTGCACACAAAGTTATGGGGCGCCAAAGTCACGGGAGTCCCAACTTTGGCAACTTTGGGATTCCCACTTGGGAGTCCCGGGACAAAAAACCATTTGGATGTGGGCCTTGTGGAAAGGAACAGAGTATACTATAAGGGGGAAGGTGGTGGTTTCCCCCAAGTCCAAGCCGTGGTGAGTCTTGTGAGTCCAAGTTTGTTTATGGCTTGTCCTAGCACCAAAAGTGCTCCAATTATGTACTAACCACCTTGTGTTGGTTTTGTGTAGGTTTGTGTGAGTAGTTGATGTTTGTCACTCTTCTTAGTCCCATCCCGGAGCTTTAGCACGCCCTTTTACCCCTCAAAGTGCTACGAACCAAGGAGCATGCCCCAACTCCTTGCTTTCCATTGTCTTAAGTTTGGACTCACATTTGAGTCCATTAAGGAGCTTGGGGTGTGTCAATAATAGTTTCACATAATTAAAAATAACCTAAAATGAGATAGTTTAGAATAACCAAAAATAATTTATAATAATTTTAAGTAACTTAAAGTGAAATAATTTAGAATAACCAAAAATAATTTATAATAATTCCAAGTACTTTAAAGTGAAATAATTTACAATAGCCAAAAATAACATATAATAACTCCTAGTAACTTAAAGTGAAATAATTTACAATAGCCAAAAATAACATAAAATAACCAAAATTAACTTACAATAGCCGAAAATAACCTAAGGTGAAATAGGCTAAAATAGCCAAAAATAACCAAAAATAATTTTAAATAACCATAAATAGGCATAAATAATGTAGAGTGATATAATTTAGATTGATGAAAAGTAGCCCTATAATAGTTAAAACTAGCCTAACATAAGTAGTATTATTATATTAGCAAAAATCTTATTCATTTATTAAACATTTTCTTTTTGAAAAAATGGTCATTAAAATGTTATTGAAAATGATATTTTAAAAAAAATTGTTCAAATGATTTTACACTTTCAAAAGAAAATAAATGTAATTATGTACAATATTGAATTTTAGAAATAAATAAACTTGAATCATTTCATTTGGACAAAATTTCAATAAAATATGAATTTTCAAAGTTCATGTTTTTGTAATATTTAAAATGACATATTTGGTAAATAGAATGCAATGTGACATATTACCACAACAAGTGGGGCGGCTTGATGGTAGGGTTGTTTGCTTATATTTTAAAGGTCAAATGATCATACTTCACAAATGGTGTGTGCATGGTCAATAATGATAAATTGATCAAATATTCTTCTATATAGATCTTTAAAGTATGTGCCTAGTTGATTACGTGGCTTATGTATTTAAGTTTAGGTTTTTAACCTAGCCTAGGTAGTGACACATGTCAATAATTCATAAGTTGAACATATGAAATTATTAATAATATTATGTATTTAATAAATTTAATTTAATTAATTTTCATGTTGCCTAATTAATTAATTAACAAGTGAATGGCTTGGTAAATTTGTATATCACTTGAAAATAACCTTATTTCATTAGGTATTAATGAATCAATTCATTGTCCATAATAACTAGTCCCTGCTCATTAGGGGGTTGACTAATTTCACCATGGTAAAAATGTCCAAATTCATTCAAAATATAGTGAAACCTAGAGTGAATTAAGATGCATTTTGGTGTGGTGTGTGTTTTCATCCCTTTATACAACAACATCACACATAAACACTAAAAAGAGGGGAAGGTGAAGATGATTATAATTCATATGAGCATGCTAATGACAACCAATAATGGGGAGAGAAACCTATGGCCATAGAGCTTTTAAAATATGATTAATTCATGGTTTAAATGTTAGCTGTAATCCTACAATTGAACTAAATTTATAACAATGTATTACTATGTGGATATATATATGTATAGTAACCTTATTACTATGGTAGTTGAAGAAGGGGAAAATGTCATCAACTTAGATGATCTTAGTGTTAATTTAAAATAAGAAATCAACACTTGAAAGGATTTAACCTAAGAGGTGATTAATTGCCACAATTGTTGTCACAACCCCATTTACTTACAAGATAGATAAAATGGAAAAAAACATAGTAGATTATTCACAATCACATGTTGTAACTTTTGCAAATACTTGAAGATCCTTTGAAAAAACAATGGATAAAGCCCCCAAAAAAAACAAAACTAGAAAAATCGAACAAAAAAAGGAAAAAAAAACAAAAATATTATCTATGGTACAATGCACAATTCAAAGGAAAGTTGAAAGACACCACATGTCATAGATTTTGTCAAATTGGTTTACAACAAATGTAAGAAAAATAGGTGATTTTTTTCACAATAATTTTCAAGTTGGCTTCCAAGCAAATCCATTCAAATATATGGGTCAAAATTTGCGAAACACAATAGCAATGCAATGGGATACAAAACAACATGCAAAAAAACAATGCAAAGGCAAGGGCATGTTACAATTAGGTTCCACCTTTTTGACGTATAACAAACAAAATAAGAGTTTGGGGGTGAGCTTCGAACAAGGATTGAACTAAGAAGAAAAACATCATGAACAAGAGCACCAACATCAAGAAGAGGAAGATGATCATATCAGTAACAATGATCAAATCAAGAAAAAAAACTTCATGAAAAGGAGCACCAACACTAGGAAGAGGAAGATAAAGTTTGCATTTCCACCAATGTCAAGTTGTTTTGCAATTACTTTGGTGAGAGAAGGAAACTTTGACAAAACTTTGATATAATAAGAAGATCTAGAAACCAAGGAGGTCCTGGCACATAAATGTACAAAAGGGGGTTTTGAAAAAACACACTTACCATGCCCACAATTTTTGACATTGCATATGTGTGTTAGGAATTTTAGGGTTTAGCAAACGGCTACCCCCGTGTCTGTTGATTTTGTACTCGATTTTAGTTTAAATCATAACCACACACAAAATTGTGAATGTTTATTTAATGAAAATCGTGCACTTTGCATGCTCATGGTGTTGGATGATCGGATAGGTGTGGGATAGTTGTCCACTATTGGCTCTTTTGTTATGAGAGAAAAAAGGTCCCATCCACATGGTTTCATGTGTTTTGAGATTTTCCATTTTCAACCAAGAACTCCCAGACTTTGCATGCCCATATCTTGCTCATTTCTTCATGGATTTGAACAATTCAACTTGGGTTGGATGCACCAAGAGAGATAAGCTACAAGTTCTCTTTGGACACCATTGTGATTCCTTCACTCCCCTAAAAATTCAGAGAACACCAAGCTGCTATTTGTTCCGACACTAGTCAGCTTACCCTAGCAATAAATGTGCATGATTCCAAGAAAAATGGAATCTAATGAGGCTAATTCTCTGAGAAAGGTGATGCAGTCTACACTATTGAAGAAGGGGAGACTCCCACTGAAAGCCGGGGTCGTTGCGAAGGCGAATTCCAACAGAAATTCGTCTCCTCCCTCAACAACATTGTGTTCATCCATCCAGCTTTGGTCAATCCCACAACTACACGAAAGAATCTCGAGCCGGTCTTTCCACAACGGAAAATGATATTCATCCAGCTTTCGTTGCCAGGGAATGTCCTTTTACATCCCGACTCTCATGGCTCGTTCTCCTGACACTCCCAAATGAAACGAGGGGACGGGGTGGGATTCACGCACACTGCACCTTCGTCGTCGTCGTCTTGCAATTACGATGTTAGCGGCGTGCAAAGACATTGCTCATCAGCTTCGCGAGCAACTAAAAAACGCTCAGCGAGGAGCTCCGTAAACAGCAAGACCCCAACGGAAAAAAGCAGCTTCAGAAATGTACAGCGATAGAATATTGTCCAACAACGTGGATTCGATACTTACTACCTGCGGAGCTTTACAGAACTATCTGAATGAACAACAGAGAGGGGGGTGGGGCGTCACAGTTTCCTATTCCTTGGATCCTCGTAATTTGAAGGTGTTTCGAACTTCTCACGTGGATTTTCTTCACCCTCTTCCACCTGCATCCTGCATTCCTATAAAGGTTTAGGGTATGGTGCATTCCTTGAAGGGTTTAGGGTTTTTATTCAACATCGCGAGCAACCAATAATCTTTCGCTTTGATCCAACAAGCCAAGCTTTCCTCAGTGTGGGTGGGTGCGTGGGTATGAGAGATGGCGGCGGGGCGGCAGGCCATCATGCTGGATCCCTTGCCCATGAAGCGTTTATTGGCTCTTGAAGAATCCGGCAGTGAGCATCTCCCGCCGTAAGCTTCTTTCTCTGGAACCCACGATTGTTTTCCTTATTTTGTTTCGACGTAGATTTGTAGGGTTGCTGGTCTAGTGCTGTAAGTGTCATCGTCCAAATTAGGGGATGGGTGATTGATGGCAAAATCTATGGGTGGGTCAGAGAACTCAGCCAGGAAGAGAAGCCTCTGGCATTGCTTGGGCGAATTGATTTTGGGCAGGAGGCGAAGAAAGTGAAGAGCGAGAGCAATGGTAGCAGCAAGGAAGAAGAAGAGGTAGTTCCCCCCACGTGGCCATGGCAGGGACTGGTTGAGCATTTGCAGCAGGCGGACCAGGAGCTAGTCGTTATCCTTGACTTAATCAGCCAGGTTTGCTTCAGAAAACTATGTGTTCGTCTCTGGTCTCTTCCCCTTCACCCTCACAAGGTGGCCGTTGGTTGGAAAGAATGGAACTTTCTCCATTTCTGCACTGCTATGTGAGTTTCTTGTTCTTGTCTTGGAATAACACTGATATCAGAAGCCAAACATGAGCAGGTGGAAGCAAATGAGGCAGTGACTGTAGCAAATGTGGTGCGGCCAAAGCTGCTTCCACAGGAGACTTGCTCAGATCTAGCACTACGAGCCTCTTCCAAGCTCCAACACTTCCGCGTGCGTTTGCTGCCCTGCATGTTCTGTGATCAATGTTCAATTCCTTACCAAAGCTCAGCAAATTTTTAAAAACCTTGATGTCCAGGAGGAATGCTGTTTGCCCTAGCTTTTGTCTTTCAGGGTGTTGCATTGTCTTAGCTTTAATATGATAGTGTCATGGGTGTAGAGATTGACCATGCTTGAGGGGGTCTACTGCACTTTGTTGATGAGAGGCAATGGGCAACTTTGTTCTAGGATGTTGGGAAGTATTTGAAGCGATCTGCACAAGCATTGGAGCGCCAGGTTGAGAGGGAAGCAGTCTTTTATGGAGCACTGATGAGGTTAGGGGGCCCTAAGCCTTCAATTCCCACAGGCAATGTTAATGCTACATGCTAGCTCTTCAGTTTGTAGGTGGTTGTGGTCATTTTAAGCACTTTCAACTGAATTCAACCTGTTCTTTTACCTTCTTGATTTTATAGAACATGTTGCCCAACAGAACTTAACTGATTTTGTCTGGGAGCCTGAGGGTTAAGCAAATTTCTGCTGCTTTTCTATTCTGAGTTTCAGTGATTGGACGGTGAGACATTAGCTTGCTTATACAGCAACAGGCTAAAATGAAATGAAGATAACCCTCACAAGCTTGTTGCAGCTTGAATGAGGATACTATTGAACTCTTTCTGGTTAGCTTTGACTCTTGAGTAGTAGCCAATGTCATGATTGAGTCTTTGCATTACTTCTGGAAGTTTGTATAATGGTTTGCCCAAAATTTTCGGCAGATTATTATACAGTTCCCTATACCCACAACTGGAAGCTGATGAAGTCAGTGGGAAGTCATGACAGTTCATTGCTGCTATTCATGAAATTCATGGAGGTGATTGTCTGATACTTTGTGAGTGACTCTCATAAGGCTGCGATTGCGCTTATTGTCATTTTACCTTGAAAGTGGTGTATGTGAAGTTTTCTCTGCAATCTCATAGATATGATTGTTGATGGGGTGGTGCTAAAGGCTGCAGCGTAACTGGAAGGTGAAAAGGCAACGAGGGATTGCAGCAGGTCCAGGGGGAAGTGCAGGGTTCTCCATTGAGGTGGGAATCACTGAAGGTGCACCATGTGGTGTGATGGTAGACCAGGATCCAGCGGGCCTGCTTGTAGCCCGTCCTGCTACCTCACACCCTCTTGCAAGTCTACATGTTTCCCTCCATTCTGCTGCTCAGTCTTTTAAGCTGCGGAGAGAAGGGAACTTAGTGGGCAGGCCTGTAAGCACAGAAAATGAGGAGAAGCCAGAAGCAGCAGCTATGCAGGATGCACCTAAGGGAGTGGACAGGGGCATTGGAGAAGGGGTGGACAAAGGGGCAGTGAGTGCACAGGTTGTGCTCCGCCAAATTCAGGCATCCAACTTTGATGAGCAAGTATGTACTCTAACAACTAATCAAAATCTATGCAGATTAACTTAAATGTCTGGTGCCACGACTTGTGAGGGCTTGAGACAAATTGGAGAGGTGAGTTTAGTGTGTTGTAGATTATGTTGAGACAGTCAGTCTTTATCCAGTCACTTGGTGTTCCAGTGGGTACTAATTGTGTAGTATTTTTAGCTACCTTCTTCCTGTGCACATATGAGTTCAAATTTTTGGGTTGCGTCATCAAGTTTAAGTCTTGTCTGGTTTTTCTTTTGAAGCAATTATTAATACGCAGGTTTTGCACAATCTGTTCCTGATATCTCTTATTTCTCCAACTTCATGATCTAGGCAAGGACTCTATTGGTGGTGGCAGAAAACCCTAAATCATTCTTTGGGCTTAATTTTCCTTCTAATGGCTTCTCTTACAATATCCCAAAATCCAAAAGGCTTAAACATTGACATTTTGGGCAAAAAAATTCAGCCAGAATATATGGGTATCAACATGATTTGTATGCCTCAGGTGGATTCTAACATTTCGGATTCTGCCAAATTTGGAGGAGTAGTTTCTCAAGTTTTTGTAGAACAAATGAGTTCGTTATAGCTCAAATTTTGAGCTTAAAGTGGTCTCTTAATCTACAGTGAGGAGGTTTTCAAAACACACTTTGTCCTCAAAAGATCAAGCTTTTAATGTTCTTTGTGTTGTTTCTCTCTTTGCTTCTGCCTTCCTTGTTTGGTCTTTTCTTTTTCTTTCTGTATTTGTGGTCCTCTTCCTTCTTAATTTCCTTGGTCATCTCCTCCTCTTTTAGGTTTGTTCAGCTAGCCAGCATCATGACTTTGTTTTTGCAATACTGCTGGTTTTGTGATGGAAACTCAATGCATTTGTTATATGTATTACATCAACCTCTACCCACCATTGGAGTTGATGAAGGTGGTGTAGGATGTTATTGTAGCTGGTCCCTGCCATACAAAATGTTGAAAGGCTCTGAACATTTTCCAGTGATCAGAACCTCCTCAGGTTGTCTTTAGATTCTTTGGGGCTAAGTTTCCTGTTTGCTGATATGTTGCCAGATCTCAATTCTCTAGGACTACCATGTCATCTCTCAATTCTTTTCAGGTTGACTAACTGTAAGTGTGAAGAAGCTCCAAGTATTATGAAGATATTCATGGTGAACAGGAAGCTCATAATTTAGTTAGTGGGCGAGTGACCTCCATCTGAATGACTGTTGCCTAGTAGAGTTTAGCATGAAGGATAGATGTGATTGTGCATAACAGTGCACAATTGGATGGTCATCATTGTAGATGATCTGTAAAATGGGAAGTTCCAATGTTTGATGGAAAGTTGCTATGTTCCTTGGCTGCAGGTGTTTGAATGGGTTAGTCGGGAGGCTTTGCTTTTAACACCAAGCATCAATGTTACAGGCCTCAGTGACACAAGCCTGCAACTTAGTCTTGGTCATGCCACCACACTGAATCTTCACCTATCTTCACAGTCTCCTGATGAGCTTCACACTCAGGTGGCTGATCCACAGAACTCAGGGCCCACTATAATGCCACAATTTGACCATTTTCAATCACCACAAACGGAGGCAAGTCTTGGCATCTGTTTACAGCAAGCCTTTCATCAATTCACATTTGGAAGATTTGATGGGGCATCTTCAAAGGCACCAGGAAATCCTAAGGAGGGACCTAGTGAAGCAGCAGGAATGTTGAAGCATTTGTCTGCTATGATGCGGCACAAGATGTCTTGTGCTAAGATTTGTGCTGAGCTTGAAAAGCAGGTCTGTAAAACATTGAATGTCAACTCTTGCCTAGAAATTGGAGAAATCATGATGCAGTGGTTTGTGTAGTCTACTTAGAATGTCTATTGGGAAGTATGGTAATAGATCATGTATGGCATCATGGTGTGAAGAAGAGGGCTCCATCAGCACAACTTGGTTCATTGTAGTCTATGCTCTTCAGTCTCTCCTGTCTGCTGTACTCTCCCAGTTGATTTGAAAACCCTACCAAGCATGTTCATAGTTGTTTGCAGTTTGTGTAAGCATCACACTAGACAAACTCTGCTTGACTGTTGTACTCAGTTTTGGATCGTTTCCCTACTGGGGTGCAGGTTCATGGTGTTCCCCTGTTACGGTTGTCAACTCACCCCACATGGCACTCTCGAGTGTCTGCCTGGGACCTTTGGCTGGATATTCCTGAGACTGCAACAGTTGGTAGGTGGCAGGCCAGAATTCTGCTGCAAGAGGATGCTCTCAGTGTAACAGTACTGCCAGCAGTGGATGGCATTAAGCAGGCCTTCACTGCAAGTTGTACTATTTCTGAGCTCTCATCCTATCTGTTGTATCAGGTTTGTGAAACCAATACTTGGCTTCTCTGCAATGTAGATTTGGGCAGTTGACCATGCCATTTCATGATTCCATGAAGTGGGTTGAAAAATCAAGGGACATTTGGATTCTATTTCCAGTCACAGAAGGAAACTCCAGTTCTGCATCTAGGATTTATCAATGCATCTTTCAGTCTGAATGGGGTTGACAAGTAGCGTATCCTTGACAGCACCCATGGTAAACTTATTATCCTGGAGTTTGGATTGCAGGTAGCAGGGCAGCTGGTGGCATGGCTGCATTCCAAGGCAATTGGCATGGGTGCAGCTGTTGAGCGTGATTTGCTTAGTATCACTTTTGAGTTAGAGGACTATGAAGATGTAGCCTTGGTAGCTTGTCCAGATTGGAAATCATGCACTGTGAATTGGTCATTGAGACTAGCAGGCAGTAGGATGGACGATTCTGAGGACTTGGAGCGATTTTTGGGACCACTTGCATTAGATGCTTTACATGGCATCCTTGTTGACCTTGTGAATTGGAAGATAGATTCTAGAGCACAGGGGGACTCTTTGATACAAGGAGACACCCAGCTTGAACCTGACAGATTTCCTCGTCATGGAGGCCAATAACCAACATGGCTAGCAAAGGAGACAAATGATTTTTTCAAACATAAATTTTGAGATGAAGTCACTATGCACCAGACAGGCCCCAACCATGGAGCTAACATGTTAGCTAGTCTGACACTTTGGGAGCAACTCCCATAAAGTTGTGACCACACTTGCTGTCATGTTATCTTACAAGGTGTTTTGTGAAAGTGTTTTGTGGAGATTTCTCTGCAATCTCATAGCTATTGATGCTTGATTGCTGTGAACTCCAAACTGGACATTACCACATTGACCCTCACACACCATGTTGGAGTTCCCGCTTACCTAATTGGCAGCAACAGGAGCAGTGGCATCACACAGGTTTGGAAGGCAAGGCCACCATGCAAATACTGCACCCATTCAAATTCCAATTATTCTTTCAAGTTGAGGAATTATAACAAATTGGAGTTCAATTTATAGTAGTCAATATCAAGTCGATACATAGGTCGCCTATTAAGTGGATTTTGTTTAGTGAAAGGCTTTCCTTTTTTTCTTTATTCTTTCATTATGTTTTTCGCCTGTAAAAGATAGTAAAGTAAAAGAGTAGGTAGCCATGGTGTAGTAGACTATGACAAGCTACATAGGTTGCCGATGGGATAGTGACCAAAGACCAAAGTTAGAATGTGTGAGGTCAATATGGTTAAGGATGTGGCTGTTACTATGGTACTAGTCTCAACCAATATATTCAAATATTATGCACCAAGCATGTTGGGGTATCAAGGGTATCATTGGATCACAATATGAGAAAATAAGTTTATCATAAGAATATTACAACAAGGTTATATAAATTTTGTCAATTTTATAATATCAAGATGAGTATCAATCTTTATGCTAAGGCCCCATTGATATACCCATTAGCATTGACACCCATGTTTTAAATAGGAATTGCCAAAATGGTTAAAGATTAACCCCCCAAAAAAGGCTATTTGGTAACTCCATTTTGAATATCTAAAATTTCAATAGTTTCAAAGTAGTCTATGGCCTAAAGAAAACAATGTACATTAAATGAACCTACTTCCTTTGGAGCCCATATAAGGCCTTGGTTTGGGCCTTGTTTAAAGACACTTTCTTTTCATAATGATGCAATCACTACATAAGGATTTTTCTTACATGTGCTCCTTCTCCATTCTCCCAAACACATGTTTTAAGCTATAGTACCTTTATTGCTTGCCAATGCATTTGCCATATCTCATCCAAAGCTTTCTCAATGGAGTAAGAGAGATGTGAGGCCAGTTCAATAATCAAATGATGCATTGTCATTATTAATGAATTTGTACCAAAAGACATATTTGACATTTGATAATGGATTTTTTTGAACCAAGGATTGAGAAAACTTTTAGTAGAAACTTGTGGTATATACCCCCATAAAAGTTGCTCGGATTGCAATCCCATGTTGTGACAAGTGGGACAAGATCGAAAATAAGTCTTTCCAAGAGAAGGCAACAAAAGATATTATAACTGAAACTATTTCATGGGTTTGGTTTGACATGATGAATCAAAAATTTTAAGGCATGACAAAGGTGGATGGCACATTTGATGGTTTTGATAAGGGCATCCTAACAAAGATTTTCTTGTCAAACATCAATTATTGAAGAAGACTTGCCAGACGTTTATGATGGTTTAACTCAAATTAGTAGTGCACCTTCAGAATTTATTTCATCCTCTTACTTTGGCATTTCCATCCACACATGCAACACTGACATTCAAGGTATTAATGGAAGTGAATATTTTCACACAAATGTAACAAATTTTCTAATTTTTTTTGGCAAAGTGATGGCAAGGAAGAAATGTAAATTGAATGATGACTTGACAATTGATTTTAAGAAATTAGTTTATATTTTTGAAAATTTTGAGACTTTGAAGCTTGAGTTGCAGAGGGAGGCAATCAAAACTACAAAATTCATTGCTTGATCTATGATTACAATGGAAAAAGGTTGATGTAAGAGAAAAGAGAACAAACTTTGCAATTACCACAATTTTTTGTAATAAAACTTAGAGCTAGACCTCATCCTAATGTTGAAGAAACATAAATATGTTTTTGCATTTCTACTACGCATGAAATAAAAATTGACATAACATTCATATGGATCAAGAATTTCAATCCAACAACATTATGTTTATTGATTGGCATGCTTTGTCAAGGTTCAATCCATCACATCACTTTCCTAACTTTGTTTCTTCACATAAGCAACATTAACTATGGCATGAAATATTGCAAAACAAATTTTTTTACATCCACCATTGTAATTAACATGGGATGGAATTTAATATTGGCCTTGGGGATGAACACTAGCAAAAAACACTCAAAATAACTAAAAGAAGGAATTTAATCTTAAGGCATGGTATGTTTTCAACAATTCTAAATGAGAAACATGAAATTCATTGGGATATGTGTGATGTTTTGGCAAGGTAAATTTAGATTGACCATTATAATTGTATTTGTAAAAGTTTTGGGTTCAAATGACCTAAAAAAACTTAAGACAAATTATCATATAAATTAAAGGGTCAAGGGGAATGGCGTGTCACCTTGTTGAATTTTTTTAAAATAAACAATTTGTGAGAAGGTGGGAGGACCAAAAGGTAAAAAAATGAAAAAGCTTGGGGTTGACCCCAAGCCAAAAAAAATGGGACAAAAGCTAGTTGAATGATGAAACATTAATGAATTTTAGCCACTCCATTCAACTTTAACATCAAATGGTGGCTTTGAGTTCAACAATTCAGTGAGTTTGAAAAAAAAAGGAATGTTTGTAGCTTGAGAGGTATATGTCAATGGTAGAAGAAGACTAAGCAAATAAAGTTGCATGTTAAGAATAAACAACCATAGATCAAAGAGTAAGAATGAATGTGCATAGTGATGACCTTGACATCTTGAATAATTGTAATATCCATTTAGGGATTTGACAAGAAGTGGGACATAATGCAACAATTGAGAAATCCATGGTACATTCCTATGTGCTACTTTTTTTCATAAAACTCCACAAATGCCCACATGCAAGCACGATAACTCATTGTCAATTTAATGTTCAAAAACCATCTAAACTTAGTCACAAACAACTAATGCATTAGTCACAACAAGCCATAAGATCACGAGGTCCTATCAAAACCTAGGGAAGTCCATAGGTTTTTCAAGATCAAACATAGGGAGGTCCATATAATTTTCCATTGGCAACTAAATTGGCTCCATGGTCTTCATTGATAGCTCCACATTACCTAGGGGTAACATGCTAGACCCCAAAATCAAGGTCGTATATGAACACCTCTCATTTCTTTCCAACTCTACAATCTTCCCTTGGCTAAATAGAAAGGAGAAGATTAAGCTAGTATTAACTTTTGAACTTCTAAACACATGCTCACATTGTAAAGCACATCCATAAAAGTGAGAATATTTACTTGCTAGATTGTAATTTAAACAAAGAAATAATATCATCAATGTTGAACAACTCAACCTAGCCATGTGAGAAGTTCAATGAACAATAGTAAACCCCAAATAAACTCAAACAACTTATAATCCAAGCATCCTAACTAGAGCCCACAACTCCAACTACTTTTTCCTCACCCCTTCTTTGTCCCAATCCTACAACACCCCAAAGATTCAACCAAATAATCTCTACATGCTTAGAGCAACTTATAGCAAGGCAAGGAATCAACTTACAAGAATTGTTAAAGCAAGAAAATGAAGAAACATGGCACTTGTGGAATCAATAAACCGTATACACGAGGTGAATATTCAAATTGAAAATGAGTACGTGCAAACATAGGAAGACATTTTGCACAAAATATTTCAAACTTTGCAACAAAAAAAATGAACAAAACATAAATGGGAATGGTTTGAGCAATATATGGTTTCGTAAAATCGATCACATATCATTGTGGATTACAAACCACTTAGGGTAGATATATTATGTAATGAATTGTTTTTTTTCTCCCACCAACCATTTAATATAAACTAAAGCCCTAGAGTGGGGGCATTCCCAAAATAAAAGGCCCACTATGATGAGGCAATGGTTGAATATGGTATTGTAACAACAAGATGTGTCTATGTTTCTTAGTGTGAACTAAGGCCAAATGAACATTTGGATGATATAATGACCTAATGGATGAAGGGCTACATGGATTTGAACTAGCAAATCATGCCAAAACAATGGACAATTGGGTCCAAATGACATATAACGAGCTAATGTGTTTACTTTGCATTTAGGACTATTTTTCTTTTTGGAATCCTTTTACCCAAAAAACATGTTTTCCTAAAGAGGAATTTTGAAAATGAAATGTTTTGAAACTTTTTATATATTGTATTTATAATTGCCCCAATATGTCATATGTTTTTTTATAATCAAATTTGGAGAAGTACAAATTTTTGAAAGTGCACACATTTTGCCAAATTTTGTGTTTCGTCTTGAAAATTTGTCATATTTTCAAATCATACCAAAACATGTTAACACTTTCAATTTTAATTTTTTATATTATAAGCTAAAAGTTTTTTTAAAACAACATATACATTGTATCACATTTACATGTTGAAAATTACTCATGATTTTTTTTTAAACCTTAATTTTTAATTTTAAAAAATCAAAAAAATATGAAAATTTGAGTGTTTTTTATATGTATTTAATAGTACCCTATTATTATTTGAAAAATTGAGGATTAAATAAATTTTATTATGAAAATTAAGGGGCCTTTTATGAAAGTAATGTCATTGAATGAAGTTGTTAAACATCTTTTATTCAAACCAAACTTTGATATTATAATTTTATTTGATTCATTTTAATAGATTTTTTAATATCATATTATACAATAAACACAATTTTCTATTATTCACATGCCATTAAAGTGGCACCACATAAACAAATGTAACAAGAATTGCAAAAAGTTGACATTTTGACATCAATTTTGGATCATTTGAGCTCATCCGCACCTGATTGGTCATTGTGAAGCTTTGAGGGCGCTTCTAATTTCTATTGTGTGTTTTCTATTTTTCTTGTGTTGTTTGTTGTTTGTAGGTGATGAGCATTGTTTTGCATTTTTCATGGAATGGGCAACGTTCAATGTCGATCAACTTGGAGTGTTGTGTTGTATTTGGAGGAAATGCATAATCGAAGACGATGGATGGAAAATATAAAACAAAGCAAGTATCAAGCAACTTAGTCTCTCCAACAACTTTGGAACCCATGCTCAAGTATGGAGCAAGGTTCATGATGTAGTTGGAAGGTGGAGAAACATTGCACAATTTCAGTGTATGTTCTTCTTTATTTCCTACCTTTTTTAGTGTTTCTGCTTCTATTTTTGAGGAGGAAGAACAAGTTCCAAGAGTGGGTGACATCTGGATACCAAGTTCATTTTCATCTCTAAACCATTTCATTCGATTTTTCATATTGGGAATTGAACATCTGTTGCAAGTAGGAGATAAAATCTTAAGAGTGGAGGCTAGTGGAAGTTTATCCCAACTTGTAAGTTGGAAATTGTGTCAGAAAATTGAACCAAAAGTTTAAATGGCAATTTGAAAGTTTTGATGAACATGCATACTCTCTTCAAACATCTAACATTCTAAGTCCCATAGTGGAAGGAAGTCAAGTTGATTTCTTCACATGGACCCCTCTTCACTGCAAGTCATTTGATGGTGCTTATTGTGAGTCATGAACAAACAGATACAATCGGAAGTTTTAGCATTCAATGAACTCAATTTCCATATTGAGCTTAATATTAAAACACTAATATTGAGGATTATTTGGTTTGCAACCATCGTCATTGTTGAATTTGACCCAACAATTGCAAAAGTAGGAAATGTTGTTGTGGGGTGATACATGCAGGATTTTTCATGAAGGTAGCTTTGTGGTTGAAAACCCAATCAAATTATAATGAAAGGCAGTGGTCAATCCTTCAAACTTCAAAGGTTAAGTTCTTCTTCACAAGCTTTTGACCCTTCGAAATGACTTGAAGTTCAGCATGTTGTTAGATAAAATATCATTATAGTACCTAAATTAAGGGATGTGTGGGTACCCATGGATACTGGCATAAGAAATTGTTGTGCATAGTTATATAAGCTTGAGTTAGACAATAGGATTAAAGAAGGGGACTACATTTTGAGGATTTCCTATATTAAAAGGAGGTCTCATATGTTTTATTGGATTTTTTGTGTTGATCTTTACAGTAGATTAAATTGGAAATATGTTGGTAGAAGTGGCCTAAATTACAACATAAAGATAAGAAGCAATATGTTGTGTTTGAAAAAAAAGAGGATGAGCTAAAATTTAAAAAATGGAGCTACTGACTATGTGAGTAATGAAATTTTCAGAAAACAAGATGACTAGTCCAAAAGGGATGAATGAAATCTTTTGGGGCAAAGACATGGGAGATGTGTTTAATTCGATAAAGAAATTGCAGAGGTTGAAAAGGTCCAAGAATTGGATGAAGAAAAATTATTCAAAATTATGAAACTCAACTTGAAAGGAAAGGCCTAAGATTGGTACCGTCAACTTGATCCTATTCCATATGACTCGGTAGCACTACAAACATTGCTTCACTAGAAGTATGGGATTTATGACAAAGATGAATTGAGATTGAAGATGGATGTGATGTGTTAGGAACCAAGACAAAGGGTTCAACTATACTATGACAAGTTGGAAAGACTATTTGTCAAGGTCTACATTCTTGATGCAAAACGGTGAGGCAATTTCTAGCTACACTAAGGCTTGAATTGAGGAAACTACTTATGGTAAGAACATACCAAAATATGGATGAGCTCTTAGTTGCTACAATTGAAGTAAAGGTCTTAGGGGAGACATGAGAAACTCCATATGAGCCACTACATGAAGAAAAGGAGGAAGAGTTGGCATTAAGAGAAACTAGTATTGATAAGCATTTTGAAGTGTTAAATGACATGTTGGTCAATTATTTTGGAAGGGTAACATAAGGAAAGATGAGCCATAACTTGGGAAGCTTTGGCATTATCTAATGTTAATTGTGCAAGTCAAAAGAACATATTGCCTTTGCATGTCCTAAACTTGCTAATCTAAGGCCAAAATGTGCCAAGTGTGGTGGGGGGCATAAAACAAAAAATTGTGGCTTGAAACATTATTTTTGTTCAAGCATGGGGCATACTAAAAACAAGTGTTGGAGAAAGAATGACAAGGGTCCATCTGCATTTACTAAATTCTTTGAAGTGTTGGTTAATGATGAAGAAGCTACACTAGCAAAGTTAAATTGCCTATGTGGAATCAAACACAATGTATTTTATGGCATTAGGATGCCCAAGAAAAGGATGCATGTACAAGCTTCCATTTATGGAAAAGTAATGGAGGAGTTACTTGATAATGAAAGTGGGGAAGCATGAAACTTGGGACTCGGTGGAAACATTAGGTCCAAAATTTTGTCACATTTTGTTAGGGGTAAAATTTTTCTGACACCCATGGAGACTATTTTAATAGTTCGAAGAAAGCTTGAATATTTTGAGGGTTTGGTCAAGCTAACCATAAGAAGAAAAGATGCAAAATTAATTTAATCACATGTTGTTGCTACCATACTGACACCAACCATTAGGAGGGTCTGCATCAACAAGACTAACCACAATAAACGCTACATCTACGTAGTTGAGATCAGTCAAGCCTTGCTTGAAGGTTTGGTTGATATTGGGGCATCAATGTTTGTTATGGCCACAAGTGTAGTCAAAGAACTCAAAATCATGCATTGAGTCTCAAGGCATGAAACCTACAAGACTATTGTTGGCATGATTACACAAGCCCTTGGAATAATCATTCATATACCCATGACAATGGGCAAGGTGATCTGCCAAATAATTTTCCTAATTGTTGACACTAATAGTTATGACTTGCTTTTAGGGCAAATTTTTTTATGAAAATCAAAGTTGTGGTTGATGTTGAAAAGGGAGTTATACAAGTTCAAAACAGGCTAGGAGTGGCAATTGAAGTTCTACCTTTGAATGTTGTCAACATGTTGCAAAGGGTTATAGAGATAAAGGATGCATGTGTTGACATATTAGGTAGGAATTTCAACTGCATTCAATTGGAGTAGTTATTTGAAGAAGAAGTAGAGGTAGTACAACATCAATCAACATACCTTGGTTCTAATGGTTACAATGATGACTTTATGTTTGATGGAGAAATGAATGAATAAGAGGAAGAGGTAGGTGATAATCCATCGTGGATTTTGCCAACGGAAAATATTTAGGTAGAAAAATTGAACGGTCATGGGATGAACCAAGTTGTGGACAGTGAGACTCCAATGCAAAAGCTAAATATTGTGTTGCAATAATAATAACATAAATTGTTGGAAGGACAATATGCTAGGGATCATGATTATGTAGACTAGATTTAGTATCTTTAGGGGGAAGAAAACCAAATAATAGGGCAATTTACAAACAAACCTACTGAACATGCATCCTTCATTTTTTTTGTTCAGCTTGAGGAAGAAAGAGAACTTGAAGGAGAAAAGAGGTGGACATAGATTAAGGCAAATATCAAGTTCAGTGCTAATTTTGATTTAGAACAAACTAAAGCATTGTGGTTCTTATTGGAGGAATTTCAGGATGTTTTTGCATGGCATAAAGGTGAGTTGGGCAAGTGTAACATTAGTGAACATACCATTGACACCTAGGGATTACCACCTTGTCGAATAAGTTTCAAAAGACTATCTTACTATGAGGAGGTTGAAATAAACAAGCAAATACAAGCCTTGGTTGATCTTGGCAAAATGCACAAAACCTCATTAGAATATGCATGCATAGTAACATTGCTAATGAAGGATGGCAGTAGGAAATTTTGTGGTGACTATAGGCCATTGAATGTGTAGATGCAACAAGACTCATTCCCCATGCCATTGATTAATGATGTGTTGGACTATTGGGCAATTCAACTTGGTTTCATGCTTTAAATCTTCAATTTGGGTTTTGGTAGGTCTTAATGGCACTATAAGATATTAAAAATACAACGATTATTACCAAGTCAGGGTTATATGAGTGGAATGTCATGCCATTTGCTTTGAAAAATGCCACTACCATTTTTTCATGAACTATGGTTGAAGTGTTTAAGGATTGGAACAATAAGTTTCTGAAAGTGTTTGTTGACAATGTGAACATCCATAGTTTGGATTGGAAGGAACATTTGCAACACATTCAAATGGTGTTTCAATGACTGAAAAAGGTTAATTTAAAGTTAAACCTTAACAAGTATTATTTTGGAACCCAAAACATTACTTTTCTAAGGCATGTAATCAACGTTGAAGGTTCGTATCTAGATCCCAAGAAAATAGTTAATGTGGAGAGCTTTCTAATCCCTAAAACAATGACCAATGTGAAGGCCTTTCTAAGACTCATTAATTACTACTGTAAATTCATCTAGGGATACTAAAAAATTACATAACCATTGTTTGGTTTGACCAAAAAAGATAGTAAGTTTGTATAGACACCTATTTGCTAAAGAACATTTGTGATTCTATAGAAATGTCTAATAGCATCTCTAGTTTTGACAAGACCAAATTTTCACAACCATTCATTCTAGATGTAGATTGGTCCATAAAAGGGGTGGGGAGCTATCTTATCGCAAAAAATTGAGAGATAAGAAAGTCCATTCATGATTAGGTAACCAAAAAAGAGTGTCTAACTAAAAAGGGACTACAAAAGACAACTTTGGATTTTTATTTATCTTACATTATTATAATTTGTAGTGGATTGTTGTCTGCCAATAGATAAAATGATGTTTTAAAAAATTAATTAAAATATTTTAAAATATTTTGAATACTATGGAAATGCCATTTTGAGTCCTATAAACTAATTAAGTAATCAAGTGTCTAAAGTACATTTTTTTTAAAAAGGAATCAAAAGGGATGCATAAAATCATACAATTGTTTTCAAACTTTTTGTACAACAAAAACATGCCCCCTTCTATGAAAATACATGTTCATTAGATGAACTTGATGAAAAACCAAATCAATTTTTTTTTTTAAAGTTTTGGAATTTTGAAAGAAAGGGTTGCAAGGAAAATAATTCATTTGATTGTCCATTGAAACTCATTTTGGGGTTTTCTAGGATTTTTTGCATTTCTAGCATTAAACCAAAATATTCATACACAATTATGTATGAATGTAGAAAATCACCATTAACACATGAATTATCTTATATTGGACTATTTAATTTTTTTCATTTAAGTTTGTTTCATGTTATTTGTAAAAAGTAGCCTTAAAAAAAATTTAAATCTTTTTTTCCTTTTTTGGTACCCCAACTGTGAATGGACCCAAGAGTATGTTATCACATATGCTAATAAAGGATTGTCTCTTGTCCATAAGTGTTTCCATCCTATGGAAGGAAAATGATATGCCCTTATATGGGGCATAATGCATTTCCAACAATATTTTTAGTAGACCTTCTTTCTTTTGGGGATTGACCACAAGCCTTTGGAGTGGTTGGCAATTGTTTCTAACGTGTATGAGTGGAGAGGTAGATGGATTTCTATGTTCTAGGATTTCCATTTTAAAATTGTTCATTGTCTAGGAGCTAAGCATGCCAACATAGATGCCTTAAGTAGAAAACTAGTGGGCAAATCCGAAGCAAATGAAGATATTGGCAATGAAAACCAAGATTTAGGGACAATTATTCGAGAGGGTTCTAGATTTCGTCCTACCAAGGGAAGTGGGATTGTCATTAACTTGTTTATTGTGTTGATTAATGATGAAAAAAAGTGGGATGGTGAACACCATGAAAAGGAAGGGGAAGTCATTGTTTACAAGATTGAAGCACAACTTGGAATTGATGTTGTACAACAATTGGCAATAAAGAAAAATTAATCGAGTCATTGACAGTTGGCCTATGAGGCACAAACCTTTGTTGATAAGGCTAAAAGAAAAAATATAATTGAACAAGGTATTGATGAAGATGTACAAAACAATTGTCTTAACATCTAGGAAGATGCATTGAGTATGAAATTGTTCATTGGTGGCTTATTGGGACAAAATGGTCATGGTGTTGTTGACAATGAAAGAGCAAAGAGGAGAGTTATGTGTTACCATTGGCAAGAAGATACATTGTACTTCCAAGATTTGGTAGTGTTTAAACCAGAAGACATAGCACAAATAATCAACAAAATGCATGATGAGATAGACCATTTTGGAGAAGCAAGAACATTCTTTGAAATCAAGTGGTGATTCTTCTAGCATGATAGGAAATAGTCTATCAAAGAGTTTATCAAAGCCTATGACAAGTGCTAGTTGGCTAAACAGACTGGTAATTTAAGGTATAGTGTGGAAGGTATGAAAAAATACCAGGCTAGATGCAAGTTATGGTAGTTCAATATCGGCAAAAATTACATTCTGTACAAGTCCATACAAGATCATTTAAAAAATTCAAATGGACATGGTTGTTACTTTTTAAAATTTTATTATCTTAATCTTTGAATACTACATGTTCAATCACCTACAAACCTTCCCAAATTTATGTGACAATTTGTATTTAATGTAGTTGATGTCATTTTTTAATTTAGAAGTCCTAAAAGGAAACCCCACAAAGTACATAAAAATAATGCCACATCTAAAACTTTCAAAAAAAATGCTTTTGGGACAAAAAAATTTGAAAAAATATAAAAAATTGCAATTCATAGGGACTTATGGAAATATGGTCAAATTTTAACCATTCAAAATCTTTGGCTATTAAATGATTAAGGTTTTCGAAAAAAAGATTCTTCATATGACTTTATCATTTTGTACTACATTACATATTGAGTCCCAATAACAAATTTGGGATGTGAATAAATATAATTTTTTATATTTTGTGATGTTCTAGTTAGATGATTAATCCATATTTGTCAATTTCAAAAGTCCATTACTATTAACAGATGAAGTTTTTGTCAATAAATAATCACACAGTTCTTTTCATAATGAAATTATTAGTTTAGATTTAAGTCCTAATTAATATATTTAAGGATATATTAATCACAATATGCATTTGACTAAAAGGTATCCAGGGAAAAAACATTGTTTCATCACAAAAGTGAACCGTTGTAGCTTGCATCTACCCATTAGTGTGTGATCTATTATATCGTGTTGCATTGGACATTACAAGACCTTTATTTAAGACATCTAATGGCAACAAATATGTTCTTGTTGCTATTGACCACTATTCAAAGTGGTGTTAAGTGCATCCTATAAGGGAGCATGATGCAACTATTACAGTCAGATTTCTTGAAGAAGAAATCATATGTCAATTTGGAGTGCCCAAGTACATCCTCACTGATAATGGCAGTGAATGGATGAAGGAGTTTGATGCCTTGTGTTAGGATTACGACAATATGCATTAATTCATTGCACCAACTTGGCCAAAATGTAATGGGATGGTGGAATGACTAATATAAACTATCAAACATGGTTTGATTGTTTTGTCTTCAATGCATGTATAGGGATGGGATGCTCAATTTCCAAAAATATTATTTGGATACCATTGTGGTGTGCAAGCCAATACAAGATACTCACCTTACATGGTGTTGACAAGGCATGGTCCTCGGTTTACTGTTGATAACAATTTAAATGAACTGTGTGATGTAGTTGATGAATAGGTGGGACTAGAGGCAATGGTTGAACAAATGATACAGAAAATGTAGCTTGTTTCATGCATTCACAAGTCTTTGCTTGAAAACATTGAATAGGTTCAAAAGAGATAATGCAAAGTTTATGCTTCTCGAAAAGGGTTGCAAATGTTTGAAGGTTTTGAAGGGGAAGGCATTAAGGTCAAGATGTGTGAACTTGGAAAGAAAAAGAATCTAGTGGGTAGTTGGGAGTGACCTTATGTTTTTGTTGCATATAAAGATGGGAAGGGTTTTCAAGGACAAAATGAAAGAGGCATGACTTGTATGATAAAGGGCATGGACAAAAAACATTGGGACCGGGCAAGAAAGGATCTATAGATCTACCGTTATGTGGATTGATGACGAAATTTATGAGGTCATAGATTTTTTAAAAGAGAGTGGTGACACATGTGATAAAAAAACATGTTTGCATTCTTTAGTGTGAACTTAGGCCAAATTAACATTTGGATGATATAATGACTTAATGGATGAAGGCTTGCATGGATTTGGACTGGTAAAAAGTGCCAAAACAATGAACAGTTGGTCATCATGAAACTTTAAGGGCAATTCTATCCTTTTGTTATGTGTTTTCTATTTTCTTGTGTTATTTGTTGTTTGTAGGTGATGAACATTGTTTTGCATTTTTCATGGAATGGGAGGTGTTTGATGTTGATCAACTTGGAATGTTGTGTTGTCTTTGGATGAAATGTGTAATGGAAGACAGTGGATGGCAAGTATAAGGCAAAGCTTGGAATTTGGAAAAACTAAATTTTTACTAGTTAAAGTTTTTGAGTTTCAGAAGGAAGGAAGGATGTGACTAGGATATATGTGTGTTTAAGTGTTTTGAGTTTTAGAATGCAATCTGTTAGAAGTTGTGGTAAGAGATGAATCCCGTTACCATTGTTTGAAATTGTAGATGGTCACAAACCCGATGTTAGGGTGGATTGTGTTTTCTTTTATTTGCGCTATAGTTATTTTTCAAAGTTTATAGATAGATTAGATGGATAAATGTAGGGACCAAAAGAGGAAAGTGATGAAGGTTTGAGGGGTTTCGAAAATAGTTTACATGGCAAATGGGTTTGTGGTTGGAAATATTGTCGTTGCAACCCCAACATCGAGTTTGCGATTAACTGTGGAATGCAAGGGCCCATGAGAGCAAAACAATGTGTTCAAGTGTGAAACACATTCTCACAAAGGGGGGAGAATGCAAGAGATGGAGCCCAATGATTCCCAAGTGCATTCTCATTTTGGGAGTTGCACTTTTGCGGGAGTTTTGAATGTTCAGAGCCTTGGTTGAAAAGGTAAAAAAACACCAAATTAGGTCCCCATGAAACCATTGGAAAGGTCTTGAAGCGTAGATGCCTAAAATGCTCTCACATTGTTCATTCATATTTGATATGCATACGTTATGATCAAAAGAAAGGACGGGAGTCAAATTAAAAATTTGATTCCCGACCACTAATCTCTTTAGAGGAGGGGTTAAATGATCTCCGATTGAAGCATATGATACACTTTGGAAAGATTTTTTTAAGGGCTATAAGATATTGCCTTCACATGCTTCAAATAAACTTGATTTGAGGAAGATATAAGCGTCCAAAGTTTCAGAACAATAAGAGTCCCAAGTTTGGGATTCACACTTGGGAGTCCTAGGAAAAAAATGTCATTTGGATGTAGCTTTTGTGGAGAATCACATAATATATTATAGGGAAGGGAGTGGTGCTTCCTCCTAAAGGTTGCGGGCCATGTAAAACTTGTGCTTGAAGTTGTCTTTATTAAGTCCACCACACCACTTGCGTTCAATTTGCACTAATCACCTTCTTTCCTTGGTTATGTAGGTTGATTTTATTTTGAACTTTTGCTTGTGAGTTTGTTCTAGTCCCATCTTGAAATTCTAACATGTTTTCCTACCTTAGAAGTGTTATGAGCTAGGGAGCGTGCCTTGACTCCTTTCTTTTTCCATTGTTTCATTTTGGGATTCTCATTTGGGTCTTTCAAAGAGTTTGGGGGGTGCATCAATTGTCATTTGTTTTGGGATGTAATAAGCTTTGGTGTTCATGGAAGGAATACCCACAATTGTAGGAGCTCCAAAAAGAAATATTGGGAAATTAGACAATTTTGGGGTTTATCAAGTCATTTTATCAAAAAGATATCTAGGTTTTTGTTTCCTTTTTGTTTAACTTCCTTGAAGTCATATGTGGTATTTGGGTGGGCTTTATTTTGAAAGATTGGGAGTTGATGGTGGAATTGTCATGGTAAACTAGTTGGGCTCAAGAGAGTGGAGCTAAAGAGACTTGATTCCTCATGGTCCATAGCTCAATTTGATTAGGGTAGATTGAAGGATTATTGACTTTAGCTTCGTTTTGTCATTTTGTGTTATTCAAAATTTATTAGAACCAACCACATTTTTTCATTGTTTTTTTAATAGCAGAAACAACATTAGATAGCCTTTTTTGTGATAGTACCATATTTTGGGAACATCACTTACATGTGGGCGGCTCTACCATCATGAATGATGAAGGTTATCATGGTGCTTCAAGTTAATATTAAGTTTTTAAAAATGTTTTTCATCATTCCATGGTTCTCTTAGGTGTGTATGAATAGAAAAAAAATTAAATAACTTTCAGGTCAATAATAACTAATTTAAGTCTTTTTTTAAAAACATGATGTCTAAATGTTAGCTTATTTAACACTATGGGCATAGATCATGAGCATAAAAGGGAGAGGGTTTCTATACATCTATCTATGAAGCAAGTAGTTTGTTTTTATTTGTTACATTGAAATCTCCCAAATCATGGTGCTTCATGCCATGCTCGTGGTATCTTCAGAAAGCTCTCAATGAGTAGGGGTGCATCAACTTGGTTTGAGATTGTTTGGAGCTATGAAAGCTATTGATTATTGAGCCATTTTTTCAATGAAAACTCAATAAAATTGAATCTGAAAACAGTATTGGAATATGGGGATGTTCTTGGTGTTGTTGGAAAGCCCTCAGCCAGTCAGATTTAATAAAGTTTATTTCAAAAATTTCACAAGCAAGGTGTGGAGTTTTGAGTGGATTTTGTTGTTGGAAATTCAAACAAATTGCAAAAGTTGGATTTAGGAGGAAAAATTAATTGAGCCCTCAATGTGTTCACACTTGGGTCAACAGCATATGCTACACTAGTATTATTTAAGAGTGGGAGGGATTAAGGCCTATATGCAGGTGCAAGATCCCTTCCGTTTTAAGGAGTAAGCGTAATAGGGTAAACTGGCCCATCACCAAACACTAGCCTATCACCAAACACTTTGCTAGATCCTTCTCAATTCTTCTCCATTTTGAGTGATTTAAAATGGTATAGGAGCGCCTTCTCAAGCTTTACAAATCATCCTTGAAATGCAAAGCCAAAGGAGCAGCCAAAAAAGAGCAAAAAAACACATCAGGTGCGATTGCAACTTTATGATAAAAACATTACACAACAAGCCCCCTTGTTTCTAATTTTTCACAAGCCACTTTGGGAATTATGTGCTGGACATTGAACTAGAATGAACTATGTGGATGGATAATGAATGAACATGAAACATTAGTTTTAGTATGGGGGTCTGTCCCATAAATAACTATGGGGATTAGATGTATACCAACCATCCATATGTATCTAAGTAGTCACCAAGTGTCTTGCCTACTTACCTATCTACTTACATAGCAACCACCTATATTTCCTACCTATTTACCTATGATACTTACCCACTTCACACGGGTAGTTAGTAGTTACCTAGGTAGTATGAGTGGGGGAGTTGGAGGGTTTACCAGATAGGTTGGTAACTCAGTTGTGGATGAATCCATCCACAACTGAGTCATAACTTGTAACGGATATCTAATGGATGACAGACGGACTGGTGGGTGTTGGGTCACGTTGGGTGGTAGGTACAGGTTATTACAGTCTCTCAAAGAAAGTCATTCATTGACCTACCATTCTTCATCCACCGCTTCTATTCCTCATCCAACCCATGCGTACGCCGAGAGTGTGACAGTGCGGGAGCGTGGTGCGGCGCAAAGAGTTGTTTGTTTGTTTGTCGTTTGTGGTGTCTTGTTGGAGGGTCGGATTCCCTGTCAATTCATCACAAGAGCAGCTTGCTTGAAGAGAGCAGCTTGCTTGTTTCCTGATTTGAGAGCCTTCGATTTTGGCGATGCGATTTTGCATGTAATTTTTTCCCCCTGTTTCTGGTACCATTGTTGGCGATTCGGTGGGCTTGGAGTGCATTGTTGAGAGAAGGAACTGCTCCTAAGGCCTGCCTGTTTGTGTTTGGAGTGTGGGGTTTTGTATTAGGGTTGGGTTGAGGGTGCTGTGAAGAGGAAGGAAGGAAGGAAGGAAGGAAGGAAGGAAGAGGAGGAGGAGCAATAATGGCGGATGCTGCTGTCGGGATGTCGAGAATTGGTTTAGCAGGTTTGGCCGTCATGGGGCAGAATCTAGCGCTCAACATTGCAGAAAAGGGTTTCCCGATCTCTGTGTACAACCGGACGTCAAGCAAGGTGGATGAAACCGTGGAGAGAGCGAAGGAGGAAGGGGATCTGCCCCTGAAGGGATACTACAGCCCACAGGAGTTTGTGCAGTCGATACAGAAACCTCGCTCTGTGATTATCCTGGTCAAGGCTGGTGCTCCTGTGGACCAGACCATCGAGACTTTGTCGAAGCATTTGGAGCCGGGTGATTGTATCATCGATGGAGGTAATGAGTGGTACGAGAATACCGAGAGACGTGCTGCTGCTGTGAAGGAGAAAGGACTGCTGTATCTGGGAATGGGAGTATCTGGAGGAGAGGAGGGAGCTCGAAATGGACCTTCGTTGATGCCTGGAGGTACTCCTGAAGCTTATTACTACATAGAGGACGTGGTGAAGAAAGTTGCAGCTCAAGTGGATGACGGTCCTTGCGTGACCTACGTTGGAGAAGGAGGGGCTGGGAACTTTGTCAAGATGGTGCACAATGGTATTGAGTATGGCGACATGCAGCTCATCTCCGAGGCGTATGATGTTTTGAAATCTGTTGGTGGTCTCACAAACGAGGAATTGCATGAGGCATTCACAGAGTGGAATGAGGGGGAGCTTGAGAGTTTCTTGGTTGAGATCACGGCTGATATTTTCTCTGTGAAGGATGACAAGGGTGATGGCTTCCTAGTTGACAAGATACTGGATAAGACAGGGATGAAAGGTACAGGCAAGTGGACTGTGCAGCAAGCTGCTGAACTCTCCATCGCAGCGCCCACCATTGCAGCTTCCCTGGACTCCCGCTTTCTTTCTGGGTTGAAGGAAGAGCGCTTGGAGGCTGCCAGAATTTTCAAGGAGGCTGGGGTAGGTGACATCTTGGCAGTCAAGAACCTTGACAAGAAAGCTCTGATTGATGATGTCCGAAAGGCTCTGTATGCAGCCAAGATTTGCAGCTATGCACAAGGTATGAATCTCATACGAGCCAAAAGTCTGGAGAAGGGATGGAACCTGAATTTGGGAGAGCTTGCACGAATCTGGAAAGGAGGATGCATAATCCGGGCCAAGTTTCTGGACAGGATCAAGCAGGCATATGACCGCAATCCCAACCTGGCCAGCCTCCTCATTGATCCTGAGTTTGCAAAAGAGATGGTGGAGAGGCAAGGTGCATGGAGACGCATTGTGAGCTTGGCAATTGAGGTTGGAGTGAGTACTCCAGGTATGAGTGCAAGTCTTGCTTACTTTGACACATACAGACGGGCACGACTTCCTGCCAATCTTGTGCAAGCCCAGCGCGATTACTTTGGAGCTCACACATATGAGCGAATTGACATGCCAGGCTCTTATCATACAGAGTGGTTCAAAATTGCCAAGAAGTATGTTAACAACAAGGCGAATGTTGGGGCTGTGGCAAAGTGATTTGGACACAGAACCACAGAGATCTTGTCAATGCTCTGGCAAATGAAGGGCATTTTTGTTGATCTATTCCTGCTATGCTCGGTCCTTGTGGACTCTTAGAGTTTAAATGGAGATCATACTCCACCATGTTGATCAATTTTTCGTCAAATTGTTTCCAAATTTTGCAGTACATTTCTTTTGGACACTATTCTTTTGGATTTCTAGAGAGTTCAACCCCCAAATTGCTTGTTGAAAATGATGGTGATGGATTGGATTCTTACCAGATCTCATTGGAGACACAATTGTACAAGAACTGAAAATCATTATAACATTTGTTATAGGCTCAGGATAGATGATCATGTTTCGCCTTGGAAATTCAAAAGGGCAGAATTGCATGTGCAAGAAGTTTTGGCTGATCCTCCTTGATTCTTCATACTAGTGTAACTGGGATACCAAGCGATGGTTTGTTCACATCTGGCCCAATGAATCATGTGAGGGATTTCAGTACAAGTTTCAGATCTGCCTGTTGCTGATGCAACATCTTTGAGTCTGCTCAAGGAGCCCTTGATTCATTGAACAGGCCAATACTTTACTGCAGAAAAACCCAACAATACTAAATTTGAGAATTTTGTGCTCGCAATGCAATGTGGATTTCCATTACTCAAATTTCTTCCCAAATTTAGATCCTTAAATATATGACTTTTGTGAGAATTCTACTTAGTATTCTTTGCAAATATCCAGGTCTGAAAATATTCATTCTGGACAAGGTTTAGTAGCATTTAGTAAGGATCCAAGAATCTCTACACATAACTCCAAAGCAAAAAGTCATGTGGTGAATAACTTCAATATCATCATGTTTGTTGATCATCTATAAGTACCTGTCAAATGAATTGACCCAGAAATAAATTTGTGTCAAAAAGTTGAAAGGATTCATCCAGGCCACACTGAAATGAAAAGAATGTGGAGTCTGAGAAATTGACTACAAATACATAGCAATTTTCCATTACAAATGGTGTCCAGACTAAGAATAGGTGGGACTCATCACTAAAGAGGCACAATTGCCAGTCCCCCAAGAGCATAACAGTGTAGATACTTTGAGATCACAATTTTCAATAGCCCCAAAAACTTGGCTGCCCTCTACCTCTGACAAAAACAAAGGGAACTCCAAAGAGGAGTTAGAAATAATTGAGGGATGAATGCACCATGCTTTGACTCTGCCCTCCTGAAGCAGTGCGATGTTTATAAGGCTCACAGATATGATGTGAGAAAACAACCATCTAATTTGTTGTGAGTAAAACTGTGATCAAATGGTCTCAATTGATTGCAAATAGACCATAGTTGTGCACATTCCTACTTTATTATTGACTTCACCTGGCTCCTGTACCTTGCCTTTAACAACCAACAACTGCTGCAAGGCCCGAGAGCAGGGAGCAGTCATCCAAATCTGCTGAAAACCGGTTTGTTTGTGAAATGACAGATTCAGTCTGAGGATCAGGTTCTCCTCGCATTTCCATAGGTACTCTCACCAGAACATTGTATCTGAGGACAACCACCTTAACAGGTTAGGCCACTAGATGGAAAATGAAGAAGCAAGCATCTTACTCTTGTTTGGACTAAAGAACTGAGAGAGAGAGAAACACACATACACATACACAGATCAAACCATTGAGAGCTGATCAATCATAGAGCCATTTGACAAGAAGAAAAAAATTATTGCTACAAAAATTGCACTGACAGTTGTGGAACAGCACTTACATGTTATTGAAACTTTAAAAACCTAACAAGCAGCTTTTCAGTCTTGGTGTTAAATCTGAGCAAAAACGGGCTAGCTTGGTAAAAAATGGAGGGGATTCCCTCAATTTATGACTGACATGAGAACATCACCCAAATGAAATGACAGTCTAGGTAGGGGTGCTGGATATGTAGGTAGAATACCTATGATACACAATCTACATTAGTAATGCTGGATACAACAAACCTTTTCAGGTGCTGGCAGTGAGAGGTTCTACAGCAGGTTCTAGGACAGGTGCTGAGGCAGGTTCTTTGGTAGGTGCGGAGGTTTCTTCAGCAGGAGGTGCAGCAACAGTCTCTTCAGCAGGTGCAGCAGCAGTCTCTTCAGCAGGTGCAGCAACAGTCTCTTCAGCAGGTGCAGCAGTGGTCTCTTCAGCAGGTGCAGCAGCTGGCTCTTCAGCAGGTGCGGAGGTAGTCTCTTTGGCAGGTTCAGAGGTAGCTTCTGTGGCAGGTTCGGCAGCAGGTGCTGGGTTGGCTTCTGCAGCAGGTGTTGAGGCGGGTGCTGATACACTAGACTTCTTACTCAGGATTCTCCTCACAAATTTCTGGAATGATGTGGGTGATTTATGTGCTGGCTTTGTGGGAGCTGGCTCAGTTGCAGCTTCCTTGACAGGTTCTGTGGCTTTCTCCTCTGGAGGTGTCACCTCCACAGAAGCAGCTTCAGAACTGACTGGTTCTTTGATGGGGGGTTCAGCAGTAGGTTCTTCAGTGCTAACTGGTTCTGTGACAACTGGTTCTGTGCTCAGTTCCTGCAACATGGGTTTGACCAAAATGCATCAGCACATGTATGGATATATTCAGAGAAGCTATTACAGTGTGGAAATAGATTAACTTGAACAAAGGATCAAGTAGGTCTTCCTGAGGTGTGCTGTTCTAAGCTAAGGAGGTCTCAACTTTTGGAAGAAATGCAACAGAGAGCATATTAGAGCAACTTGTTGTAGAACCTTCCAGACAAAAGCAGGACTCAAGCAAGGAAGTATGTAGACCTAAAATCCCTTTTGAAATCTACAAAACAGGCTGTAAATGTACAATTTGTAATCATGGAAAATTGAAAGCTAGCTGTTCTTGAGAAACTGACCACTTCCTGCATACCTCAGTTGGGGGAGTAGAAGATTCCACACTTTCTGGTGCTTTTGGAGCTTCTTTTTCCACTGGTGCTGCTGCAGGCTCAGTAGATTTTGTTTCGGTATTCTTCCAGATTGACAGCTTCCGGACCTTGGAGAGGAAACTAGGTTTGCTTTCCTTCAGCTCTGGCTTTGCCTCTGAGACAGATGTTGGCTCCACAGCAATTGACTCAGGTTCTTCCTTAACTGGAGCTTCCTTTCCCTTTGCTTTCTCCCCATGCAATAACTTTCCTTTCAGCCTCTGGAAAAGATTGGGACTGGAGGTCTCTGCAATCTTGGTCTCAGGCTCTGGAGCAGCCTCAGTAGCACTTGCTGTTGATCAATTCAGCAGTCACTTAGTCAAATCCATTCAAAAATTCACTGTAAAAGCTAAAAACATGTCAGCGACAACGTCAGAACATAACAGCAAAATGAATCTCTTGAGAGAAAACACACAGCAGCCATGGCCTGGTACAGTTTCTAAATGCAAGGAAAAAAAACCTGTGCAACCAACCAGCACTTAGCTCTCCTCCCTAGTGTCAACCTTTTAATTCTAATGCTGTTAAGACCCACTAAGAAATTATGTGCAACAAATCAAAACTTGGGAGTGAACAAGATGCCAGATTCCACCAAAGATCATAATGTTTAACAAAAACCTGAAACAAGAAATTCAGGGCAACATGTCTTGTTTATCAAGGTTCATGCTGATAGAGAGCTGCAAAACCAAAGTTTCTAATGCTGCTGACATTCAGAACTCATCACAAATCCATAAGTAACTAGTTCAGTGTCAACAATAGAACAAAACAACTATGTAGGGGAAGGAAGACACAGTGAATCATGTATGAGTTTTCTTATTTTGGTCCCTTTAATCTTTGCTACTTACTGACCTGCTGCCGATGTTTCTTCCTTACTCTCCACAGCAAGATCCTTGGTCTCCTCCTCTGCGGCCACCGGAGGTATTACAGTTTCCTCAGATGCAATGGGTGCAGCTGGCTCAGGTACAGTAGTGTCCTCGGCCTGAGGAGCTGTGACCTCCCCTGCAAAAAAAGGCACGAAGGCATCATCATCAACATGTTATATACTTTGCATCTGGTTGGCTGGCCAGTCAGGTACACACAACTTAGCCAACAGAAAGAAATCCATCCTGCACATATTTCAACAGAACATGCACACACTGCACAAGAAGATACCAGGCCTTCTCTTTTGATGTAGGTACTTCCCAGTGGGGATGCCATGCTGAAATTTTGTGTACTCTCTACAGACAGACAGAGGGGTACTACAGCTTATATTTCTTTCAATTCCAGAACTCTTCGCTTGGAAGGGGGAGAACCAATGTGTTCTAGTCCCAACAAGCTACGAACTTACCTCCAGCATCAGCTTCGACGGCGGTGGACGATTCTTCTGCTGCAACAGGGATATCAGCTACCTTCTGATCAGCTTCGGATGCAATAGCTGGCTCTGCCATCTCGCGGCAATAACAGGGGGCCTCCACAATTTACTCAAACAATTCCGTGCGAGTCTACTACAGATCACAGATACACTTATGAAGGAAATCTCACTACTGCAACGACGCCTTCTCAAAGATTCAGCAATCCGAAGGGAAGAAATTAGACTACAACCTCAAAAGCTTCGGCACTGCAGATTCGGCACACAAGAAAAAACAGCGAACGAGATTCAAAAGCAACCCCTCTTTTCCAGTTGCCACAAAGTTCCTTGGAGTCCACAAAAACCAATTGGCGACAGCAACAAGATTGATTGATTGCACACGATAAAATTTCCCCCCCCCCCCCCCCCCCCCCCCCCCCAAAAAAACCAAAAAAAAAAAAAAAAAAAAAAAACCACACCCCCTTTAAAGGAGAACATAAAAAAAAAAACAACAAACCCCATCACAACTCCTTTAAAAAAAAAAAAAAAAGAAACAA
>Ga0116229_10001669_pt1 | contig 35160 bp, 32 predicted proteins | sample S1TSphgellanicum_3_FD_87313 | JGI IMG/M metagenome (GOLD analysis project Ga0116229, IMG submission 87313) | Host-associated microbial communities from peat moss isolated from Minnesota, USA - S1T2_Fc - Sphagnum magellanicum MG | ecosystem: Host-associated > Plants > Peat moss > Unclassified...
CTTGCATGTATTAACCTTGATAAGTATTCATTCCAAAAAGAAAGCCATTGAAACCTCAATTCCCTTGCTTGTATTAACCTTGATAATTATTCCAAAAAGAAAGCCATTGAAACCTCAAATCCCCTTGCATGTATTAACACTTTATAAGTATTCCAAAAAGAAAGCACCTCATCAATGGCTTTGAGTCCTTCACCTCACCAATAATGGAAATCAAGTTTCACATCATCAATAGATGTAGTAGTAGCCCAGGCGGCTGAGCCCAGGGGCCCCACTTATTTCAGGAATGGCCAGATCTGAGGTCATTTACATGTCATGAAGACTGGGAGGGCTTTTTCAAGAGGGAGGAAGGTTTCAAAACACGAAATGTTTATAAACAAACAGGGCCTCTAATAAGTCACTAAAAAAATGGCCCATGCCTTTACTATACTCTTTGGAATCACATGGTTTCAAAATGAAAGTCTCTTTTGGAGCTTTTATTCCTATCACAGGTTTTATGTATTACTACTTGTATTAGTAAAAAGATCGTTTGAAAATCATTTGAACTCAATTTTAAAGTTGCTGTTGCATTACAACCAATGTTGGGTGGACATTTATCATTGTCTTTAAAATGATGAAACCCTACCAACCATAAATTAACCAAAGCACCCAAAAAAAAAGGAGAAGACAAGGAACAAAATGGAAGGACCCATGTCCAAGAAGACAAATGAATCACCACAAGACCAAACCAAGTGAGGAACATCAAGTTCCCAACCTCTTGTGACGAGAATCGTTTCAAATGAGGAAAGGGGGGAGGAGGACCTCGTAAAAGGATGCCTAGCCTAAACAAACCCTCACCTACTGTAACAACACATTTCAAAATAAAGACCTGATTACCCTCTGCCTATAAAATGCACACAAAACTGAAAGACTTTTAAAGCTCAGTTCAACCATAGTCCTTTCAAAAAAAAGTTAAAAAGTAAAAGAACCTTCAAAGTTCTCAAAAAAATTTGTACAATTAGATACATTCATTACCTGCCAATTTAGTTTAGCATTAATTAATTCTAAAAGTGAATTTTGAGAGAAAAAAAAAAATTTATTTAGAACATGTACTGCCAGAAATCTTTTCTACAGAATCAAACTCCCAACCTCATGCATGAGAAAGCAAATGAGAGAACCAAAAGTTCCTAAAATCTCAAATTTTGTTGTACCACCAAAATAAATACTTGTCAAATGGTGCTTCTCTCTTGATGTCATAAAAGTCAGATGTGTGAAACCAATTACTTGACCATGGTTTTTCTTTAAAAATTATTAATAGAATTAAGTATTATGTAAAATGAATAAACAATTAGTTTATTAATTGCATGCAGAACCTAACCTTAACCTCAGGCTCTAACCCTAACCTAAGCCCTAATTTGAGAGCTTCTATGGGTTGAATACACTGAGATCTCTGGTTTTTTCCAATACCTTTTCAGTCAACGGTTATATGTTGTGGTCAACTCCAGTGGATCACTGAAAATGAACCCTTCAAATATATCTCACGGGTCTGGTGACAAAAAGTGATATCCGCCCAACACTTATCACAAACTTTATTTGTTTAGGACATCCTATAATATTCGGATTGGAGTGGTTTTTGAATTTTAAAATATACATAATTTTCTGAATTTTGGTTTAAGTGTTTTTTTTTGGACAATTTTTTTCCATTTTTGGGATTTTTTGGAGGTTTTTTTTCCTAGTGTGAATTTGAACTATTTTTAATAATTTTTGTGAAAAAATCACAGAATTTTCATGTCACAAAATTGAATAGAAATGTGAAAAAAGACCCCTTGATTTGGATACTTAACGACAAATGTTGAATTTTAATCACATATAAGGTAATAAATCAGTTTAGTAGTACAAGGGCAATTTCAACACATGTTTGTCAAATAGTAAATTAAAACTTGAGGATTTCATGTTGAAAAATAGAATATTTCCATAGTTTCTTCATTTTCCTGCACAAAAACTTGTTCTTTGATTTTTATTTTATTTTAAAAAATTTCAACATTGCTACAAAAAATTAATTAGTGTTGAAGCTGCCAAGGTACTATGGTATTTTTTTGGTTCCAAATTAAATAATTCTGGAAGCATAGGGAGAAAATAAAAGTGAAGAGTCATAATATTATTATTCAACATCTATAATTTTTCTTTCCAAAGAGAAGCACAAACGTCAACAATAACAGTGGGTTTTCTTGAACAAAACATGAACACCAAGGTCAACCTGGAAGCATGTCTAACTAGGAAACAAGGAGTGTGTCACACTTGTGTGGCCTTGCCATTTACAATAAAAAGTTTCTTAAGGCAAAAGAAGATTTATGGAAAATCAAATATTTCGGCATGCAAAAATATAATCTTCAAAAAATCCTCTAAAAGAAACCAAAATCCTTCAAGATATTATAACTCTATAACTAATCTCAAGTTTCAACACAAGCCAACAACGTATCATCTTTAAAAAATCCCCATATGAAAATAGACCTGTTAGAGAATCTTCACCGGTGCTCAGTATGTGACTCCAGACAGTAAAATTTATTGTGAAAAAGTCAAAATGTGCCGGTTTAGCTCAAGAAATTTGTTTTTCTGCACCAAAAATTGTGCAAGCTTGCCGTGGCTGCTAAAAGGCGCAAGACAGTTGTGCACGTCCGAAAAAGAGTGTAATAAATTGTACCTGACTGCGGCTCAGTATTTCTGATTGGTCGATCATAATGATTGGTCCAGGTGGTTTGCTATTAGTAGTTCCCACGTATATGCAGTTCCAGTTACAGCTTTAATGGTGGGTTGCCAGAAAAAAAAAAGAAGCTAAACGTAGACATTTAATTTTATTATCCAGAGTGACATACTGAGCACTGGTGGAGATGCTTTACCTAGGGGCCATAATCCCTTAAGCCACTATACTCTATAATGAATCTGAACACAATATCCTTGCCTTGGTAGGCAAGGCCAACAAATCCCATGACTTATGAAAGCTCAAAAGAGACGAAGGAATATTTTGTACTGCAACAGTTGAAATACAAAAGCATCGGTGGTAGTCGTGGCATGGGTCACACATTTACAGGGCCAACGGATGGTCCCCCAATAAGCCTACCCGGGAATGATGAATCCTGTTTTCTTGTATGCCAGTTGGGGAGTGAAAAAGTGTGTTGGCAACGAATTGATCGACCAAAATATAATGGAAAAGTTTGTTGCCCTAAGAGTGATGATTGACGAAATATCGGATGAAACAAATTGTTATTGTTCAGATTTGCAAATAAAATAAAATAGTTTTGGGGACATTTTTTGCATTCATTCTTTTGATAACAAAAATGGGAAGTTTTTTTTGAAATTTTCTTAATTCATTAGTGTAAAAATTTGACTCATTTTTCAAATATTTGGGAAATTTTCATTAATTTTTTTCACATCACAAAATTGGAAAAAGAAAGAGACCCCGATTTGGAGTTGATGGACAAAAAAAATGTGATGAAATAGTTTGTTTGTTGCCGTGGGTTTGATCGACAAAACGTGATGAAACGGTTTTGTTTTCTTGCCATCAGAGTGGTCAACAAACAAACAAACATACGTGACTCAACACCCAATAGTTTACAAAATATACCCTTTTCCTACTTAAAATTGCAATCCCCCTGAAAAACGCGAAAACTCGTCCATGAACACCCAAACCCCCAAAATAATTCTTCATATATTTATATATATATATATTTATAATCAGCCCACAACCCCCCAATATTCTATGGATTCTTTAAAATCAATTTAAAACAATAAAATACAAAAAAACAAATCCAATACTTACTCACCATTATCTCTTTTTTTTTCTCTCTTTTCATTACAGTACTTACTAGTAAGTTGTGACTTCACCCAAATTGGTTAGCAACTTGCCAGTTATCAGTCTCGACTAGTGAGATTTATTTATTTATTATTATTATTATCTCTTTCTCGTTTTTAGAAAAAGGAAAAGAAAATGTTGGGTGTCCGATTCAGCCGCACGATTTGGGTTTTTTGGGGGATCTCAGCTAATTTTAAAATAAAAATTAATATGATTTTTTAATTTTTATTTTAAAATTTTGTTTTCTTTTGTGTTTTTCTCCCGCCAGAGATCTCTCCTTCCTTGTTATCCTTGCCCAGATCTCAGCCGTCGGATACGCTTCACAGGTCTTGCTCCAGCGCTTCATACACACCACACAACACACTGCAACGCTCGCCGCAACGCTCTCTTCTCTCTTTCTCTCTCTCTCGCAGAGACGCTCGCGCGGGCGCAGCAGCGAAGACGAGCTAAGGAGACGAAGAAGAAGAAGACGAAGAGGAAGTTGAGGGGTGTGTTGAGAGATTATTGTAGCAGAAGACGAAGAAGAAGTTGAGAGAGAGTTGATAGATTATTGTAGCAGAAGACGACTTCTTTTAGCGGTGGGGATTTGGATTCACCAGACACTGGATTTGGGAGATGGAGGAGAGGGAGGGAGTGGGGAGAAGAAGAAGGAGGGAGGAGGAAGAGACAGTTTTCCTCGTGCGGATGCACGTCGCGGAGCACTGTGTTCATAGGTAGTGCATCTTTTCTGATGGCTGTTGTGTTCAAGACGGCAGTCTATGCTGCTGCTGGAGCACAACTCTTGTAGATTAGAAGAAGAAGAGGAGGAAGGGAGGGGAGTGGTGCATGTAGAAGTCTTCGTCTTTGGAGTTCCAGCAACCTGAAGGAAGGACACACACACACACACACACACACATACGAGATGAAGATGGGTGCAGCATTCAATGATGAGTATGTGATTGTGCGTCGCGGGAAACATGAAGGAGATCCTAGTGAGATCACAGTTAATTGTCCTGACAAAGTTGGGCTTGGATGCGATTTTGCTCGAACTGTGTTTGAATTCGGCCTCAGTGTGGTGAAAGGAGGTGAGTTCTCTCATTCCTTCTTCATGGACGAAATTTTCTATGGGGACTTGTTCACGAAGAGTTGCCATCTCTGGAAGATCTACAACTTTTGTGGGGGCAATAGAATCATAGAATGCCATGTTTTGGTCCATTTCATTATGCCATGGTTTTGGTCCCACCAATCGTTTCTTTCTTCTTCAAGGGCTTCCAGAAGTTCAAGGGAGTTGCTTCTACTGTTGTTGCATTATTGGTTTGTCACCTTTTTCCAGGGTTTGTTGGCTGGATGCAGATTTATCCACAGATGGGCGATGGTGCTTTGTGGTGCTATGGGTGGTCCCAAGAGTTAGCGCATCCACAGTTCGCTGGCCATTCTTGAAACAGCGCTTGGAACATGCTTGCCCATCTGCAGTAGACCAGTTCTTGTTGCCATGTCCACCTCCTCCTGTTTTGACATCCAAGAATGTGTTTTTACTCCAGGTCTGCTCATCAGATCGCACAGGCCTTCTCCATGGTAATGACAACCTCCTATACACATCCATGTTTTTTTGGCTGGATCTTTCCCTCAGTCATGGCAGAGTAGTAAGCAAGTCCCCCTCTGTGGACTTACTGCAATTGAAGGTGTGAAGATGACAATCAACGCCCATGATGCAGTACCTGAACTTGATGTCCACTATGCTTGGAGAATGGAGGTTTGCGTTGTCTTCATGCTGGTGTTGTTGGCATGTGTGACAGGTGTTGCAAAGAAGCTGTGGGAGATGGAATTGACAATCCACAAAGTCAAAGTGTCAACCAGTCCTGATGACAAAGCTGTGAATCTTTTCTTTGTCACAGACAACCGGTACTGTGCTCTCACAGAATGCACACAATATATTTCCTGAGATTTTTCTTGTCCCCAATACCTTGCTTGTTGTACACTGTGAAGAGTGTATGCTAATCTTCAGATATGGCTATGCAACATGCAGGAGTTGGAGGTGAGAATCTCGTGTTTCTGAATGAGACTGGTGTATACTGCAGGAATGAGCTGTTGTGGAAGAAAAGGGTGAAGGAAGTTTGTGATCAGGTGAGAGAATTGTTGGGCGACACCTGCTCTCGCTGTGACCTGAGTCAAGCAGGTCCAGAGTGTGGGGGCTTGGATTGTGCACCTTTACCACTCCAAGTAGCAAATGACTTGTTCACTGAGGTTTCTGTACCCTTAGTGACTGAGAAAGATGATGGTGAAGGTGGAGATCTCACCTGCCTACATGGAGCTCACACAGTTGTGACTCTTGACAACTCCATCAGCCCTGTCCACAGCCTACTCCAAGTTACTCGAAAAAACCGGAAAGGTCTTTTATATGACTGTCTGCGCACTCTGAAAGATATGAAATTGCAGGTTGGTTTTCATCTCCTTGCCTTCCAGTATCTTTCAGTCTTGGTCTACAGTCTGATGGTACAGTCTGTTTCAAGTTACCTGTTCCTGCAGTCCAGGTTGTGCAAAAGTTTGGGTTATGGTCCAATCCTACTTAAGCAAGATAGTATCAGCTACTATCGTCCCAGCTGTGTATTTTGGTCTGTGTGGGACACCCCATCTCAATAATGTTCCTGCTGCCACTGATCGTAAGATTGTATGGCTTTGTGAGAGTAGCAGGTTGATTTCACAAAAGGTTGTGATCATTGTTGGAGGTTTGTATTGTCATACAGGTGGCACATGGACGTGTTATCACAGAGAATGGGATCAGTATGATTAGTGTATTTGTGTTGCGGGCAGATGGGCAGAAGATAACTGATGTGGAAGAGAAAAAGAGACTTTGCATATGCATGCATACTGAGGTCGAGCATCCTTTGCGAGTTGCAGTAGTGACCAGAGGCCCTGATACAGAATTACATGTTGCAACTCCCATAGAGATTTGTGGCAGGGGTCGCCCACGTGTTCTTTATGATGTTACTCTTGCTCTTAAGCAGTTGGATATCTGTATCTTCAAGGTCAGCAAGCTCAACTTAATTCCTCTTTCTGTATCAAAGGCTATAGATCAGAATGCTCTGACAGGTCACATCTGTGAGTATTAATGTGAATGCAGTTCATCTCTCAAGCAGATCTGATAAAAATACACATATCACTGTGTGCTGATCAAGTGCTATTTGCTCTCTATTTGGAAATTCATTTGATAGCTGTTTGGTTACACAGTTTCTTTCAAAAGACTGATGGTTGTAGCATTATTGCCTCTTCACCCAGAACATGGGTGGTGTGTGGTGATTACTCTCTGTGAACTAGTTTAATACCCATCAGCGCCTGAGGAGCTGCAGATCTGGTAGAATGAGGATTCATAAAACTATGTGCCAAAGCTGTAGAGAGTAAACTTGTGGGTGGAGATGGTGATGATTGCCATTTGGGAATTCGATTTTGCAGGCTGATATTGGGAGACATGTTGTAGCCAACCGACATTGGGAGATCTACCGTTTCTTGCTTGTCGATAGAGCAGAGGTTTCTTGGTCGAGTAGCAAGATTAGCAGCCTTCTTGCAGAACGCGTTCGACATATTCTTATGGGGTGAAGGTGTTGTCTTGGGATAAGACCCCCAAAAGTGATCTTTATTCAAGTTGCAGTGCTTCCCAGACCTAATGAATGGTCCATTGTTCTGGATCTGGAAAGCATCATCAGCAGTGGAGACCATTTTCAATTATGTTTTTCACTCTTGATGGCCCATTGTTTTCAATATTAATTGCATGATTTACAGTCGAGTGTAGTCAATTGTGATGTTACCCAGGATACTTATTTGTGAAATGCTCTGTAGTGGGAAAGAGTTGTAGATGATCAGGCCATTCCTGCCTAGTTCATAGGCCTGCCAATCAAGCAGTGATTTGGTGCTGGAATCCACCTTTGTCCAGATTTGTCGAGGAGATGTGTGAGTCAAGATCTTGTAACCATGGTGAAGTTCTTTTTTGTGACTGTGTATCATGTGACCTCCCTTTTGGTAAATACTAATTGGAAGGAAACGAACCAATATTTTGAAATGTAGGGCAGTGTGAATTACCTTGCAGATCAGCCGTAGCCAATCAGTTTCATACCATCTCAGTTTCCCCTGTCTGTGGCTCCTGCAATCCATCCCACTTCAAATGTTTTTGCCATTCTTTTTTGCAAAGTTTGTCTGTATGCTGTCTTGAAACTGATGAATGAGGTACAATTGCATCTAAGGGATTAGTATTTTGAAGTGTTTTGATTACAAGTGCTGCTGATCTTATCAATCAACTGTTACATTTGAATTGAATAACAAGCAGTTCATGTCAAACAAATCCATGTGTCTAGGTTGAGGCTAGGGTGTGATTAGTAAAAGTGTGATTAGTGTATGCATGTGAATAGATGTGAACACGAGAGATAATGCAACTTTGATGCAACACATGCAAGCTTGAGAGAGCAAGAAGAATCTGAAGGCATAAAATCAGAGGAAGAGGAGGAAGACCAAAACACTGTGCACAAGTCATTAAGTTTGTTGAGTAGACTAGAGGGAAGGAGCAATTGGAGAGTGGTAAGAGCAGGGAGAAAAGTCACAATGAAGGTGAAAGTGTGGGAAGGGATAGGATTTCAAAGCAACCACTTCAAGATTCTCTACCAAGATTCTCTACCACAACAACATTCACCATTGCTAGATCACTATCAAAGTGGCAGATATCTTCCCATCTGCAATGAACGAATAAAAATTGTTCTTCCAACATTTCATGCATAAGTTGTGGGGATGAAACTGTGCAGCCTAAGTGACACACTACACATTTTGAAGGAGTTGGAATATATTTTACCAATTATTCCCCATCCGGGAAAATACTACTTCATCTACTGCATGTAGACATGCTTTTCGGTAGGAATTGTTCCACCAATGTTCAATGCCAAAATCCTCATTGAACACACATGGAAGATATAGGATAGGGAGTTTCAAGAATACCTAATGTATAACATTATCTATGGTTACATTTTTTTTAACGATGGCCATGGGTATGGTGTGTTAAAACATTTGATTAGTTGTTTAGGTGCGTATGCAATGTGATACTACTGCAACTTGGAGGTGGTGTATAACAAGTACTACTTGAAGCACACCGTAACAATTAGTCACAAGTCAACCTTTGTCATGGCTAGAAGGAACCTTATAGTGAATACCATTGAAAATAGGGTAAAGGAGGATTCCATGGAGGCACAGATGTGGGCACAGAGGTTGGAGGATCTATTGGAAAGTTGTGTAGTCAAGGATGTAGTAAAAGAAGCAATGACATCAATAAGTTGGCGTTGCACAACAAAAAGGCCAAATTTGCATGTGGCCAAAGCACATCTCGGAAGGACCCCAATAGCATTACAAGTTGTTATTTTTAAAGCAAATCATCAAGTAAAACAACTTTATAAAAACTCAAAAAGTTTGATGTCATTCGAGTTTTAATAATGTTTGCCACATCCATTGGTCCCAAGGAAGGACAAAGCATATCAAAAGTTTCTGCTAGGAATGGTGCCAAGGGAGAGTTCTACATCAAAGGTCGACTTCGATGATGATATTGACGACTTCTTAACCCTAGCAAACATATTTTAATCTCGGGTAGTAGTTCTGCACAAAGGATATATTTACTCAACACTTTGATGACCTTGTGTGGACACTAAGGTCCTAAGGGGTAAATAATGTTAAGAATATAATGCTTGTCAAATAGGGAGTAGTGTGTAGTTGTAGAAGTCTTGGTAAGGACCTTGCTGAAACTAGGCAGTATGTTTGTTGAATTGAACTATAGTTGATATAGGGTAAACACCTTACCAATATTCAATAAGGTGATATTCAATAGGACCTACTAGGTTCGGTTGTCAACACATTTACCTATGAAACTCATGGGTCTACCGGAACAACATAGGCCTAGTTATCGAAAGGTTTGAAAAGACGAGGAGAAGAATGGAGATATAAGGAGAAGAAGGGAGTAGTCTTTACCAAGCAGCCTAGGACAAGTGATACTCATGTACTCATATTTGTTAATACACACACACAAATTCATGATCACGAGGCGTTTTTTTGTATGTATGTTCCATCTTTCACATTGTTTGTTGGTAGTAATTTGCAACTTGTAACATGTCTCAACTACTTAGGTACGTGGTACTACATGTAGTTTGGTAGATGAGAACCTAACAATGATGAACATCCAAGCCACATCAAAATCATCACTAACAATAACAAACAAGTATTTGGGGCCTACTGGTTTCTATTACTAGTTTCTTATTAACTAGTATTCTTCTTGTTATTCCATTGCCTTGAACAATAATCACATTGTTCCCCCAATCATGTGTAACTTTTGCATCTTTGAGCTAAGGTCTTCCCAACAACATGGAATAAATAAAATCTACCACATTGTTTTGCAAAACAATAAATGTGGCTACATATGGTATGCCATGTATTTGAATCTTTAGATTTCTTATGATTCCTAAAGTTTTTGTCATATTTTGATTTGCCATTTTGAGGTGGTATGGGGCTAGTCTTGGTTTGGGTAAATCTAATTTTATTATGACGTTTTTTGTTATGATGTTTACATTTGTTCCTGCTTCTAATAGAACATCCTTAATAATGTGTTTTCCAACTTATACTTGGATAATTGCCATCTAGTTATCTACCTTAATAGTTACAATGTCAACTTCAAAGTGTGTCTCAATCACTATGGCTACACTAAGCTTTGATATCACTTTAGTACCATACCACACTATGCTCCGTTTCATTACAAGGAATGATTATTTGATCTTTTTTTGTATTAATAAATTTCATTGAGTATAGTTGTGCCTAAAGGCATATTGCCTTCCTTATCAAAAAGTTTTATCGATTTTCATTTTATGACTTGCATATGTTACTTATATTGGTTTTTTTGGCTTTAGTTTTTGCCACATATATTTCTTAATATCTATTGTTGTTTTTAACAATTAACTTAACTTTAGGGTATAGGTAGTTTTTAGCATATGTTTACTGATATTTTGGAATATATGTTCCATAAACATAACTTTGTTGTTAGGAATAACATACAAATTTTGTCGTATAATTTTTTTTGTGGACACCTCAATCTCCAGTAATCTTGCCCAATTTGTACTCCATTATGTTTTCTCTTTTTGATTTTGACTTTTTGGTGGGTCTTTTGTTTACATCTCTTGTATAGTCTTGACAAAAGATTGTTGTATTCTTTACTCCTCTTCCTAATCAACAACATACTTATTTTTTATTGGCTCTTTGTCCTTAAACATTTATTCTTCAATAACCTTGCTCTTGGTGATGGCCATGTTGACATCCACTATATGAATTGAAGGACTGGCAAGCTTGGGTTCTACCATAGATGGTTTCTTTGTAGTCTTCACTCCTTTGTTCTTAAACATATTATGCATGTCATTGTACTTAGGACAATCTATAATCTTATGTCCAATCTCACCATAGATATGACAAGAATACTTCATAGGTCTTTATACTCTAAGATGTTGAGTAATAACTTTAGAAATTGTAGGAACATATTCTTCCTTTCTTTTGATTCTACATGCTTCAACATTGTGATTTGTCCAATGACAATTTGTACAATACATTCTTGTTTTCTCTATAATTATTTGAGGTTTTTGAGCTAGTATTGTTTTACTATTGTGTGGTATTAACAAATTGTTTATTGCCTCAACTTCAAAAATTCCTTTTTCAAAAACCAAAATTGTTTCCTTGTGCTGCTACAGGGTTTTTTTTTTCATGCATGTTGTTGTTACACATTGATATGGTTGTATTCCAGATCTAAAGACAATAGTTAAAAAACTATATGTTGTCATGTGTGAAAAACTATTGGTTAACTTCAATAATCTCTCATAATAAACTTCCACCTTTTCATTTTTCTCGTGCTTCATGTTTTTCAATTGTAAATAAACTCATTCATCATTTTGAATTGTTATGAATTGTTTACAAAAAGTTATTTGTAATTTTGCAAAAGTGTAATTTGGGTAGTCTCCCATGTAATTGTTACACTAATTAGACACAATGTCTTTGAGGGTAAAACTAAACATATTAACAAATTTTGCATCTTCTATTTCACCATTTGCTCTAATGGTAGCCTTAAAAACTCTAAGATGAACATCTAGGCCAAAATCCTTCACATATTCGGATAGTCAAGAATGCCAACTTAGGCTTGGTAAAAAATATTTTCCTAGTCACATTGGACATGTTAAAATCAACTTGTCCAAAATGACAAGGGGGGTTTTTATGGCCTTTGTCCAAATTTAGTCTTTTTGACCAGAATTTTCTGTTTGAAAATCAAAATTCTAGTAGTGAAAATAAGGAGTTTATCCAAATCTCCTCTACAAGTTTTTACATAGTGGCAACCCATTTGCCAACCACCCTATCCTTAGCCAACTTAGTGGTTTCATCTTTTAGCAATTAGAAGACGATAAGTCTACACCTACCACTAGTAATCAAATAAATTATTAAAGACCCTTAACCTATATATACTAAGAAATTTACCCATTAGCAAATACATGGCATTCCATTTGCTTGGCTCCAAGTTTATTGTTAGGTTTTTATGGAATCTTGGGTTTTGATGGGTTGTGAATTTGCCTAATTATGCTTGTTAATGTTGCAAGTGTTAGGTCCTTAAAGTTATGTAACAAATGTTATACATTTATTAGGTTTAATTTTGTGTGAGCTCCCTTATGGCCCATGTGGTTTGTTATTGTGGCTTACATGTGCTTAGATAGTTATGGACTATCTTTATTTTAGTAGTCCTCAACAAAGTTCTCATTATTCTTTAGATTTCATGGCTAATGCACAAAGTAGAAAGTATGAAGTTCAAGGGCTAAGGAATGTTTAGCTTGTCAAACCATGGCAAGGTCAAGGAATAACATCCAATTGCATCAAAGTGGAGTAGTCCTTAATGAGCTTGTACACAAAACTTTTGTGTTGAATATCTTGTTAAATGTATTCAACATGCATTGATGAGTTTTACATTGCCTTTTAAATGTGATGTGTTTTTGAATGATTTCATCAAAATTAATTAAAACATAATTAGTGAGTGCATCAAAACATCATTTTGAATCTATTGGAAATTGCAAGTGATATATTTTGAATGTAATGGATAGTGTTGTTCGCGATTCCTACTTTAGGATATATGATTTTAGTTATTACAAATTTTGTTCTTCTAAAGATTGTTTTGAATGATAAAATTTGAATTTTTATCAATGGACAATGTTTGATTTATAATATATTTTATGTCATTATGTCATTTTTTGGAAATGTTAGCAATTATGATAGTGTAACATCTTTGTTTTGATTCTTTTGAATTTATGTGAATTGTGTAATGATTGATGACATTTCATAATGCACTCCAATTTTATGCTCCATGGACAATCAAAAAAAGAATCAAAAAACAAACACGTTTTTAACTCCACATTCTAGACATAGACCTTCAAGGCAACTTTTTGAATGCCAAAAAGAGAGGGTAGGTTTAGGATAGAACACTAATGTCCACATTTGGGTCAAGCCATTAAAAAAAACTAGGTCTATAAAACACCTAATTGTGTTTGTTAACTACATGCCTTCATGTTTTTGAATGTTGCAAATTTCATAACACATACAAAAACAACTATCATGAATTCTTTTCCCTTGGTTTTACATGTCATTCGTTATAAGTAGAAGTTCCCTCAACTTTGTTTGTTGGGCGAATTGTTCATTTAGACTTAATTTGCATGAGTTATGATCAAAAGAAAGGTCAGGAATCAAATTGGAAATTTAACTTTTGACCACAAACCCCTTGAAAGCAGGGGTCAAATGAGATTAGATTGGGGCATGCTATACACCATTAGAAAGATCTTTTTGAGGGCTATAAGATATTGCCTTCAAATTCTCAAAAAAAAAACTTGATTTGAGAAAGATATGAATGTCCAAAGTTTTGGGATAGCAAAAGTCCCAATTTTGGGACTTGGGAGTCCCGGGGAATAGTGACATTTGGATGTAGTCCTTGCGAATAGGCATAAAGTATACTATAGGGAAGGGAGTGGTGCCTCTCTCCCAAAGGTTACGGGCCATGTAAAGCTTGTGTTTAAAATTGTCCATACTAAATCCATTGCACTGTTTTCATTCAACTTACACTAACCACCCTTTTCCTTGGTTATGCAAATTGACCTCATCTTGAATTCTCGCTTGTGAGTTCGTCCTAGTCCCATCCTGGAGCTCCAACATACCCTCCTACCCTTGAAGTGTTGTGAGTTAGGAAGCGTGGCCCAACTTTCCTTTTTTTCCATTGTTTCGTTTTAAGACCCACATTTGGGTTTCTTAAAAAGTTTGGGGGTGCGTCACTTGTTATCAAAATTCTAGTAAAAGCTTGATCCATTGAGTGTGCAGTTCGATGGCACTCAAGAAGACTCGTAAGTCAATACAAGAAACCATGATGGAAAAACCCACCCATGACTTAAATATTCCATCCGAGACCATTAGGGAGGAAAAACAAAAGGATTTTAAATGAACAATGCAAGGGCATTTTAAACATCAAATGTTGCAATGGATGAAGGATTCTAATGAATTCAAATGGGTTAAACAAGTCGATTTTGAAGGCATGTTTAACCTATAGTGGACTACACCAAGAGAGGACTTGTTGCAAGATTTGTTATGAACATGGGAAGCAAGGTAGGATGGAAGAATTCAAAGGTGATACATGGGCAAGAAATTTTCATTGATCAAGCACTTATTCATGAATAACTTGGGATTTCCAAGGAAGGAGTAATAGATGCTACAAATGCAACTTTTGAATAAGCCAAAACTACTTTTTAAAAAATTACAAGTCCACATGCTTTCATTGAAAATGAACCTATTCAAATGAAATTGGGGGTGGAGGAGGAGAAGAACTTTATACAACAGCTACACATGGCAACATTAAGGAAGAACATGAACCCAATTTGGATTAGGTAATTAACAACATCCAAGTTAAACCTCTTATGTTTGTTGAACCTTTAGTACCCATTGTAGAACCTATACAACATGTAGTTGTAATTACAAAGTCATCCCAACCTGAACAACATGTAGTTGAACCTATGTAAATAAAAAACCCATAGTTTTCTAGATTCCAACTTGTCCCAATTTCTAGTCATTCCACAAAAAATCTAAGACAAATTAATATGTTTTTAGAGCAACTTGCTCAAAATGCCACAACATGGTCAAAGACATTGCAAGAACTTTCAAATGTTAGGGTTGAGTTTAAACAAGTCAAAAAGAATTTGTTTGAAACCCACAATCGCCTACAAACCTGTAGCCTAAAATTAGAGACAATGCAAAAAACTTTTGAAAAACTCTGACAAAGAACCGATCATAGTCAAGGGGCAAATGAATAAGGTCCAATGGGTGAAAGTATGATTGGGTGGACCCACTAAGAACACCTTCAAAAGACAATTAAGGAACAAAAAATGGCCAAAAATATCTTTGGCCCTTATTTTTAAATGTTTTCATAATTATAAATTATTTTTTCTCATGTTTATTTATTGCATGCCAAAATATATGGCTTGAAGTTTCCATTACAATAAAAAAAGGTGGAAATCATTACAAATTTTTATTCTTTATTGATGTGGCCCCTTTCAGGAATGAAGTTTTTAAACTTTGGAAATTTGTAACTAAATTATACTTACTCAAATAATTACCCAATAAAAATATCAAATAAAATACCATTTAAAGCACCTTAAAAAATTACATCAAAAAAAAAACCCCCAAACCAAAAAGCTCTTAACCAAAAAGTTTAAAGGACATAATCATCCTTATTTTCCTAAAACTTTGTGTCAATGTAATGAATAGGAACAACAAAATTCAAAATATTTTTTACATTATTGAAGTTTCAAAATCTATATGACCTAGTTAATGTATTCAACAAAAAAATTTACTAAAAACCTTTCTTTATGTATTTCCTATATTTTTCCAAAGTTTGATGGGTTTTGAAAAATTAAGGTGTGATGTTCCTTATGGTACCACCCAATCATACTTTCACCCTAACATGAAAATTAAAACTTGTCCAATAAGTTGAAAGAGGTAGAACAGGCTATTAGGAAAACTAAGAACTTACAACAAGAATATATCGATCTTAACCAATTCAATTAGAAAAACCACAATGATTTGAAGCATCTCCAAGCTGATTTGGAGGGAATGATGTGGGATTACACCAAAATGGAAGAGTCCAGTATGCAACAACAAGGTGTCATAATCGGTTTAAAACAAACATTTCAAGACCTTAAAAAGAAATAAGTAGCTACCCACATAGAGTTTGAAAGGGAAAAACAAAGTTTGAATGTCCAAATCCAAGACTAAAAAGGTCAGTATGAGACAACCAAAGTGCTATTGAATAAACCCAACCCCATTATACTTGTTAAGATGAACAATAGGTTGAAGGAGTTTGATGAGTTATTGTTGGACAATACGTTACTCAAAGTGCAAAATCAAGCCTTAAGAGAGAAAAACCCCAAGTGGGAGGAGTGTTGGCAAACTGTTTAGAAGTTCATAGAGGAGTAGATTCAAGAAAGTATGGAACTAGTTCGCTCTGATGAACAAAATTACCAACTTGAGTTACACGCATATTGAACCACTTTCCCTAATTTCAAGTACATACCCCTTAGTTTCGTATTTATGGAAATTGGAACTAGTATCAAAGTTCCAGCAACACCCTTTGTGGTACAACCTATTGCCATTACCAAACCAATTAATCCACAAAGAGGTGGAACATGTTTAGAAATCATACCCTTACATGTTCAAGTTTATATTGTACATGTTCAAGTTGCCACTGTTGCTAATGAACCTATGAAAAGTAGTGAGAGATTTGATAAGGAACATGTCGAACATGTCAATCCTTCATTCATTGTATTAGACAATAATAGTAGAATCCTTGGAATTTTTATTTGTTAGTTTAATTCTAACCCCATACCAAATAAGTAAAGGTCAGGAGATTATTCTAATTTCAAGTACCTTGCATGTTTATGGGGTATTCACAACACCCATAACAACATTTGAAGACACACCTGATCGATAAAAGATTGCAACACCAACAAGTTTTTAGACTTTGAGCCAAGTTGAACTTATGGAGGAAGTAGGTGTTGAACATGTCAAAGAAACCATCAACTAATCAATTATAGAAAACCAAGCTGCTAACCTAGGACTTTGAACTAACATTTCAAGGATGAAATATAGTTTCCAAGGGGGGAATAATGTTACCCATATTCAACAACAAGTGACCTAATAGGTTGAAAATGTAAGCATGTCGTTAAACCTAACATGTGATTTAACTTATTATTTAACCTAACCTATAATATTAACCTAATTGATTACTACACTTGATAGGTAATATTATACTAGGTTAAAAAGATAGGTTGACATGTTGTCAATAAGTAGTTATATAACTTGTACTTAGTAAAATAAATAGTTGAATAGGTAGTTAAACAAGGTGTAATTTTTTGAAAATTTGGATTGTTAGTCTAGGTACTGGCTAATGATTATTCATAACAGTCAGTTATGACTATAGTATTTTGAAATAGCTAGTATAAAACTAGGAAAACGTACTTGTTTTAAGGACTTTTGAATTCATTTTTGATTTTGTGTTTCATTATTTCATTTATGGAACATGAATTATTTTCTTCAGCCAACTTTTTTGAAATTTTTTGTAATTTGTACATGTTAGTTTAGGATGTGTAATTAGATAAACTTTTGTTAATTTTTGCATGTACCTATTATTGTAAAAAGAACTTGTTAAAAATTCAAAAGTTGAAAACTTTTTAATTCCTTAAAGGTTTTTAACACCTTGGGTGGGTGACACACCCCCAAACTTCTTAAGAGACCCAAATGTGAGTCCTAGAATAAAACAATGGAAAGGAAGAAAAGTGAAGCATGTTCCTTAACTCGTAACATTTTTGGGGTAGGAAGGCATGTTGGAGTTTTAGGATGGGACTAAGACAAATTCACAAGTAAAAGTTCAAGATGAGATCAACTTGCACAACTAAGAAAAGAGGGCGATTAGTGCAAGTTGAATGAAAGTGGTGTGGTGGATTTAATAGGGACAACTTCAAGCACAAGATTTACATGACCCGCAACCTTTGGGAGGAGGCACCACTCCCTTCCCTATAGTATATTATGTGCCTCTCTGTGGAAACTACATCCAAATGTCATTTTTTTTCCAAGATTCCCAAATGGGAGTCCCAAAACTTGTACTCTTGCTATCCCAAAACTTTGGATGCTCATATCTTTATCAAATCAAGTCTTTTTTTGAAAATGTAAGGAAAATATTTTATAGCTTTCAAAAAATCTTTCCAATTGGAATTCATTTGGCCCCTATTTTCAAGGGGTTTATGGTCGGGAGTCAAATTTCCAATTTGATTCTCGGCCTTTCTTTTGATCATAACTCATGCAAATCAGGTCTAAATGAACAATTCAAGGTCACTTTAAGCATCTATGCTTCAAGAAACCTTCTAATGGTGTCTTGGGGGCCTAATTTGGTGCTTGTTTACCTTTCCAACCAAAGGTTTAAACATTCACAACTCATGCACGAGTGCAACTCCGAAAGTGGGAATGCACTTGGGAGTTATTGGGCTCCATCCCTTGCATTCTCCCCCATTTTTGAGAGTGTGTTTCACACTTAAACACACTCTCTTGGCTTCATGGGCCCTTGCATTCCACATTTAGTCAAGAACTCAATGTTAGGGTTGCGACAAAACCCTTAATGGGAATAGAAAAACCCATTAACAAAATGAAAAAAGGGAAGGACATGGCATACAAACATTGGAAGATATTAAAGCTAGTTCTTTTTTGTCTTTGAATTTGTTGGAGAAATCATATCCAACATAGAAATGGCCCATCATAACAAACTCCATCTTGTAGGCCATCAACATACATACACCATGGTTTTGGATGTGATGAGTCAACATAACAACTCTTAGATGATGAAGAAGCATTATGCCTTGATGGAACAATATACATCAATGTTGCAAGATTTAAAACCATGAGTGCTTGATGCCAACCTTTTGGACATCCTTGTTCAAATAAAAACAAATTAAAAGCATATTGACCATGTATGTGTTTTAGTACATTCATTTCCATGTTCTAAACTTAAATTGGATTGCATGTAGGATGTAATTTGGTTGAGAACTTTGACATTTTGGTGTGTGATGAATTGTCTAGGTGGCATTTTTCATAGCTTGCAAGGTGCAAGCCATGGAAGAGCTTACTTGGGTAGGTTCTATTTCTACCAAGTACCATACAGAAGTTGCAACAATTTAAGCTTGATGTTAGAAGTGCAATAGTACCACAAACTTGAACATAAATGATGGATAAGTTGTGAATGGATTTTAAACACAATTATAATCCTCATTGAAGTTGATACATAAATTGCATTGTTAGAAAATACATAAAATACTATGTTTATAAAAAACTCATTTTGACATCCAATGTCCCTTGTGAATGCTACAATAGGACTATGGAATGGATTTCAACGACAACCAACACCCCATCCCAACTTTTGAATGCTTATGTGGTAATGCCTATTGTAGAGGAATGTAGGTTTTTTAATATCAACCTTAAGTAAGGAGCTAGCTAGATAACAAATTTTATTCTCTACCATATTGCCATGGTAGGTTTTGGAGAAGTATGTCTATACTGACATTTTACATATATTTGAATAAAAATGCAGAAATAATGACATAGACAAACGTTTCATTTTTTGACAATATTGTGTTTACTCCATTTGTTCAATTAAAAAGAAGTTTCCCAAGGATTTGCTCTTCAAATATGTATGCACTTTGAAGAAATAATTATATTTTTGCATATCATGGTTGATAGAAAAAACATCACATTAGGATAATGATCAATATCCAGAATCCACCTTTGTTAAAGTATTCAAATTTGCAACAAAATATATTAAATAATCCACATTAAGAGTAAAGAGATCTAGGAATAAGACTAATGAAGAAAAAATATACGTACCTTTTATTGCTGGAGCAATTGCATGTATAACTAACATTTGCAATTGATGGCACTAGGGCTTTCCAACAAGAAATGGATTGTCTTTGTACCAAAAAATTGTCTCCTTTGATTTGTCTCCCAATTCTTTGTCCACCAAATCATGAGGTTGCTTGCTTCACACATGAGCAACCAACATTTCCATGAAACAAAACAAAATTACCATTACTCCCTGTTTGACTTCATCATCCCCCAATAAACTAGTTGAGACAAATAAAGTTATAAACGACCTATCCCCCAACTAAGCTTTAATTCAATTGAGTTTCTAAATGGCATCCAAATTAGGCATGAGGATTACCCATCATCAAAATTGATTTGTAGATTATGATTCAAATTAACTTGACAAGACCTAATTGACTTAATAATTACAAAGGACTCCATAAAGTTTACCTTATTTTTCACAAGTTGCATAATGTTTTGTAATTTGAAATAACACATGTACAGAATAATATAAAGGTCATGTAGCTAAGATAATTTGTATGTCTCATGAAAGATGATTTATAGGTTGAAAAAAAACATCATCTTACAAACCCACAAGGAATTTATATTGAAGTGATTGGTACACCATACGTTGATGAATGTTTGTGCAATTTCAAAATTGGTAGTACATGAGGCCTAGTCATCCTCTCTCAATGCAACATATATTATAGCTTCATGTTCTATTGACAATTTGTAAATAGGATCAACTCTTTTGACACGATTATCGACATGCAGTGTCATGGATAATTTAATAACTTTGACCAAATGAACATCTACATATGCTACATTGGAATTGTTCAAATAGACATAAGACTAACTACCCTTCCCCCAATTCTAGTAATATGTCCTAACCACAACAAAATCACCGGCTTCAAACTCAACATCCTAAACACAAGTAAACGATTCACTAACTAAGAATTTTGGTTGTTGCATTACTAATTGAATGAAGTGGAAAAGACAAACTGAGGCAACAAAAGTCTGCATATTTAGATGATGTTGGGGAGGATGTAACTTAAGGTAAATGAAGTTGTGGTTGTTTTGTGCAGATACAGACCATAACAGAAGCTGAAAATGGGACCGTATGAATCATTTAATGCAACCAAACATTTGGGCACAAAATATTGAAATACCATCTATCCTGATTACATTCCCAGCACAAGTAACTTGAAATAAATGGGTATAGCATAACAAAGGTCTAAAATGAGAGCGTACATGATATATATTGTAACCCAAAGTTTGGTCACAAAGCATACAAAATCTACCTATAACCATATCACTTCTAACATAAGCAATTTGAAACAAATGGTACACTGCTTATTGAATCCACCTTTTATGGCAAACTCAAACCAATAGAAGTATATATAGGAAATGTTCCATGTCGAATTCATCATCCATAGTGACATTTAGTGAACATTCCCAAAAATGGGAGACCAAATGAAAACAACATAATGCCATTTTCTCTCCATTACAGCAGAGCCACTCATAGGTACCTGGGGAACGTCCCTTGAAGACTACATCATGCTATAGTCTTTCCCCTACAGGCAGTACCATTCATAATAGTAACACCTGATGAGCATTCCTCAAAGTTACAGATTTGAGTGTGATGGCCAGCTTATCAGCATCTTGAAAACACTAAACCCTCAACCACAAGCAGTGAATTCTAATAGATTAGAATTCTTTGATCCACTCCTAATTGATAACCACACCAGTTCAAATCTTGAGTATATCCTTGCCCACCTCAATCCCCTAATTGTGTGTGTACAGAGAAACATTGTTGCTACTCCATATGATTGCTATGGGAGGTCCTGTCAGTGTAAAAGCTTCTATACTGCAGAAGCCCACTGGATTGAAAACAAGTTTTGCATCATAACAAGTAGCCATGGTCTTGGGCTTTTATGCCAAATTTTGAGCTTCCAGAAATGAAGAGAAATACCTGGAGTTCTGCATTATAACATATATCTTAACCAATAACAACCAAAGTTCACAGCAGTTGATCTGGAAGTTGAAATACCTTTGGTGGAAGTCATTCTTTCAAGACACTGTGAAAATCCTCCCATGAGACACAAGGGCATTAGTGCTGACACAGTCATCCTTGGCTTTTCAACAGTCTTTTCTCAAACAATAGCATGTACACAATGTGCCCATTTCAAGAGCTTTGTGTTCATGCTTTGCTCAGGTTTAAGCATATCTAAAGTGGCTCTCTACTTGCTTCAAACCCAAGCTGTGTAAATAAATCCCTTAATCTAATTGCAATGGTTACATGCAATTTTCCCGAGCAAGGCAGAATTTTTTTTCTCGCTTTCCTATAAATGAAAATACATCACAGAGACTCTTCTCACAGCCTTAAGAGCCTCAGGCCAGATGAAGCCTGAAATACTGAACTTGTTCAGCAAAATCTGTCAAAAGGTGGATGCTCAGTTTTCTTCCTTGTATACCACTGGCAGGCCATCCTTAAACCAGTTGCGAAGGCCACCATCTATATGGACTATTGTCTTGTATCCATCCAATGACAGTAGATATGCAGCTATCAATGATCTGTTGCCAACCCCACTCATCCAATCAAACCATCGTCCATCATCTGGAATGCAAACCTTTACAGGTTTAAATTGAACAAAGTGAGTCATGTGGAAACCTCACCTAGATTGCTGACCTTCAGAAAGGTTAGCAGTAGGCTTCACAGTGCCACCAGATTGGCAAGCAACAATTGTTTTGGTGCTTTTATCCAGCTTGGAATTCACTTCTGTAAAAAGAAAAACACACCAAATGTCAGAGGACACTTTACTGTGCTACATACCCCTTCTGTGCCAGCCTGGTTGAGACTATTATGTCGCATGATTGCTTCTACCACAAATACTGGTGACTTCTCATGAAGCCTCCACTTTTACATCAATACAAACTCAGTGCTTATGTGTGCAGCATTGCATGCAGTCACTTCTTAAATCATCTTTAGAACCTTCAACATTGCACATGACATTCCTGTAGTTCCAAGGATATGGCTTCAGTCCAGACATAAAACCCACTTTTGGGCATGAATTGTGCAACTGATCAACAATGGTTGTCAGCAGTTTTTTGCATTGTCAAAGCACACAGAAAACTACTGACTCTGACAAATATGCAGGTCACAGTTTTCTGTAAATAGTGAAGAAATCCCACCCCAAGCACAGGAATTATCAAAATCACTTCCAGTCCCAGTGTCAATGGGAGGGGATATACTTAGCACAAAACATCATGGAATCAACACAAGCTCAGCACAAGCTCTACTGTCCATTGTAGTCTTGAATGATCTGTGAATTGTAGCCTGGTTAGGCTCCCAAAACATGTAGTGACAGCCAACAAGCTCAGAGGTAAACTCTAGAACCAGAACCTTAACCCTAACTTAACTGCTTGACAATGTCCATTTGCATTTGCAAATCCAATGATGACACTCAATTTCTAGTAACAGTTTCTGCCACACTACTATGCTGCAAACGATTTTCATACTTCCAAAGACAGCTTTTTTATGACAAGAATTAGTTAGTTTCCAGCTGATGAAGATTGCAGCTCTATTCTGTGCAAGACACACCATGCTCATTCATGGCCAAAAAAGAAGGCTGAGTTGAGGGTTTCTGTACCACCTTTCAGAAATTCGGGATTCTCTTCTGTTCCTTGAAATATTCCAAAGAAAGCAAATGCAACACGGCGAGCTATGTCCCATGGTGTCCACTCCTTGATTAGCCTGTAGACCTGCACGTTGATTGCTCCTTCCGGGTGGGCCTACAGAAGAGAGAGTGCAACAAACATAGACCAGAATTCAAACTTAAGACAGAGTTTTGTCAGGCAAGATCTGTTCATAACCATACTTGCAGCAGCAGAAGTTCCTAAACTATGATGTCCACACAATTCCCTTTGTTCATCATGTGCAGAATGAGGAGTTGCGACAAGAAGCTCAAGGAATGCACTGGAAGGATATGCAAATTGTTTTTTACCTCCTCGAAATCTGACTCCAGGCGCACATCAAGGATCGTGTAACCTTGTTCTTTTTGTAACCGCAGAGCATCCTTGGCGGTTACGGACCTCAGCTGCACCGCCGCCGCCACAAACAAGCAATGACATCATCACGTGCAAAAAACGTATGGCAACATTGGACTTACTGCAGAGCGCTAGAGCTCAAGATGGTTTTTTCCATGGATGATTCCACTGCTCCCTAGCATCATATGTGCAGTGCAATTGCAAGGGAAGAGAAAAGAGAGACGCAAGGAATTACAGCCACAGTACTTACCCCATTCCTCAGCAATGTCTCACGCTTGGTCCTCCAATCTGTTTCAGCTGATAAACAACCCCAACGACAACAAAAGAACCTAGTATAAGTTCCTTGCAAAGAGTTTCCATACAGAGACGACAGTGAGGGAAGAAGCGATTTTGCTTGTGCTGCTACTGGCTGGCTGACTGGCTGGCCGCTGCACCGGTAGTACCTGGTGACTTGGGAGGTCCCGCAGCAATACTCCGCACTTTTAACGGCGAACAGGTAGGCCTAGCGTTCCTCCTCGTTACACAAAGCTCCTCAGAATAAACAAGCGAAGAAAGCGTATTAGAAGAAGAAGGTCGAATTGCACACGCCCGCTGCGTGGAAGACGTCACCACTTGAAGAGGTGCAATTGTTGGCGGAGTTCCCACACCTACCGCCATCGCCATTTCCCTGTCCAAGACAATCAAAAGCGCCACCAAAAATGCGAAGGAAGGAATCGTGAAAGAGGAGGAAGACGAAGAAGAAGCACAACAAGAAGAAGAAGGAGAAGGCGACGAAGTGAGGAAGAGGCAGGAGAAGAAGAAGAGCAATTCTGCGCAGCAATTACGCAATCGCGGAATGGCTTCCTATTGGCCTTTTGTAGGGCCCTTGGATAACACCAAGGTTGCACGGCCAGGTAAACCCTAAATTTCCCCCCTGACCGTTGTTGCTATTAAATGTGCTGGCCACAATAGCCATGGCAGCTGCGGTCCCTCTCCCAATAGCCAGGGCACCCTTAGGGACACCAGCTCTCATGGCTATTGCGGCCCCTGCATTTAATAGTGATCACTCAAACTACGTTCTACCCTGGCTATTTGGGTGCACATTTCTGCACCCAGGTCAGGTGCATGAACCTGAGACTGCCCAAAAATCAGGTGCATGCACCGTATTACCTTAGGCTAGGGTCAGTTTCCACATTGACAAAACGAATAATTATTTTTTTTCAAAAAATGAATTAATTTTTTTTAAATTTTGAAATTATATTTTTTCCATCATCTACTATAATATTGTGATATGAGTAGTGAAAAAAAAAAAGGTTCTGCACTTGATTTTGTAATTTTTGTAATTTTCATTTTCATTTTTAATTTTAAAAAGTATTTCGGCAAGACAAATGAAATGTCACGATTCTTGAATCAATTCAAAATACATCCAATCTTGAAAAATGCATGTTTTTTCGTGTTTTCTTTGTGTCTTTCTTTGTGTGCAAGGGGTAGGTACTTTCAAGTTTCATAAATAGTTTTAATGCTAGAAGTGAAAGCTTCACATGATTTTTATTTTCCAATTTGATAGTAGATTCCTGCAATGACATTCTATTTGATTTGCAATAGCCTTTCTTTTCATTTACACACATACCTAAACTTGCACACTTTTTTAAAATGTTTTCATATTGTAAGAATCATCATACTTGCATCTTAGAAATACTATGTAGGTACATCCTAATGTAGATTCGAGATAGGTACGTATCATAGATGTGCAAAGGAAATGGCAACAAGCAGACAACAAAAAATGATAGATTCTATGTTTTGTAGAGTGGACAAAAAGGAGAAGTTGTTAGTTGTAGCACATGAAGTCCAAGCCTTTTCAAAGGAGATACAATTGCAGATTCAAAAGAAGGAGACAACACCCCCACCTTTCGAAAGACTTGTTGGAAGGCCACAAAAATCAATGCAACCAACATTGATTTCATGAAGGGAAATCAAGAAAGAGACCATTGATGATGAAGCAACTCAAAATCAACAAAAAAAAAGGAAAAGAAATGCTTACACAAATCGGTTTGCACCACACCTTTGGCGTTCGATTCTTGTAGTTGTGAAAAAACATGGTGATCTCACAGGTGCGCTCCACTACCTAAAGACATTTCATAGAAAGCCAGGAGAAGTTAGTGGAACATATGAGAAGTTGAGTAGAGGGTCTTTGTATGAATGGTTCACCCCAAGAGGAGAGTTAAAACCACATGTGAAAATTGTTGTAGAGAAAGGGACAACTGCCACTATTATAGAAAAACACTTTTCAATTCTTGAAACAAGACCAAAATTGAAAGATGAGTTGATTACCTTGTTGAAAAACATGCTTGTTGTTAGACAAGGTCTTTCTACACCTATTGTACAACCAATCATTAGAGGGATCTTTGAGAGTAGAGCACTTGAACTCTTAAAAGACTTTACAAAACAAGGAGGTTTTAAAGTCTCTTTAGAGTGGACGAAAGATTTCATGAAGTATCATTTGAATTAGTCTTACGGAGCAGCCACAACAGCAGTAGGGAAACTACCATCAACATGGGAAGCAAAAGGGACATCCATGGCACATTGAGTTGTTTACCTTGTCAAAATGTACAATGTACTTCCATGCTTGGTTGTCAACATAGATCAAATTGGAATTCACCTTGTACCCATTGGAGGGGATCAAACATGGGAAAGAAAAGGAAACAAACACATATAAGTTCTAGGGATAGAAGACAAAACAAAAATTACAACAATTGTATCAACTTCAGTAGATGGGTCAATGTTACCTTTGCAAGTTGTGTTTCGAGGCACATCAAATCAAGTGCTCCCACCTATGAATGAAGGAAGAAAAAATTGTCTCTCAAGTGGTTTTCATCTTACATACAGCTTTAATCGTTGGTCTAATTTAGAAACTACTTAACAGTTTGTCGAACACATCCTCATCTCCTATCGAAAAGTTCAAATGGAGAAACTTGCCTTATTAGAAAAACAAAAGATGGTTTAATTGATTAATTGCTAGTAAGTTCATAAAAACAAAGAATTTTTGGATTGGATGAAATTGAAGTTTCCAAAAGTATGTGTCATTTTCATTCCAACAAATTGCACTCGCATATTTCAGCCTATTAATGTCATCTTATAACACTCGTTCAAACATGTGTTTAAAAAAAAATTCATTCTTGGACCTATTCAACAATTAAAAGCCAATTGGAAAAAGGTGAGAATCCTAAAGTTGACTTTCGGATGTCAATTACGAAACCAAACCTATGTGCATAGTTGTTTCATGCATGGATTCATGTGAAAAACATGAATGAAATGATTTACAAAGGTTAGGAGAAAACAAGACTATCAAGGAGCTTCAACATGCAATTTCAATTTGAAACTATGGAGGTCAATGCTATTACACCTCTCTTTTCAATTACTTTTAATTTAAAATTTAAACAACACGAAAAGGAAGTAAATGTCATAGATCCGAAGGATTCCACTATTGAAATCATGTTGAATTGTTTGAATGTTTAGATTGTTGGTATTTGATCATAGGATTTTCAAATCATCCTCCATAGATTTGAGCATGAGAGATGGAATTTGACATGTGACAAAATCTAACCTTCATATATTAACATATATGACCATGTGTTGGACAAATAAATCATGATAGACCTACAAGTTGTGCATTTTTTGTTACTATTGAAAAAATTATTTTCATCATTGTCAATATATGTGTCCTCACTACCTTCATCATTTTCATGGATTTCTGTTTCATTTGGTCTTTCATCAATAACCAAATTTGTTTTTATACTAGCTGCATTGATAGCGCAGAACATTGTTAGTATATGTTTGAGGAAAAATGGTTGTACTTGGTTGCATAGGTATAGGTATACACTAGTCAATAGATGAGTATTGAAAATCGATAGAAAGACAAAGACATCATCTACCTTGCCCAAAAAAATTGTTTGTGTTGAAATCTAAATGTTAACTAAACAACAAAACCTCAATTGTAAGGAAAATAAATTATAAGCAAAAGTGCCTAAATGTTTTAAACCTTACAAAATATAGCAAACAATGATAAGGTACTTATAGGATTTTTTAAGGTTTTGTATGGGGAATCATCCATAAGGAGGTAATTTGAAACTTGTAGGTCGTCACTTGAAAGAACTACTTCAAAACCCACCAATGGAAGGCGCATTCCATTATCACTAAACCTACCTCCATCCCATCACAATAGAGTACCTATCAACATATAACCCTCAAACCTCATTATAACTCCAATTAACAACTTTAAAATCATATGGTCTTGTAACATCCATGACACACTTGACAACCTTACATCATTCTTCCAACCAAAGTAGTCATGGTAAATAAAAAACCCTACCTTGTGATATATTTGTACCAAGAACCCAAGTAGGAACGAACTACATCTATTGGGGGTTGTATGGCATCTACAAGGAGAACAATAGAAGGAAGATCCAAATATAGCAATGTAGAATTTGCTACCAACAAGGACTGGTAGGTGTAAGCTTGCTTAAACAATAAAGAGGCCCATTTGGAAGGAGAAACCCCACCTGAAGGAATAATTTGCAGTGTCACATCCATTGGTTTCAATTTTTGCATCACATTTGAAAAAAACTTAATCCACCATATTCAACCCCTTATAGTTAGCACATAAAACTAACAATCTCAATCAAAAGTTTGACAATAATTGTTTGAACTGATTAATATATCAACAAACAAGCAAGGGCATGACAAAAGGACAAAACATTTTATGATACAAGAATGAAAGTAATGTTAATAGCTAGTAGAAAGGCTACAATAATAGCCTTCACATGTTTACTTTAAATTCTTAGTCTACATACCTTATAAAAATAAGGGCTTTTAATAGCAAAAATTACTAAGCTTGTGTGCACAAACTTGCTTTTGAATATAGTTGTCGTCTCCATGTTCCATTACCCAAAACTTCTAATTCCATCATTTGCTAAAACCCCAACCCCAACCCTGACATCAGTCACACATCTAAGTCTAACTATTCTTCACGATGAGGATGTCTCAAATTTTTGAACACAAACTCCACCAATAGTAACAATAACATTGTTCGCTATTGTTGTTACACTTGGACTACATGTTGTTGCAATTACACCCACTACCTACTACTGCTGTTGCACTTAACCATTTGAGGGTTTTGTGTCATTCAGAGCTACAATGCGTTTCAACTAATGTTTTGGGGCTTTGAAATGAAAAAGAAAAGTCGCTTCCTCCTCGCTACTTTGTTGTTGTTAGGGTTTGGACTTTTGGAGGTTATTGGAGCGAAGGCATTATTGTTGCTACAAGAGAGGTATCATCATCATGGGCTATTTTCAACCCTTGTGCAGCTTTTAAAGGTCTTATTCCAATGTTCGACACCATAACATATTAGTAGTACTTGGTTTGGTAGTGGAAATCCCATCGCTTCCATTTCAGGAAATGTGATTCTATTGTGGATGCTATTGGTTGAAGGAAAATACTAGTGACTTGTGTTGTTATGTAAGCTCTAGCCAGATGATTGTTGCATATTTCGAGCTTGGCCATCTCCAACATTCATAACTTCATCCTCAAAAAACCCAAGGCCTTCAACCTCGCTTGCTACTTCTCTAAATGCCACACAAACACAATCATTAACCATTTTCCTTTTTGATGGAAAATCAGCTATAGACTACCACCATTGCTACATCGGAACTAATTATTAGAAAGCCATAACAAAAAATAACCAGTAACTATAAACAAACCAAACACACAAATCTTTCCACAAAAAAAGAAAAAAAAAACAACCACAATGGAGAAGAACAAGAGCAACAAAATGTTACTATAAAAGTTGTTGAACTTCACATGATGAGGTTTATGAGGTAAAGCCTCCTATTTGTGGTAAATATCCACGAGTAGTCTATTCACATCCAAAACCAACAATTTTTTCTTCTTCGGATGCACCAATACAATGGCTGGGTAGCACTTCCTCCTCTTCCATTGTTACGCAAGTGTATCATCCTGATGCAAAACTTACAAAGCATTCCACATGGAAAAAACACATAACCACACAATGTACATATGAAGCTTGAAAGAAAGCTACCTAAAAAGTTTCATGATTGAGCCAAAAGAGTGTTTGGAAAAAAAAAAACCAAAACAATGACCCCAAAACTATGCATTTTGCTTGATTTTCAACATTGAACTATTTTAATTTTATTAAATTTAACATATTATTGTTAATAATTTCAAAAAAATTGACTAATCCAATAATGAATTAATTAATGCCAAACATGAGTTTAAAGTACAATATGCACCTAATTTATTTCATCTTTAGAATATCCTTCATTTGTTCCATGAAATTTCCTACATGTCTTTTGCAACCTTTTGTATAAACTTAGAGAGATGAACCATTAATAGATTTTTTATGGCAAATTAACGCCACAATTTAATCTGAATTCCCGTCTCTAAATTCTACCATGGCCTTAAAGGCCTGATTCTTCATGGTCAACTTGAAAAAAAAACTCTTTGAATCCAAAGTGTCCCTTAAAAATGGCTTAGAAACATATCTGCCATTAGTCCAACTTGTTTAGATGCACAATAATGCCATTTAATCAATGTAGTTGCAACCAATATTGAGAATAAATAATCCCAAAAACATTCATCAATTCATGATTTGGAAACCTCTACTCCAACTCAAGAATCAACTTGTCACATGTAGTAGTGCATTGAGTTTTGATAGCTTGATCAAAACCCTTTTGAGTAACTCCAAAATGCATGCAAATTACAAAAGCAACATAGTGGACCATGTGGGATTATCCAATGATGCAGAAAGCCAAGTGTATGCCACCATTTAGGTTAGTGACCCAATTTTGAAAAATCTTACAAAATGTGTTTACAACCACATCTGTAAACTCAGAAAGTTCTCAAGTTGGAATGAAGTGCTGGGGCTGTTGTATATTTTGTATAAATTAACTTGGTTAATTTTAATTGCTACAATGTAATCACATATAAAAATATCTTTGGCTTGCACAAATTTCATCAAGGCATTAACAAATTCCTGCATAAATAAAACACATGGCAAGCCCAAGATTGTGTCAACATCACACATTCACCAAATTGACCTTGATTGCCTCCATAATGCCATTGTCAATAACCATCAAATAACAATTAAGGTTTTATACTTTTAATTCCCAACCCTTTTCAAAGGTGCCAACATCTTGATCCACCTTGTTTTAATGTTTCGAAGAACTTTCAATCCAAGTCTATTTCCACAATTTTAGCAAATTTTGTGAACTCAAGTTGGCATTTGGGAAGTTCAAAAAATACTTGTAAAGTGATTGAAAAAAAACTTCCAATTTGGACACCATTGACATGGAAAACAAATTTTGCATTGCAAGGTTTGTTCAATGTGCCATACAATAAATTCCAATGAAGTAAGGTGCTTATTAAGTTTTCACTAAAGTAGTTATTTTAGATTTGATCCCCTGAAATGTGGAGATGCCATCAATTCTTAAACACACTTGCCCATTCAAAGATTTCCTTGTTGGTCAAACCACCATACATAATGAGAGTAACCATGATCACACTTTTTATATTAATAATAGTCCCACCTTCAACCAGACATTCAAATGTGAACAAAATAGGGACCCATTTCCAATGTGCCACCACATAACAATGCATTGCATCCAACTTTGGTTATTAATTGTAGTGACTTCATCAATAAAGATAGATAGAAAGCTTGAAACCAATAAAACCTATTTAAATGGTAGTTAATACCACATGGTGTAGATGCTCAACAATATTTTCCCATTTAGCACAATCACTCTAGTGCTTGGATGGGTGATTAAGAACCTTAAGGAATGCAAATAAATACTACATTTGTTCATACTCAATCATGGGCATGCTTTGAAAAAGTATGTGGAAGATAAGAGCAAAGTAGACCAATTTTTTTTCCCTTTCCACCACAACCCCTTTAGCTACATGTTGCCAAACAGTGTCCTTACCCCTTTGTACATACAATTTCTCATTAATCACATGCTAATTAGTCTTTAGAAAGTAGAAATCCCCATTTGACACACCCACAAATGCAATTGTGGCCTTCCTTCAACTAACATATTTCCATAAATAATCCAACTTGGGCACTAAAAGTTTATTTCGCCTTTCCATAAACACCCATAACAAATTTTGCACTTGGAAGTTTTGTAGCCCATGAATTTTGGAAGTGACGATTCAACTCATACATTTGTTTCCTTCTCTTGCTATTAGCTAGCAACAAAAAATGCTACCTTAGAAATAGTCTAGGCTACCTAATCTTGCTTCGCCTTCTTCTTTACCTCCCCCTCTCAGTAGGAAAATGATCTAAAAAGAAAAATTTGCAAAATTGTCTATTAGCCATTACTTGCATGATCATGCTAGTGGTGGTGCAAGTGACTAAGGTTGCTCGTGAGCTTGACAATGGCATTGGAGGTGTAGTAATGTATTGTGAGTAGGTTGACATGAAGTCTTTGCAACACATTACTTTCCAAGTAGTTGCCTATGACATTTTGCATTTGCTTTATGCCCTAAATTTTTCTAGCAATCCACTAATTTACGTTCTAGTTGGAGAATCTTACAAACATGGAGTCCATTACTATAGTGGAAAATGCATTCTTTGACTATTCCCAAAGACTTGTTTACCCTAAAAAGGTTTTCAAGGGTGTCGTTCAATTTTATATATGTAATAAATGGCCCCATTAAAATTAGTGAATTTGACAATTATCGTTTGTACAATTCACATAAAAAATTTGCAACAATTTTAAAATAAATATATTCCTTGCAATCTACCTTACACTAATGTTTCTTGTGAAATGGAATTATATAATGCCAGAATGAACATGTATATCTGAAGTCTATAAATCATAATTTTTGTTGACTATGGTATATTACTCTTTGTTGGTTTATTTATGCTGTGTTATATGTGACCAATGTCAAGGACAAAAAGATCCACAAGAACAAAGACTAAAAAAGAAGGTTAAATTTAACTTTCAAACAAGGAACGAAACAAGATTGTATGATTCAAAAATAAAAATATATGAATTAAGAATAAGAACATGAGATGTGCAAGACCAACGTGAAAACGAATCTTTATTATGCTAACATATGCAAACATGAACATGAAAAAACATGACAAGTCTACGGTGTAAGATAATGCCTAAGACTAATGTTAACCAGACTAAAAGAAAGGAGGGATCTTATTTCTATTTATACCCCTTTGGGGACTTAGTTTAAAGAAGTTTTCATGTGTGCATCGAATAAAAAAGCTTCTTGAGAACCTTCTTAACTAAGAGGCAACTATAAGTTAACTAAAATTTAACTGAAAGTTATTTTGGACTTAATTAAAAGTCAACTAGGAATTAACTAGAATTAATTAGGACTTAACTAAAAACTAATTCGAACTTAATTAGAAGTTAATTCAAATTTAATTAAAAGTTAATTAAAAATGAATTAAAAATCAACTGGAAATGAATTATGAATAAAATGAAAGTGAATTAAAAATTAATTAGAAGTTAACTAAAATGAACTAAAACTAAACTAAAAGTTAGGTACAAGTTTATTATAAATCATGGATGATCATTTAAATGAATGAACTCCATGGCATTAACATCTATGACAACCAATAGAATGTGGTCATTATAAATATATAATATGTGCATATATTGACATTTGTGCATAGTCATGTTCAAAATTCAATATTTATTATCGAACATGAAAAATAAAGATATGAAATAAAGTGGTATTTTTTGTTATGCAATGAAATGATACAAATGTCAAAAGAATATTTAATTAATAGTAAGAGCACTTAAATTTATTACCATAATTCAATTTTAAATGCTCTATTTATATTTAAATAAATTATGAATTATTATCTTTTCAATAAGTTGCATGTTATATTTTTTGCATGTCATTTGAAAAAAATGGAAACAACTTCTCTTGGAAAGACTAAAATTTTTTCATGCACATTTTCAATTCTTATAAGTTTTCATCTTTGTAAACATGTGATGAATGTTTATGATTCTTTTTTGGAACCTAAAATCACATTAATACATAATACAAGATTTAAGAAAATAAAATCAATCATTTGTTGGACATCAATTTTTCATTTAAAAAATCAATTATTGGAATATTGATCTTAAGTTAATATGTAAGCATGGTAAAACTTGATTTCTAAGCAAAATTCATTACATAAGGAAATTATTATTTGGATTAAAAATTTAGGTTAATGATAAAACTCAAAAATATTTGCATTAAATGTTTAAAAAAAATACTAATTAGATTTACTAATTCTTTTGATAAAACATTACCTTCTATTTCTTTCTTTAATATTTCTTAGCAACAATGTGAAACCAAGTAACATTGTTTATTTTACTTTTTAAGCTTGTACTCAATGTTTAAACAACAATAAAGCTTATTAGACAATTGATTCAAATGCTATGTGCTAGATGTTTTTTTATTTTTGTTGCACTTGTGATGATTGTTTTGCAAATTGGAGTTCATTGGTTCACAAAATATCAAATGGTACATAAGATTGTCAAATTGTGAATTTCTAGTTTGTTAAATTATTCATTGATATTTGTATAAACCATTATGGGGAAGTAGAGAAGAAGATAAATTTGTCAATAAATTGTTTAATCGGAAATTAATCTTTGGGTCAAAACATGTTAATTTAGGAATCAAAAAGGGTGTCAAGAGTTTTTGGAATTTTCATTAAACTATAGTATATGTGTTTCATATGGGGATCATTTCAAGTTATGCTAACTGATTAATATGAGTGTTGAGGAATTCAAATTAAAAATTTAATAAATTTAATTCCAAGTTTTGAATTTAATAAAAGACTTTTGAATTTGAACAATAGTTGCATTAGAAGCAATCAATTTTGCAAAAGTTGATTAAGGTAATTTAGATTTTTTTAATAAACAAAAATTAATGATTAATTTTTTAAAAAACGATAATAACCTATTACACACACTAAAATAAAACACCCACAATTTAAAAATTATGAATTTCGAATTTTTAAAAATTCAAAATATGTTTCAAATTTTCAAAAAACTTCTACAACATGGAAATGGGGTGTAATGTACATGATAGGTAAAATAGAGTTGTAACTTATGATATGAGAAACTAAAACCTATTTAATGGTTAACACATTTTGGTATGATTTGACAATACAAAAAAAATTGAGATGAATTAAAAAATTTGACAAAATCTACATATTTTGATTTTTTCATATTAATTCAACAATGATTAATTGCACAAAACATATGATATACTAAAACAACTATATGTATTTTTAAGAACAATTTACAAAAGATTTCATTCAAAAAAAA